>Ga0310345_10000324_pt1 | contig 80597 bp, 62 predicted proteins | sample HC15DNA20500_MG_FD_204667 | JGI IMG/M metagenome (GOLD analysis project Ga0310345, IMG submission 204667) | Marine microbial communities from station ALOHA, North Pacific Subtropical Gyre - HC15-DNA-20-500_MG | ecosystem: Environmental > Aquatic > Marine > Oceanic | place: Pacific Ocean: North...
TGTGCTCACGTTGATCACTCCTGTCCCCCGCTGCTGCAAAAAGCAGCAGGGTAGGTGGATAACGTGGCTCAAAATTGGACGTGACGGAGACCCTTCAGTGGCTCAGTTTTGCTCGTGATTCAACAGGCGACGAAGGCTTGCGTAGCGCGGACGAGGGCTGGCATCGGTTCGCCGGGCCCGGCGACTTGGGCGAGTTTGGATGAGCTCATGGGGTGTGCCTTATGGGGTGTGCCTTATGGGGGGGGAAATGGACGAAACCGCGCCTTGCGTCAGCAGCAGTTGCAGCGCCGCGGCGAGGTCAAAGTGCTGATCGCTCGCCTGGGCCTCTGCGCTGGCGTGTGCGAGAGGGCGGTGGTGTAGCAAAGACTGCGTGAACACGGCCACGCCCAGTGGCACGGGCAACACCACGGCGTCACCCGCTTGTCGCAGCACCACTGCCGACTCTGGCCGCGTCACGTCAAGCTCGCCGAGCTGTTCGAGCAGGGCATCATCCTGATGCGCGGCCCACAAGGACACCACTGCGTGCGCCGATCGCAGCACCTGGACGGAGGGGTGGCATGCGATGACCAGCTCACAGATGGGGGTGTCAGTGGCCAGCGCGGCCCCGATGTCCTCCCGGCTCACGAGGGCGGCATCTGCGGCATGGCATGCGTGCAAACGGGCCATCTCGAGGCGGGCCAGATCCGGCAAACAAGGCAGGGCTTGCGCGGGCACAAAGCTGGCGATGAAGTCGGGCAGGGCCGCACCATAGAAGGCCATGACGGGCGAGGTCGGGGGCTGCCGATGCACGAAGGTCCGCGCCATGGCATGGAAAAAGTCATCGCCAACGAACTGACGCGTCACGGGGAAAGTGGCGCTCAGGGCGTCGATCAGCGACACCACGATGTTGTTGCGGTGCACCGCCAGCCGGCGTGTCGGGTCAGACCCGTTCCAGGTGGTGAGGCCGGGGGGGCAAGGGAGACCGGGGTCGAGCAGCGCAGCGGCCAAGGTGGTCTGGTTCATGCGGGTGTCCAGTGCATCAAGGTGCGCTCTGCCCGGGCGGCCTCGCTCAGGAGGGTGGCGAGGCAGGGCACGTTGTTGTCGCGCTCCAACAAGGTCGGCAGGGGCCCGAGCCGGGCGATGAGACGCTCATGCAGGTGCCACACGGCGTCGTCCACGGGGCTGCCGTGGTGGTCGATGAGCAGCGGCGCGCCAACCGCATCCTCATCGACAGCATGGCCTGCCAGGTGCACTTCGCCGACGGCATGGAGTGGCAAGGCGTCGATGTAGGCCTCCGCGTCGAGCCCGTGGTTGGTGCATGACACGTGGACGTTGTTGAGATCGAGCAGCAGCCCACAACCGGTGCGGCGAACGACTTCGCCGAGGAAGTCGGCTTCGCTGAACGTGGAGGAAGAAAAGGCCAAGTAGGTGGCGGGGTTCTCCAGCAGGATCGGGCGCCTCAGGTGGCATTGCGTCTGGTCGACGTGGTTGCAGACGCGGTGCAGCGTGTCACTGTCGTACGGCAGCGGCAGCAAGTCATTGAGGAAATGCCCACCGTGGCTGGACCATGCCAGATGCTCCGAAAACACCGCGGGCTCGTATCGCTCGATCAAGTCGTGGAGTCTTCGCAGGTGCGCCTCGTCGAGCGGAGCCTCGCCGCCAATCGAGAGGCCAACGCCGTGAAGCGACAGGGGGTAGCGCTCACGGACGCACCCGAGCAGGTGGTGAAGGGGGCCGCCCGCAACCATGTGGTTCTCCGCGTGAACTTCGAAGAAACCGATGTCCGGGCATTGCGTCAGCACGTCGCTCATGTGCTGCGGCTTGAGCCCCAGCCCCGCGCGGGCTGGCAAGGGCGGAGTTTCCGTGGAAGCCATGGTGGGCGGCACGTGCTGTCTCACAGGGGAGCGCGTTTGGGAGCGCGAGCGTGTCAGGACTTCTTCGCTGGCTTGAACTCGGCCAGCTGGCCGAAGCCGGTGGGCGAGGTCTTCGAAGCGATCTTGAGGCAGGTGCCCTTGGGCACGAACGTCCAGGCATCGCCCTGATGGTCGGTTTTGGAGGTGCCGGCACAGCTGGTGCCAGGCCCCGCCGCGCAATCGTTTTTGCCCTTGAGCGCCACGCCGTAACACTTCTCCTTGGGGCCAGCCTCGGCGGCCGACGCCGGCAGGGTGGTGAAAACTGTGCCAAGGGCGATGGTCAGGGCCGCGGTGGACAAGGGGTTGAGGGTGCGGGTCATGTGAGGTCTTCCTGTCGGTGAAGCTGCAGGCCAACCGGTGCATGGGCGTCACCGGGTTGGGGCGTGGCGACACATGGGCCTGATCGCCGATGTGTCGTTCAGCTTCGTCGTGCGAGGCGCGCGGGCCCTTACACCTTGCGCCGATTTTTTTGACACCGACCGGCCGTCCCGGCTTGGGGCTCAGGCCATGGACACCGCGTGCGAGGGCGTCCGCTTCTGCATTGCGGTGGCGAGGAACCCACAGCCACTGGACGCGGTCGAACGCGGCCAGCGCCTCGCTTGCCTCCTGCAGCAAGGGCATGAGGCGCTGGATGGTGGGGGTGCGGCCATCGGCCAGTTGCTCGACCAGCAGGCTGCTGTCCGTCTGGACACGCAGGTCGCGTGCACCATGCACCCGTGCCATCGCCAGGCCGAGCATCAGCGCGCGCAACTCCGCCTCGTTGTTGCAGCCGCTCGTGGGCCACACCATGGTGCGCACGTGGCGCTCCCCTTCGGGCGACACCAGCACAGCCCCCAGTCCCTGCCGCCCCGGATTGGGCACGGCGCTGCCGTCGCAAGCCAGTTGCCAGAGGGACACATCGGACATGAGAGCGGACGGGGGCGACGCCAGAGGGTGTATACCTCCGATAATAAAGTGGTCTCCGCCCATGCCATCAGCCGTGAGTTCCATGACCGAATCGTTCGATGAACATGCCATGCGCTTCGCGCTCGACCAGGCCCACAACGCCTGGCTGGCGGGCGAGGTGCCTGTGGGTGCGGTCATCGTGCAAGGCGGCCAGGTCATCGCCACGGGCTACAACCGGCCCATCACCACACACGATCCGACCGCGCATGCCGAGATCGTCGCGCTGCGGCATGCTGCGTTGATGCAGGCGAACTACCGTTTGCCCGAATGTGAGCTCTACGTCACCCTGGAGCCCTGCGCCATGTGTGCGATGGCCTTGATGCACGCGCGCTTCAAGCGGGTGGTTTTTGCGGCGCCCGACCCGAAAACCGGCGTGGCCGGATCGGTGCTGAACCTGTTCGCCAACTGCCAGCTCAATCACCACACCCAGGTGGTCGGCGGTGTGTTGGCCGAACCCGCCAGCGCACTGCTCAAACAGTTTTTCGCCGAGCGGCGTGCACAGATCAAGGCCCAACGAGATGCCCGCCAGGCGGCCATGTCGCGCCGGGCGCTGCACGGGCTGGAAGTCATCGAGCCAGATCCGCAGCACGAACCCTTGCCAGTGCCACAGGTGATCGACGGCGAACAGCCTCCGACGCAGGCCTGAGCCTGTCGCTGCGCAGCCACGAAGGGCGCTTCGAACGTGGGGGGCCTTGCGCTGGGGCCCTTGTCGCTTGCTGAAAAGCCACCCAACATTGGGATGGCATCACGCATCACCGAGGGAGGCCACGTGAACGCACTTCTTTTTCAGCAAGGCAGCCAAGGCGACATGGTCCGCCGCATCCGCAAGGCGCTGGTCAGCGAGTTGGGGCCACTGGCGGCCCTTTACCCCGGCCTGAGCACCGGTGGCGACACCTTCGATGCCGACATGGACGCAGCCTTGCGACAGTGGCAGTCGGGTTCGGGTTTGATGGCGGATGGCATCGTGGGGCCGTGCAACCTCCTAGCGCTCGGTCTGGCCGATTGGCCCGCCCTGGACGTGCCGCTGAACACCAGCAATGTGCAGCCCCTGTTTCCGGACACCAAGCCCGTCAACATTTCGCGCTACCTGCAGTACGTGGTCGCTGCGCTGCAGGCGTTCGGTTTGCGCCGACGTGAGTTGATGCTGACGGCGCTGGGCACCATCCGCGCCGAGACCGAAGGCTTCGTGCCGATTTCAGAGTACCCCTCCAAGTACAACACCGCGCCGGGCGGGGCGCCATTCGCGCTTTACGACGGCAAGCTGGGCAACGGCAGAGGGGAGGGCGCGCGTTTCCGCGGTCGGGGCTTCGTGCAGCTGACGGGGCGTGTCAACTACGAAACCTACCGCCGCACCCTGGGGGTGGACATCGTGACCCAGCCCGATTTGGCCAACGCGCCCGAGGTGGCGGCCGTGCTGCTCGCGGCCTTTTTGCATGACCACCTCGAGCGCCTTGAGGCCGCCTTGGACGGGCAAGACCTGCGGGCTGCGCGCAAGGTGGTCAATGGCGGCTCGCACGGGCTCGACCGCTTCAGCGAGGTGTTCGCCTTGGCCGAGTCCGCCTGGCCCGCGCCTGTGCCAGCCTCCGCAGCGCCCAAGCGTGCCAAGGCGCGCAAGTCCAGCGCCAAGGTCGCTGCTGCTTGCCCCCCGCTGCCGCGTGTGCTGAACACCCGCAAAGATGCACCCGATCTGCGTGACCAGGCTTACCAGCCTCCGCCCGTCAGCCTGCACCCGGAGTGGCCGCTCACCGAGCACCTGCGGCAGTGGCTGCCCAGTTACGCCAAGGCGGGGCTCATCCTGGACCAGGGGCAGGAGGGCGCTTGCACCGGCTTCGGTCTGGCTGGCGTGGTGAACTACCTGCGCTGGGTGCAGCAAGGCATGCCGTCTGCCATCCCGTCGGTCAGCCCCCGCATGCTCTACAACATGGCGCGGCGCCATGACGAGTACGGTGGCGAGAACTACGAGGGCTCCAGCTGCCGCGGCGCCATCAAGGGCTGGTTCTCCCATGGTGTCTGCCTGGAGGAGGATTGGCCCTACAGCAGCGACACCCGCCGCCAGCCGCGCTTTGGTTACGCCCAGCGCGCCCGCTCACACACGCTGGGCGTGTACTACCGCATCAAGCCGCAGGCCATCACTGACCTGCAAGCGGCAATCCAGAACGTCGGCGCTGTCTACGTGTCGAGCTACGTGCATGCGGGTTGGGACGGCGTGCCCCAGGTGCGCAAGCTGCCTGGTGGCCATGCTGACCTGCCCGTCATCGAGTTCGATGGCACCGTTTGCCAGGACGCGGGCCACGCTTACGCCTTGGTGGGCTTCAACACGCAGGGCTTCGTGCTGCAGAACTCCTGGGGGCCAGGCTGGGGCGCACACGGCTTTGCCGTCATCACCTACGAAGACTGGCTGGCCCACGCGATGGATGCCTGGGTCGTGTCCATGGGCGTCCCGGGCATTTTGGCGGGCCGAGCCAGTGGCGTGGCGAAAACCGGGCGCGCCAGCCAGTCCGGCGCGCGGGGGCGGTGGTGGTCGGAGGTCCAGGCCCGAGACCACAGCGTCATCTTGGGCAACGACGGCCGCGTGCACAGCTACCTCACCGAGGACGAGCGCACGCGGACCCTGTCCCATCAGGTGACCGTGCTGCCCGACCAATGGTTTCGCAGCCGCCCGGCCGACGAGAAAAAGCGCCTGCTGCTGTACGTCCACGGCGGGCTCAACAGCGAAGACGCGGGGCTGAAGCGCGCGCAGGCGTTGGGCCGCGTCTTCGAGGCGAATGGCTGTTATCCGCTGTTCATCGTCTGGAAAACAGGGCTGCTGGAAAGCCTGAGCGACATCTTCTCGGACTGGCGTCGCAAGCAGCCTGCAGCCACGGGCCTCGGCGACTGGCTGACCGAGCGCAGCGACGCCCTCATCGAGGCCACCGTCGGGCGCAGGCTGGCCAAACCGATCTGGGCTGAGATGAAGGAAAACGCCGCGCTGGCCCACAACCCCAGCCGGGCCGGAGACCTGTTGGTGCGCGCATTGAACGACCTGGTCCGCCTGTGGGGGGACCGGCTTGAAATCCACCTGGTGGGGCATTCGGCGGGCAGCATCTGGCTGGGCCACCTGATCAGCCGCTTGCAGCGCACCCCCGTGGGTGACAGCAAGTCGGTGCTGGACTGGGTGCCTGGGGTGCACCTGTACGCACCGGCGTGCACCGTGCAATTCGCCAACGAGCGCTATGCCGCCACGGGTGTTTTGCCGCGCACCCACATCGCGGTGCTCAGCGACCAGCTGGAGCTCGACGACAACACCGCGCAGGTGTATCGGAAGTCGCTGTTGTACCTGGTGTCCAATGCCTTGGAGGCCGACCCGCGCACGCCCATCCTCGGGCTGCACAAGGTTTTTGCTGAGCAGGAAAGTGCCCGCGCCTGGGATGGCACCTCGTCCACCGGGGAGACCTTGCGCGCATGGCGCCGCGCGGCCGCGGAGGCCAAACTCGACAAACGCCTGAGGGTGATCGACACCGTCAAGGTGCGCACGTCAACCGATGCCACCATCCCGGCCGCCCACGGCAGCTTCGACAACGACATCGACGTGTTGACCGCGACCTTGAAGCTCATCCGGGGCGGCGAGCTGATCGAGCCGGTGACCGACCTCAGGGGCTTCTGAAGCCCCTGGCCACATCACATGCCCGCGTAGTTCGGGCCGCCACCGCCTTCGGGCGTGACCCAGACGATGTTCTGGGTCGGGTCTTTGATGTCGCAGGTCTTGCAGTGCACGCAGTTCTGCGCGTTGATCACGAGCTTGTCCTGGCTGTCGTCCGTCTTGACGAACTCGTACACGCCTGCCGGGCAGTAGCGCGACTCGGGGCCGGCGAACTTGGCAAGGTTGACCTGCACGGGCACAGCTGCGTTCTTCAGCGTCAGGTGCGCCGGCTGGTGCTCGTTGTGGTTCGTGTTGGAGACGAACACCGAGCTGAGGCGGTCGAAAGTGATCTTGCCGTCCGGCTTCGGGTACGCAATCTTGGCACACTCGGCCGCGGGCTTCAGGCGCGTGTGGTCCGCTTCGGTGCGGTGGATGGTCCACGGCGCAACCTTCACGCCCAGCTTGGGCAGCAGCCAGTGCTCGATGCCGGTCATCAGCATGCCGACGTACATGCCCTTCTTGAACCACTGTTTGAAGTTCTTGGAGGTGTCGAGCTCCTCCTTGAGCCAGCTCTTGTCGAACGACGCAGCGTAGGCACTCAATTCGTCGTGCTGGCGGTTCGCGCCCAGGGCTTCAAAGATGGCCTCTGCGCACAGCATGCCGGTCTTCATGGCGGCGTGCGAGCCCTTGATGCGGGCGGCGTTGAGGAAGCCGGCGTCACAGCCCACCAGGGCGCCACCCGGGAACACGAACTTCGGCAGCGAGAGGATGCCGCCGGCCGTGATGGCACGTGCACCATAGCTCAGGCGCTTGCCGCCCTCCAGGTGTTGCTTGATGCTGGGGTGCGTTTTCCAGCGCTGCATTTCTTCAAACGGGCTCAGCCAGGGGTTCTGGTAGTCCAGACCCGTCACGAAGCCCAGCGTGACCTTGTTGTCTTCCAAGTGGTACAGGAAGCCGCCGCCGTAGGTGGAGGTGTCCATCGGCCAACCGGCGGTGTGCACGACCAAGCCGGGCTTGGCCTTGGCCGGGTCGATTTCCCAGAGTTCCTTGATGCCGATGGCGTAGCTCTGGGGATCCTTGCCTTCGTCCAGCTTGAACTTGGCGATCAGTTGCTTGCCCAGGTGGCCGCGCGCGCCCTCGGCGAAGATGGTGTACTTGCCCAGCAGCTCCATGCCCAGTTGGAACTCGCCGGTGGGCTCGCCCGACTTGTCGATGCCCAGGTTGCCGGTGGCGACGCCCTTGACCGAGCCGTCGTCGTTGTAGAGCACTTCAGCCGCTGCGAAGCCGGGGAAGATCTCCACACCCAGCGCCTCGGCCTGCTGGCCCAGCCAGCGCGTCACGTTGCCCAGGCTGATGACGTAATTGCCGTCGTTGTGGAAGTTGTTGGGGATCAGGGCTTGCGGCGTGGAGAAGGCGCCGGTTTCGCTCAGCACCAGCACCTCGTCGGCCGTGACCGGCTGGTTCAGCGGCGCACCGAGCTCCTTCCAGTTGGGGAAGAGCTCGTTCATCGAGATCGGGTCCATCACGGCGCCCGACAGGATGTGCGCGCCCGGCTCAGAGCCCTTTTCCAGCACGACGACGTTGATTTCCTTGCCGGCTTTCTCGGCCAACTGCTTGAGGCGGATGGCGGTCGACAAACCGGCGGGGCCTGCGCCGACGATGACCACGTCGTACTCCATCGATTCGCGGGGACCAAACTGCTCAAGGATTTCGTGGGGCGTCATCGTGCTTCCTTCTGTTCGGACAAAACAGGCCGGGTTGTTTTTGATTCAAGGCCGCGATTCTAATTGCAGACAGTCTCACAATTCTGCACAAAAAAGCACGATCGTTCGAAAATCTCCCCCGCATGGGTGGGGCAATCTCGGCTGCGCTTTGAGGACAAGGTCGGCCAGCCGAGACGTCAGCGTCGTCGTGCTATGGTTTGTGGCCTGTTTGAGGAGCATCCCGCATGAGTTACACCCTGGACCTTTCCGGCCGCGTGGCCTTGATCACTGGCGCTTCCAGCGGCCTGGGCAAGCAGTTTGCGCTGACCTTGGCGCAAGCGGGTGCGGCCGTTGTGTTGGCAGGTCGCCGCCTCGAGTTGCTCAAGACCTTGCGTTCAGAGATTGAAGCGGAGGGCGGTGATGCGCACGTTGTCGGTCTGGACGTGACGGACCTGGCCAGCATCCGGTCTGCGGTGGCCCATGCCGAAACCGAGGTCGGCCCGATCGACATCCTCATTAACAACTCGGGCGTGAGCACCACAGAGCGCCTGGTCGACGTCACCGAAGACAGCTACGATTTCATTTTCGACACCAACACGCGTGGTGCATTCTTCGTGGCGCAAGAGGTGGCCAAGCGCATGCTCGCGCGTGCCAAGGGTGCCGCACCCGGCACTTACACGGGCGGTCGCATCGTCAACATCGCTTCCGCGGCGGGCCTGCGTACGCTGCCGCAAATCGGTGTGTATTGCATGAGCAAGGCCGCCGTGGTGCACATGACCAAGGTGATGGCTGCGGAGTGGGGTCGTTTTGGCATCACCACCAACGCCGTGTGCCCAGGCTACATCGACACGGAAATCAACCACCATCACTGGGGGACCGAGGCGGGTCAAAAACTGGTGAACATGCTGCCGCGCAAGCGCGTGGGTAGCCCGAGGGATCTGGACGCCCTGGTGGTGATGCTGTGCTCGGCACAGAGCGACTTCATCAATGGCGCCATCATTGCCGCCGACGACGGCATGGCGGCGGCCTGAACCCGGTGTGCGCGGCGCGGACTTGAAATGTAGGGGCTGGCCCGCACCTACCCGGCACCGCGCCATTGCGCCCTGAACGCCTGATCCGACCGATGCGCCTCGACATCCCCGACAACAAGATCTTGGTCCACCAACTGGAGTTGCCCATCCTGTGGGGTGACATGGACGCGTTGGGCCACGTCAACAACACCGTGTACTTCCGTTACATGGAGCAGGCCCGTGTCAGCTGGATCCAGGCCATCAGTGGCTCGGTGGGCGGGGAGGGCGAGGGACCGGTCATCGCCAATGCATTCTTCAATTTCTACCGCCCGGTGGTTTTCCCAGGCACGGTGACGATCAAGCTGTACGTGGCCGACCCCGGCCGCACCAGCATCGACACCTTCGTGACAGTGGAGCGCAGCGACGAGCCCGGCGTGCCCTACGCTGCTGGCGGCGCGACCTTGGTGTGGGTCAACCAGGGTACGGGGCGCCCCACACCTTTGCCTGAGGCATTCCGTGCGCTCAAAGCGCCCACGCCGGCCTTGCCCAGCGGGGATGCGCCGCCTGCCTTGCCCGGCAAGTGAGGCCCCGCGCTCCCGCCTGCCCGCCAGCCAGCCAGCCCGTCACTTGGCAGTCTTGCAACACAGCGCGCGCGCAGGGCCCCATGCGCGCTATTTTTCGCTTGTGTCCGCTGCGACCTCTGGATTTTCCCCAAGCGCTGGGTGTACGCTGTGCCACGCTGCACTGCAACATGCGTGAGGCGTCCACCGAAATTCCCTTGAGCCAAGGAGTGATTGGATGAACAAGGTCTATCCCGACGCCGCCAGTGCGTTGGCAGGGATTGTGAAAGACGGGCAACTGCTCGCTGTGGGGGGCTTCGGCCTGTGCGGTATTCCGGAGGCGTTGATCGACGCGCTGCAGGCCAGCGGTGTCAAGGACCTGACGGTGGTCTCCAACAACGCCGGTGTCGATGGTTTCGGCCTGGGCAAGCTGCTCAACACGCGGCAGATCAAGAAGATGATCTCCAGCTACGTGGGCGAGAACAAGGAGTTCGAGCGCCAGTACCTGGCCGGTGAGCTCGAGCTGGAGTTCACGCCGCAAGGCACGCTGGCCGAGAAGCTGCGTGCCGGTGGCGCGGGCATCCCGGCCTTCTTCACCAAGACGGGCGTGGGCACCATCGTGGCCGAGGGCAAGGAAACCCGCGAGTTCGATGGCGAGGTCTACGTCATGGAGCGCGCCCTGGTGCCCGACGTGGCCCTGGTCAAGGCCTGGAAGGCCGACAAGAGCGGCAACCTGATCTTCCGTCGCACCGCACGCAACTTCAACCCGGCTGCCGCCATGGCCGGCAAGCTCACGGTGGTCGAGGTCGAAGAGATCGTCGAGACCGGCAGCCTGGACCCGGACGCCGTGCACCTGCCGGGCATTTATGTGCACCGCATCGTGCTGAACGCCACGCCCGAGAAGCGCATCGAGAAGCGCACCACCCAACAGAATCCGAAGGGAGCCTGACCCATGCCCTGGACCCATGACGAAATGGCGGCCCGCGCGGCCAAGGAACTGGAAGACGGCTTCTACGTGAACCTCGGCATCGGCCTGCCCACGCTGGTGGCCAACCATGTCAGCCCGGACATCGACGTCTGGCTGCAGTCCGAGAACGGCATGCTGGGCATCGGCCCCTTCCCGAACGAAGATCAGGTCGACCCGGACCTGATCAACGCCGGCAAGCAGACCGTGACCACGCTGCCTGGCAGCTCGATTTTCGGCAGCCACGAGAGCTTCGCCATGATCCGTGGCGGCAAGATCAACCTGTCCATCCTGGGCGCCATGCAGGTGTCGGAGAAGGGCGACTTGGCCAACTGGATGATCCCGGGCAAGATGGTCAAGGGCATGGGCGGTGCCATGGATCTGGTGGCTGGCGTCAAGCGCGTGGTCGTGCTGATGGAGCACGCGGCCAAGAACGGCGAGCACAAGCTGCTGCAGTCGTGCACCCTGCCGCTCACAGGCGTGGGCGTGGTGGACCGTGTCATCACCGAGCTGTGCGTGCTGGACGTGACGTCCGAGGGCTTCAAGTGCATCGAGATCGCGCCCGGCGTCACGCCGGACGATGTGCGCACCCAGACCGGTGCCCACGTGGCATTCGCCTGACGGCCATGCGCCTCGACCAAGCCGCCCTCGGGCGGCTTTTTTGTGTGCGTGCATGGCGTGGGGCGGGCACGGGCCTCTGAGAGAATCGAGGGCATGACCTGGATGATCCTTGCCTTGCTGGCCCTGTCGGCCGTCAATTTGCTGCTCCTCGCTTGGCTGCTGAAGCGGCCGGCCCCGCCATCTGACCAAGCCTTGGCCGCGCTCTCGCAGGACATGGAGGCGCACGCTCAGGCGAGGCAAAGCCAGACTGAGCGCGACCTCCGCGAGGTTCGCGAGGAGTTGCAACGCAGCGCCAGTGGCACGCGCCAGGAGTTAACGCAGTCCTTGGGCCAGGCGATCGGCCTGTTCCAGCAAACGGTGCTGGGCCAGCAAGGTGACGCCACCCGCACCCAGAACGAACAGCTCGACAGCTTCCGCGTGCAGTTGGCCGCCATGCAGCAGGCCCTGTCCGATGCCTTGCGCGACAGCAGCCATCAGGCTGGGTTGCAAGCCTCGGCACAGCGTGAGGCGCAAGCCCTGGCCCTGGCGCGTTTCACGCACGCGCAGGAGGCTGCGCTGAAGCGCTTGTCTGACGCGATGGGCGAGCAACTGCGGGCGCTGTCAGAGTCGAACGACCGGCGTCTGGGTGAGGTGCGCACCACCGTCGAGACCCGGCTGCAGGCCCTGCAGGCCGACAACGAAAAGAAGCTGGAGCAAATGCGTCAGACCGTGGACGAGAAGCTGCACGCCACGCTGGAAGCGCGGCTGGGCGAGAGCTTCAAGCAGGTGGCAGATCGGCTGGAGCAGGTCCACAAGGGCCTGGGTGAGATGCAGCGGCTGGCCAGCGATGTGGGTTCGCTCAACCGGGTGCTCAGCAACGTCAAGACGCGCGGCATCTTCGGTGAGGTGCAGCTGGCGGGGCTGCTGGAGCAGGTGTTCACGCCCGAGCAGTACGCCGTCAACGTCGAGACCGTGCCGGGCAGTGGTGCGCGCGTGGAGTTTGCCATCCGATTGCCGGGCCGCGGCGAGGCCGAGCAAGCACTGTGGCTGCCCATCGACGCCAAATTCCCGCGGGAAGACTACGAGCGCCTGCTCGAAGCACAAGACCGTGCCGATGTGCCCGGTGTGGAGGCGGCGGCGAAAGCCATCGAGCAGCGCTTCAGGTTGGAAGCCAAGACCATCCGCGACAAGTACCTCGCACCGCCGCACACGGCGGACTTCGCCATCTTGTTCGTGCCCACCGAGGGCCTTTATGCCGAAGCCTTGCGCCGTCCAGGCCTCGTCGAGGCCTTGCAGCGCGAATGCCGCGTGATGTTGGCCGGGCCCACCACCTTGCTGGCCACCTTGAACAGCCTGCAGATGGGCTTCCGCACGTTGGCGCTGGAGAAGCGCTCCTCCGAGGTGTGGCAGGTGCTGGGCGCGGTCAAAAACGAGTTCGGCAAGTTCGGCGATGTGCTGGCCAAGACACGCAAGAAGCTCGACGAGGCCAGCAACACCATCGGCCAGGCCGAAACGCGCACGCGCGTCATGGGACGCGCGCTCAAGCAGGTCGAGGCCCTGACCGACACCCAGACCCAGACCCTCTTGCCGGGTGCCGACCTGTTCACCGACGACCCGGACGAAGCCCCCGCACCCTGAGCCAGCAAGGCCTGGGCGCGCGGTGGCTCAGGCCTTGGCGCCGAGCTCCTTGGCGCGTGCCTGGCGCGCACGCAACTCGTCGGCCGTGGGCTGCTGCGCCGCCAGCGTGGGCCAACCCTGCAGGTGCTGCTCAACGATGCTGCTGAGGGCGCGGACCCAATCCAGGCGGTCGTTCAGGCAGGGGATGTAGTGGAACGCCTGGCCGCCGCTCTCCAGGAAGGCCTCTTTGCCCTCCATGGCGATTTCCTCCAGCGTCTCGATGCAGTCGGCCACGAAGGCCGGGCACACCACGTCGACCCGCTTCGTGCCGGCCTTGCCCAAAGCGCGCAGCGTGGGTTCGGTGTACGGCTCCAGCCACTTGGCCTTGCCGAAGCGGCTCTGGAAGGTCACCACGTACTGGTCTTTCGTCAAGCCCAGGGCTTCGGCCAGCAGACGGCCCGTTTTCAGGCATTCGCAGTGGTAAGGGTCGCCCAGCAGCAGGGTGCGGTGCGGCATGCCGTGGAAGCTCATCACGAGCTTGTCGGGGCGGCCTTCGCGGGCCCAGTGCTCGCGCACGCTGTTGGCCAGTGCGGCGATGTAGCCCGGGTCGTCGTGGAAATGGTTGATGTGGCGCAGTTCGGGCAGCAGGCGCGTGTTCTGGCCCCAGGCGAACACCTCGTCCATCACGCTGGCCGTGGTGGCGCCCGAGTACTGCGGGTAGAGCGGCACCACCAGCACGCGCGTCACACCCTCGGCTTTGAACGCATCGAGCTGGCTCGCCACATTGGGCTCGCCGTAGCGCATGGCATGGCGCACGCGCACTTGGTGGCCGCGCTCGCCAAGGAAGCCTTGCAGCAGGCCGGTGAGCTTCTCGGTCCAGACGCGCAAAGGCGAGCCCTGTGGCGTCCAGATGCTGGCGTATTTCTCTGCCGATTTGGCGGGGCGCACGCGAAGGATGATGCCGTGCAGGATCGGCCACCACACAGCCCGGGGGATCTCGACCACACGCCGATCCCAGAGGAACTGCCCAAGGTAGCGGCGCAGCGCGGGTGCCGTGGCCGCCTCGGGCGTGCCGAGGTTGACGAGGAGGATGCCGGTGCGGGGCACCTGGCCATGCTGGAAGGGTGGTTCTTTGGCGACGCTCATGGCGACGCATTGTGGGCCACTCTGGGCAACGTTTGCGCCAGGCGACACAACTCTGTCGTCACTGCCACGATGTCGATGGGCTTTGTCCAGTAGCCCGTGAAGCCGGCGGCTTCGGCGCGCGCCAGGTCCTCGGGCATGGCGTCGGCCGAGCACATGAAGGCGGGCGCGTCGGCCAGGGCCGGCAATTCACGCATCGCTGCCAGCACCTCGAAGCCGGACATGCCGGGCAAATGGGCGTCCAGCACAAGCACGTGCGGTGGGTTCTCCCGCGCCATGCTCAGGGCGATGTCACCGTCTTCAGCGATGTCAAGTTCGATTTGGGCGTAGGGACGCAGGGCTTCGGCGAAGAGCAGGGCATTGATGCGGTTGTCTTCGACGTAGAGGACACGCAGAGCGGGCAGGTTGTCTGCGGCCGATGTCGGGGTGGCGGGCACGGAGATCCAGTCGGGACTGCGGCCTTCCGGGTTGCCTGCAGCCGGTGTTTCGCAACGCTCGGTCACTTCGTCTGGCGGCGTCAAAGCGCCGGCACCTGGCAAGGTGACGCTCACCCGGGTCCCGGCCCCGGGCTGACTGATGATGTCCATCTGGCCTCCCATGGATTCCACGAGCGATCGCGTGATGATAAGGCCCAGGCCGGTTCCCGCCACGCTGGAGGTCTCCCTTCCGAGGCGCTCGAACGGCTGGTAAAGCCGGGCCAACTGCTCCGGCGACATGCCCGAGCCGGTGTCCTGCAAGCTCAGCTGCACGGACCCATCGGCTTGGCGCTCGGCCCGCACGATGACCGAGCCGCCATCTCGGTTGTACTTGATGGCGTTGGAGCCGATGTTCATCAGCACCTGGCGCAGGCGCTGCTTGTCGGCCAGCACTGTGGCGCCCGGTTCGATGTAAGAGCTCATTGAGATCTCGCGCTGCTCCGCCATCGGCAACAGCATCGAGAGGCACTGCACCAGCTCCTCCTCCAACGCGATCGGGATGGGCCGAAGCTTGATCACGCCCGCCTCGACCTGCTGCAGATCCAACACATCGTTGACCAGCCCCGACAGGTGCCGCCCCGCATGCAAGATCTGCTCGATGTAGCTGCGCAAGGGGTTGCCGCTTGGGTCCTGTCCCAGCTGCAGGCGCATCAGCTGCGCAAAGCCTGTGATGGCATTGAGCGGCGTGCGGATTTCGTGGCTCATGCGCGAGAGGAACTCGCTTTTCGCGGCGCTGGCGGCCTCGGCGAACTCGCGCTGGCGCTCTGCCTGTTCGGCCTGTTTGAGCACAGAGATGTCAGAGTGCGTGCCGACGACGCGCAGCGGTTTGCCGTCGCGGGAACGGCTCACCACTTTGCCGCGAGACAGGATGTGCAGGTAATGGCCTTGGCGGTGGCGCAGGCGGAACTCGACTTGCTGCACGCCCACGCCCTCGGTGACGAAACGCATGGTGCTGTGCGCGACGGCATCTCGGTCCTCCGGGTGCACGCGCGTGAAGTACTCCTCGGGCGTGTCTGTGATTTCGTGGTCCTCGTAGCCCAGCATGTGCTTCCAGCGGGTCGAGTAATACATGCAGCCGCTGGGCATGTCCCAGTCCCAGACGCCATCGCCGGCGCCTTCCAGCGCGAATTTCCAACGCTCCTCGCTGAGCGCGAGGTCCTGCACCGTGAGGCGCTCGCGTGTGATGTCGCGGAACGTCGCCATGGCGGCAAAGGGCGGGGTGTCGCGGTCCACGCGGATCACGTTCGCCGACATCTGCAGCCAAACGATTTCGTGATCGGCGCGGCGGGCCGGAACGACGCGGTCGGTCACACGCTGGCCGGTGCGCATGGCTTCGTTCAGAGGCCAGCGTTCACGCGGGAGTGAAGCCACCAGGTCATCCTCCAGCAAGTCAAAGGCATGGGCTGCGGACTCGTGCTGCGTCACCGCCTCGGCACCCAGGCCCAGGATGCGGTGGGCTGCCGGGTTCAGAGCGACGATGCGGCCTTCCAAGTCCGTGATGATCAGGCCATCGCTGATCGTGGCCGCCACCGAGCGGTACAGCTCCTCACTGACGCGGAGCTTGTCTGCTGCGTTCTTGCGATCGGTGATGTCTGCCGCCAGGTAGAGCACCTGCCCGGAGGGCATCGGCGACAGACGCGCCTCGAAGTGCCGCAGGGTGCCGTTTTGGCCGCGCAGATCGTAGGTCATCGTCTGCGGCATGCCCGTGGCGCGCGCCCTGGCCACCGCCTCACGCTGGCGTTGACCCACGTCGTCGGGCAAAAGCTCTCCCACGCGCTGACCGATCAGTTTCGGCATCTCGCCGACCAGTTGCGGGTGATCCATGTGGCCGTCGACGTAGCGGTCGTTGGCGTCGATGACAAACCAGAGGTCAGGCAGCGCCCGCAAGACAGCACTCAGGCGCGCTTCGCTGTCGTGCAGCGCTTGCCGCTGCGTGCGTAGCAGTTCGGCGTTTTCCCGGGTCTGGGTGACGTCGATGGCGCAATGCACGGTGCTGCCGTCGTCGAGCGTTTCGTCGCGCACCAGCAGCCAACGGTTGCGGAAGCGGATTTCGTGGGCGCTATTTTGGTGACGCAGCCCCAGCCGCCAGTTCAGGAACTCCTCTTCTCGCCCCAGGGCGTCAGGGTAGCTGCCGCTGTGGGCGAGCTTGCGCAGGATGCTGGGCCAGTGGGTGTCACCGTCGTCGCAATTGACACCGATGGTTTCTCGCCAATGCCGGTTGGCCAGCACGATCATGCCGTTGCGGTCGGTGATGACCACGCTCATGTGGAAGGTCTCGATGGCCTTGCGCAAAAGTTGGTCGGCGTGCTTGGCGGCCTGCTCGCTGGCCAGCTGCCGGGTGATGTCGCGGCTGGCACCCCGGTACCCCCTGAACTCACCCTGCGCATCGAAGACAGGCCTGCCGCTGATGTTGACGGTGATGCGCCCGCGCGGCGTGTCGCGATCGACCACCATGTCCTGGAAAGCCTCATGGCGGGCCCGTGCGGCCAAATAGCGCTCCCAGCTCTCGCGCGTTTCGTCGTTGCGCGGCGAAATGACGCTGGAGACCTGCATGCCGATCTGGGCCTCTGGCTCCATGCCGGTGTGCTGTAACAAGCCCGCAGACACCCAGGTCAATCGTCCGGCAGCGTCGGTCTCCCACAGCCAGTCGCTGCCTGCGAGGCTGGCACTGCGCACACGCCCTTCCGCTTGCTGCGCACGTTGTGCCATGAGCTTGGAATGCAGCATGGCGGACGCCGCCGTGGCCGCATCTTGCAGGTGAGCCCAGGCTTCGTCGCTCCAGTCGCGCGGTTGGGTGTCGACAGCGCACACGGCGCCCACAACCAGCCCCTCGACGCGCAAAGGCACGGCGGCACATGCCACCGCGCCCTGAAGGGACCCGCTGGCCGCGAGATGCCGGAAGCGGCTGTCCTCCCGCAGGTCGCGCACGCGCAAAGGCTGTTGTGCAGTCAGCAGTTGAGGGCAGACGGCGCCGCGTGGCGTCGCACCCTGGGGCACCCGACCCGCCTGCGCCAGGGTCTGCACACTGCCTCCTTCGCTCAGCGCAATCGCCACGTCCGGCACCTGCAAGAGCCTCGACAGCATCCTGGCCAGCGCCTCCAAGGCTTGCAAGCTTTCGGTGTCCGCGGGTGCAAGCAGACGGTTGTTTTGGAGCAACGCCAGGCGCTCCGCGTCATCCTGTTGGACTGCGGTGGAGGTCATTCACAAAAACTTCTCGGCAACCGGCCGTGTCGTCGAATGTAGCGCAGTCAACGGCGGACGTGGCTCCCGATCAACACTGAGGCAGCGTGTCCGAGAAGCTGAGCACGTCGAAACGGATCTGCGTGCTGGTCGGGTCCGTGGCGGGTGCCCCCAGGCTGATGACGCCGCTGCCATGCAAGGTGCAAGTGCCGCGGCGCAAGGTCAGGGCCTGGTCGTCGCCGTCAAAACGGACATGGGTGCCGTTGTAGCTCAAGTCGCTGAGGTAGATGTGACCGCTGTGTGACTCGATGCGGGCGTGGGAACGCGATACCCGCGAATCGCTCACACAAAACGAGGCCTGGGGGCTGCGCCCCAGCACCAAGGGCATGCTGGCCGTGGAGAACACGCGCTCGGTGCCCAGCCAGCTCAGGCGGATGCCGTCTGGCATGTCGGTCTCTTGCGCGTCCATGATGACGGTGGAGAGCGTGTCGCCGAAGCGACGCGCTTCCATGCGCAGCACCGGCACGGGTTCTTTGCGACCCCGCAGGTGCAGTCTGTCGATGCTGCGAAAGCGCTCCTGTTGGTCCGAGGGCAGTTCGCGCAGCAAAGGCCCGGTGGTGAGGGTTTCGTGGTCGCCGGCGAGGTCAAGCAAGCGGGCGGCCACGTTGACGGCATCGCCGAAGCAATCGCCATCGACCTCCACCATCTCGCCCCAAGCGATGGCCACCTTCAGGCGGATGGCGCCATGGCGAGCGGCCGGGTGCTGGGCGACGGGCGCCAGGCGCTCCAGGGAGTCGTGCAGGCTGGCGGCCACTTCGACGGCGGGATCGGCCTCGTCGAACACCGCCATCAAGCCGTCGCCGAGGGTTTTGACCACGCGGCCGCCGCCCTTGGCCACGATCTGGCCGAGCAAGGACAGGCTCTGGGTGACGACAGTGGCCGCCTCCGCGTTGCCGAGTTTCAGATACAGCGCCGTGCTGCCGCGCAGATCGGCAAACAGGATGGCGCGTTCCTTGGTGGTCTCCATGGCGCGTGATCTTGACCGGATTCGGGCTCGGGCAGCGTGATGAATTGCACGCAGTTTGCTGGCAATTCGGGGGGTGTGGCGGCCGCGCGAAATAAAAAACCCGGCGCATGGCCGGGTTTGATCGCTACCGCAGGGTGGACGATCAGAGGTTGTCCAGGTAAGTGCGGAGCTTGTCGCTGCGGCTTGGGTGCTTGAGCTTGCGGATGGCCTTGGCTTCGATTTGGCGGATGCGCTCGCGGGTGACGTCGAACTGCTTGCCCACTTCTTCCAAGGTGTGGTCGGTGGACATCTCGATACCGAAGCGCATGCGCAGCACCTTGGCCTCGCGCGGCGTGAGGCTGTCGAGGATGTCCTTGACCACGTCGCGCAAGCCGGCCTGCATGGCTGCCTCGATCGGGGCGGTGTTGTTGGTGTCCTCGATGAAGTCACCCAGGTGGCTGTCGTCGTCGTCGCCGATCGGCGTTTCCATGGAGATCGGCTCCTTGGCGATCTTCATGATCTTGCGGACCTTGTCTTCCGGCATCTCCATCTTGGCGGCCAGCGTGGGGGCATCGGGTTCGAAACCGAATTCCTGCAGGTGCTGGCGCGAGATGCGGTTCATCTTGTTGATCGTCTCGATCATGTGAACCGGGATGCGGATGGTGCGGGCCTGGTCCGCGATCGAGCGCGTGATGGCCTGGCGGATCCACCACGTCGCATACGTCGAGAACTTGTAGCCGCGGCGGTATTCGAACTTGTCCACCGCCTTCATCAGGCCGATGTTGCCTTCCTGGATCAGATCCAAGAACTGCAAACCACGGTTGGTGTACTTCTTCGCAATCGAGATCACCAGACGCAGGTTGGCCTCGATCATTTCCTTCTTGGCATCGCGCGAGGCCTTTTCGCCCTCGTTCATGCGCTTATTGATCGACTTCAGGTCCTCGATGGGCACCACGGCCTTGGCCTGCAGGTCGATCAGCTTTTGCTGCAACTCCTGGATGGCGGGCAGGCTGCGGGTCATCACGGCGCTGTAAGGCTTGCCGGCCTGCGATTCCTTGACGGCCCACTCCAGGTTCAGGATGTTGGGCGGGAAGACCTTGATGAACTGGTCCTGGGGCATGCCGCAGCGGTCCACCACGATCTTGCGCAGTTCGCGCTCATAACGGCGCACGTCATCGACCTGCGAGCGCAGCACATCGCACAGGCGCTCAATCGTCTTGACGGTGAAGCGGATGGTCATCAGCTCGTGGCTGATGGCTTCCTGCGCCTTGTTGTAAGGCGCGGACTTGTAGCCGTCCTTCTCGAAGGACTTGGCCATCTTGTCGAAGTTGGCGCGCAGGGCGTCGAACTTCTCCATGGCCTGGGCCTTCATTTCTTCGAGCTTCTTGGTCAGGGCCTTGGAGCCGCCGTTGCCGTCGTCGTCCTCTTCCTCATCGAACTCGTCGAAGTCTTCTTCGGCCACGTAGTCGTCGGCCTCGTCGGCGGCCACGAAACCGTCCACCACTTCGGAGATGGTCATCTCCCCGGCGCGGATCTTGTCGGCCAGCGACAGGATTTCGGCGATGGTCGTGGGCGAGGCGGAGATGGCCAGCATCATGGCCTGCAGGCCGCCTTCGATGCGCTTGGCGATTTCGATTTCGCCTTCGCGGGTCAGCAGCTCCACCGTGCCCATTTCGCGCATGTACATGCGCACCGGGTCGGTGGTGCGGCCGAATTCCGAGTCCACGGTGGACAGGGCGGCTTCGGCGGCTTCTTCGGCTTCTTCCTCGGTGGCCTGCTGCTGCGCGCTGCCGGAGATCAGCAGGGTGGCAGCGTCGGGCGCCTGCTCGTAGACCGCCACGCCCATGTCATTCAACATGGAAATGATGGCCTCGAGGATCTCAGCCTCGACGAGCTTTTCGGGCAAGTGGTCGTTGATTTCCTGGTGCGTCAGGAAACCACGGGTTTTGCCCATCTTGATGAGGGTTTTGAGCTCCTGGCGGCGCTTGGCGACTTCCTCTTCGGACAGGGCGGTTTCGTCGATGCCGAACTCGCGCATCAGCGCGCGCTCTTTGGCGCGCGACACCTTCATGCGCAGGGGCTTGGCCTTCGGTTTGTCGCCGCTGCCGTCGTCCACCTCGGACTCGCCGCCATCGACCGGCTCACCCTCCAGGTCAGCCTCGATGTCGGCGACATCGTCTTCGTCAAAAGAGGCCTTGGCAGCGGCCTTGGGCGCAGCAGCGCTGCCCGCCGCGGTGGCGGCCTTGGGCTTGCGGCCGCGCTTCTTGGGCTCGGCTGCGGCTTCAGCGACGGTGGATTCGACTTCCGCGGCCTGGGTGGCGCGCGCCTTGGAGGCTTTTTTCTCGTTGGCGTCGGCTGCGTCGGCAGCTGCGGCGGTCTTCACACCGGGCTTGGCGGCTTTTTTCGCGGTCATGCACTTCCTCTGTTGGGTGCGGGGTCGGGTGCGGGAATCATCCGGAGGGTTCGCTGTGCCGTGCGCTGTGCGCGATGGCGCGCGGGTGTCGCAACGACCTGCTTCAGGGGTGTGCCGCAAGTTGGCAAATGAACCTCGGAGAACCTTCCATTATCGCGCAACTGCAAGCGCATGAGGGGAGCCAGCGTCAAATTCATCAAATGAATGCGGCGCATTGCATTCTGCCCATCATCTGCCAGAAATGGGGCGCGCTTGGCTGATTTCAAGCTTCAGGTCCCGGGTGAGGCGCAGAAGTTCCAGTTTGCGGGCCTCTGCCGCCTCAGACAGATCGCCGGACTGGAGCAGCAGGTCGAGTTCCTCCCGCAGCGCCTCCAGCTCCAGCGGACGCACCAGCTGGATGATGTCGGCCAGCGGGTCGGGCAGGGTGTCGATGTCATGCAGGCGCTGGATGCGCTGTGCCAGATCGGCCAATGCGGCGTCGCTGTCGATCACCGCGAGATGGGGTGACTGGCCGGGGGCGGGGGCATCAGCGGCGGTGGCACGCATCTGCACGAGCACCTCGTCGCCGCTCAGGGCACCCTGGTCGTGCACCAGGCGGTCCAGCCAGCGGAAAAATGGGCCATAGGGGGCGGGCTGGTCGCAGAGCAAGTCGTGGGCGGTGGCAGGCAGTTGTTCCCAGGCGGCGCTGTGCGACACCAGCACCCAGACGATGCGGTCCAGCGGTGTGGCGGTGCGGGGCAAAGGGCGTCTCTCTGGCACGCGACCGCGGCTTTGCCAACGCCCGCCAGCGCCGCCCCTGCCAGCGCCGCCCCTGCCTTGCCAGCCGCCTTTGCTTCGCCAGTTCTGGCTTTGGCCTGCGTAGGGGTCGGCGCCGTAGGCGCTCTCAGGCTCCCAGAAAGGCTCTGGCGAGGTTCCGGCGCTGCTGTGGGCATCGGGCTCGAAGGTCGGTATGCCGGCATCGCCGAAGTGATCTCCGTCGCCCTCGCTGGCTGACCCGGCAGGATGGCCCGGGCGGCGTCCCTGAGCGCGCTCGGCGGCCTGTTGGCGCTCGGACAGTCGCTCCTCGAGCCGTCGCCTCACTTCGTCTGCCGCCGTGCGCGCGGTCTGGGCCAGGTCGTCAGCGATCAGGCCTCGCAAGGCGCCTTCAGGCAGTTGCGCGATCAGCGGGATCGCCTGCGTGAGCAGCCTGGCACGACCTTCGGCGCTGTCGAGGTCGCAGTCGGCGCTGGCGTGCTCGATGAGCTGTCGCGACAGCGGCACGGCCTTTTTCACGCAGGCCTCGAACGCCTCGGCGCCATGCTCGCGGATGTAGCTGTCAGGGTCGTGTTCGGCCGGAAGGAAGAGGAAACTCAGGCGGCGGGTGTCTGTGGCGAAGGGCAGGGCGGCCTCCAGCGCACGCCCGGCGGCGCGGCGGCCAGCGGCATCGCCATCGAAGCTGAACACGATGTGCTCGGTGAAGCGGAACAGCTTTTGCACGTGCTCGTGCGAGCACGCCGTGCCCAGGGTGGCCACGGCATTGCCAAAACCCCATTGCGCCAGCGCGACCACGTCCATGTAGCCCTCGGTGACGATGGCATAGCCCTTGTTGCGCAAGGCCGCGCGGCCTTCGTAGAGCCCGTACAGCTCCCGGCCTTTGACGAAGACCGGCGTTTCCGGCGAGTTCAGGTACTTCGGCTCGCCTTTGTCCAGCACCCGACCGCCGAAGCCGATGACCTCGCCTTGCGGGTTGCGGATGGGGAACATGATGCGGTCGCGAAAGCGGTCGTAGCGCTTTGCCTCGGCGTCGCCCTCGGCCTCATGCGCGATCACCAGCCCCGACTCGACCAGCAGCGGTTCGTTGTAGTCCGGGAAAGCACTGGCCAGGCCCCGCCAGCTGTCGGGCGCATAACCGAGTGCGAATTGCGCGGCGATCTCACCGGTCAGGCCGCGCCCCTTGAGGTAGGCCACGGCCCGGGGCGATTTTTTGAGCTGCTGCTTCCAGTGCTTGGCGGCCTGCGCCATCACGTCGGTCAGCGCGAGTTGGCGGGCCTTCGCCTGCTTTTGCCGCTCGCGCTCCTCAGGCCGCAGGTTGTCGTCGGGCACCGGCATGCCCTGCATCTGCGCCAGGTCCTTGACGGCATCGACGAAGCCCATGCCACCGAACTCCATGATGAAGCCGACGGCGTTGCCGTGCACGCCACAGCCGAAGCAGTGGTATGTCTGGCGCGAGGGGCTGACGATGAAGGACGGCGACTTCTCGCCGTGGAAAGGGCACAGGCCCTTGTAGTTGATGCCCGCCTTTTTCAGCGTGACGTACTTGCCCACGACATCGGCGATGTCGGTGCGGGCGAGCAGGTCCTGGATGAATGACGGCGGGATCACGGTGGCCACGAGAATGAAACAGCCCCGGCGCGCGATGGCGGCGGGGCCGTTGGGGTCGCTGGTGCAAGTGTCGTTCGCTCAGCCCGCGCGGGCAAGCGCAGGGATGGCATCACGGCACCGACTGCGCGATGCGCGTCAGGCCAGAGCGGCCAGGGCGGCAGCGGTGATTTGGTCCACGGAGCCCACACCGCTGATCTTGCGGCACTTCGGCGCGGCGGCGTCGCCGGTGGCAGACCATTGACTGTAGTAATCGACGAGCGGCTGGGTCTGCTGGTGGTAGACCTCCAGGCGCTTGCGCACGGTTTCTTCCTTGTCGTCCTCGCGCTGGATCAGGTCTTCACCAGTGGCGTCGTCCTTGCCAGCCACCTTGGGTGGGTTGAACGTGACGTGGTAAGTGCGGCCCGAGGCCACGTGCACACGGCGGCCGCTCATGCGCTCGATGATGGCGCTGTCGGGCACGTCGATTTCCAGCACGACATCGATCTTCACGCCAGCCGCCTTCATGGCTTCGGCTTGCGGGATGGTGCGGGGGAAGCCGTCGAACAGGAAACCGTTGGCGCAATCGGCCTGCGTGATGCGCTCCTTGACCAGGCCGATGATGATGTCATCGCTGACCAAGCCGCCTGCATCCATCACCTTTTTGGCTGCCAGACCCAACTCGGTGCCCGCTTTGACGGCAGCGCGCAGCATGTCTCCGGTCGAGATCTGGGGAATGCCAAACTTCTGGCAAAGGAATGCGGCTTGCGTGCCCTTGCCGGCGCCAGGTGCGCCCAACAGGATGAGTCTCATGGTTGTCCTTGGTGTCCGGGTGGTGCCGGGCGTATCACCCGACTACAACTGCGGGAGGATAGCATGTCACCCCCCTCATCCAAGCATGGGTATCTCCCTGCATCGCGGTGCCCAAGTGGCCAAGCAAACATCCGATACAAGGCCCGTGGCGGCGCTTCAGGACGCTCCCAGGAGGCCTCGCACGCGTGCCAAATCTTCTGGGGTGTCGACGCCTGCTACGGGTGCTTGCGCGGCCAGGTGCACGGCGATGCGCTCGCCATGCCACAGCACGCGCAACTGCTCGAGCGACTCGACCGTTTCCAGGGGACTGACGGCAAGTTGGGGAAAGCGACGCAAGAAACCCGCGCGGTAGCCGTAGATGCCGATGTGGCGCAGCGGCGCGCCGGCGCCCATGGCAGGAGTGGCAGCGACGGGGGCGTCCCGCCACCAAGGGATGGGTGCACGGGAAAAATACAGGGCGCGGCCCTGCGCGTCGGTCACAACCTTCACCACATTCGGGTTGGCGAAATCCGCCGCGCTGTCAATGGCATGGGCCGCCGTGCTCATGACGCAATCGCTGCGCGTGTCCAGGGCGTCCGCACATGCGTCGATCAGTGCTGGGTCGATCAGGGGCTCATCGCCTTGCACGTTGACGATGCGGTCTTGCCCGTCCAACCCCAGCAGTGCGCACGCCTCGGCCAGGCGGTCGCTTCCGGTGGGGTGGTCGGCGCGGGTCAGCACGGCCTGCACACCGTGCTGCTGGCAGGCTTGCAAGATGCGTTCGCTGTCCGTGGCCACAACCACCCGCAATGCCTGGCTCAAAGCTGCGCGCTGCGCCACGCGCACCACCATCGGCTGGCCGGCGATGTCTGCGAGGGGCTTGTCAGGCAGGCGGGTGGACGCCAGCCGCGCTGGAATCAACACGGTGAAGCCCATCGCTCAGGCTCCTGTTGCCGGCGGCTGGCCCAAGGGGTTCACGGTCGCCTCGGTGGAGGCATCGAGTGAGACAGCTTCGTTTTCCAGCATCACAGGGATGCCATCGCGGATCGGATAGCCGAGCCGGTCTGCCGTGCACACCAGCAAGTCGCCCTGGGCGTGGTGAGGGGCGCGTTGCAGCGGGCCTTTGCAGACGGGGCAGACCAGCAATTCGATGAGTCGGGTGTCCATGTCAGTGGGGCTCAGGAGTGGGTTGCGTGGGAGCGACGGAGCAGCGGTGCGGCGTCGGCGCGTGTGCGCCATGCCGTGTCGAGGCAGGCGTCCAGCGCGGTCCAAAACGCCGGCTCTGGGTGGAAGTCTAAGACCGAGACCCAGATGCGCGTGTGCGGGCGCTCCTGCGCGAGCCTTTGGGGGTTCAGCTTGACCGCGTCTTTCTCGGTGACGATGACGTCCCGGACGTCGACGGGCCAGGGCAGGGTCGCGAAGTCGTGGTGGTCGGGCAGGGGGCAGGTGTGCAACTGCCAGCCTTGGGCCTGCAGGGCGTCGAAAAACCGCTGGGGGTGGGCGATGCCAGCCGCGGCCCAGGCGTCGGCCGTGTCTTGCGCGGCAGGCGCTGCGGTCGTTCGCGTGCCGGCCCACCAATCGGCCAAGGCCAGCAACTCCCCAAGCCTGCGCACGCCGACGTGACCCGGCAGGGGCGTGCTGGGGCGGGCCGCGTTGTAAAGCACCAGGGGCGGCGCGCACACCCCGGGGCCGGCGGCGGTGTGCAGCGGCTCTCGCAAGGGGCCGGCCGGCAGCAGCCAGCCGTTGCCCGCGCCGCGCTCGTCGAACACGACCACTTCGATGTCCCGGCGCAGTGCCAGGTGCTGCAGGCCGTCGTCACACACCAGGATGTCGATGTCGGGGTGTGCCTTCAAAAGCGCGCGGCCACCGATCGTGCGCCTCGGCCCCACCATGACCGGCACGCCCGTGCGACGGAAAATCAACCAGGGCTCGTCGCCCGTCTCGCGCGCGCTGAGGGTGGCGACGGTGTCGCTGTCCAGCAAGCGCGGCCGCTCTGCGGCAATGGCCACGCCGTACCCGCGGCTCAGGACGCCGGGCTTCATGCCGCGCGCCTGCAGGTGCTGCAGGATGGCGATGGTGACCGGCGTCTTACCCGCACCGCCCACGATGCGGTTGCCCACCACCAGCACGGGCACGGGCAGTGGCTCGGCGCGCAGCCAACCGTGATCGCTGGCCCGCCGCCGGAAGGCGACCGCAGCTCCCAGCAGCCAGGACATGGGCCACAAGGCGCAGGCCAGCAGCCCACGGCGCAGCCAAGCGCGCTGCAAGGTGCTGGCCAGCACGCTCACTGGGCGGCAGGCGCTGCGGGCACCCCCGCGGGAGAGGCCACGGGTGCGCCGCCGGGCCCTTGCGTCGCGAACGTCAGCTGGGTCAGGCCCACGCGGCGTGCGGCGTCCATCACGTTGATCACGCTCTGGTGCGTGGCAGCCGCGTCGGCCTTGACCACGACCACCACATCCCGCGCGTTGCCCGCCTCGGCATTGAGCCCTGCGGCCAGAGCCTCGACGTTGCGGCCGTCCAGCATGCGCTGGTTGACCACGTAGCGTCCGTCGGATGCCACCAGCACCTGCAGTTCCTTGGGGCGAGCTGAGGCCGCCTGCGCATTCGCCGAAGGTAAGTTGATCTTCAACTCCGTCATGCGCGAATAAGTGGTGGTCAGCATGAGGAAAATCAGCACCACCAGCAGCACGTCGATGAACGGGATCAGGTTGATCTCCGGTTCCTCGGGCGCGTGTCGTTTGCGGAAGTTCATCGGCTTGATGCTCAGTGCAGGGTGTCCGTGCGGGCGGTCAGCGTCGCGGTGCGGCCAGGCGCAGGATGTGCGGCACCATGCGGTCAGCCGACTGCTCCAGCGCGAGGGTGTACCCCTCGACCCGCGCCCGGAAGTGCCGGTAAGCGATCAGTGCCGGGATGGCCACGATCAAGCCGAACGCCGTGTTGTACAGCGCCACCGAAATGCCGTGGGCCAAGTCTGCGGGGTTGGCGCCCGCGCTGGCTTGCGCGCCCGAGGCGCCGAAAATCTCGATCATGCCGATCACCGTGCCCAGCAGGCCCAGCAGGGGCGCAGCGCTGGCGATGGTGCCCAAGGCGCTGAGGTTGTGCTCCAGGCGGTGAACGGCCTCGCGGCCCGCGGACTCGAACGCGTTGCGGAGGTTCGCTTCGGTGATGCGTTGCTCGGCCGCAGCGGCCCGCAGGCCCTGGGCCAGCACCAAGCCCAGAATGGAGTTTTCTGCGAGCTTGGTCAGCGTGTCTGGAGGGGGCAGGGCGGTGCGCGTCACCGACATGACCTCATCGACGAGGCGCGGGGGTGCCACTCGGCTCTCACGCAGACTCAGGAAGCGCTCGATGACCAGGGCCAGGGCCACGATGGAACACAGTACCAGCGGCACGATGGGCCAGCCTGCGGCTTGTAAGATGGACAGCAAATCGGACTCCCCGGGAAAGGCACGACGCCCGTGACGCACGTGGCAACACCGGGCCTGAACTGCGCGTGATTATGAGCCTGATCGCAACATGGCTTGGTTGGTGTGTCTCACCGAGGTTCCGCCAACTGGTGTCCACCTGCAACGCTCGGCGGAACGGGTCAATGCGTTTCGTGCAACGGAGCGGAGTCGTCCACTGTTCCTGTGGATAACTTTGTGGGTAAGCCCTGCGCATGGGCCCAGAAGCCGCATCAGCATTGGTCTGCTCCCACATTGCTGAAATTTTAAGCAGGCTTTTTTCGTTTGGAATCAATCACTTATGACCTCATTAAGGCCTTGTGACAGACTCTCGCGGCATCCGAGCCACGCGGACGCCAGTTGTGGACTTGTCTTGTGGGGTATGGCGTGGTAGCGCCGGGGGGCGATGCTTTCGGTGCCGTTCCGGGGCGAGCGCGGGTGTGGGGGGTGGGCGCCCTGGTGCAGGCCGTGGGCGACACGCTGGCGGCGCGTTTCGGCAGTTGCGTGGTGCGCGGCGAGATCAGCGGGTTCACACGTGCTGCCAGCGGCCATGGCTACTTCACCCTCAAGGACGAGCACGGCCATGCCGCCATCCGCTGTGCCATGTTCCGCCGGGCCTTGTCGCAGGTTGAATTCGCGCCGGGCGAGGGCATGTTGGTGGAAGCGCGTGGGCAGCTGGCGGTGTACGAAGCGCGCGGCGAACTGCAATTGGTGGTCGAGGGCTTGCAGCGGGCCGGCGCCGGCGCGCTGTACGAGCAGTTCCTGCGCCTGAAGGCAAAGCTCGAGGCCGAGGGGCTGTTCGATGCAGCGCGCAAACGTCCTTTGATGTCATTCCCTCGGCGCGTTGCGGTGATCACATCTTTGCAAGCAGCGGCATTGCGGGACGTACTTTCTGCGCTGTCACGCCGGGCGCCACATGTCGAGGTCGTGCTGTTGCCCTGCGCGGTGCAGGGCGCGGAGGCGCCGGCCCAGATCGTGCAGGCGCTGGCGCGCCTGGCGATCGCGCACCACGGCGGCTGCCGTTTCGACGCCGCCATCGTGTGCCGCGGTGGCGGTTCGTTGGAGGACTTGTGGGCCTACAACGACGAGCGAGTGATCCGCGCCATCGCCGCATGCCCCGTGCCTGTGATCAGCGGCGTCGGCCATGAAACCGACGTGACCTTGTCTGACTTCGCGGCCGACCTGCGCGCGCCCACCCCGACGGCGGCCGCGGAACTGGTGGCCCGCGATCGGGCAGCGGCGCTGTCGGAGCTGGCCGCACACGCTCGCCACTTGCGCCATCGCGTCCACCAGCGGCTGGACGCCCTGGCCCAGCGCCAGGATGGCGCGGCCCTGCGCTTGTCCCGCCCGTCGCACCTGCTGGCGCAGCATCGCCAGCAACTGGCCTTGCTGGGCCACCGTTTGCCGACCGCCTGCGGCATCCAGGTCCAGCGCGTGGGGCAACGATTGGCCGCGCTGCAGGACCGCTTGATGCGCGCCATGCAGACCCGCGTGTGGCACCACCGGCAAGCACTCGCGCATGCCGAGACGCGTCTGAAGGCGCTCGACCCGCGGCGGGTGCTGGAGCGGGGTTACGCGTGGCTGAGCGACGCAGATGGGCGGCCGCTGCTCGGGGTGGCGGCTGTTCAGCCCGAGCAAGCGGTTCAGGCCGTGCTGGCCGACGGGGTGTTGCGCATGCGCGTCACCGACGTCGAGCCGGGCGGGCCTGACATCTGAGTCCCGGTGTGCCGCCCGAGCGCAGCGGTTGCGGCACCAGGCGCCAAAGCGCCACGAGACAAACCCTGCGCAAACCACCAGCGAGCGCAGCACAAGCCCCACCATGCTGCCGGTCATCGCGCCCGGAGCGCGAACACCCCGTCTGGCGTGCCTACAATCGCGCCAGGCAACCCCTTCCCCACAACGGACCTCTGAGGAAAGCACCATGGCACACACCCTTCCCGCCCTGCCGTACGCCCAGGACGCACTGGCACCGCACCTCTCGAAGGAAACCTTCGAGTACCACTACGGCAAGCACCACCAGGCTTACGTCACCAACCTGAACAACCTGATCCCCGGCACCGAGTTCGAGAATCTGGCGCTGGAAGAGATCATCAAGAAGTCCAGCGGTGGCATTTACAACAACGCCGCCCAGATCTGGAACCACACCTTCTTCTGGAACTGCATGAAGCCCAACGGTGGCGGCGCCCCGACCGGCGCGCTGGCCGATGCCATCAACGCCAAGTTCGGCAGCTACGAGGCCTTCAAGGAAGCCTTCACCAAGTCCGCCGTGGGCAACTTCGGCTCGGGTTGGACCTTCCTGGTGAAGAAGGCCGATGGCAGCGTTGACATCGTGAACATGGGCCCGGCCGGCACCCCGCTGACCACCGGCGACAAGGCCTTGCTGACCATCGACGTGTGGGAGCACGCCTACTACATCGACTACCGCAACGCCCGCCCGAAGTTCGTCGAGGTCTTCCTGAACTCCCTGGTCAACTGGGACTTCGCCGCCGCAAACTTCGCTTGACGCCTGCCTGAGCGACACGCGCCGCATCGCACACCAAGCCGGGCCTGCCCCGGCTTTTTTTTGGGTGCTCGCTGCCTTTTCGAGCGCTTTTCCATCGACCTGGCCGGTGCGCTTCCCTTCCAATTCGCAGACGTCTTCCGCGCGATGCCGTCGCAAAACGGCCTCAACAGTGCTACAGTGGCGATGGTTTCTCAATAAGCCCTTCCCGTCGCCCTTGCTGGACCTCTGTTTTCGGCAGTCAGCAAGGCGGGTCGCAATCCGCCAACCGGTCAAGCCGTGTCGCGGAAGGTTGTCCAACCAGCCAACGTCTCAGGAAACCTGAGAGTAAGGTGAGCGAAAATGATGCAGCAGTTCAGGTCGAATTCGTACCTGTTCGGGGGCAATGCCCCCTACGTTGAAGAGTTGTACGAGGCCTACCTCGACAACCCAGGGTCCGTCCCTGACAACTGGCGTTCCTACTTCGACGCCCTCCAGAACGTTCCTGCTGCTGATGGCTCAGACCATCGCGATGTGGCGCATGCCCCCGTGGTCGAGTCTTTCGCTCAACGTGCGAAGGCCAATGCCTTCATGGTCAAGACCAGCTCGGCCGACCTCGCAGTCGCCCGCAAGCAGGTTCACGTCCAGTCCCTGATCGCGGCCTACCGCTTCCTCGGCTCCCGCTGGGCCGACCTTGATCCCCTCAAGCGCCAGGAGCGCGCCAAGATTCCCGAACTGGAACCGTCCTTCTACGACTTCACCGAGTCGGACATGGACATCACCTTCTCGGCAACGAACACCTACTTCACCAAGGCCGAGCACATGACGCTGCGCGAAATCGTGCAGGCCTTGCGTGAGACGTACTGCGGCAGCATCGGCGCCGAGTACATGCACATCACCGACCCCACCGAAAAACGCTGGTGGCAGGAACGCCTGGAGTCCACCCGCTCCAAGCCGACCTTCAGCGCCGAGAAAAAGAAGCACATTCTCGAGCGACTGACGGCCGCAGAAGGTCTGGAGCGATTCCTCCACACCAAGTACGTTGGCCAAAAGCGTTTTTCGCTGGAGGGCGGTGAATCCTTCATCGCTTCGATGGACGAACTCATCCAGCGTGCCGGCGAGAAGGGCGTGCAGGAAATCGTCATCGGCATGGCCCACCGTGGCCGCCTGAACGTGTTGGTCAACACGCTGGGCAAACAGCCGGCTGAGCTGTTCTCCGAGTTCGAGCACACCGCTCCCGAGAACCTGCCCGCAGGCGACGTCAAGTACCACCAGGGCTTCTCCTCCGACGTCTCCACCCCTGGCGGCCCGGTGCACCTGTCGCTGTCCTTCAACCCCTCGCACCTGGAAATTGTCAACCCGGTGATCGAAGGCTCGGTCAAGGCCCGCATGGACCGCCGCGGCGACAGCAAGGGCAAGCAGGTGCTGCCTGTGCAGGTGCACGGCGATGCAGCCTTCGCAGGCCAAGGTGTCGTGATGGAGACGCTGGCGCTCGCCCAGACCCGTGGTTATTACACGGGCGGCACGGTGCACATCGTCATCAACAACCAGATCGGCTTCACGACCTCCGACCCGCGCGACACCCGCTCGACGCTGTATTGCTCCGACGTCGTCAAGATGATCGAAGCCCCGGTGCTCCACGTGAACGGTGACGACCCGGAGGCCGTGGTGTTCGCCACGCAGCTGGCGATGGACTATCGCCAGGAGTTCAGCAAGGACGTGGTGGTCGACATCGTGTGTTTCCGCAAGCTCGGCCACAACGAGCAGGACACGCCGTCCATGACCCAGCCGCTGATGTACAAGAAGATCGGTCAGCACCCTGGCACCCGCAAGGTGTATGGCGACCGCTTGGTTGGTGGTGGCACGCTGCCCGCGACGGGCCCGGACGACATGGTCAAGGAGTACCGCGCAGCCATGGAAGCTGGCAAGCACACGGTCGACCCCGTGCTGACCAACTTCAAGAGCAAGTACGCCGTCGACTGGACGCCCTTCCTGAACAAGAAGTGGACCGACTCGGCCGACACCGCCATCCCTCTGGCCGAGTTCCGCCGTCTGGCCGAGCGCATCACCACCATTCCCGGCAATTTCAAGCCGCACCCGCTGGTGCAGAAGGTCATCGACGACCGTGCGGCCATGGGGCGTGGCGAAATCAACGTGGACTGGGGCATGGGCGAGCACATGGCCTTCGCCTCGCTGGTCGCTTCAGGCTACCCGGTACGTCTGTCTGGCGAGGACTGCGGCCGTGGCACGTTCACGCACCGCCACTCGGTGCTGCACGACCAGAACCGCGAGAAGTTCGACGAGGGCACTTACATCCCCCTGCAGCATGTGGCCGACAACCAGGCACCGTTCGTTGTCATCGACTCGATCCTCTCCGAGGAGGCCGTGTTGGGCTTCGAGTATGGCTATGCGGGTTCTGATCCCAACAGTTTGGTCATCTGGGAAGCACAGTTCGGCGACTTCGCCAACGGCGCTCAGGTGGTGATCGATCAGTTCATCGCCTCGGGTGAGGTGAAATGGGGCCGTGCCAACGGCCTGACACTGATGTTGCCGCACGGCTATGAAGGCCAGGGCCCAGAGCACAGTTCGGCACGCCTAGAGCGCTTCATGCAACTGGCGGCCGACAACAACATGCAAATCGTGCAGCCGACGTCGGCCTCGCAGATCTTCCACGTCCTGCGTCGCCAGATGGTGCGCATGTTCCGCAAGCCTTTGGTCATCATGACGCCGAAGTCGCTGCTGCGAAACAAGGATGCGACCTCGCCTCTGACCGAGTTCACCCGTGGCGAGTTCCGCACCGTGATCGGCGAGGTGGATGAGAGCATTGACAACAGCAAGGTCAAGCGCCTGATCGCATGCTCGGGCAAGGTCTATTACGACCTGATCAAGAAACGTGCCGAGAAGAAAGCCACCGACGTGGCCATCATCCGCGTCGAGCAGTTGTACCCCTTCCCGCACAAGGCCTTCGCCGCCGAGGTCAAGAAGTACCCCAACCTCAGCGAGATGGTGTGGTGTCAGGACGAGCCCCAGAACCAGGGTGCCTGGTTCTTCGTTCAGCACTACATCCACGAGAACATGGCCGACGGGCAGAAGCTGGGTTATGCGGGCCGTCCCGCATCCGCTTCGCCGGCAGTGGGTTACGCCCACCTGCACCAGGAGCAGCAAAAGGCTTTGCTGGACCAGGCTTTCGCCAAGCTCAAGGGCTTCGTTCTCACCAAATAAGGTCATTGCGGACGCCGTGCGTCGCACAGACCGCCTCACCTCGGCCGGGCAGGGCCTGACGGGGTGAGGGGTGGCGAGCAAGGCTGCTGCTGCAGGAGATACACATCATGGCAATCGTTGACGTCAAGGTTCCCCAACTGTCTGAATCCGTGGCCGAAGCCACGCTGCTTCAATGGAAGAAGCGCCCCGGCGAAGCCGTCGCTGCGGACGAAATCATCATTGAAATCGAGACCGACAAGGTCGTGCTGGAAGTGCCCGCGCCCGCCGCTGGCGTGATCGCTCAACTCGTGAAGAACGATGGCGACACCGTGGGCAGCGACGATGTCATCGCACGCATCGACACCGAAGGCTCTGCCGCGGTCAGCCCGCTGGAAGTCAAGCCCGTGGCCGCGCCTGCTGCGGCGGTGGCTGCTGCCCCGGCGCCCGCTCCCACAGGTGGCAACAAGGGCGATGTGGCCATGCCCGCTGCTGCCAAGCTCCTGGCCGACAACGGTTTGAGCGCCACCCAGGTGGCCGGCTCTGGCAAGGACGGTCGCGTGACCAAGGGCGACGTCCTGGCCGCCGTGGCCGGTGGCACCAAACCTGCCGCAGCGGCTGCTGCGTCGGCCATCCCGACGGGCGTGCCGACCAAGTCGCTGCCGGCCGTGAACGCGCCGGTGGGTCCGAACAACCTGGGCGATCGCCCTGAGCAGCGTGTGCCGATGAGCCGCCTGCGCGCTCGTGTGGCCGAGCGTCTGCTGCAGTCGCAGGCCACCAACGCCATCCTGACCACGTTCAACGAAGTGAACATGGCCCCGGTGATGGAGATGCGCAAGAAGTTCCAGGAGAAGTTCGAGAAGGAACACGGCGTCAAGCTGGGCTTCATGAGCTTCTTCGTCAAGGCTGCCGTGCATGCCCTGAAGAAGTACCCGGTGCTCAACGCTTCGGTCGATGGCAACGACATCGTTTACCACGGCTACTTCGACATCGGCGTGGCCGTGGGCTCGCCCCGTGGCCTGGTGGTGCCGGTGCTGCGCAACGTGGACCAGATGACTTTCGCCGAGATCGAAAAGAAGATCGCCGAGTTCGGTGTGAAGGCCCGTGACGGCAAGCTGGGCATCGAAGAGATGACCGGCGGCACCTTCTCCATCTCCAACGGTGGCGTGTTCGGCTCGATGCTGTCCACCCCCATCATCAACCCGCCGCAATCGGCCATCCTGGGCGTCCACGCCACCAAGGACCGCGCCGTGGTCGAGAACGGCCAAGTGGTCGTTCGCCCGATCAACTACCTGGCCATGTCCTATGACCACCGCATCATCGACGGTCGCGAAGCCGTGCTGGGCTTGGTGGCCATGAAGGAAGCGCTGGAAGATCCGGCCCGCCTGCTGTTCGACATCTGATGAGTTTTGCGGCCGGGCGGTCCTCACGAGGGACCGCTCGGACCTGCATTCCCGCCACCTCCAGTTCGACACGCCCCCATGTCCATCGCCGATGAACTCGACAAACTGAGCACGCTGCAAGCACGCGGTGTGATCACGTCCGATGAGTTCGCTCGGCTCAAGGCCCGCCTGATCGAGGGCTCCCCACCGGATTCGACGCTGGCCTCTTCGGCTTCCTCGCTGCGGCGCGTGCGCAACGACCGCTGGGTGGGTGGCGTGTGCGGCGGTCTGGCGCGCATGCTGAGGCTCGAATCCTGGGTGCTTCGCCTCGCCTTCACGCTGTTGTTCCTGCTGTGGGGCACGGGCCTCATCTTCTACATCCTGCTGTGGATCTTCGTGCCCGAAGAATGACCACGGCCAGAAAGACACACACCATGTCCCAACAATTCGACGTCATCGTCATCGGCGCCGGCCCCGGCGGCTACATCGCGGCCATCCGCGCAGCCCAGCTGGGCTTCAAGGTCGCTTGCATCGACGAGTGGAAGAACGCCAAGGGTGGCGCGGCCCCCGGTGGTACCTGCACCAACGTGGGTTGCATCCCGTCCAAGGCGCTGCTGCAGTCGTCCGAGCACTACGAGCACGCGGCCCACCATTTCGCCGACCACGGCATCTCGATGGACAACCTGTCCATCGACGTCGCCAAAATGATCGGTCGCAAAGACACTGTTGTGAAGCAGAACAACGACGGCATCCTCTATCTGTTCAAGAAGAACAAGGTCAGCTTCTTCCACGGCCGTGGCTCCTTCGTGAAGGCTGCCGATGGCCAGTACGAAGTGGCTGTGAGCGGTGACAAGCCAGACTCCCTGACCGCCAAGCACGTGGTCATCGCCACGGGCTCGAACGCCCGTCAGTTGCCTGGCGTGCCTTTCGACGAAAAACTGATCCTGTCCAACGACGGTGCGCTGGCCATCGGCGAAGCGCCCAAGAAGCTGGGCGTGATCGGCTCCGGTGTGATTGGCCTGGAGATGGGCTCCGTGTGGCGCCGCCTGGGTGCCGACGTGACGGTGCTGGAAGCCATGCCAGCCTTCCTGGCGGCTGTGGACGAGCAGGTTGCCAAGGAAGCGCACAAGCTGTTCACCAAGCAGGGCCTCAAGCTGCAATTTGGCGTGAAGATCGGCGAGATCAAGACGACCAAGAAGGGCAAGGTCACCGGTGTGAGCGTGGCTTACACCGACGCTGCCGGCACGGCACAAACGCTGGAATGCGACAAGTTGATCGTGTCGATCGGCCGCGTGCCCAACACCATCGGCCTGAACGCCGAAGGCGTGGGCCTGCAGCTGGACGAACGCGGCGCCATCGTGGTGAACGCCGACTGCCAGACCAACCTGCCCAATGTCTGGGCGGTGGGTGACGTGGTCCGTGGCCCGATGCTGGCGCACAAAGCAGAAGAAGAGGGCGTGGCCGTGGCCGAGCGGATTGCCGGTCAGCATGGCCATGTGGACTTCGACATCATTCCCTGGGTGATCTACACCAGCCCAGAGATCGCTTGGGTCGGCAAAACCGAACAGGCGCTGAAAGCGGAGGGCCGGTCCTACAAGGCCGGTTCCTTCCCCTTCATTGCGAACGGCCGCGCCCGCGCGTTAGGTGACACGAACGGTTTCGTGAAGTTCCTGGCCGATGCCAACACCGACGAGATCCTGGGCGTGCACATCATCGGCCCGTACGCCAGTGAGCTGATCTCGGAAGCCGTCGTGGCCATGGCCTTCAAAGCCAGCGCTGAAGACATCGCTCGCATCTGCCACGCGCACCCGAGCCTGAGCGAAGCCACCAAGGAAGCCGCATTGGCTGTGGACAAGCGCACCCTGAACTTCTGAGTTTTCCTCAGCTAAAGTCACGAGGGGCGGCGCAGGCTGCCCCTTTGCTTTTCCAGCCCCGCACAGCGGGTTCAAAGCCGCTTCACCATGCCCGCCTACACCCAATCTGTCACCGACCTCTACGAGCAAAGCCTGGCCGAGCGTGGCTACAAGGCCGACGAGGCGCAACGCAAAGGCATCGCAGCCTTGCAACGCTGTCAGGATGGGTGGGCGAATTACAAGGCCAAACGCAGCAACGCATTGACCAAGATGCTGCGCTACCCGGACCTGCCCAAGGGCGTGTACATGTACGGTGGGGTGGGGCGGGGCAAGAGCTTCATCATGGACTGCTTCTACAACGCCGTCCCGCTGGAGCGCAAAACGCGCTTGCACTTCCACGAGTTCATGCGCGAGGTGCACCGCCAGTTGCACGAGCTCAAGGGCGTGCAAGACCCACTCGACGTGCTGGCCAAGAAGATGTCACGCAAGCACCGCCTGATCTGCTTCGACGAGTTCCACGTGGCCGATGTCACCGACGCCATGATCCTGCATCGCCTGCTGGATGCGATGTTTCGCAACCGCATGAGCATCGTCACGACTTCGAACTTTCACCCGGATGGGCTCTACCCGAACGGCCTGCACCGCGACCGGATCCTGCCGGCCATCGAGCTGCTCAAGAGCCAGCTGGAGGTCATCAACGTCGATGCCGGCAACGACTACCGTCGCCGCACGCTGGAGCTGGCACGCCTGTACCTCACGCCGCTCAACGACGAGACGACCCAGGAGATGGACGCCATCTTCACCAACCTGGCCGAGCAGGCCGATGAAGACCCCAGCCTGAACATCGAGCACCGCGTCCTCAAGGCCAAGCGGCGGGCAGGCGGGGTGGTTTGGTTCGACTTCAACACCCTGTGCGGCGGGCCGCGCTCGCAGAACGACTACCTGGAATTGGCGTCGCGTTTCCACACTGTCTTGCTCAGTGACGTGCCCGAGATGCCGGTGCGTCTCGCCTCGGAGGCGCGGCGCTTCACCTGGCTGGTGGACGTGCTTTACGACCGCCGCTGCAAGTTGGTGATTTCGGCCGCGGTGCCGCCGGAGCAGCTCTACGTCGAGGGCCCGATGTCGCACGAGTTTCCGCGCACCGTGTCACGGCTCAACGAGATGCAGTCCAAGGAGTACCTGGGCGAGGCGCGTCGCATCGTGGACACGTCCATCACCTGAGCACCCGCTGGACGCTACGCTGGATCAAGGCGCCCAGCGGTCCTTCAAGCGCAGGAACGGGCGCTCCACGAGGCGAAAGGTCACGGTCGCCAGCGCGAAGGACGCCGCCGTCATGAGGGCGAGGTGCAACAGGGCCGCACCCAGAGGGAAGGGCGTGTGTCGTGTCAGCCAGTGGAACAGTTGCGGACTGAACGCGTCGTGCAGGGGCTTGTGCACGATGTAAAAGCCATAGCTGTACCAGCCCGCGCGTTGCAGCGTTTGCCACGCCAGCAAGCGCTCCCACAAACTCGGCGTGAACCGAGCGGCCGCGGTGGTGCCGGGTTCCCGAACAAGCGATGCCCGGTGGACGATGTGGGCGAACCACACTGCCAGGATGCTGAAGCCCACCGTTTGTCCCCACATGGACAGGCGCGGGTAGCCGCGGGTCAGCACCGCACCGCCCAACAGCAAGGCCCACAACAGCCAGTGCAACCAGCGGCTGTGCGAGGCGAACCATGCACGCAGCTGGGCATCGCGTTGCAGCGCTGCGGTACAGACCCCCAGCGCCAAGGCATCGACGCGAAAAATCGTCCAGTGGTACACCGTCTCGGGCGCCTGCGCCGCTGCCCAAAAAACGGCACGCGAGGCCATGCACGCCACCGCCACGGCGAGCGCCCCCCAGAAGACCGTGCGCGGGCGAGGCCATGCCAAGACCAGCCATGGCAACACCAGGTAGAACTGCTCCTCCACGCCGAGCGACCACAGATGGGGCAGGGCGCCCCGGACCCACCCCATGGGCTCAGCCCAGTTGCTCAAGAACAGCCAATACCAGCCCTGATGGGGGGCGTCGGCAGCGTAAACGGCAGGCTGCAAATTGAGCGCTGGCAACAGCCAGAAGCTCACAGCGAGCAGGCCGAAATAGAGCGGGAAGATGCGCAAGGCACGGCGCACGAAGAAGCGCCGCACAGCCCCGCGCACGGACACCGTGTCGAGCAGGATGCCGGCGATGAGGTGCCCGCTCAGCACGAAGAACAGCGTCACCCCTACCCAGCCCCAGTTCAGTGCATGCTGCAGCCAGTGGCTGATGCCTGGCGTGTCCAGCCGGTCCAGCATCTGCATGTTGTGGCAAGCCACGAGCAGGATGGCGATTCCGCGCACGGCATCGAGGGCCGGCACATGCACGCCCGAGCGCGCAGGCGCTGCGGTGGGTGCCACTGCCATGTTCGCGCCGCCCCCGATGACCGCGCTCATGCCAGCGCTTCAACCCGCACCAGGGCCAGGGAGAGGTTGTCGCCGCCTTGGCGTGCCCGGTGGCGCGCCTTGCCCACCAGCATTTCAGCGGCCTCCCGCGGGGGCAACGTGTGCACGATGGCGCCCAACTCCTTGGGCGTGAAGTAGTGCCACAGCCCGTCCGAGCACGCCATGAGCGTGTCGCCAATGTCCAGCCGAGTGATGCGCTTGATGGCGAGCGGTGGGTCGGTCTGGGTGCCCAGGCAGCCCGTCAGCAGGTTGGACTGCGGATGGACGTTGGCCTCCTCCTCGGTGATCTGGCCTTCATTGACCAGCCTTTGCACGAAAGAGTGATCTTCGGTGCGGTAGACCATCTCCGGGCCGTGGAAGTGGTATATGCGGGTGTCGCCGGCGTGGGCCAGGCAGGCGGACAGGTCCGGGTTGACGATGTAGGCGCCCACCGTGCTGTGGGGTTCCTCCTCGAACGCCAAAGCCGTGAGTTTGATCATCAGGTGGGCCTCGTGCACCGTCTGGCGCAAGGCCTGTTCCGAGCTCTCCTGCGAGGGAACGTAGCGGTCGAAAACCTGGCGGGCGGTCATGACCACCTGATCAGCGGCTTTGCGACCGCCGCTTTTGCCGCCCATGCCATCGGCCACCACACCCATCAAGCACCCCGGCACACGGGGGTGCGGGATGATTTCGACCTGGTCCTGCTGGTAAGGCCGGTCTCCGCGGTGGAGGCCCGTGGCTGCCACCAGACGGAAACGTGAGGGTGCTGCGATCATGGAGAAAACTATAATGCCTGAGCGGTCGTGCCGGAGCTCTCGCAACCCGCTGATCTGCCGGTGTTTGCCCTTTGGCCGGCGCTCCAACTTCACCATGACATGGGCCACAGGCCTCTCAGATGACACAGAACCTGCACTCTCCGCACCGCCGATTGATCGAACTGCGGATGGAGCACGCAGACCTGGACAGCCTGATCGACCGTGCATCCGAGCAAAGCCCGCTGGATGAGTTGGCCTTGCGGCGGCTCAAGAAGCGGCGGCTGGCTTTGCGCGACCAGATCGCGACGCTGGAACTCTTGCTCGACCCCAAAGAACCGGCCTGACCGCACTCAGGCCGCCAGCGCGGCCAGCAGTTCTTTCTCAATGGCGAGCTGTTGCTTGTCCTGACGCAGGGCGTCGCCGGTCACGAGGAAGGTGTCTTCCACCCGCTCGCCCAGCGTGCTGACTTTGGCAAGTTGCACGTTGACGCCGTGGCGCGCCAAGGTGCGGGCGATCACGTACAAGAGGCCGGATCGGTCAGAGGCAGACACCGCCAGCAGCCAGCGCTGGGCACGCTCATCGGGCCGCAGGCTGACCCGCGGCGCAATCGGGAAGGAGCGCACGCGGCGTGACTGGCGCCCCTTGGCGGGCTCGTGCAGTGGCTTGTCGGAAGCCACGGCTTCGGCCAACTGGTTCTCGACCAGCGCGATCATGTCCCGGTAGTGCACGCCGTCAAAACGCATGGGGTCGGAGGCCAGGATCTGGAAGGTGTCGAGCGCATAACCCGTGCCGGACGTGTGCACGCGCGCATCCTGGATGCTGAAGCTGGCGCGGTCGAAGTAGCCGCAAATGCGCGCAAACAGGTCGGGCCGGTCGGGCGCGTACACGAGCACCTGCAGGCCTTCGCCCACGGGGGACAGGCGCGCCGCCACCACGGGTTTGTCGGTCTGCACATGGCGCCACAGCATGCGGGTGTGCCAGGCGATGTCGGGCGCGTCGTGGCGCGCGAAGTAGCTGATGTCCAGCGTCTGCCACAGCGGCACCTCGATGTTGGGCGGCAGGTAGTACAGCGCCAGGCTTTGCCGCGCCAACTGCTTGCGCGATTCGATTTCCGCATCCATGTGCGGTCGGGCGCCACCAAGGGCGCGCAGCGTCAGGCGGTACAGGTCTTCCAGCAACTTGCCCTTCCAGGCGTTCCAGACCTTGGGGCTGGTCCCACGGATGTCGGCCACCGTGAGCAGGTAAAGCGCCGTCAGCGTGCGCTCATTGCCGACGCGTTTGGCAAACGCCTGGATGACGTCCGGGTCCGACAGGTCTTCCTTCTGCGCCACGCGCGACATGGTCAAGTGCTCGGCCACCAGAAACTCGACCAGGCGAGCATCGTCCTGCTGGATGCCGTGGTCCTTGCAGAAACGCCTGACTTCCGCCCCGCCCAGCTCCGAGTGGTCCCCGCCACGTCCCTTCGCCACGTCGTGAAAGAGCGCGGCGATGTAGAGCAGCCAGGGCTTGTCGAATTGGGCGGCCAGTTGCGTGCAGAAAGGGTACTCGTGGGCGTGCTCCGGGATGAAGAAGCGCCGGACATTGCGCACGACCATCAGGATGTGCTGGTCCACGGTGTAGACGTGGAAGAGGTCGTGCTGCATCTGCCCGACGATGCGGCGGAACACCCAGAGGTAGCGCCCCAGCACCGAGGTCTGGTTGAGCAGCCGCATCACGCGGGTCTGCCCGGCGGGCTGCTGCAAGATGGCCATGAAGGTGGCACGGTTGACCGGGTCTCGGCGGAAGGCGCCGTCCATCAGGTCGCGGGCGTTGTAGAGCGCGCGCAGGGTGCGGGCCGACAGGCCCTTGAGCACGCCGTCTTGCAACTGCAAGGTCAGGAAGGTGGCGAGGATGGCGTGGCGGTCGCGCTGGTAGAGGTCATCGCTGGCGATTTCCAGGTGCCCACCGCGATCGAAGAAGCGCTCATCGATGGGACGCATGGGCGCGTCGGTGCTGCCCTGGATGCGCTCCTCGATGTTGAGGATGAGGATCTGGTTGAGCTGGGTCACCGCCTTGGCGGCCCAGTAATAGCGCCGCATCAGCACCTCGGAGGCGCGCAAGGCCTTGGTGTTTTCGTAGCCGAAGGATTCGGCCACGGCCGTTTGCAGGTCAAAGACGAGGCGGTCTTCGCGGCGCCCTGCAATCTGGTGCAAGCGCGCACGGATGAGCTTGAGCGTGCCTTCGTTGCGCTGCAGTTGGCGTGCCTCGAAAGGCGTGATGAGGCCATTGCGCGCCAGTTCGTGCCAGTTGCGACCGAGGCCGGCGGCGCGTGCCAGCCAGATCACCACCTGCAGATCGCGCAGGCCACCGGGGCTTTCCTTGCAGTTCGGCTCCAGGGCGTAGGGGGTGTCTTCGTGCTTGGTGTGGCGCTGCCGCATTTCCAGCATCTTGGCCGTGACGAAGGCGGGCACATCGAGGTGCGCTCGGGTGGCGCGCTCCAGTTCGTCGAAGCGGAGCCGTGAACCGCACAGAAAACGGGACTCGAGCAGCGAGGTCTGCACGGTGACGTCGCGCAACGCTTCCTCACTGCACTCCTCGACGGTGCGCACGCTGGAGCCAATCTCCAGGCCGATGTCCCAGCACGCGCTGATGAAGCCTTCCAGCGCCGGTGCGAGGCTGTCATCACCCGCCACCGACGGTGACACCGGCATCAGCAGCAGGACGTCGATGTCAGAGTGCGGAAAGAGCTCGCCTCTGCCGTAGCCCCCGACAGCGATCAGGGCCGCACCGCGGGGCATGCTGTGCGCATCCCAGAGGGTGTGCAGGGTGCGGTCCACCAGCCGCGCCAGGTGCGTGAGCAAGCGCGTTGCCGAGGCGGTGGTCGGGCGGCTGTGCTGGAACTGCGCGACCAGCTCGGCCTTCTGCGCGCGGAAATGCGCGCGCAGGGCGGGGACGTCCACAGGCATCGGGCGGCGCTCCTCGAAGTGCGGGTTCAGGCCGGGGCGCTGGCGGCCGCCACAAACGAGGGCGTGGCGGGACTGCCTGCCGACAGGGTCAGCACCTCGTAGCCGGTTTCGGTGACGAGCACGGTGTGTTCCCACTGCGCTGAGAGGGAGCGGTCCTTGGTGACAATGGTCCATCCGTCGTAGGGCTGTCCACCCTTGCGGCCTTCCTTGATGTCACGCTTGCCCAGGTTGATCATGGGCTCGATGGTGAAAATCATGCCGGGCACCAATTCCAGTCCGGTGCCCGGGCGGCCGTAATGCAGGATCTGCGGGTCCTCGTGGAACTTCTGGCCGATGCCGTGGCCGCAGTACTCGCGTACCACGGAGTATCCGGCGCTCTCGGCGAAGGTTTGGATGGCGTGGCCGATGTCGCCCAGGCGCGCACCCGGTTTGACCTTGACGATGCCCTTCCACATGGCTTCGAAGGTGACCTGGCACAGGCGGGCTGCGGCAATGGAGGGTTTGCCGATCAGGTACATGCGGCTGTTGTCGCCGTACCAGCCGTCCTTGATGACCGTGACGTCCACGTTGACGATGTCGCCCGACTTCAGCGGGGTGTCGTTGGGCACGCCATGGCAGACCACGTCGTTGACCGAGGTGCACAGCGAGGCAGGGTAGGGGACATGGCCGGGCGGCTGGTAGTTCAGCGTGGCCGACACCGTGCCCTGCACATTGACCATGTAGTCGTGTGCCAGGCGGTCGATGTCCTTGGTGGTGATGCCGGGCTGGATCAGGGGCTCGAGGTAGTCCAGCACTTCGGAAGCCAGGCGGCAGGCCACGCGCATGGCGTCGATCTCGGCGCCGGATTTGATGGTGAAGCTCATCCGACGATTATCCGTAATTCACGCGGTGCGTGACGCGCCTGTGGCCACGGCAGCGGCTGGTCGTTTGCCGTTTCGGCGACAAGCCCCGGTAAAATCGCGGTTTTTCCGACGCAGGCCTCCGCCCCTTCGCCGTGACCGCACGCTCCACAACCGGCACCCCCTCCGCGATGTCCACCCTGATGCACTTCGAGGGCGGCAACGCCCTGGCCCCCCACCAAGCCCAAGCCCTGCTGCCGAAACTGCAGGCCATCAACCCCCGGATCAGCGGCGTGCATGCGCGGTTCGTTCATTGGGTAGCGCTGGACGAGGCCTTGCCGCCGGCCGAGCTCGACAAGCTGGCCGCGCTGCTCACCTACGGCGATGCCTACGACGGCAGCTCCGAAGGCGAGTTGATCGTCGTGGCCCCCCGCCTCGGCACGGTGTCGCCCTGGGCGTCCAAGGCGACCGACATCGCTCACAACTGCGGCTTGGCCATCCGCCGCGTCGAGCGCGTCACCGAATACCGCCTGACACTCAAGACTGGCGTCATCGGGGCCCTGATGGGCAGTTTCGGCGGTGGCAGCAAGCCCTTGTCCGAGCAAGATTTGCAAGCCATTGCTGCCTTGCTACACGACCGCATGACCGAAAGCGTGCTGACCAGCCGCGAAGCCGCACGTCACCTCTTCGATGAGAAGCAGGGCGCGCCCATGGCCCACGTCGATGTGCTGGGCCAGGGCCGCAAGGCGCTGGACGAGGCCAACGTGACCTTCGGTCTGGCCCTGTCGGACGACGAAATCGAGTACCTGGTCAAGGCTTTCACGGGTCTGCAACGCAACCCGACAGATGTCGAGCTGACCATGTTCGCGCAGGCCAATTCCGAGCACTGCCGCCACAAAATCTTCAACGCGCAGTTCACCATCGACGGCCAGGCGCAAGAGCTCTCGATGTTCGGCATGATCCGCAACACCGAGAAGCTGAGCCCGCAGCACACGGTGGTGGCCTACTCGGACAACGCCTCCGTGATGGAGGGCCACCAGATCGAGCGCTGGATGCCCGCCGGCTACACCAACGCCCCTCAGTACCAGGCCCGAGCGGAGCTGGCCCACGTGCTGATGAAGGCTGAAACGCACAACCACCCGACCGCGATTTCGCCCTTCCCTGGCGCTTCGACCGGCGCTGGCGGTGAGATCCGCGACGAAGGCGCGACGGGTCGTGGCTCGCGCCCCAAGTCGGGCCTGACGGGCTTCTCGGTGTCCAACCTGCACCTGCCAGGCACCAGCGAACCCTGGGAGCAGAACCCCATTGGCAAGCCCGAGCACATCGCCAGCCCGCTGCAGATCATGGTCGAGGGCCCGCTGGGCGGCGCGGCCTTCAACAACGAATTCGGCCGCGCCAACCTGGGCGGCTACTTCCGCGTGTTCGAACAGACGGTGGGTGAGGGTCCAGCGGCCATCCGCCGCGGCTACCACAAGCCCATCATGATCGCCGGGGGCATCGGCACCATCAGTGCCGAGCAGACCAAGAAGGTCGTGTTCGACGCAGGCACGCTGTTGATCCAGCTCGGCGGCCCCGGCATGCGCATCGGCATGGCCGGCGCGGCGGCCTCGTCGATGGCGGCCGGCACCAACTCCGCTGAGCTGGACTTCGACTCTGTGCAACGCGGCAACCCTGAAATCGAGCGCCGTGCGCAAGAGGTCATCAACCACTGTTGGGGCCTGGGTGCGAACAACCCCATCCTGGCCATCCACGACGTGGGTGCGGGCGGCATCTCCAACGCCTTCCCCGAACTGGTGGACGGCGCAGGCAAGGGCGCGCGCTTCGATTTGAGCAAGGTGCCGCTGGAAGAGTCGGGCATGGCGCCAAAGGAAATCTGGTGCAACGAAAGCCAGGAGCGCTACGTCCTGGCGATTGCGCCCGAGAGCCTGCCGGTGTTCACCGCCATGGCCGAGCGCGAGCGCTGCCCCTTCGGCGTGATCGGTGTGGCCACCGAGGCCCTGGCCCTGGTGCTGGAAGACACCACCCAGCCCGAAGCCGACAAGCCCGTGGACATGCCCATGGACGTGCTGCTGGGCAAGCCGCCCAAGATGCACCGCGACGTCAAGCGCGTGGCCTGGGACGGCGGCCAGCTCGATTTGACCGGCGTGGCGCTGGACAAGGTCGCCCTGGACGTGCTGCGCCACCCCACCGTGGCCAGCAAGCGCTTCCTCATCACCATCGGCGACCGCACCGTGGGCGGCTTGAACAGCCGCGACCAGATGGTTGGCCCTTGGCAGGTGCCCGTGGCCGACGTGGCCGTGACCCTGGCCGACTTCAAAGGCTTTGCCGGCGAAGCCATGGCCATGGGTGAGCGCACGCCGCTGGCCTCGGTCAACGCGCCTGCTTCCGGCCGCATGGCCGTGGGCGAGGCCATCACCAACCTGCTGGCCGCGCCCATCGAGCTGCCCCGCGTGAAGCTGTCGGCCAACTGGATGGCCGCTTGCGGCGAAGCCGGTGAAGACGCTGCGCTGTACGACACGGTGCGTGCCGTGGGCATGGAACTCTGCCCGGCCTTGGGCGTGTCCATCCCTGTGGGCAAGGACTCGCTGTCCATGCGCACCAAGTGGAATGACAACGGCGTCACCAAGCAAGTGACGGCCCCGGTGTCCCTGATCGTGACGGCCTTCGCGTCGGTTGCCGATGTGCGGCCAACGCTGACGCCGCAGCTCGTGACCAGCGAGCACGGCCAAGCCTTGGACACCAGTCTCATCCTGATCGATCTGGGCGAGGGCAAGCGCCGCATGGGCGGCTCCATGCTGGCCCAGGTGCTGAACCAGTTTGGCAACGAGGTGCCGGACGTGGACAACCCCGCCATGCTCAAGGCCACGGTCGAGGCCGTGAACGCTCTGCGCGCCCAAGGCAAGCTGCTGGCCTACCACGACCGTGGTGACGGCGGATTGTGGGCCACGGTGTGCGAAATGGCTTTTGCCGGTCACACAGGCGTCAGCCTGAACGTGGACATGCTGGTCACCGAGGGCGATGGCATCAGCGACAGCCGTGCCGACACCGGCGACTCCAAGAACTGGGCCGGCCAGGTCGGCGAACGCCGCAACGAGCTCACGCTCAAGGCGCTGTTCAACGAAGAGCTGGGCGTGGTGCTGCAGGTGCGCACCGCCGACCGCGATGCCGTCATGCAGACACTGCGCGAGCACGGCCTGAGCAAGCACAGCCACGTCATCGGCAAGCCGAACAGCCGCGGCGAGATGCAAGTGTGGCGCGACGCCAAGGACATCTTCAAGGCCCCGCTGCAGCAGCTGCACCAGGTCTGGGACGAGGTGAGCTGGCGCATCGCCCAGTTGCGCGACAACCCGGCTTGCGCCGACAGCGAGCACGCCACCATCGGCCAGCCCGAGAACACCGGCCTGCACGTGAAGCTGGGCTTCGATCCGCTGGAGGATGTGGCCGCGCCCTTCATCGGCAAGGCGCGCCCGAAGGTCGCCATCCTGCGCGAGCAGGGCGTGAACTCGCACGTGGAAATGGCCTACGCCATGAGCTTGGGAGGTTTCGACACCTTCGACGTGCACATGAGCGACCTGATCGCCGGCCGCGCCCGCCTGGACCAGTTCCAGGGCTTCGTGGCCTGCGGTGGCTTCTCTTACGGCGACACCCTGGGTGCCGGCGAGGGCTGGGCCCGTTCCATCTTGTTCAATCCGCAGCTGGCCGAGCAGTTCGCCGCCTTCATGCAGCGCCAGGACACCTTTGGCCTGGGCGTGTGCAATGGCTGCCAGATGCTGGCCGCGCTCAGCCCCATCATCCCGGGCGCGCAGGACTGGCCGAAGTTCACCACCAACCAGAGCACGCGCTTCGAGGCCCGCCTCAGCCAAGTCGAGGTGCTGGAGAGCCCCTCGATTTTCTTCCAGGGGATGGCCGGCAGCCGCATGCCGATCGCCGTGTCGCACGGTGAGGGCTTTGCCAACTTCTCGCAGCGGGGTGATGCCACCAAGGTGCACCGCGCGGTGCGCTTCGTCGACCACACCGGCGCACCGACCGAGGTTTACCCGTTCAACCCGAACGGCTCGCCCGAGGGCCTGACCGGCGTGACCACGGCCGACGGCCGCTTCACGGCCATGATGCCGCACCCCGAGCGCGTCTTCCGCAACATCCAGATGAGCTGGACAAGCGGTGACAAGAGCGCCCCGAGCCCGTGGCTGCGCATGTTCCGCAATGCGCGCAGGTGGGTGGGCTGAGCGTGATGGAGGCGCAACGCAGGTGTCAGCGGATGTAAGGGTGGCGCCGCCCATCTGAGGGGAACAAGATCGGCGTCACTCAGACGTCACCTTGAAATGTGCAGAATCGCCTTTTGACATCAGGCCCTGCACATGCTCCCTCTCGACACACTCCCCACACGCCACAGCGGGCCAGCGCTCGGTGTGCCGCACGATGTGTCGCCGTTGACACCGCAGCAGCGGCGAGCGCTGCGTCGAGAGGTCCGCTGGACCGACCTGGCCTTGCTGTTCAGCGTGGTGTGCGCCGGCTTGGCGCTGTGGGAGGTGGTGGGCATCACCGAGGCGCTGGCCCTGCAGCACCGCTGGGCCGACGTGGCTTGGCAAGTCGTGTTCACCGCTGCGCTGTGGCTGGTGATGGCCGGTGGTTGGGCCTACCTGTTGCCGCGGCGGGGCTACTACCAGCGGCGCGCGGCCCATCGCCGCGAGGTGCTGTCGGAGCTGGTCGCCCGCTTCCGGGAAGGGGCACCGCCTTTGGTCGTGCTGGTGCCTTCGTACAAGGAAGAGCTCGCTGTGGTCCGCCAGACGCTGATGTCGGCGGCCCTGCAGGACTACCCGGTGCGAAGCCTGGTGTTGCTGATCGACGACCCTCACCACCCCGATCACCCCGACGACGCCAAAGCGCTGGCCGAGATGCGTGCGCTGCTTCCCGCCATGCAGGAGCGCTTTGACGCCATGGCCGCGGTCACCGCCAAGCTGCTGACGGAACTGGATGAGCTCGTGGCTGCACCGGCGGACACCATGGGCGCCAGCGACGCGCCAGGCCAAGCGCCCGGCGACCGCCTTCGCGCGGCCGCAGCACGACTGGCCGACGCGCTGCAACAAGCGGCACGGTGGATGGACGAGGAGCACCGCGCGCAAAACAGCGCAGACCACACCGCAGCGCTGCTGCAATCGGCCGTGCTGGCCCCATTGCGGGCAGCCCTGGAGGCCGATTGCAGCCATTGGAGGCGTCGGGCGCAGCAGGTTTGGCCCGCCGTGCACACCCCCGATTGGCTCGCCGAGATGCGTAACGCTGCACGGGATTTGCATGCGCGCTTCAACGTGCGCTTCAGCAGCTTCGAACGCAAGCGCTACGCCAACCTGTCGCATGAGCCGAACAAGGCCATGAACCTCAACAGCTACCTGGCGTTGATGGGTGGCCGATACCGCGAGGTGCCGGGCATCGACGGCCACAGCCTGAACCTGGTGCCTGCGGAGGCGGGCGAGGCTGGCTGGCACGTACCTGACGCGGCCTTCGTGCTGACGCTCGATGCGGACAGCCTGCTCCTGCCCGATTACGCCCTGCGGCTGGCCGACGTCATGCACCAGGCGGGCAACGAGCGTCTGGCCGTGGTGCAAACGCCTTACAGCGCTGTACCCGGCGCACCGAGCCTGACTGAGCGAATCGCTGGGGGGCAGACGGACATCCAGTACCTCATGCACCAGGGCTTTACCCACCATGGCGCAACCTTTTGGGTGGGGGCCAACGCACTGCTGCGCAAGGTGGCCATCGAAGACATCGCCACGGAGCAAGTGGAGGGCGGTGTGCAGGTGAAGAAATACATCCATGACCGCACCGTCATCGAGGACACCGAATCCAGCATCGACCTGGTCGACAAAGGCTGGCGTTTGCACAACCACCCCGAGCGCCTGGCCTACAGCGCCACGCCGCCTGATTTCGGTTCGCTGCTCATCCAGCGCCGACGCTGGGCCGACGGCGGCCTCATCATCCTGCCCAAGGCCTTGCGTTACCTGATGCGCAGCCCCGCCCGGCTCGGCACCTTGGCCGAGGGCTTTTTGCGCGTGCATTACCTCACCTCGGTGGCCACGGTCAACCTGGCCTTCCTGTTGCTGATGTTCGGGCCGTTCTCGCGCAACATGGGCATCGTTTGGATCCCGCTCAGCATGGTGCCCTACATGCTTGCCTACGCCCGCGACCTCACGCACTGCGGCTACCGCTGGCACGATTTCCCTCGGGTCTACGCCCTCAATCTGCTGTTGCTGCCAGTCAACCTGGGCGGTGCGCTGCGCTCGGTGTACCAGATCCTCACCGGCCGGCGCGCACCGTTCGCACGCACACCCAAGGTCACAGGGCGCACGGCGATGCCGGGCCTCTACGTGCTCCTCGAATACCTGCTGTTGGCGGTCACTTTGGGCCTGGCCGTGTCGGACGCCGTGCTGGGCCATTGGGGCTCGGCTGCCATCTCCGCGCTGTACGCGGCCTGCCTTGGCTATGGCATCACGCACTTCATCGGCTGGCGCGCCAGTCTGGAGGATGTGCGGCTTTGGCTGAGCCCCACGCGGGGCGATCTGGCCGGGGATGTCGACGTGTCCGACCCGCAGGAGGTTTGATGGGCACGGGCATGGGCATGCGCTCGCGCCTTCGGGTTGCGCCGCTGTCGGCCGTGCTGGCATGGGCTGCGCTGCCTTGCGTTGTCTGGGCCCAGGCCTCCGGGGCGCCGCCATCGGCATCTGCGGGCGGGGTGTCTCGCGTGGCGTTGGACATGTCGGGCGACGCCAACAACCTGCATGGCGGCTCTTTCGATGCCAGCGTGACCTGGGCGCCTTTCGGCAGCATCGATGACACCGGGTGGCGTGTGCGTCTGGTCAGCAACCAAAGCCGCTACGCCTACCCTGCCGACGAACGCCGGACCCGGCTGGTGCGCGGGAGGAGCCAGCAAACCGACGTGATGGTGGGATACGGCGTCGTTGTGCCGGGGCTCAGCGTCGTGGCCTTGTTGGGCCACGCCTCCGCGCGTGCCGAGGAGGAAGGGCTGCTCACGCAGAGTGAGGGGCTGCGCGCCACCGTGTCCCTGTTCGCCAGCCCCACACCGCGCCACATGGTGTATGCCTCGCTGTCGCACACGGCCATGTCGGCCTACACGCAGTTCTTGGTCAAGGCGGGTTTCCGCTCCGGCCCCGGAGAACCGTTCGTGGGGCCGGAGGCCAAGGCGGATTGGCGCCGCACCGACCCGTGGGCGCAGGCGCCCGGTGTCTGGCGCCTGGGCGGGCACATGTCTGGCTTGTCTCTGGGCGGCGCGGCCTGGAGCGTTTCGGGTGGCCGCGTTCAGGACCACGTGCTGGGCGTGGGTGGTTACCTCAGCCTGGGCGCCTATGCCGGCTTCTGAGGCCGCACCGGTCGGGGCCTGCCGGCTTGGCTGAAATGCCGAGCACAGCGCTCAGCGGGCAGGTTTGAACGCAGGACACGTTAACCCTTTGCCACCCAGCCTCACCAAGCCAGCCCAGGTCACCTTGCCTTGTCCGCTCAGCGCCGTGTCGCCCGAGGGTTGCAGGCGCCAACCGCTCACAGCTACGCCGAGCGATGCAAATACATGGTCTTGGCGAGGGGCGCCCGAGGCGCGTCAGGCGGAGGTGGGGATCAGCTTGACCTGCAAGGCCTGGGCGTCGGTGGTGATGGCCAGCAAGCGGTCGATGTTGGGGTGCTTGCCGGGGTTGGCGCGGGCGTCGGCCGTGTGCTCGGCGTAAATCTCCACGCCCTCGGCGGCCGCGGCTGGCGTGATGCGGCCATGCTTGGCAGCCAGTGCCGCGTAGACAGCCAGAGAGCCGGCCTGCCCAGGCTTGTTCTCGATGCGGGCGGTGACGGCGCCCGAGGTGTCGCTCAGCTCGAGTGCGGCCAGGTGGGCGACCGAGGGAAGGGCTTTGAGGTTGTCGGCGAAGGCCATGTTGCGAGCTCCTGGGCGGGTGTCTTCAAGGGAAAGCGGGGCCGCATTGTGCCCCAGCCAAACCCTCCACACGCCAGGCGCACGCATGCAACCGCGCACTCAGGCCGGCAAGGCGTCCAGCGACGTGTCTGCCAGCGGCACATCGGCACTGTGCTTGGCGTCGAACGGCATCTCCTGCCCAGCCATGACCTTGCCCCAGTCCACGATGGCCAGGCGCCCGTCGGCGTGCTCAACCAGGGCCGTCAGGCTCTCCACCCAGTCGCCATCGTTGCAATACAGGATGTCTTCCACCATGCGCATCTCGGCATGGTGAATGTGGCCGCAGACCAGGCCATCGACGCCGCGCTTGCGGGCCTCGCGGGCCAGAGCGGCCTCGAAATCGCCCATGTAGCTCACGGCGCGCTTGACCTTGAGCTTGAGGTACTTCGAGAGCGACCAGTAAGGCAGGCCCGCACGGGCGCGGAAGGAATTCAGGTGGCGATTGAGCTTGAGCGTGAACTCGTAGAGCGAATCGCCCAACAGGGCCAGCCAGCGTGCGCACTGAATGACGCCGTCGTACAGGTCGCCATGGGTGATCCACAGGCGCTTGCCATCGGCGGTGGTGTGGATCCATTCCTCGGCCACCTCGATGCCGCCAAACGAGTGGTCGAGGAACTTGCGGCCGAACTCGTCATGGTTGCCCGGGATGAAGATGACGCGCGTGCCCTTGCGCGCCTTGCGCAGCAGCTTCTGGACGACGTCGTTGTGCGCCTGCGGCCAATACCAGCTGCGCCGCAACTGCCAACCGTCGATGATGTCGCCGACCAGGTAAAGCGTGTCGCACTCGACGCGCTTGAGGAAATCGAGCAGGGCGTCGGCCTGGCAGCCCGGCGTACCCAGGTGCACGTCGGAAATCCAGGCCGTGCGAACCTTGAACTGGCCCTCGCGATCATCGGCGTTGGAAGGGCCTGGTTCGCGCCCTGGGCCGGCGCTGAAGCCGGCAGGCGAGGTCAAGGCCTTGAGCAATGGGGCGTTGATCCAGTTCCGCATGCGCAGATGGTCGCCAGCGCGTGTGACAACGGCGCGACGGTCGGGTGACGTTTTCGCTGCCCCCCGGGAAAGCGTGGGATCTGGCTCAGGCGCTGGGGCGCGTTTTGTAGAACTGCACGGGCGCGGCGGGCACCTGGTTGAGCACAGACTTCTTGATCTTGCCCACCACGTGCATTTCGCAGGGCTTGCAGTCGAAGCGCAGCGTGAGCTTTTCCTTGCCATTGATGAGCTGCAGCGGCTCGGCACGCACCTGGCCTTGCACACCTTGCACGCCCTTGGCCTGCTTGGGGCACAGGCTCAGCGAGAAGCGCACGCAGTGCTTGGTGATCATCAGGCTGACCTCGCCCAGCTCTTCGTGACTTTCGTAGGCTGGCTCGATCACCTTCACGCCGTGCTTGGCGTAGAAGTCGCGGGCCTTGTGGTTGAAGACGTTGGCCAGGTAGCTCAGGCTGTCTTCAGGATAGGGCACGGGCGGCTCGACCGCGGCAGCGGGTTGCAGGCGTTCACGGCCGGCCTCACGTGCGGCTTCGAGTGCCACCACGGCGTCGCGGCGCAGGGCCTTGAGCGCCGAGGCGGGCACGAACCAGGGCTGGGCCAGGCTCAGCACCACGTCGTGGGGCTCGAAAATCGTCGTGCCAAACTTGGCGATCTGCTCGCGCAGCGTGGCTTCGGCACGCTCGGCGTCCTGCGGGGCTTGCTTGTCGCAAGCGACCTGGGCCTCGCCCACGAAACCATCGTCGTCTGACAGCTGCAGCGCCAGGCCGTCGGCGGTGTCGCTCAAGGTTGCCCACAGGCCGATGCGCCGGTCTGATGATTTCTTGCTCAGCTGGTGCTCCCAGGCCCGGTCGCGGTTGCGGTTGATGGCTACGCCAGGTTGCAGGTCCTTCAGCGTCTCGACGCCTTCGTTGGGGTGCACGCGCCAGATGCGACCCGACTTGCCAATCGGCTCGGCCGTGTTGACCTGCACACCGACGATGTCCTTGGTCAGCGTCAGGTAGTTCAGGCCGTCGCCGTTGTGGATGCCGCCGGCTTCGCGGATGGCTTCGTCGTCGATGGCCACATCGAACCAGGTGTCGCCCACCTTGGCCACTTCACCCAGGGGCAAGCCCAGGTGTTTCGGGCTCTCAAACGCGCCGATGTCTTCTTTGCGGCCGTTGACGAAATAGTCGGTGCTGCCGCGGTTGAAGTTGCGCTCGGGCTCGGGCTGGAAATAGAAGGTGCACTCGCCGGACGATGCGCGCGCGAGTTCGGGGCGCTGCTCCAGAATCTCATCGAGCAACAGGCGGTAGTGGGCGGTGATGTTCTTCACATAGCCCATATCCTTGTAGCGGCCCTCGATCTTGAAGGAGCGCACACCGGCGTCGATCAGGGCATTCAGGTTGGCGCTCTGGTCGTTGTCCTTCATGGACAGCACGTGCTGCTCGAAGGCCACGACCTGGCCCGTGCCGTCCAGCACGTTGTAGGGCAGGCGGCAGGCTTGAGAGCAGTCGCCCCGGTTGGCGCTGCGGCCTGTGTGGGCGTGGCTGATGAAGCACTGGCCGCTGTAGGCCACGCACAGCGCACCGTGCACGAAGAACTCGATGGCCACGTCGGTGGCATCGGCAATCGCCTTGATCTGTTCCAGCGTCAGTTCGCGCGCCAGCACGATCTGGCTGAAGCCGACGTCTTGCAGGAACTTGGCCTTCTCGACGGTGCGGATGTCGGTCTGGGTCGAGGCGTGCAGCTGGATGGGTGGCAGGTCCATCTCCAGCAAGGCCATGTCCTGCACGATGAGCGCGTCGGCGCCGGCGTCGTAGAGCTCCCAGATCATCTTGCGGGCGGGCTCCAGCTCGTCATCACGCAGGATGGTGTTGAGCGTGGGGAACACCTTGGCGTGGTAGCGGTGCGCGTGCTGGATCAGGCGGGCGATGTCTGACACATCGTTGCTGGCGTTGCTGCGCGCGCCAAATGACGGCCCGCCGATGTAGATGGCATCGGCCCCGTGGTTGACCGCCTCGATGCCGATGTCGGCGGTGCGGGCAGGCGCAAGGAGTTCGATGTGGGGGCGGGGCAGTGTCATGGCAGCAGCGATCAAGAGCGATGAGGGCGCCGTGGCGCCAGCAAACCGCCGATACTATCGCCATGCGACCCGGAAAAGGCAAGGCAATTTCGCCCGACAAGGACTTTGGCGTGGCCCGACAAGCGCGGATGGACCGCCTGGATGCCCTGCGAGGCTTCGCGCTGCTGTGGATGGCGGCCTTCCATTTTTGTTTCGACTTGGCCAACGAGCGCCTGATCGACGCCAACTTCTACGCAGACCCGGTGTGGACGACCCAGCGCACCTGCATCCTTTCCTTGTTCTTGTTGTGCGCCGGCGCTGGCCAGGCCGTGGCCACCGCGCAAGGCCAGAGCTGGGCGCGCTTTTGGCGGCGTTGGGCCCAGATCGCGGGCTGTGCTGTGCTGGTGAGCGCGGGCAGCGCCATCATGTTTCCCCGCAGCTGGATTTCCTTCGGCGTGCTGCACGGCATGGCGGTGATGCTGATCGTCGCCCGGCTGACCGCGCCCTGGGGCCACTGGCTGTGGCCCCTCGGAGCCTTGGCTCTGCTGCTGCCGCAGTGGGTTTCGCACCCTTTGTTCGACACCCGCATCAGTAACTGGGTGGGCCTGGTCACGCACAAACCCATCACCGAAGATTTCGTGCCCGTGCTGCCGTGGCTGGGTGTGATGTGGTGGGGGCTGGCCGGCACGCAGTGGCTGCTCGCACATCGCAGGCATTGGCTCGCGGGTCGCGCGGTTTCAAGCGGCAACAATGCCCAAGTGAGCGCTGCCTCCAGTCACAATGCGGGTCAGTCTGACGTGCCCTTGTCACCGACGTTGTCTGCGGCAACCTCGGGTGGCTGGCGCGTGCTGACCACGCTGGGCCGCTGGAGCCTGACGTTTTACATGGTGCACCAGCCCGTGCTGATCGGTGGGCTGATGGCCTGGATGCACTTCAACCCTTTGCGCTGACCCTCTTCTTTTGACGACCATGACCCAAGACGAACTCAAGACCCTGGTAGGCCAAGCGGCCATGCAATACGTGCCTGAGGGCAGCATCGTGGGCGTGGGCACGGGTTCCACGGTGGACAAATTCATCGACGCACTGGGCGAAGCCCTCAAAGCCAACCCGAAGCGTGTGGCAGGTGCAGTCTCCAGTTCGGTGCGCAGCACCCAGCGTTTGCAGGCGCTTGGTGTGCCCGTCATGGAGGCGGAAGCCGTGACGGGCCTGGGTGTCTACATCGATGGCGCGGACGAGATCGACCATGCCGGCAACATGATCAAAGGCGGCGGTGCAGCGTTGACACGCGAGAAGATCGTGGCAGAGCTCGCCGAGCGCTTCGTCTGCATCGCCGATGACAGCAAACTGGTGCAGACCTTGGGCAAGTTCCCGCTGCCGGTGGAGGTGATCCCCATGGCCTCGGCCCAAGTCATCCGGGCCTTTGCGGCCATCGGCGGGCAGGCTCAGGTGCGCAGCGGCGTGGTCACCGACAACGGCAACGTCATCGTCGATGTGAAGGGCTTGCAGATCACTGCGCCCGCACAGTTCGAGACCGACGTCAACCAATGGCCCGGCGTGGTCACCGTGGGCGTGTTCGCCCGCAACAAGGCGGATGTCTGCTTGCTGGGCACGCCAGAAGGTGTGAAGACGCTCACCTACTGAGCGTCAATGCGCCGGGGTGGCTCGCTTCCAGCCAAGCCACCCCTGGGCTCATCACGGACGAACCGTGATGGCTTTCAGCCAGGCAGCGCCCAGACGGCGGTTGGCTTCGGCCGTTGGGTGGTTGTCGTCCCAGAACAGGTAGTTCTGGGGGTCCGGGCACACCGGGCGGTCTTCGAACTGCGTGAGGTTCAGGCCGCCTGGGTGACATGCGTCGGTCAGGTTCTTGCCTTCGGCGCGGCCCTTCTCCATCTCCGTGCGCAGGAAGGTCAGCGTGTCGAACGTCATGATGCGCGCTTGCGGGTAGCGCTGCGCCGAGGACTGGAGCGCCTTCGACAGGACGTCGGAGAACTGGTAGCTGTACTTCGTGGCGTTGGCGATGTAGCCAGGCTGCTGCTTCTCGAGCTGGCGAGCGCGCGGCGTGATCCCCAAGTCGGGCATGGTGGGGATGAAGAAGTAGCGGGCGCCCGTGTTGTACAGGCTGGTGATGGCCTGCTGGATGTTGGCTGCCGCCTTGTACGCCGTCAGGGCGTTCATGCCGCCCGGGAAGTAATAGTCGTCCGGGCCGGTCCAGATCACGTACAGCGCCTTGGGGTCAGCGCGGCCGGTGCCGGGCAGCACGCTGAAAGCGTCACCGACGACGGGCACGGTGGGGACGGACGGCACCAGCGATGTGCGATTCAGGTGCTCGGTGATCTGGCTGAGCACGCCCAGGGGGATGCCAGGGATCAGGGTCAGGTAGCCGCTCAGCGCGCCTGAGAAAGCATAGTTCTCGATCTGCAGATTCAGGCCGCTGGCCAAGACTTCCACGGCGACAGGGCCATCGCAGAAGCGGCCGTCGTAAGCCGGCGGACGCGGGTCACCCTGTCCGAACGCGAACTTGGTGAACTCGTAATAGCGATGGGTGTCCGACATGCTGTCGCTGAGCACCACCATTTTCGAGTATTGAGCAGAGGCGGCACCCGCAGAGGCCACGCCGACGCAAGCGAGCAGCACGGACTTGCGAAAAAGGGTACGAAGCTGAGACATGGGAGCGTTTCGATGAAGTTGGATTAACGAGAACCATAAAACGATGGAAATCCAACTTCAATACGGAAATGCCTTTTTGGCACCCCGCGTTCAGGTGCGTCCCAGTTGCGCGATCACGCCGAGCGCCGCTTCGCGACCGGTGGCGAAGGTGGCTGTCAGCAGATAGCCGCCTGTGGGCGCTTCCCAGTCAAGCATCTCGCCGGCGCAAAACACACCCGGGAGCGCCCGCAGCATGAGGTGCTCGTCCAGCGCCTCGAAACGTACACCTCCGGCGGTGCTGATCGCTTCGTCCATCGGGCGGGGTGCGACAAGGGTGATGGGCAGGGCTTGCAAGGCCAGCGCGAGGGCATGAGGGTCGCTGAGCTGCTCCGCCGCCAGCAGCTCGTGCAGCAGCGCCATCTTCAGTCCTTGCACCCCCAGGCGGCTCTTGAGGTGGGTGCTCAAGCTCCGCGGGCCACGCGCACGGCGGGTCTCTGTCAGCACGGCCTCGGGGCTGTGCGCGGGCAACAGGTCGAGGTAGACCGTGGCCGAGCCTTCGGCGGCGATGCGGTCTCGGATGGCCGCCGAGAATGCATAAATCAGGCTGCCTTCCACGCCAGTGTCGGTCAGCACGAACTCTCCTTGCTGCCGCCGGGTGTTGCCTTGCAGGTCCGTGAAGCTCAGCCTGACGGGCTTGATGGGTTGTCCAGCGAAGCGGCTGCGCAGGTGCTCGCTCCAGTGCAAGCGACCGGGGCCCGTGGGAGCGACGTCGAAGCCGCAGTTGGCAGCACGCAGAGGCGCCACTTCGACGCCTTTGGCTTGCAGCCAGGGCACCCAGGCACCATCGGAACCCAGCCTCGACCAGCTGCCCCCCCCCAGTGCGAGGACCGTGGCCTGGGCATGTACGAGGCGTTCGCCATCGGGGGTCGCCATGCGCAGGGCGGGTGCGAGGCCCATCGCGCATGGCGCATCGCCGTCTGCCCAGCCGAGCCAACGGTGGCGCATGTGGAAACGCACGCCTTGCTGGCGCAGGCGTTGCAACCAGGCACGCAGCAGCGGCGCCGCCTTCATGTCCTTTGGGAAGACCCTGCCCGAGCTGCCGACAAAGGTTTCAACGCCCAAGCCGTGGGCCCATTCGCGCAGAGCGTCGGGGCCAAAGTCATCCAGCCATGGCGATAAAAGTGCGCTGCGCTCGGCGAAGCGCGTCTGGAAACGGGGCAGGGGCTCGGAGTGGGTCAGGTTGAGGCCGCCGAGGCCTGCCAGGAGGAATTTGCGGCCCACCGAAGGCCTGGCGTCGAACAGGTCGACCTGAACGCCTGCTTGGGACAGCACTTCGGCCGCCATCAGGCCGGCAGGCCCGCCACCGACGATGGCGACCTGCGTGGACGAGTTGAGGGGTGCGGGGAGAGAGGGCAGGGCAGGGCTCACTTCAGAAACGGATGCCAGCCGGGGCATTGCCTGCCGGGGGCGCCGCTGGGGGCGGCACGCTCGGCCCAGCCTGCGATGCCCCGGGCGCACTGCCGGGCTTGAGTTCAACCGGTACCAGCGGCGTGGGCGGGCTGTGCTGGTAGCCGGGCGGCAAGGCCGAAGTGGCGGGGTAGCCGGCGGCGTCCAGGTAGGCGTTCCAATCGCTGTGCTGCAGCCCGGAGAGCTGCTTCTGTCCGATGCGGACCGTGGGTAACTGGTCGGTGGCTTCCTGGCTGCGGAACTGGCGGATGTCTTCCGAACTGGTCACGGTTTTCTCGGTGAAGGGCACACCGCGCGCCTTGAGCAGCTGGCGTGCGGTGTCGCAAGGCGTGCAGTTGTTGCCTGTGTAGAGCGTGACAGGGAAGCGGCTGACGATTTTTTGCAGCTCGAAGGGAAGCGCGTCCGTCGGGGCGCTGGCGCCATTGGCCTTGATCGCCTTGGCGGGTCGGTCCACCGGTGGGCGGTCTGTGTAGGTGACCCGGCCATCGGGGCCCACCACCTTGTACAGCGCCCAGGCGGGGCAGCTCAGTGAGGCAAGCGCCATGGGCATGGCCAGCAAAGCCACCGAGGCGCCCATGCGTGAGCGGCTGGCGAGACGGGCAAGGTCGATCACGGTGTTCAGCGGGAACGGGCTCATGGGGCTGCTCCGAAATGGTTTCGCGCTCAGGCCATGCCTTGGTGACGCAACAGGGCATCGATGCTGGGTTCACGGCCGCGGAAGGCCTTGAAGTTCTCCATGGCCGAGCGGCTGCCGCCCGCTTCCAGGATGGCTTCCCGGTAACGGCGCCCCACCTCGGGGTTCAGCACGCCCGCCTGAGGTGTGGCCGCTTCCTCGAACGCGGCATAAGCGTCTGCCGACAGCACCTCGGCCCACTTGTAGCTGTAGTAACCAGCGGCATAGCCGCCCGCGAAGATGTGCGAGAAGCTGTGCTGGAACCGGTTGAAGGCCGGCGGGATGTTGACGGCCACCTCTTGTCGCACGGCATCGACCAGAGCCTGGATGTCCGCTTCCGCGCCAGGCTCTGCGTGCAGGCGCATGTCGAACAGCGAGAACTCGATCTGGCGCAGGGTCTGCATGCCGCTCTGGAAGTTCTTGGCCGCGACCATCTTGTCGAACAATTCACGCGGTAGCTGCGCGCCCGTGTCCACGTGGGATGTGAGCTGCTGCACCACGGCCCATTCCCAGCAGAAGTTCTCCATGAACTGGCTGGGCAGCTCGACCGCGTCCCACTCCACGCCACTGATGCCTGCCACGCCAATGTCATCGACCTGGGTGAGCATGTGGTGCAGACCGTGGCCGAACTCGTGGAAGAGCGTGGTCACATCGTCGTGCGTCAGCATTGCGGGCTTGTCACCAACGCCTTGCGCGTAGTTGCACACGAGGTGCGCCACAGGCGTCTGTGTCTGGCCATTGTCGGGGCGCGCCCAGCGGCCGCGCACATCGTCCATCCAGGCGCCCGGGCGTTTGCCGGGGCGGGCGTAGGGGTCGAGGTAAAACTGGCCGACCAACACCGGGCCGCTGGGGCCCGTGCGTTCGATGCGGAAGAAGCGCACCGTCGGGTGCCACACGGGCGCCGTGTCGGGAGAAATGGTGACGTCGAACAGCTTTTCGATCAGGCTGAACAGACCTTTGAGCACCGTGGGCTCGGTGAAGTACTGTTTGACTTCCTGGTCGCTGAACGCGTAGCGCGCTTCCTTCAGCTTTTCGCTCACGAAGGCCACGTCCCAGGCCTGGAGGTCGCTCAGGCCGCATGCCGTGCGGGCGAAGTCACGCAGCTCGGCCATGTCGCGCTCGGCATGCGGGCGTGCGCGCTTGGCGAGGTCGCGCAGGAAGTCGGTGACCTGCTGGTGCGACTGGGCCATCTTGGGCACCAGGGACACCTCGGCGAAGTGCGCATAGCCCAACAGCTGCGCTTCCTCTTGCCGCAAGGCCAGGATTTCCTGCATGAGCACGGAGTTGTCGCGTTCCGGGGCGCCGAGCTCGCTGGCGCGGGTGGCGTAGGCGCGGTACATGGTTTCGCGCAGCCCCCGGTTCGTGGCGTACTGCATGACCGGCAGGTAGCACGGCATGTGCAGCGTCAGCTTGTGGCCTTCCTTGCCTTCGGCTTCTGCCGCGGCACGCGTGGCGGCCAGCACGTCGCCCGGCACGCCGGCCAGCTCCTCGGTGCTGGCGTAGTGCGCGAAGGCATCGGTGGCGTCCATCACGTGTTCGGAGAAGGCCTGCGATTTGGCCGCCTGGAGCTCCTGGATATCGGCAAAGCGCTGCTTGGCATCGCCTTGGAGCTCGGCGCCACCCAGCACGAAGCCGCGCAAGGCGTTGTCCAGGGCGCGGCGACGGGCGGGGCTCAGCTTGCGCTGCGGGGCGCTTTCTGCGCGGTCCTGGGCGTCGATGGCTTTGTATTTGGCGTAGAGCTGCTCGTCGGCACCCAGGCGCGTGTAAAACTCGGTCAGGCGCTGGATGTTTTCGTTGAACGCCGTGCGCAACTCGGGGGTGTCGGCCACGGCGTTGAGATGGCCCACGGCGCCCCAGGCGCGGCCCAAGCGTTCGGTGGGCACGTCCAGCAGCAAAGACAAAGCGTCGTAGTCGGCCGGCACGTCGGGCGAAGTGACTTTGGCCAAAGCAGCTTCGGACTCTGCCAGCAGCACGTCCAGGGCCGGGCTCACATGCGCCGGCTGGATCTGGTCGAACAGAGGCAGGCCCGAAGTGTCAAGGAGGGGGTTGTTGCTCATGCTGCGCCTGCGGCACGCTCGGCCGCTTCCATGGTGTTGACCAGCAACATGGTAATCGTCATCGGGCCGACCCCACCCGGCACGGGGGTGATGTGGCTTGCCACTTCTTTCACGCCGGTGAAATCCACATCGCCACAGAGCTTGCCTTCGTCGTCGCGGTTCATGCCCACGTCGATGACGACGGCACCGGGTTTGACCATGTCGGCCGTCAACACATTGCGCTTGCCGACGGCCGCCACGACGATGTCGGCCTGACGCGTCATGGCGCCCAGGTCGGCCGTGCCACTGTGCGTGATGGTGACGGTGGCGTTGGCGGCCAGCAGCATCATGGCCATGGGCTTGCCGACGATGTTGGAGCGCCCGATGACCACGGCGTGCTTGCCGCGCAGGTCTTTCATGCCAATGGACTCCAGCATCTTCATGCAACCGTAGGGCGTGCAGGCCTTGAAGCCGACCTCGCCGACCATCAGGGCGCCGGCACTGGCCACGTGGAAGCCATCGACGTCCTTCAGGGGCGAGATGGCTTCGATGACTTTGTGGTCGTCGATGTGCTTGGGCAAAGGCAACTGGACCAGGATGCCGTGGATGCTCGGGTCGTTGTTGAGGGCCTCGACGCGGGCCAGCAGCTCGGCCTCACTCAAGGTGGCGTCGTACTTCTCCAGCACCGACTTGAAGCCCGCGTCCTCGCACGCCTTGACTTTGTTGCGCACATACACTTGGCTGGCGGGGTTGTCGCCGACCAAGACGACGGCCAGCCCGGGGCGCACGCCCTTGGCTGTGAGCGCAGCAGCGCGCTGGGCGACTTCACCTCGCAGTTGCTTGGACAGGGCGTTGCCGTCGATGAGTTGGGCGGTCATGGGGTGGGCTCCGAGATCGTAGAGGTTCAGGAATGGAAAAAGGCCGCGGTGGGCGGCCTTCCATCGTGCGCAGCGCCCGAGGCGCTGACCCGGGTTTACTTGCTGGCGCCGGCCGCAGGGGCGTTGGCGCCGAGGGCGATTTTCAGCAGGTCGGCCACGGTGTTGGCGTTGAGCTTTTCCATCACGTTGGCGCGGTGGGCTTCCACGGTCTTGATGGAGATGCCGAGGTCATCGGCGATCTGCTTGTTCAGGCGGCCGGCGACGATGCGTTCCAGCACCTGCGCCTCGCGCGTGGTCAGGCGCGACAACAGGGCCTCGCGGCTGGCAGCCTCCTGTGACTGCGAGAAAGCACTGCGCGCCTGGTCGAGCATGCGCTCCACCAGCGCGACGAGAGCGTCTTCCTTGAACGGCTTTTCGATGAAATCCATCGCGCCCTTTTTCATGGTGTTCACGGCCATGGGCACGTCGCCGTGGCCGGTGATGAACACGATGGGCAGGGGCGACTTGCGCTCCAGCAGTTTGTCCTGCAACTCCAGGCCGCTCATGCCGTCCATGCGGATGTCGGCGATCAGGCAAGCGACCTCGCGGGGGTCGAAGCGGGCGAGGAAAGACTCGGCCGATTCGAAACAACGCACGCGGTAGTCCTTGCCTTCCAGCAGCCATTGCAACGAGTCGCGCACGGCCTCGTCGTCATCCACCACGTACACAGTGCCTTTTTTGGGGATCAAGCTCATGGGTTGTCGGCAAGCAAATCGTTGGAGGGAGGCAGGCCCGAATCGGCGAAATCAGCCGCGGTGCCGTTGTCGACGGGCAGGGTGAATGTGAAACGACACCCTGTCACCGATGATCCATTGTAGATGTTCTCGGCCTTGATTCGGCCATGGTGAGATTCGATGATGGAGCGGCAAAGGCTCAGGCCAATCCCCAGGCCCTCGGCTTTTGTGGAGTGGAATGCTTCGAACAACCGGGCCAGCATCTCTTCCTTCATGCCTGGGCCGCCGTCGGACACCGAGAACTCCACGACCTCGCCTTGCTCCTCGGTGCGGCGCAACTGCACGCGCAGGTCGATCAGCCGACGCGACTGCGGCATCTGTGCCGAATCGATGGCCTCTGCCGCATTTTTCAGCAAGTTCAACAGCACCTGTTCGATCAGGATCGGGTCGGCCATCAGTTGGGGCAAGCGGTTGGCCACGGCGGTGTTGAGCGTGACGCGGCGGCGCTTCATCTCGAACACGGCGAGCTCCAGCACGGCGTCGGTGATGTCGCGCACACGGCAGGGCTGGCGCTGCGGCTCGGAACGCTTCACGAATTGGCGGATGCGGTGGATGATCTGGCCGGCACGCTGGGCCTGGCGGGAGGTTTTTTCCAGCGCCCCCACCAATTGCTCGTTGTCGATGTTGCCACTTTGCACACGGCTGATGAGGCCGCTGCAGTAATTGGAGATGGCCGCCAGCGGCTGGTTGAGCTCGTGGGCGACGGTGGAGGCCATCTCGCCCATGGTGATGAGGCGGCTGGTGAACTGCGCTTTCTCAGCCTGGCGCGCGGCGGCTTCTTCGCTCTGGCGGCGAACGGTGACGTCGGTGGCGATCAGCATCTGCGCCAAGTTGCCATCCGTCCATTGCACATAACGGGCGCGCACGTCAAACCACTTCTGGACGGTGTCCATGAAGACTTCCCGTGTGTCGCTGCCGGCGTTGGTCAGGGAGTGGGCGGGCAGGCCGCCGAAGTCATCGACCGATTCGTCACCGTCGATGATTTCATCGGGCATGACTTGGCCGCCGGTGAGTTGCACGTGGGCGTCGGGGTTGGCGCCGAACCACAGGCGGTAAGAGCGGTTGGCGAAGAGCAATTCTCCCCGCTGCACCGACACCACCGACACGGCCGCATCCAGCCCTTCCAGCACGGTGGTGAAGCGCTCGTGCGCCGCCGTGAGTTGGTCGCGCACGCGCTTGGCTTCGGTGATGTTGGTGACCGAGGTCATCCAGCCGGTCTGGTCGCCTTGGGCGTCGATCAGGGGCGAGACGTACATGCGGGCGTCGAATTGGCTGCCGTCGCGCCGCTGCATCACGACCTCGATGCCGCCCATGGGGCTGCGGCCCAGCAGTTCCTGCTGGAACATGCGGTTGAACTCTTCGAGGCGGTCTTTCGGCCAATAAGGGTAGGGCGGCACACAGCCGATCAGCTCCTCCTCCGAGAACCCCGACATCGCGCAGAAAGCGGGGTTCACGTAGGTGATGCGGCCTTCGAGGTCGATGGTGCGCATGCCGGTGAGCATGGAGTTCTCCATGGCCCGGCGGAAATTGGTTTCCTGCACCAGCGTTTTCTGGATCTGTGAGCGGCGCCGCATGTGGCGCAGCGTGCCCATCAGCGTCCAAAGGGTGAAGCCAGAGAGTGCCACCACCATCCAGAACAGGGTGTTGCCGATCAGGTTGGACGAGGTGCGGAAGCCCATGCCGCGCAAGATGAGCCCGTTGCCCACCGGCGTGACCACCACGTCGTGCACGAAGGTGGGTTTGGCCGAGCGCTCGTTGACCCCGCCGACCGTGCTGGTGAGCACCACACCACTGACCTCGACCAGGCTCATGGCGTGGCGGCTGGCGATCTCGCGGGGCACGAGGTAGCGCATCAGCGATTCCAGCGAGTATTCCGTGACGAGCGTGCCGGCGAAGCCATTGCGGTCCACCAGGGGCATGTGCAACTGGATGGTCCGTGCGCCTTGGGCGTTGATGTAGGGGCGCGAGTACACGGGTGCGCCGCGCTCTCGCGTCATCTGGAAGGCCTGCATGGGTTCGCCGCCTGGGAATTGCTCACGCCAGTCGAGGCGGGCCTCGGTGTCGGCGCCTTCGGCGGAGGCGTCGGGGTCCATGGACAGGCTCAGGGCGCTGCGGAAGGCGCGCACCCGCGCATCGGCCTGCACCCAGGTGACGCTGGTGACCTCCGGGCGCGCCCGCACAAAATCACCGGCCTGGCGCGTGAAAGCCTCGGTGCTGGCGGGCTTCATGACAATTTCCCGGGCCACGCGCAACAATTGCTCCTGGTTTTCCACCAGCCGCATCCGAATCTGTTGCTGCACGACCTCGGTATCGCGTTTGACAGATTCCTGTTCGCGTTCAATTTCCTCGTTGCGCAGGTACCAGAACGCCGCGATGATGGCCGCGAGGAAAAGCAGCACGGACACCAAAGGGCCCAGCGTGGCGTAGCGGTCCTGCTGGCTGGGCGACTGTTTGCGCCACCAGCGCCAGAACAGGCGGCTGGTTTGGCCCGAGGACGGCGTGGGCGCCGGACTGGGTGTCGGCGTGGAAGCAGAGAAAGGCATGGGCGGATTATCGGTGCGGTATTCCACATCTGGAGACCCCCTTGATTTGGTTATAGTGCGCGGGTGCCGCGACGCCACCCTGTTGCGCGCACACCTCGTTGCAACCGAAATCGCCCCGTTTATCCACGGCAAGCGATTGGCGGCAGTGGTCACACTCCGACCACATGCCGAATTCAATGGAGACTGAACCCATGTCTGCAAACGATCCCGTGCTGTCCGCCATCCCGGACCAGGATCCCCAGGAAACCCGTGAATGGCTGGACGCCTTGTCCGGGGTCATCGAGACGGAGGGCCGCAGTCGCGCCCACGACCTGCTCGAAACGCTGCTCGACCACGCCCGCCAATCGGGCATCGACATGCCCTTCTCGGCCACCACGGCCTACGTCAACACCATCGCGGTTGAAGACGAGGCGCACTGCCCGGGCAACCTTGAAATCGAAGAGCGCCTGCGCACCTACATGCGCTGGAACGCCATGGCCATGGTCGTGAAGGCCAACCGCCACAACCCCGCAGACGGCGGCGACCTGGGAGGCCACATCAGCTCTTTCGCCTCGCTGGCGACCATGCTGGGCATCGGCTTCAACCATTTCTGGCACGGCGATTCGCCCGACCACGGTGGCGACCTGCTCTACATCCAGGGCCACTCGGCGCCCGGCATCTACGCCCGCGCCTTCCTGGAGGGCCGCATCACCGAAGAACAACTCAACAACTTCCGCCAGGAAGTGGGCGGCAAGGGCCTGTCCAGCTACCCGCATCCGAAGTTGATGCCAGAGTTCTGGCAGTTCCCGACCGTGTCGATGGGCCTGGGCCCCATCATGGCCATCTACCAGGCCCGATTCCTGAAGTACCTGCACGCCCGTGGCCTGGCCGACACCTCCAAGCGCAAGGTCTGGGTGTTCTGCGGCGACGGCGAGATGGACGAGCCCGAATCGCTGGGCGCCATCGGTTTGGCCGCGCGCGAGAAGCTCGACAACCTGATCTTCGTGGTGAACTGCAACCTGCAGCGCCTGGACGGCCCGGTGCGCGGCAACGGCAAGATCGTGCAGGAGCTCGAAGGCGAGTTCCGCGGCGCCGGCTGGAACGTGATCAAGCTGCTGTGGGGCTCCTACTGGGATCCGCTGCTGGCGCGCGACAAGGACGGCATCCTGCGCAAAATCATGATGGAGATGGTCGACGGTGACTACCAGGCCTGCAAGGCCAATGATGGCGCCTTCGTACGCCAGCACTTCTTCGGCCGCGACCCCCGCGCGCTCGAAATGGTGGCGCGCCTGTCCGACGACGACATCTGGCGCCTGCAGCGCGGTGGCCACGACCCGCAGAAGGTCTACGCCGCCTACCACGCGGCCGTCAACCACACGGGCCAGCCGACCGTGCTCTTGATCAAGACGGTCAAGGGCTTCGGCATGGGCAAGAGCGGCGAAGGCAAGAACACCGCCCACCAAACCAAGAAGCTGACGGACGAGGACATCCGCGCCTTCCGGGACCGCTTCAACATCCCTGTCACCGACGAGGACTTGCCCAAACTTCCCTTCATCAAGCCGGCCGAGCACACGCCGGAAATGACCTACCTGCACGAGCGCCGCAAGGCCCTGGGCGGCTACCTGCCCAAGCGCCGTCCCAAAGCAGAGGAAACGCTGAAGGTGCCGGGCCTGGACGCTTTTCAGAGCATCCTGGAGCCGACCGCCGAGGGCCGGGAAATTTCCACGACGCAAGCTTTTGTGCGCTGCCTGACCCCGCTGCTGCGCGACGCCAACCTTGGCCCACGCGTGGTGCCCATCCTGGTGGACGAGGCCCGCACTTTCGGCATGGAAGGCTTGTTCCGCCAGATCGGCATCTACGCGCCGGAAGGCCAGAAGTACACCCCGGTCGACAAGGACCAGGTCATGTACTACCGCGAGGACAAGGCTGGCCAGATCTTGCAGGAAGGCATCAACGAAGCGGGTGGCATGAGCTCGTGGATTGCGGCGGCCACGTCATACTCGACGAACAACCGCGTGATGATCCCGTTCTACATCTACTACTCGATGTTCGGGCTGCAGCGCATCGGCGACCTGGCCTGGGCGGCCGGTGACATGCAGGCGCGCGGCTTCCTGCTGGGCGGCACCTCGGGCCGGACCACGCTGAACGGCGAAGGCCTGCAGCACGAAGACGGCCACAGCCAACTCGTGGCGGGCACCATCCCGAACTGCCTGAGCTACGACCCGAGCTTTGCGCACGAAGTGGCCGTGATCATCCAGGACGGCTTGAAGCGCATGGTCGAGAAGCAGGAAAACGTCTTCTACTACCTGACCCTGCTCAACGAGAACTACGCCCAGCCTGGCCTCAAGCAAGGCACCGAGGCGGAAATCATCCAGGGCATGTACCTGCTGCAAGAAGCAGGCGCCGATGTGGTGGCCAAGCACAAGCTCAGCGTCAACCTGCTGGGTTCAGGCTCCATCCTGCGCGAGTCGATGGCCGCCAAGGAGCTGCTGGAAGCCGAGTGGGGTGTGGGCGCCAACGTGTGGAGCTGCCCGAGCTTCAACCTGCTGGCCCGTGATGGCCAGGACGTGGAGCGCTGGAACCTGTTGCACCCGACCGACGCACCGCGCGTGTCCTTCGTCACCAAGCAGCTGGACCGCACGAGTGGCCCCGTTGTGGCCTCGACCGACTATGTCAAAGCCTTGCCCGAGCAGATCCGGGCGTACATCCCCAAGGGCAGGAGCTTCAAGGTGCTGGGCACCGACGGCTTTGGCCGCAGCGACTTCCGCTACCGCCTGCGCGAGCACTTCGAGATCAACCGCCATTACATCGTGGTGGCTGCGCTCAAGTCGCTGGCAGACGAGGGTGCAGTGCCTGTGTCCAAGGTCGCCGAGGCGATCACGAAGTACGGCATCGACGCCGACAAGATCAACCCGCTGTACGCCTGAGCGAACCTGAGGATCTGGACATGGCACTGATTGAACTGACCGTCCCGGACATCGGGGACGTGAGCGACGCTGCGGTCATCGAACTGCTCGTCAAGCCGGGCGACACCATCCGCCCCGAACAAAGCCTCATCACCATCGAATCCGACAAGGCCTCGATGGAGGTGCCCGCCGCCGTGGGCGGTGTGCTGAAAGAGCTGCGCCTGAAACTGGGCGACAAGGTCAGCCAGGGCAGCATCGTGGGCGTGTTGGAGGTGGCCGAAGGCGCGGGAGCCGCTGCTCCGGCGACCCCTGCACCAGCTGTGGTTGCACCTGTGACACCGGCTGCTGCCCCGGTAGCCCCAGCGGTGAGTGCACCTGCCCCGGCACCCGTTGCCGACGCACCGCGCACCAGCCCGACCGCGGCCCTGCCGCCGGCCGAGCCTGCCGCCTCCGGCACACTGGCCCATGCCTCCCCCTCGGTGCGCCGCTTTGCGCGCGAGTTGGGCGTGGACGTGGCCAAGGTGCCTGGCACGGGCCCGAAGGGACGCATCACGCAGGTCGATGTGCAGAACTTCGTCAAGGGCGTGATTGCCAAGGCGGCTTCGCCGGCTGCTGCGTCCTCTGGCGTGGGCAGTGCTGACCTGGGCGGCATGACCCTGTTGCCCTGGCCGTCGGTGGACTTCACCAAGTTCGGCCCGGTGGAGCGCCAGCCGCTGTCGCGCATCAAGAAGATCTCGGGTGCGAACCTGCACCGCAACTGGGTGCGCATCCCACACGTCACCAACAACGAAGAAGCCGACATCACCGAGCTGGAAGCCTTCCGCGTGCAGCTCAATGCCGAGCACGCCAAAGCTGGCACGAAGTTCACGCTGCTGGCCTTCTTGCTGAAGGCCTGTGCGGTGGCGCTGCGCAAGTTCCCGCAGTTCAACGCCTCGCTCGATGGCGATGACCTGGTGCTGAAAAACTACGTGCACATCGGTTTCGCGGCCGACACGCCCAATGGCCTGGTGGTGCCCGTGATCCGTGACGTCGACCAAAAGAGCCTGTCACAGCTTGCGCTGGAAACTGCGGCCCTGGCCGCCAAGGCCCGCGATGGCAAGCTGACCCCGGCCGACATGAGCGGTGGTTGCTTCTCCATCAGCTCGCTGGGCGGTTTCGGGGGCACGACCTTCACGCCCATCATCAACGCGCCGGAAGTGGCCATCCTGGGCGTCTGCCGCTCGGCCATGAAGCCCGTGTGGGACGGCAAGGCCTTCCAGCCTCGCCTGATGGTGCCGCTGAGCCTGAGCTACGACCATCGCGTCATCGACGGGGCATCGGCGGCGAAGTTCAACGCGTATCTCGCCAGCTTGCTGGCCGATTTCCGCCGTGCGCTGGTGTGAGGGGACGACATGACGACCACCAACACCCGCACCGTGAACATCCCCGTGCCCGACCTGGGCGACATCGCTGATGCGGCCATCATCGAGATCCTGGTCAAGCCGGGCCAATCGGTGACGGCTGAGCAAAGCCTGATCACGCTGGAGTCCGACAAGGCCTCGATGGAAGTGCCCACGCCGCAAGCCGGTGTGGTCAAGGACATCCTGGTCAAGCTGGGCGACCGCGTGGGCCAAGGCCACCTGATCCTGACGCTGGAAGTGGCGGGTGAAGGCGCTGCCGAGGCGGCGCCTGCTGCCCCTGCTGCCCCTGCTGCCGTCGCCTCAGCGCCTGTCGCGCCAGCACCGGCGGCTTTGACATCGCCTGCTTCTCCGTCTGCTTATCCGTCTGCTTCTGCGGTTCCCGTTGCCGCTGTCGCAGCAGGCCCCATCCCCACCGACACCGACTGCGACGTGCTCGTGCTGGGCGGTGGCCCCGGCGGCTACAGCGCGGCCTTCCGCGCCGCCGACCTGGGGCTCAAGGTCATCCTGGTCGAGCGATACGCCGAGCTGGGCGGCGTGTGCCTGAACGTGGGTTGCATCCCATCGAAGGCGCTGCTGCACGTGGCTGCCGTCATGGACGAGGTCAAGCACTTCGACGCGCTGGGCGTGAGCTTTGGCGCCCCGTCGCTGGACCTGGCCAAGCTGCGCGCCCACAAATCGGGCGTGACGGGCAAGCTCACCCAAGGCCTGGCCGGCATGGCCAAGGCCCGCAAGGTCGAGGTGGTGCGCGGCTACGGCAGCCTGGTCGATGCGCACACCCTGCAAGTGGAACTCACCACCGGCACTGCGCAAGACAAGTCGGGCGAGACCCGCACGCTGAAGTTCAAGCGCGCCATCCTGGCCGCGGGCTCGCAAGCGGTGCACCTGCCCTTCCTGCCCGATGACCCGCGCGTGGTGGACTCCACCGGCGCGCTGCAGCTGCCCCATGTGCCCAAGAAAATGCTGGTCATTGGCGGGGGCATCATCGGTTTGGAGATGGGCACGGTGTACTCGACGCTGGGTGCGCGCATCGACGTGGTCGAGATGAGCGACACGCTCATGCCCGGCGCCGACCGCGATCTCGTCAAGGTCTGGGACAAGCTCAACGCGCCGCGCTTCGACCGCGTGATGCTGGGCACCAAGACCGTGGCAGCCGAGGCCACGCCCGAGGGCATCAAGGTGTCTTTCGCATCGGCCAAGGAAGGCCAGCCTGCGCCGGAACCTGGCGTCTACGACCTGGTCTTGCAGGCCGTGGGCCGCAGCCCCAACGGACGCAAATTCGGCGGCGACAAAGCCGGCCTGACCGTCAACGAGCGAGGCTTCGTGCCCGTGGACCGCCAAATGCGCACCAACGTGCCGAGCCTGTTCGCCATCGGTGACCTGGTCGGACAACCCATGCTGGCGCACAAGGCCGTGCATGAGGGGCATGTGGCTGCGGAGGTGGTTGCCGGCGAACTGCTGGGCGATGCCAAGCTGGCCTCGGCCTCGTTCGATGCGATGGTGATTCCCAGCGTGGCCTACACCGACCCGGAGATCGCCTGGGTGGGCTTGACGGAAGAGCAGGCCAAGGCACAGGGCAGGGCGGTGACCAAGGGTGTGTTCCCATGGGCGGCCTCAGGCCGTGCGCTGGCCAATGGCCGCTCGGAAGGCTTCACCAAGTTGCTGTTCGACGCTGACACCGGCCGGATTGTGGGGGGCGGCATCGTGGGCACGCACGCGGGCGACCTCATCGGCGAGGTGGCACTCGCCATCGAGATGGGCGCCGATGAACTCGACATCGGCAAAACCATCCACCCGCACCCCACCTTGGGCGAGAGCGTGGGCCTGGCCGCCGAAGCTGCTCACGGCAGCTGCACCGATTTGCCGCCTGCGCGCAAACGCTGAGGTCCCGGCAAGCTGAGGCGTCAAATCGACGCGACAACGCCCGGCGCTGCGATGACAACATCGCAGCCCGGGCGTTGTGCTTCACGTCGTCAGGTCAGAACGGTGCGCTCAGCGTGGGCGCGAAGATGGCGATGACGCAGGCCAGACCCACACCCCACACCACGGTGCGCAGCGCAGCGATGTTGGCCAGGTACAGGGCGATGTAGACCAGGCGCGAGACGATGAAAATTTGCGCGAACTGGTCGGTGCGGGCTTGGTCCAGGCCGGCGGCTTGGGCAGCCAGTACGGCGAAGACGAAGATCGGCAGGATCTCGAAACCGTTGTTCTGCGCGGCCGCGGCGCGTGCCTTCCAACCCTCCTGGCGGGCGGCCCATTCGCGTGGGTTGTTGTTGTCGTAACCGCCGTCGCTGCGGCGCTTGCCGGCAGTGGCGGCCTTGGCCAGGCCCATCGTGACTACAGGCAAAACGGCGGCGATCAGAACACAGGTGTTGGCGATGCTCATTCGGGTCTCCTCGGTGTGGTCCGCACGCACACGGCGTGACGGCGTTGCAGGACATTCTAGGTTTGACAATGTACATTGTCTAATTGAATGCTGTTGCGTGACGCCGCCTGGCGTTGCGCCAACGCCATGGGCTGGCTCGGACAAACCCGGCATGGCCAAGGGCAAGCGGTGTGTCAGCGGAAATTCCGGCTCGCTGGGTGGAGCCGGCCAAGCAGGGGGCTGAGGTCGCGCAGGCGGTGGGCGATCAGGTGGCGCACCTCGCCTTCGCGCTGCCACACCCCGTACACCGCCAACAGGCGCGCGTGCACAAGTTCGCGCCGCTGACGCTCTTTGAGCGCTGGCCAGACGATGACGTTGACCGTGCCGGTCTCGTCTTCCAGCGTCACAAACACCGTGCCCGAGGCCGTGCCCGGCTGTTGCCGCACGGTGACGATGCCGCAGGCGCGGGCCAGGGGGTGATCTCGGTTTCGGTGCAGTGAGTCCCGCTTTTGGGTTAGGGTAATCCCGATATGCTGTGGCTGAGGTGCGGCTAAAGCGCCCGCCCTTTGCACGCAACCGCGGCACGAACTCGTGAACAGATGCTGTCGCGGTGGGTGATAGACTCCCGACGCGGGGGTAAGAGCGGTCCTCCCCGCAAGCACAAGACGCTTAGCGTCCAAGCACTGCTCCTGACCATGGGCTCAAGCCCAGGTAGGAGTTCGTCTTGAAAAGGCCAATAAGCCTCGCGCGCACTTTCAGTCTTTCACTGATTTCAGCTTTCGGTGCTGACTTCTCTTTTTTGTCAGCAGCATTTGTGATGCCTGGAGGTGCTCAATGAGCGGCCCTAGTTACTCACTCTGGCAAGTCGTTGCCTACATGCTGCGTCTGGGCACCATCGGTTTTGGTGGCCCTGTGGCACTGGCGGGCTACATGTATCGCGACTTGGTCGAGCAGCGCCGCTGGATCAGCGATGAGGACTACAAGGAAGGTATCGCCCTGGCCCAGTTGATGCCAGGGCCCATGGCCGCGCAACTGGCCATCTACCTGGGCTACGTCCACTATCGCACCCTGGGTGCCACCTTGGTTGGCATCGCATTCGTGCTGCCGTCTTTCCTGATGGTGGTTGCCTTGGGATGGGCCTACACCCGCTTCGGTGGGCTGACCTGGATGCAGGCCACGTTCTACGGCGTGGGCGCAGCCGTCATCGGCATCATCGCCATGAGCGCCCAGAAGCTCACCACCAAGAGCCTGGGCAAGGACAAGTTGCTGTGGGCGATCTGGGCTATCACAGCCACCACCACCATCATCACTGAGTCGGAAATTGCGTCACTATTCATTGCCGCAGGTGTGACGGTCTGGCTATGGCGTACCAAGTGGCGACCATCAGCCCGGCTTTCGTCGAATGCTGCAATGGCGCTCGTGCCTGCGATCCCCGCTGTAAGTGTGTCACTTACCACTGACCCGGCCATCCTGACGCAAATCGGGGTGTTCTTTGCCAAGGCTGGCACCTTCGTGTTTGGTTCGGGCCTGGCCATCGTGCCGTTCCTTTACGGCGGGGTGGTTCACGACTTTCACTGGCTCACTGAGAAGCAGTTCGTTGATGCGGTGGCCGTGGCCATGATCACACCAGGCCCAGTGGTCATAACGGTGGGCTTCATTGGCTACTTGGTCGCGGGCCTGCCGGGTGCCTGCGTGGCCGCATTGGCAACGTTCCTTCCCTGCTACCTGCTTACCATCGGGCCTGCGCCTTACTTCAAGAAGCATGGCAAGCGACCAGGCTTGCTGGCCTTCATCGACGGGGTGACGGCTGCGGCCGTGGGCGCGATCACCGGGTCGGTCGTGGTGCTTGCCAAACGCTCGCTGGTTGATCTGCCCACCATCCTCACGGCGCTGGTAGTGGTAGCCATTCTGTGGCGTTTCAAAAAAGTTCAAGAGCCTTGGATCATCCTGGCCGCTGCATTGGTGGGCATGGCCTTGTTCCCTTTCCGTCACTGATGCCGTTTGCACAGAGGAGATTGACCATGAAATGGGTGACACGAGAACGTCCCAAGATCGACCGGATTGCATGTCCGTGGCTGATCCAGCGCTTCATTGATCCTCAAGCTGAGTTTCTGTACGTGCCAGCCAATCAAGTGTTAGCGACAGCAGTAAGCCAAAGCGCCACACCCTATGACATCCCCGGTGTGGAGATGTCGCATGTGGGCGAGCTGTGCAGCTTCGACGCCTTCCTTCGGAAATACGAGTTGAGCGATCCAGCCCTGCAGCAATTGGCCACCATCGTTCGAGGTGCTGATACCGACCGGCTTGACCTCACTCCGCAATCAGCGGGGCTGTATGCCTTGTCTCTGGGCCTGTCGCGCAAGTTTGCCGACGATCACGAAATGTTGAGTCACGGCATGGTGATGTACGACGCTCTGTTTGCCTGGTGCCAATCTTGCCAAGGCGAGACGCACACCTGGCCACAAGGGATGGCCTGAGTCAGTGCCGGTGCGTACGATACGCAGCCGCTGGCGCATCTGGATCGGGTGAGTGAGCGGCACTGCGGCTCGTTCGTGGAGTAGAACGCCTGTCTTGCCGAGTGCTGCCGGTCTTTGGTCAGTGTTGTTGCGGCAGCACCTTCTTGTGGCCGTCGGGCAATGGGAGGTACTGCCCGCTCGCTCGTGCTTGTCAGTGCACCACCTCACCCCGCTCCGCATAGCGCCTGGCCATCACCGAGCACACGAACAGCTGCAGCTGGTGGTAGAACATGATGGGCAGCACCAGCACCCCCAAGGCCGGGTTGCCGCCGAACAGCAGCTTGGCCATGGGCACGCCCGAGGCCAGCGTCTTCTTGGAGCCGCAGAACACGGCCACGATCTCGTCTTCGACCGGGAAGTTCAGGGCCTTGGCGATGCGCTTGGTCAGCCACAGAAAGGGGAACAAGAACAGGCACACGCCCACGGCCGTCATCGCCATCAGGCCCAGGCCATGCTTGCTCCACAGGCCATCGGCCACCGAGTCGCTGAACGAACTCAGCACCAGCAGCAGGATCACGGTGCGGTCGACCTTGGTCGTCCAGGGTTTGACCTTCTGGAACCAAGCCCCCACCACCGGGCGCAGCAACTGCCCCAACACGAAGGGCAACAGCAACATCTTGGCCACCTTGAGCATGGTGTCGCCCACGTCCATGGCCTGGCCGTCGGCCGCGCCACTGAACACCAGGCTGGCCAGCAACGGCGTCAGCACCACGCCCAGCAGGGTCGACAAGCTGGCGTTGAGCACGGCCGCCGCCACGTTGCCACGAGCCATCGCCGTCATCGCCACAGACGATGACACCGTGGACGGCAGCACCGCCAGGTAGAAGAAGCCCAGCAGCAGGTCGTGCGGGATGTGGCGGCCCACCAGCGCATTGAGCGCGAACCACCACAGTGGGAAAAGCGCGAAGGTGCTGATCTGCACCGTCAGGTGCAGCTTCCAGCGCGAGGCACCGTGTTTGAGACTGTCGGTGCTAAGGCCCATGCCGTGCAGGAAGAAGATCAGGAAGACGCCAATGTCCCCCACCACGTCCAGGCGCAGCAGGCCACCGGTGCGGCCCAGGTCCGGCGCCACCGATGCCAGCAGCACAGCGCCCACCATGCCCATCAGGAACCAATCGATCGCTCCACGCTGGAGATGGCGGCCCGCCATCCTGCTCATGGACCCCATCGGCTTCAAACCCTTCACCATTTCGAACTCACCACGTCATGTCTTCAAAAACAAAGGTCGCGCCCGCAGCGCAGGCGCGACCATCCCCATCCACAAGACCCCGGCTGGAAGGGGCCGGCGCTCAATTCGAGGCCAAGCGCGCCTTGGCCAGCTTCGTGCCCTCGGCCAGGGCTCGTAGCTTGCGCTGAGCCACCTCCCGCGACATGGGCGCCATGCCGCAGTTCGTGCATGGAAACAGCCGCTCTTTGGGCACAAACTGCAAGGCTTGGCCGATGGCGTCGGCCACTTCCTCAGGCGTCTCTATCACATCGGTGGCCACATCGATCACGCCTACCAGCACATCCTTGCCCTCCAGCAGCCGCAGCAGCTCAAGCGGCACGCGCGAGTGCATGCATTCCAGGCTCACCTGGTCGATGCTGCTTTGGGCCAGCGCTGGAAAAACGGTTTCGTACTGACGCCATTCATCGCCCAGGGTGCTTTTCCAGTCGGTGTTGGCCTGGATGCCGTAGCCATAGCAGATGTGCACCACGGTCTTGCAGCTCAGGCCTTGCGCGGCGCGCTCCAGCGCCTTCACGCCCCAGTCGGCCACGTCTTTCATGTAGACGTTGAAGGCAGGCTCGTCGAACTGGATGATGTCCACGCCATCGGCCTGCAGCGCCAGGGCCTCCTGGTTGAGCAGCTCAGCGAAGGCGAAGGCCATCTTGGCTTTGTCACCATAGAAGCGGTCTGCCACCGTGTCCACGATGGTCATGGGGCCAGGCAGGGTGAACTTCAGCTTCTTCTTGGTGTGCGCGCGCGCCAGTTGGGCCTCGAAGGCGTGCACGCGGCCCTTCAGGCGCAACTCTGAGACCACCTGCGGCACCATCGCGTCGTAGCGGTTGTCGCGGATGCCCATCTTCACCTTGTGCTCGAAGTCGATGCCCTCGACCTGCTCCAGAAAGCCGTGCACGAAGTGCTGGCGCGACTGCTCGCCGTCGCACACGATGTCCAGCCCGGCGTCTTCCTGGGCCTTGATCCACAGCAGGGTCGCATCGGCCTTGGCCTGCAGGAGCGCATCGCCTTGCGCCGCCCATTGGGGCCAGAGCTTGTGGGTTTCGGCCAGCCAGGCGGGTTTGGGCAGGCTGCCGGTGATGGAGGTTTCGAACATCGAGGGGGCTTTCAAGGCAAACGAGGTGGGTATCGGGGCTCGGCTCAGGCCATTCAGGCGGCCTGAGCAAGTTCAGCGCGTTGGCCAGGCTGGTCAAACTGGGCGGCCCACTGCGCCAGGATGTCCTGGTGCGGTTGGATGAAATGCTCTTGCGTGAACTTGCCCTGCTTGACGGCCAACTGGCTGCGCTCCACCCGGTCGTAGACGATCTGCGTCAACGAGTAATCGTCGTAGCTCAGGCTGGGTTGATACACCTGGCCTGCCACCGAGTTCGCGTTGTAGATCTCGGGGCGGTAAATGCGCTGGAAAGTCTCCATCGTGCTGATGGTGCCGATCAGTTCGAGATCGGTGTAGTCAGCCAGTAGGTCGCCAAAGAAGTAGAAGGCCAAAGGGGCCACGCTCTTGGGCGGCATGAAAAAGCGCACCTGCATCCCCATCTTCGCGAAGTACTGGTCGGTCGATGACAGCTCGCTTTGCTGGTACTCCACGCCCAGGATAGGGTGCTCATTGGCCGTGCGCCGGTAGGTCTTGCTGGTGGCCACGCTCAGGCAAATGACCGGCAACTTGCTGAAGCGTTCCTGGTAGGTGCTGGATTGGACGAATTGTTTGAATAGCTTGCCATGCAGCACGCCGAAGTCGTCCGGAATGCTGAACTGCGCCCGGTCGGCGTTGTACTCGGGCAGCACGACACTGAAGTCGTAATCGCGCACATACGACGAGAAGTTGTTGCCCACGATGCCGTCGATGCGTCGGTTCAGTTTCTTGTCGACGATGTGGGTGTGCAAGATCTCGATCAGCGGAAACACCGCGCTGGTCTGCACGCCAATGTCCATTTCGACCGAGACGATCTCGAGCTCGACCGCGTAGCGATCACCCGTGGGGTTGTCCCAATGCGCCAGGTCATTGAAACGGTTGTCGATCATCTTCAGCGCTCTGCGCAGGTTCTGCTGCCGGCTCTCACCACGCGCCAGGTTGGCGAAATTGGTGGTCAGGCGCGTGCTGTCTGCCGGTTGGTAGTTCTCATCGAACCAAATGCTTTGGAGGCTGAACGTGAAGGCGTTGCTCATGACGGCGTTCTTTGCAAGGAGTCAGGTGTGAAGGGCGGCGGAGAGCGTCGCTGGTTTCAAGCAGCGAGCATCTGCTCGGCTACTGATGGCAGCGCGTCACGGAGGCACTGGCGGGTCAATTCGAGCAGCGGCACGGCGCGTTGAACGGCCAACCTGGCGCGCTCGATCACGGCCTCGTCGCTCAGACGTCGATCCACGAAATCCTTGTCGGTGGCGTAGACGCCCAGCGGCAAGGTGCGGGCCTGGAAGAAGCTGAACAGGGGGCGCAGTTGGTGGTCGATCACCAGGGCATGGCGCTCGCTGCCGCCATTGGCGGCCAGCAAGACGGGCGTGTCGATCAGGGCGTCTTGTTCGATGAGGTCGAAGAAGTGCTTGAACAAGCCCGTGTACGAAGCGCGAAACACCGGGGTGGCCACGACCAGCACATCGGCCTGCTCGACGGCGGTCAGCGCCTGCGACACGGCATCGGGCACCTGGGTGCGCCAGACCGCGCCCGTGAGTTGCGGCGCCAGCAGGCCCAGATCGACCAGGCGTGGCTGGCAGGGCATTTGTTCAGTGATCAGATTCAGCAGGTGCTGAGCCAGGCCTGCCGATTTGGAAGGGCTTTGCAGTGCGCCGGAAACCGCCACCACGCGGAGAGGTCGTGTCATGGTTGCTTTCGTGTGGAGTGATGCAAGTGGCGCCATGGTATTGAGTTGAGCCAATGACGTAAAATGGTCTTTTCTCACCAATGCATGAGAAATATTCATTCAACTTTGAGTCGCGACACCGGAGCATCGAAGATGCCCCCCACCGTCGAAGGCAAGCTGCTGCCCGGCGGACATGACAAGGTGATGCAGCATTCCTGCGGCGCGCCGTGGTCGGGCGAGGTCATGGGGGTTTCGGCTGCTGCTGCCACAACTGGCGCAAAGACGTTGGCTCTGCTCGCCTGATCGAGATCAGCAGGCGCGAGAATTTCCACCAGAGAACGCGTTGCGGCTGCGTCCATTCACGGCGCAATACCAGCCTGCACCACTCGCTGAGCGGCAGAGGGCACATCCAACTGGGCGTGAAGTTCTACGGCAACGACGATTCGACAACCTGCTGAGGTGTCAGGCCGAGCGACGCGCCAGCTCAATGAAGGCCTGGAGGTAATCGATGTTGGTGTCCGCCTCGCGCACACCCAGGTGGATCTGCTTGCCGATGCCCTTGGGCCCCAGGCGCACAGCCACCACGTCCATCCTTCTTGCGTACTCTTGCACCAGCCAACGCGGCAGCGCCGCCACGCCCCGGCCACTGGCCACCATCTGCATCATGATGTCTGTGGTCTCGATGGTCTTGTGCCGATTTGGCGCAATGCCTGCAGGCATCAAAAACTGTGTGTAGATGTCGAGACGGTCGGTGGGCACCGGGTAGGTGATGAGCACCTCGTTGGTCAAGTGCTTGGGCTTGACGTGGGCCGCGCCCGCCAATGGGTGATCGAAAGGCACCACCAGCACCTGCTCGTAATCAAACACGGGCTCGAAGTGCAGGCCGGGTTTGTGCAGCGGGTCGGGCGTGACGAGCATGTCGATCTCGTAGCCAAACAGCGCGCCGATGCCGCCGAACTGGAACTTCTGTTTGACGTCCACCTCCACATCGGGCCAGTCGGCCAGGTAGGGCGACACGATTTTGAGCAGCCACTGGTAACAGGGGTGGCACTCCATGCCGATGCGCAGTGTGCCGCGTTCGCCTTGTGCGAACTGGCGCAGGCGCTCTTCGGCCAAATCGAGTTGTGGCAGCACGCGGTTGGCCACTGCCAGCACGTACTGCCCTGCCTGAGTCAATCGCAGGCTGCGGCCCTCGCGCAGCCAGATGTCCGTGCCCAACTGCTGCTCCAGCTTCTTCATCGAATGGCTGAGTGCAGATTGCGTCACGCACAGCACATCCGCCGCTGCGGTGAGCGAGCCTTGCTTTTCGACCTCCTGGACGATGGCCAGGTGAATGCGCTCCAACACGATGAATGAATAATGCTCATGGATGCATTAATAGTTTCCATTCTATTTCATGTCGAATCATTCGTGAACGCTCGCCTGTTGATGGCTTGACCGGCCCACCTTTGACCACCGACGGCGCCACCAAGCCGCAGGCAGAGAGGCAAGTGCCGTCACTCCATGCAACGCTACACCGCTGTAGGTGGCGGGCTGCTTCTCGTCGTTCCGACACCCTCGTGAGGCTGCGGCCCTGCCAGATCGCAATGTCACTCAAAAATCGGGTGCATAAATTGCAAATGCGAACGATTCGCATTATCATGATGGTGCACTTCACCCCCATGAGAAGGAAGCCCGATGTTGATACACGCCTTGTCAAGTAGGGGTCGTCTCAGAAAACGGAAAATAAAGCACGCTAAGCGTGCGTGGAGGCTGGCACCCAGCGGTACAGCGTCGGAATGGACACGCCGAGGTTCTTGGCCACGTCCTTGGGCGGCACCCCGCTG
>Ga0310345_10000325_pt1 | contig 80512 bp, 65 predicted proteins | sample HC15DNA20500_MG_FD_204667 | JGI IMG/M metagenome (GOLD analysis project Ga0310345, IMG submission 204667) | Marine microbial communities from station ALOHA, North Pacific Subtropical Gyre - HC15-DNA-20-500_MG | ecosystem: Environmental > Aquatic > Marine > Oceanic | place: Pacific Ocean: North...
TTCCCACGTTTCGCGAAGCTACGGCCAAAGTGCTGGCACAGCACCGCAAGACCTGGCGCAACGAGAAGCACGAGCAGCAGTGGATCCGCACGCTGGAGGCCTATGCATTCCCCCATCTCGGCAATGTACAGGTCAACGATATCACTGGGCCGATGATCAGGAACGTGCTGGCAGAGATCTGGCTTGCCAAGCCGGAGACTGCCCGCCGCGTTCGCCAGCGGATCGGCACCGTGCTCGACTGGGCCTACGCCTCGGGATACCGGGACAGCGAGGCGCCGATGCGGGCGATCACCAAGGGATTGCCGCGCCAGCCGAAGAAGGAAGGGCATTTTGCGGCCATGCCCTACTCGCGGGTGCCGGCGTTCGTACCGCGCCTTCGCGAGCGCGAGAGCTACAGCCGGCTGGCGCTGGAGTTCGCGATCCTGACCGCGGCGCGCTCGGGCGAGGTGCGTCATGCCGAGTTCGACGAGTTCGACCTGTCGGCCGGTCTCTGGACGATCCCTGCGCAGAAGATGAAGGCCGGCCGCGAACATGTCGTGCCGCTGTGTGCGAGGGCCGCGCGCATCATCGAGCGCTGCGCGGAGCTGCGCATCCGCAACTGTCCACTGGTCTTTCCCGGGATGCGCGGTTTCAAGCCGATGTCGGACATGACGCTGACCAAGCTCCTGCGCGAGATGAAGGAGCCTTACACGGTGCACGGCTTCCGATCGGCCTTTCGCGACTGGGTGAGCGAGGAGACCAATCACCCGAGCGATGTTGCCGAAGCAGCGCTTGCGCACATGGTGAAAGACAAGACCGAGGCGGCCTATCGGCGCGGCAATCTGCTCGAGAAGAGGCGGCTGCTGATGGCCGACTGGGCCGGATACTGTTGTAAGGGGAATTCGGAATGAATTGAGAAGAGTTCGATCCAGCCGGTCGCGGTCGTTCGATCGTAGTGTCTTCCTGCGTTCGCGCATATCGTTGAGCCGCATGAGTGGTCGTGCGGCCGAGGCGGCGTATTCTCCATTGCGCATTCGTCGTGGCTTGCTCCGGAAGGATCATTCTCCCCGACTGTCCCTGGTTGCCGGTGGGGGTGAGAGATCCGGCAGCGTCGTCTTCGGGCGGAACCGGTGTTGGTGCCGCAACACGAGCCTGCGCTTTAGCACCGGTTTTTCACGCTACTTGCACTTACCCTGCCGCTGGATGGTAGATTCGACTTCGCATTGCAGACGGGGGGCAGAATGAGGGAGATTTCGCGGGCGAGAGCGGTGTTGGGGGGTATCTCGCTGTGGGCATTCCCGGCCGCCGCGCTGGCAACGGCCTCTGACGGGCAAATCCTGCAATCCTCGCCGCGCGAGGTCACGTTGACGCTCAGCGAAGGCACCTGGATGAGCACCGATGTCAGCCCTGACGGGGACGCGATCGCCTTCGATCTTCTGAACGACGTCTACGTCATGCCGGCATCGGGCGGCCAGGCTCGACCAATCCTGACCGGACCGGCCATTCAGCGAAGTCCGCAGTTCAGCCCCGATGGCAGGAAGATCCTCTATCTCAGCGATATATCAGGCGCGGACAACATCTGGATCGCCAATCCGGATGGAACCGATCCGCGGCAGATCAGCTACGAGACGGAAAAGATGATCACTGCCCCCTCCTGGGCGCCGGACGGGAGGTCGATCGTTGCCACCAGGACAAGCACCTCGGTGTTCGACATGAAAACATCGGAATTGGTGCGTTTCGATGCCGGCGGGCAGGGTGAACAGCAGCTCGTTCCGCCACCCGAGAGCGGAAAGGACCTTCAGGAGCCCCGCTTTTCGCCAGACGGGCGATATCTCTACTATACTGAGCGTGTAGGCGGCACCCACTACGTCCACCTCAACCCGAACCTGGGCAACTTCGTGGTCCGCCGGCGGGATCTGGAGAGCGGGGAGACGATCGATCTGATCTCCGGCTTCGGTAGCGCAACAACACCGCAAGTCTCGCCCAACGGATCGACCGTCGCATTCGTCAGGCGCGTGGGGGCGAAGACTGTTCTTTTCCGCTACGATGTCGCGAGCGGGCGTCAGACGGCAGTTTACGACGGCCTGGCGCGTGATCTGCAGGCCGATTACCTGGCGCATGAGCATTATTACCCCGCGTTCGACTGGTTTCCTGACGGCCGCCACGTGGCGATCTGGGCCAAGGGGCGGCTGGTCAAGGTCGACATGAACAGCGGGACGGCAAAAGAGATCCCATTCCGCGCGCAGTCGCGCCATGCAATCCATCCGGCGCTGCGAACCGACGTGGACCTGGCGCCCGAACGAGTGGACGTCAAGATCGTGCGGCAGATCGCCCCGTCGCCTGACGGGAGCGAGCTGCTGTTCCGTGCGCTGGGACGTATCTGGCGACAGCATTTGGCGGCTGATAGTCCGCCGCGCCAGCTGAGCACCGGCGACGGAGCGCAGACTGACCCGAGATGGGCCCCGGGTGGCCGTTCGATCGCCTATGTCGAATGGCACGACGAAACCGGCAGTACCCTGCGCCTGCGCGATGCTGCGAACGGGGAGGAACGGGTTCTCGTGCACAGCGGGGGCATCATCGCCGAGCCCGTCTTCTCCAACGACGGACGCAGTATCGCCTACCGCATACTCGATCCCGATCCCCAGATGGGTGGGGCCCATGACGTCGCCGGTCTCTATATCGTCGGTGTCGATGGCGAAGCGCCACGCTACCTCGCTCCTGCCCGGGGTGTCGCCCGCTTCTCACCCGATGATCGCCGGATCTACTTCATGGGATTGCCGGACTTCGGGGCCCGTCGCGCGGTGACCCTGCGCAGCGTTGCAGTCGAAGGTGGAGTTCCGAGCGAACACGCTTATGCCGAAACGGCCGATACCGGCGACTTCACCCTCAGTCCCGATCTGAACTGGATAGCCTTCAAGGAATTCCAGGAACTGCACGTCATGCCCTTCCGGTCGGAGGGGGAGCCGATCGCAATTACCGCGCAGGACAATCCCGCCGCGCGCAGGCTTACTCGGTCGGGCGGATACGAACTGGCGTGGAGCGAGCAAACCGGTCGGTTGTTCTGGACGCTGGGCCCCGATGTCTTCGCGACAATGCCGGGCGAACCGGGGGCGGTCGAACGCCCGCTGCGCACGATTGCGCTGAGCGTTCCCGCCGATGTCCCGGAGGGCATCATCGCTTTCGTCAATGCGCGAATTCTCCCGATGACCGGCGACGATGCGATCATCGAGAATGGATCCGTCGTGGTTGGCGGCAACAGGATCAAGGCGGTCGGGCCCGCGGCAAGTGTGGCGATACCGCGCGGGGCCAAGGTCTATGACCTTGCCGGCAAAACGCTGATGCCCGGTTTCGTCGATGCGCACGGCCATATCGATTGTTGCTATGGAACTGGGGCGATGCCGCAAAAGCACCCGGTGCGATATGCCGCGCTGGCTTATGGCGTGACGACCAATTTCGACCCCTACGCGAACGAGCTGCCGAGCTACGAAGCGGGCGAGCTGACCATCGCTGGCAAGCTCGTAGGGCCTCGCTGGCTGACGACGGGCAGTGTCATCTATGGCCGATCGGGCAAGCCCGACCGGGTCTTCAACCGCATCCGCAATCTCGAGGACGCCCGCGCGGTTGTCCGCCGCAAGGCAGCCATCGGGGGCACGGTCCTCAAGAGCTACAAGCTGACGACGCGCGCGCAGAAGCAGTGGCTGCTGCGCGCGGCGGCGGAGGAAGGTTTGATGGTCGATGCCGAGGGAGCCGGCCATTTCTACGACAACGTGGCGATGATCCTCGATGGGTACACCAATCTCGAACACAACTTGCCGGTCGCAACATATTACGACGACCTGCTGCAGCTGTTCCGCCATTCCGAAATGGCGACAACGCCGACTCTGGTCGTGACCTTTGGCGAGCTTTTCGGTGAAAACTACATCTATGAGACCCAGGAGCCGTGGAAAGAGCACAAGGTCCGCACCTTTATTCCCGGCATCAACAACGCCTACAACCCGATCCAAGGGCCTTCCGACGCGCCGCTCTACGTAAGGGCGATGCAATCGGTCCACCAGGCCGACGAGCTTTACGATGTGGGGTTCCGTTCGGTGGGCCGGTCGGTCAAGCGCCTCGACGATGCCGGCGTCGTCGTGAACGTCGGTTCTCACGGCCAGGCTGCCGGAATTGCCATGCACTGGGAAATGCATCTGCTGGCCGAAGGGGGGATGGCGCCGATGCGGATCCTTCGCGCTGCGACGATCAACGGCGCAAAAACCTGGGGACTCGAGCATCAGCTCGGCTCAATCGAGCCGGGCAAGCTGGCCGACCTGATCGTGCTCGAGGACGACCCCCTGGCTGACATCAAGAACGCCAACAGCGTTAAATATACGATGGTCAACGGCCGTCTGTATGACTCGGCGACGATGAACGAGATCGGCAATTTCGACCGTCCACGCAGCAAGTTCTATTGGGAGACGACCGATCAGAATGGTATCGACTGGAACCCGGTCTGGGCCGGAAGCACGCGTCAGCGATAAGATGAAAGGGACCGGATTGGCGGCGGCCTGCCTGGTCCTGCTCGGTGCCGTTTCGCCAGATGGGCAGGGGCGTCCTTCCTTGCCGGAAATGGTGACGATACCGGGGGGGGTATTCGCCATGGGAGGCACCGTCGATCGGGGATATGGCCCGATCGATGGGCCGACCCATGAGGTGGAGATCGCACCCTTCCGCCTGGCCGAGCACGAGGTAACCGTGGCCGACTTCCGGATGTTCGCGGAGGACGCCGGCTATGTTTCCACCGGCAAGTGCAACGTCTACGAAGAGGGGACGAACTGGTTCATCAATCCCGATCGCAACTGGCAGGCACCTGGATTCGCGCAGGCCCCCGATCATCCCGTGGTGTGCGTCAGCTGGCGCGATATCCAGGCTTATATCGGCTGGCTCAATGACCGCACGGGGAAGCGATTCCGCCTGCCAACGGAGGCCGAGTGGGAATACGTCGCAACGCTGGCCGACCTGGGTGACAGTCGCAACGGCGGTGAAGGGGTGACGCACGAACTGGCCAATATCGGCAAGGTTGAATGCTGTGGCGGCAAGGCCCGCGGGCGGGACGTGTGGATCGAGACCGCACCGGTCGGCAGCTTCCCGGCCGATCGCCTGGGGCTGCACGACATCAGGGGCAATGTGTGGGAATGGCAGGCGGACTGCTACCACGAAAACTACGTCGGAGCGCCGGTTGACGGCGAAGCACGAACCGACTGTCCATCGCCGGGCTATCACGTCATTCGGGGCGGATCGTACGGGGATGCGGGCGAGTTCCTGCTCGAGAGATTCCGGCTGAGGGGTCCGGAGGACGAGGGCTACTTCACCGTCGGGTTCCGGCTGGCCCACTCGCTCGAAGGCGCGCGGGAACAGCGCTGAACCGCTTGCCAGCTTCCGCTAGGCCGGCAGTAGTTCGGTCAACCAGTCGGCGAAGTCGCGCGCGGCGGGCTTGTCGACCGCTTCGGGCAAGACGACATAATAGGCGCTGCCGGTGCGTACTTCGATGTCAAACAAGGTGATCAGTTTGCCTTCCGCGATCTGTTCCGCCGCGAAAAGACGGGGGAGGAGGGCCACGCCAAGCCCGGCTGCGGCGCTGGAAACCGCCATGCCGAACTGGTCGTAGACCGGGCCACGATAGGCGCCCGCCCCGGCCAGACCAGCCGTAGCATGCCATTCGGCCCAGGCGTCCTGTCGCGTTCGCAGGTGGATCAGTGTCGCATGATCGAGATCGGCGGGCTCGATGATCCCACGCGATCGCCGGTAATCGGGGCTGCACATCGGGATCATCGTTTCATCGGCAAGTCTTTCGAGCACGCCGCCCGGCCAGGTCGGTTCGCCGTGATGTATCGCGACATCGAACCGATCCGTTTCGAACGAGAATGGCCGCGTGCGCGATGCCAGGTTCACCGTCACATCGGGCCGCCGTGCGTGAAAGAGCGGCAGACGCGGGGCAAGCCAGTGAATGCCGAACGTCGGCAAAGTGGCGACATGGAGCGTCTGTTCCATCGTTCCGGCCGACATCGCCTGGCGCGTTGCGGCATTGAGGTGCCGCAGCAGGGCTCGCACCTGGTCGCGGTAGTCGCGGCCGACTGGCGTCAGCACCACGCGCTGTCGCGCGCGGGTGAACAATTGCGCTCGCAGTCGCTGCTCCAGTGCGGCAACCGCGCGGCTGATCGCCCCCTGGGTCAGATTTAGCTCGGCCGCGGCTCCGGTGAAACTGCAATGGCGGGCGGCGGCCTCGAACGCCACCAGTTCGTGCATGCGCGGCATCTGCCGACGCGGGGGCATTTCTACCGACTGCATTGTCTGATCATTACCATTAGGCATGAAGTCATGGCAAGAGTTCGCTTTTCCGCAGCTCGCCGATCGGCTCAATTGTCGTAGTGTTTCAGTGGCAGGAGTGACAGGATGGGTGAGAGAGTGCCGTTCAGGTGGGAAGATCCGTTCGATCTGGAGGCGCAGATTTCCGACGAGGAGCGGCTCATTCGGGATACGGCGCGTGATTACTGCCAGTCATCACTGATGCCCCGGGTCTTGATGGCGGCGCGGGATGAGCAATTCGACCGGGATATCCTGACCGAAATGGGCGAACTGGGTCTGCTCGGCGCGACCCTGCCTGAAGCCTATGGCGGGGCCGACGCGGGGCACGTCGCTTACGGTCTGATCGCGCGCGAGGTGGAGCGCGTGGATTCAGGCTATCGCTCGGCGATGAGCGTCCAGTCGTCGCTCGTCATGCATCCGATTTATGCCTTTGGCGACGATGCGCAGCGTTCGATGTACCTGCCCGCACTGGCCGCCGGGCGTCTGGTCGGGTGCTTTGGCCTGACCGAGCCCGACCACGGGTCCGATCCCGACGGGATGCGGACCCGTGCAGACCGGGTCGATGGCGGCTATCGCCTGAATGGTAACAAGATGTGGATCACCAACAGCCCGATCGCCGACATTGCCGTCGTGTGGGCCAAGCTGGACGGGGTGATCCGCGGCTTCGTGGTCGAGGCCGATGCGCCCGGATATTCTGCCCCGAAGATCGAAGGCAAGCTGGCGCTTCGCGCTTCGGTGACCGGCGAGATCGTGCTTGATGACGTTTTTGTTCCGGAAGGGGCGCTCCTCCCCGGTGCAGCCGGCCTGGGCGGACCGTTCAGCTGCCTGAACAAGGCCCGCTACGGAATTGCATGGGGCGCGCTGGGCGCGGCGGAGTTCTGCTGGCTCGCTGCGAACCGTTACGCCATCGACCGCAAGCAGTTCGGGCGCCCGATTGCCGCGACCCAGCTCGTCCAGCGCAAGCTGGTGGAAATGCAGGTAGAAATTGCCCTGGGGCTGCAGTCGTGCCTGCGCGTCGGCCGGATGCTGGACGACGGGGCCTGTCCGGTAGAGAACATATCCATCGTCAAGCGCAACAGCTGCGGCAAGGCGCTCTCCATCGCGCGCGAGGCCCGCGACATCCACGGCGGCAACGGAATTTCTGACGAGTTCCACATCATGCGGCACCTCTGCAACCTCGAGGCGGTGAACACCTACGAGGGGACGCACGATATTCACGCGCTGATTCTGGGGCGTGCACAGACCGGGCTGGCGGCTTTTGCCTGAGGGGGGCGGCATGCGCGCGCTAGAAGGCGTCAGGGTTCTCGATCTCAGCCGGGTGCTCGCGGGGCCCTGGGCCACGCAGCTGCTCGCCGACCTGGGGGCCGACGTGATCAAGATCGAACGACCGGGCACTGGCGATGACACCCGGGGCTGGGGCCCTCCGTGGTTCGGCGCGCCGGAAGGTGAGAGGGAAGCGGCATATTTCACCTGCGCCAACCGCGGCAAGCGATCGCTGGCGGTCGATATCGCCACGCCGGAGGGGGCGGACCTTGTCGCCTCGCTGGCCGGGGAGGCGGACGTTCTGGTGGAGAACTTCAAGGTCGGGGCGCTTGCCAGGTACGGACTCGACCAGGCGACGCTGCGTGCGCGCAATCCGCGCCTGATCTACTGCTCGATCTCAGGGTTCGGGCAGGATGGCCCCTATGCGAGCCTGCCCGGTTACGATTTCATTGTCCAGGCAATGGGCGGGCTGATGAGCCTGACCGGTGAACCCGACGGCGCGCCGATGAAGGCTGGCGTCGCGCTTACCGACATCCTGACCGGGCTCTATGCCGCCAACGGTGTCCTCGCCGCCCTGCATCAGCGGGCTACCAGCGGATGCGGGCAATGGGTGGAAACCTCTCTGCTCGACGTGCAGATCGCGGCGCTGGCAAACCAGGCGGCGGCCTATCTGGCCGGGGGCACAAACCCGCCCCGCCACGGCAATGCCCATCCCAGCATCGTCCCCTACCAGGCGTTTGCGACCGCCAGCGGCACGCTGGCTCTGGCAGTGGGCAACGATGCGCAGTTCCGGCAGCTATGCCGGCTTCTGGATCGCGAGGATCTCGGCCAGGACCCGGAAATCGCGACCAATGCGGGCCGCGTCGTCCATCGCGAACGGCTGATTCCCGAGCTGGAGCGGGAATTCCGCCGCCGTGAAACGGACGAATGGCTCAACATCCTGCGCGGGGCGGGCATTCCAGCAGGGCCCGTCAACACGATGGACGATGTCTTCACCGATCGGCACGTGCGGGCGCGCGGTCTGTGCATGGCGATGCCCCACCGCGCGCTGGGCGACGTGCCGGGCGTCGCATGCCCGGTGCGGTTGTCCGCCTCCGCCCCGCGGAACGACCTTGGCCCCCCCGCGCTGGACGAACATGGCGAGGCGGTGCGCGCCCGGGGGTGGGAGGCGTGCGGCCCGCCTAGAACCTGAACAGCGCGTTCAGACGCAGGCGCGACAGCAAGTCCTCGGGATCGGCCGTGCCTGCATGGAGCGGGCTGTCGGGCCGATAGAGATAGAGCGTCGCATTGAGGACGATGCCCTCGCGATAGACGTAGTCGGCCGTTGCCGCGTGCATGCGGTAGTTGGTCGACAGGTTGATGTTGTCGTGGGAAAACGCTGCGAAAACCGCGTCCGCTTCGGCGCGTGTATAGGCATAACCGAAACGCCAGTCGCCGGCGTCCTGCGACCGCCCGAGCGCCACTGCGACGCTGTAACCGCTGTCGTCAGCGGTCGCCGCGCCGAGGTTCCTGACGTAGTCGGCCGTGACCGTAACCGGCCAGCGTTCGCCCCAAGGCTGCGCATCGAGCCGGGCGATCACGTCGACCAGGCCGAAGTCCGATAGGTAGGCGCCGCTGAGATCGCGCAGATTGCCCCGGAAATCCCCGGCATCCGCAGACGCCACGCTCCCTAGACTGTAATCGTAGTAGGCCGCGGCAAGCGCGGCCGACCAGCCGGAGGCGGTCGCCGCGAGTTCGACCTGCGCCCCGGTCATCGTGCTATCGGGCCCTGCAACCGAACGCTCGATCGGGAAATACATGCCCGTCGCGCCGAGTGACACGCCTTCGGCAAGGGGCGCACGATAGCGGACGGCCACGCCCTGCGGGCTGACATCGCCGTCCCAGACCAGATCGGTCCGCCGGAAGACCTGCGGAAACTTGCCGCCCCAAAGCTCGAGGCCGCCGCGAGAGAGATGGAGAAAAGCCTGGTCGAGGCTGATCTCCAGGTCGTCGTTGAAATTGCCCAGGGTGACGTCGGCCGTGTTGGGATCGTCCTGGCTTCCGGTCACCACCTGGCCACCCAGGGCCAGCCATTCATTGACCTCGTAAGCCGCCCTCAGGCGCGCGCGCAGCACCGCGCGTCCGTCATCCGGCGCGTCGTTGTCGCTGCCGTTGTGTTCGTAGCGCAGGCGCAGGTCGCCCGAGAGGTTGACGCGCGTGGGCGGGGCGTCTGCGCCATCCGCCTGCGCAAGCGCCGTGTCGCGGTTGCCCGCATCACCCGCCCTCGCGTCTTCGGATGCGGTCCGGGCGGCGGCGGGCGGCGCAGCCTGCACAGTACCCGGTGCCTCGGCGGGCAGTTCGGCCGCTTGCAACTGTCGTTCCAGCTCCAGTATGCGGGCTTCCTGCGCTTCGAGACGGGCGACCAGCTGTGCGAGCAGCGGATCCGGCCCGTCCTCGCCGGCCGCCCACGCGGGGCTGGCTGCAAATGTGGTGGCAAGCACTGCGGCGGCGAGTTTCGGCTTCATCGCGGCTTCCCTCTTCAGGCCGCATCGCGCGCGAGATCGGGGAAGACTTCGCGCACCGCCGGGTGGGCAATCTTTCCCGCAGCTACGTTCAGACCGTTGGCAAGGTGCGGATCGGCGGCAAGCGCCGCCTGGGTGCCCAGGTCCGCGAGGTTGATTACGAAGGGCAGCGTCGTGTTATTGAGCGCCATCGTGCTGGTGCGGGCGACCGCGCCGGGAATGTTCGCGACGCAGTAATGCACGATCCCTTCGACTTCGAAGACGGGTTCCTGGTGAGTCGTGGCGCGCGAGGTTTCGAAGCACCCGCCCTGATCGATCGCGACGTCCACCAGCACCGAACCGCGCTTCATCGTCTTGAGCATGTCGCGCGTCACCAGTTTGGGGGCCGCGCCGCCGGGGACGAGTACCGCTCCGATGACGAGGTGCGCCTCTGCCACCGCTTCGGCGATCGCCGCGCGCGAGGCGAAGGCCGTCTTCACCTGTCCGCCGAAAAAGCCATCGAGTTCGGCGAGGCGGAGGGTGGAGATGTCGAAGATCGTCACGTCGGCGCGCATCCCCAGGGCGATCTGGGCTGCGTTGAGACCGGACACTCCGCCGCCCAGTACGACGACTTTCGCCGGTTCCACGCCCGGAACGCCGCCCAGCAGAACGCCTCTGCCGCCCTGTTCCTTTTCGAGGAATCGCGCGCCGACCTGCACGCTCATCCGGCCCGCCACTTCGGACATCGGCCGCAGGAGGGGCAGCGCGCCTCGCCCGTCGGTCACCGTTTCATAGGCGATACAAGTTGCGCCCGACTGTAGCAGGGCCTCGGTCTGCGGACGGTCGGCCGCCAAGTGCAGGTAAGTGAATAGTGTGTGTCTGGGCGTCAGGAGCGCGCATTCAGGCAGCTGCGGTTCCTTGACCTTGACGATCAGGTCCGCCTTGTCGAATACCGCTTCGGCCGTGGGCACAACGCAGGCGCCGGCCTGCTCGTAATCGCTATCGTTGAAGTCGATACCGCTTCCGGCAGCGGTTTGGACAAAGACCTCGTGCCCTCGCGCGGACAGCTCCGCCACGGCGGCGGGGGTCAGTCCGACACGATATTCGTTGCTCTTGATTTCCTTGGGAACGCCGACGCGCATCGATTGCCTCCTTTGGGCCTTTCTTGCGGGTTTGTGGGAAACCGGCGCCTCGCCGGTTTCGGGTTGGCAGGGCCGTCCGCCGCTTCGGAGGATGCCGGAAAGTGCAGGCAGCCTCGCGGAGCAGGTCAGGCGGCTAGGCCGCCCATCGTGAAATACTTGAGCTCCAGAAACTCATCCAAGCCGTACTTCGAGCCTTCGCGCCCGATGCCCGATTCCTTCACGCCGCCGAACGGGGCCGCCTCGCTGGAGATGAATCCTTCATTCAGGCCGATCATGCCGTATTCGAGCTGCTCGGCGACGCGCCAGGCCCGGGCGAGATCGCGGGTCCAGAAATACGCCGCAAGGCCATAGGGCGTATCGTTCGCCCGAGCGATCGCATCTGCTTCGCTCTCGAAGGTCTGGATAGGAGCAACCGGGCCGAAGATTTCGGCATCGGCGATGGTCATCCCGGGCTCGATGCCCGACAGGATCGTCGGCGCGTAGAAGTTGCCGCCCAACTCGTGCGCGCCACCGCCGAGCACGCAGCGCGCGCCCTTGTCCACTGCATCGCGGACGAGCCCGTCCACTTTCGCCGCGGCACCGGCGTTGATCAGCGGGCCGATCGCAGTGCTTGTGGCCATCCCGTCGCCCACCGGCAGAGTTTTCACCGCGGCGGCGAACCGGCTCGCGAATTTCTCCGCAATGCCGGTCTGAACGAACAGCCGGTTTGCGCAGACGCAAGTCTGGCCCGCGTTGCGAAACTTCGACTGTATCGCCCCCGTGACGGCGGCGTCGATATCGGCATCGTCGAACACGATGAAGGGCGCGTTGCCCCCAAGCTCGAGCGAGAGCTTCTTCACCGTGCCGGCGCACTGGGCCATCAGCAGCTTGCCGACGCGGGTCGATCCTGTGAACGACAGTTTGCGCACCACCGGGCTTTCGGTCAGCACGCGGGCGATCGGTTCGGCTCGTGCGGCGGTGACGACTTCCAGAACGCCTTCGGGGATCCCCGCATCGCGCGCCAGCTCCGCCAGGGCGAGGGCGCAAAGCGGTGTATCTTCGGCCGGCTTGAGCACGATCGTGCAGCCGGCGGCCAGGGCAGGGGCGACCTTGCGGGTAACCATTCCGACGGGGAAGTTCCACGGCGTGATCGCGCCAACCACGCCGATCGGCTGGCGCAGCACCAGGAGGCGGCGACCGGGCGCATTGGTCGGGATGATATCGCCATAGGCGCGCTTGCCTTCTTCGGCGAACCACTCGACGAAACTTGCGCCGTAGACGATTTCGCCGGTGGCTTCGGCCAGCGGCTTCCCCTGCTCGCGGGTGAGCAGGGCGGCCAGCGCGTCCTGGTGGGCAAGAATGAGATCGTGCCATTTGCGCAGAATGGCGGCGCGTTCCCGCGCCGTCTTCGCCGCCCATTCGGGCAGGGCGGCGCGTGCGCGCTCGATGGCACCTTGCGCTTCGGTCGGGCCCATGTCGGCCACGTCGGCGATATGCGCTCCGGTGGAAGGGTTCGTCACCGGGAAGCGCGCGCCCGCGTCATCGGCCGGAACGATCCGGGCGAGAAGGTCTGCGCAATCCATACGGCTGATGTCGCTCATCTCGTTCCCCCTTCAGGCCAGGCCGAACGACGACGCGGTCTTGTCGAGAGCGACCTTCGCCTTCTCGATCATCTCGTCGATCTCCCCACGCTCGATCGTCAACGGCGGACATGCCACCATCGTGTGGCCCACGGCGCGCAGGATCAGGTTTTCCTCGATGCAATGTTCACGGCACTCGATCGCCGGCTGCTCGTCTGCGGCGAAGAATTCCCGCGACTGCTTATCCCGGACAAGTTGCAGTCCCGCGATCAGACCCACTCCGCGTAGCTCGCCCACGATCGGATGGCTGTCCGCCAGCTGCTGCAGGCACTTGCGGAAGTAGGGCGCGGTTTCCTCGCGGACTTTCTCGATCAGGCCGTCGCGCTGAATGATCTCGATGTTTGCCAGTGCGACCGCGCAGGAGACGGGGTGTCCGGAATAGGTATAGCCGTGCGAGATCACGCCGCCGCCGTTGACGGTTTCGCTCACCCGCTTGTTCATCGCCACGGCCGCGATCGGGAGATAGCCCGAGGACAGCCCTTTCGCCATCGGCATGAGGTCGGGCTCTATCCCGTAGGTATCCGAACCGAACCAGTTGCCGGTGCGGCCGAAGCCGCAGATGACTTCGTCCGCGATCAGCAGAATGTCGTACTTGCGGCAGATCCGCTGGATTTCGGGCCAGTAGGTGGACGGCGGATCGATCACCCCGCCGGCCCCCTGGATCGGCTCACCGATAAAGGCCGCGACGTTTTCCGCGCCAAGTTCCAGAATTTTCGTTTCAAGGGCCCGCGCGGCTTCCAGGCCGAACTCCTCGGGCGTCAGGCCCTGGCCGTGGCGGTACCAGTGCGGTTCGACGATATGTTCGAACCCGGGAAGCAGCGACTGGCCCATCGCATGCATCGGCGCCATCCCTCCCAGGCTGGTCGCGGCGAGGGTGCTGCCGTGGTAACCCAGGGTCCGGCCGATAAAGATCGACTTCTTGGGTTTGCCCTGCAGACCCCAGAAATGACGCACTAGCCGGACGATGGTGTCATTTGCTTCCGAACCCGAATTGGCAAAGAAGATCGAATCGAGCCCTTCCGGCGTCAGTTCCGAAAGGCGATGCGCCAGCTGGATCTGCGTCGGCGTCGCGCTGGAAAAGAACGTGTTGTAGTATGGCAGTGTTTCCATCTGCCTGGTGGCTGCGTCGACCAGCTCCTGGCGACCATAGCCGACGTTCACGCACCAGAGCCCGGCCATGGTATCGAGGATCTTGTTGCCTTCGCTGTCCCAGACGTAGCAGCCTTCGGCTCGGGTGAAGACCCGGACGCCCTGCTCGCTCAGCACCTTGGGATCCGTGAAGGGATGCAGGTGATGCTCACGGTCCAGCGCCTGCCATTGGGCGGTGGTGGTGTTGAACTGCTGCATCTGGGACTCCCGTCAATTGGTTCCGGGACGGGGTATGCCGGGGGGGCGGGAGGCGTCAGATGATTAAATCGCCAGCACCGGTGCGCCGGGCGCACCGGCAGCTTCAGCCATTCCCTATCGCGCGCTCGTTCGCTCGCATCAGGGCCGCGATGTCGCGGTCGCCGGGGCGATTACGGTTATCGAGTGCTTCGGCCACGCGGGCCCGATCGCCGGCCGGATGGGTCTGGCTCAACTTGGTCACGCCTTCGATGCTGTCGATCTCGATCCGAAACGAGCGGATGTGAGGCAGCAGCGCTGCGACCTTTCCTTCGGGAGCCTGGTCCAGGGTCCACGCCGGGTCGTGACCACGCTCGACCATGTCGGTTACCCGTTCCAGCAGGCGAAGCTGTTCGGCATCGTCGTCGATCGGGTGCAAGGTTCCACGGACCTGAGCGGTGACATAGTTCCAGGTCGGCACGGTCGGCCTTTCGCGATACCAACCCGCGGAGATATAGGCGTGCGGCCCGGAGAAGACGGCCAGCGCCTTCGCGCCCGAGCGTAGAGCCCCGGCGTGCGGATTATTCCGCGCCATGTGCCCGATCAGCCGGCACTCGCCGGGATCGTCGGTCTCGAAATAGATCGGCACTGAAGTCGCCAGCGGCTCTCCTGCGCCGGTGGTGAACAACAATGCGAACGGATAGTCGCCCACGATTCGGCGCGGGTCCTGCGCGACATAAGCTTCGGGTGCATAGAGGCGGCGTGTATCGTGCATGGTCTTTCATCTCCCAGAGTCAAGGCCAACATGTCCGAACCGGCCGATCACGGCAGATGCCGAATGCGCTGGCTTCGGTGCGGAACCTGCACCGAGAGGCCACCGCGCGGCTGGCGTGCCTGGTGGTGACCGCCCCTCACCGCCTGGCGATGCCTTTCGCACCGCGGGATTCGGGCTTGGCCCGATACACAAGGCGGGATCGAACGCGATTGCCACGGAAAGCAGGGAGACAGGAACTTGGAGAAGGGAAATGGTGGTGCAGACAACGGGGAGAAGCTCGCCTCGATCGAGAGCGCTTATGCCGGCGAGCTCATGCCGGGGGAGCAGGTACGCCTGTTTCGCAACACCGACCGCGCATTCCCCTGTCGTGTCGTGTCGCGTGGGGGCGGCGATCCTGCCCCGCTGCCCCGCGCCGTATCGCAGATCGCCAATTTTCCGATCCTTGCGGATGGGCAGGAATACGACCTTTACGACTATGTCTCGCGCAATCGGCTGGCCGGGCTCCTCATGCTGAAGGACGGACAGATCGTCCATGAACGCTACGAGCTGGGGATCGATGCGTCTACCCGCTGGCTTTCGATGTCCATGGCGAAATCTGTCAGCACCCTGCTCGTCGGGGTCGCGATCGGCGAAGGCCTGATCGGCGGGGTCGACGATCAACTGACCGACTATCTGCCCGATCTGCGCGGCAGCGGCTACGACGGTGTTTCGGTCCGCCACCTGATGCAGATGACGTCCGGCGTCGAATGGGACGATACCCATACCGATCCGCAGTCGCACCGGCGTCACATGCTCGATTTGCAGATTGGCCAGGAACCCGGCACGATCATGAAATACATGGCCAGTCTTCCCAGCGTGGCGGCACCGGGGACCCGGTGGAACTACAGCACCGGCGAAACCCATGTCGTAGGGGCTCTGGTCAAGGCGGCAACCGGTCGCTGGCTGGCCGATTACCTATCGGAAAAGCTGTGGTCGCGCCTCGGCATGGAGGCCGATGCGGCCTGGTGGCTGGAAGCGCCCGACGGTCTCGAGGTCGCCGGAAGCGGCATCTGCGCCACGTTGCGGGACTACGCCCGGCTCGGGCTCTTCGCGATGAACGACGGCATGGTCGGGGACGAACGCCTGCTGCCCGCCGGCTGGATCGGCGAATCGACAGCCCCGCGCGAGGCCGGTGGGCAGCCGCTCAACTACGGATATATGTGGTGGCCAGTCCCCGATCCCGCTGGGTCATTTGCCGACGGGGCATTCAGCGCCCGCGGCATCTTCGGCCAGTACATCTACGTCAATCCCGCGCAGAAGGTGGTGCTCACGGTGCTGAGTGCACGGTCCAAGCCCAAGTTCGCCGAAGCGATCCTCGACAATCACTTTTTCAACGCGGCGGTCGAGGCCCTGCGGTAACCGGTGCCGGCGGGCATCAGTCCGAGGTATCGAGGCCGGGGTAATCGGCCGCCAGGGCCGAAGTCACCCATTTGCGAAAGCGCCGGGGCAGTGGCTCGTTCCACCGGTCCCGCCGGGCATAGAGCGTGTAACGGCCCAGCCGCGGGGCAAAATTGGGGTTGTCACTGCCGATCTCGATCAGCGCGCCCGATCGCAGGTCCGCGCCCGCGGTCACCGGGTTGGCGAGGGCTATGCCCCGGCCGTGGCGCGCGGCGTCGAGCGTAAGGTGGCCTTCCCAGAGCCGCGCCCCGGTGAGTGAGGAGCAGTCCTCCACTCCGTAGGAGGCGAGCCACTTGGCCCAGGTTTCGAAACTGTCTTCGTGAAGCAGCCTGTGCTCGAGGAGGTCCCCCGGTGCAGTCGGGGTGCTGGCATCGTCGAGATAGCGAGGGCTGGCGACAGCGATAATCGGCGCTTCGACCAGGATCTGGCGCTTGAGCTGGGGCGGCAATTCCGGCTCCGGCTCGTACGTCGCGTGGAAGCGAACGTCGATATCCGCTTCGTGCGAGGCGAAGTCCGGGCTGTGGTCGGTCGGACGCAGAACGATATCGGCATCGGTGTTGCGCCGTTCGAACTCTTCCAGCCGGCTCGAAAGCCAGTGCAGTGCAAAGCCCGAGGTACTCCAGATGTGCAGACGATGGTGGTGCCCTTCGCTCATCAGGTCGAGCGTGGCCTGCGCCAGGGTGTCCATCGCCAGCGAGACTTGCTGGTGATAATCCCGACCGCGCTGGGTCAGCGCGATGCCATACGGAGTCCGCTCGACAAGCTGGGCCCCGGCCCAGGTCTCGATCGCCCGCAAGTGCCGGCTGATCACGGCGTGGTCGCGGTCGAGCCACTGGGCCGCCCGGCGGACACCGCCCAGCCGGGCCACGGCATCGAAAGCCCGCAATGCCTCGAACGGTGGCAGGGCCTTGCGGGAAGGCGGATTGTCCGACCTTGAGAGGTTCTGATCGTCCGTCAACTCAAATCCTTAAATGACTGGGCCCCTTATCATTCGGTGCGATGATCTGCCGGTCAAGCGGCGCGATCGATCGGGTCGGCGCGGTGCGGTGTCTGCACCACGCGGTCCGGCCTTTGCATCTGGCGGGGTTCGCACGCCGCTGATCCATTGCATCCCCATGACAGACACACAACATATGGCTGAAGGCCTTCTTCGACTGCGATCTTCCGCGAATGCGATGATCGGTTCGGTGCTGACAATGGCGGCCGGTGCAGCCGCGCCGCCGCCGGCCTTTGCCTCGGAAGGGCCGGAGACTTTCGTGACCGGCAATATCACCATCGACGTGCTTGCCAACGGCAACGGTGGCAAGCGAACCGATACCCGCATGTTGGGCCTCGCAACGCTGGGTGCAGGGGCGAACGATCTGGGCGATGGGCCCGTCGCGGCGTCGGGCTATGTCGAGCTGCAGTGGGCCGAGGGCAGCGCCTTTTCCGACGAAGTCGTAGGCGACAGCCAGGTGATCAGCAATATCGAGGCCGCTTCCGCCTTCCGCGCACTGGAAGCCTGGGTGGAACTGACCGCCGATGACGGTCGGCACCGTCTCAAGGCCGGCCTGGTCGATCTCAACCGCGAGTTCGACCGGCAGGAAGTCGGCAGCCTGTTCCTCAACAGCTCGCACGGGATCGGGCCGGAAATCTCGCAGTCTGGCGCCAACGGGCCTTCGATCTTTCCCACCACGACAACGGCAGTGATCTACGGTCTGGACGCCGGCGACTGGGGCTTGCGAACCGGGGCGTTCAACGCGCTTGCCGGCGATCCGGAAAGCCCGGGCAAGACGGTCGTCCCGCTGCCGGGTGAAGATGGGGTGCTGCTCATCGCGGAAGCGGAACGGACTTTCGAGATCGGCCGTGTCTACTTGGGGGCCTGGGCGTACAGCACGGTTGCGCCATTGCCGGGTGAAGCCGAGAGCGGCGCTGGCGAGCGCTGGCGCAGCCGTGGCACCTATGCTGCGATCGAGGCAACGCTGGTGCAGGTTCCGGCCGGTGCCACGCTCGACGGCTGGGCCCGGGTGGGGTTCGCCAATGCCGATGTCCTGCCCGTGGGCACATATTTCGGCGGCGGGCTCCGCTATGGCACTCCCGATCACGCGATCGGACTTGCCGTGGCCCATGCGCGGCTGGGCGATCCCGCGCTGGATGCAGCGGACCACCATGGGCAAGGTGCCGATCGGGCGGAAACCAACATAGAACTCAGCTACCTTCGGTCGCTGGCACCGGGAGTCTCGATCCAGCCCGATATTCAGTACGTACTCAATCCCGGCTGGGACCCCGCCGTGGAGCATGCACTCGTGGTCGGACTTCGCCTCAGCGTGGATTTCCCCTGACATCGCGCCGCCGGGCGCGGCGCAGCCAGAGCGCCGCGCCCAGGCAGATCATCGTGACCAGCCAGATGCCGATCGCGAGATTGAGCATCCGGCCAGCAAGCGAACCGATCTGCCCGGTGTGGATCGGGTAGAGCCATTCGACCAGCCGGCGCCCGGGCGCGCTGGAACGCGCATCGTGATCGCCGATTGTCGTGCCGTCCGCGGCCGATATCCATACAGTCGTCGCACCGAACTGGCGCGGGATCTCCCCGTCTGCGCGCATCCTGATGCGGTACCAGGGGGTGTCTTCGCCAGGCATCGACAGCGCCGTCAGCTCCGCTTCGGGATAGCGCTCAAGCGCTCGCGCCAGCGCGTCGCCCGGGGGTAACCGGGGCGGACCGTTCGGCGCATAGGCCGGCTCTTCAAGTTCCCCGCCGATCGCCGTCTCGACCGTGTCGATGAAGGCGAGCTGTATTCCGGCCCCCACCATTACGGCGGCCGGTATGCCTGCCCACAGCCCCAGCAGGCGATGCCAGCCGGCAAGACGCGCGGCAGCCGGCCCGCGCGGCCGCGTGGTCAGGGCGCGCCACGGCTGGCCCGTGGGCCATGCGGCAGCAAGGCCGAGCACGATATTCGTGAACAGCAGAATTCCGCTGACGCCAACGATGATGGCGCCAGTCGACCCCAGGAGCAGCGACTTGTGAAAACGGGTCAGCGTCTCGAAGATCGCGCCGTCGGAGAACTTCACCGCGTCTGCCCGGTCGCGCAAAACCCGCCCGGACCCGTCTACCCGGATCGTGCGATCGCCGTCCGGTCCGGACACATAGATGTCGTACTGGCCCGGAATGCCTCCTGTTGCCCACATCCCGCTGACCTCGAGACCGCTGCGTTCTGTCTGCTCGATCCGTTCGCCCAGCGCGTGCACGCTTGTCGGCGACGCGCGACTGCCGAGTAACCAGTCGTCGATCTCCGCCCGGAAAGAGATGGCCACGCCGCTAAGCCCCTGGAGCAGCCAGAAGATCGCGGCGGCGAGGCTGAGGTACTTGTGCATGCGCCGTGCGCTGGTTCGAACAGTCGACATCGTGCTCCCCTTCCGCTGGACCGGCACGGGTACAAGGCGCGATGCCGAGGCGACCAGATGCATAGGACAGCGGGCATGGTGCGCCTTAGGCAACAGGCGATGCTTCGAACGCGCCTGTCTGCCGCTGCCGCCCTATGGTGCATTCGCCGGCGGCCATCGATGGAACAAGGGGGCGGCTTCCGTGGGCAGGGTAATGGTGCAGGCGGCGTGGCCGATGATAATGCTCGGGCTGGTCCTGGGATTGAGCCAGGGCCTGGCGCCCGGCGTTTTGAGGGCCTCGGCCCCCGCCGAACCGTCCGCCATCGCACACCCCCCCTTTCGCGATGTCGACGTGACGGTGGACGAAGGTACCTGGATGAACGTGGATGTCAGCCCGGATGGCCGGCTGATCGCCTTCGACCTGTTGAACGATATCTATGTCATGCCTGCCGAAGGCGGGGACGCGCGGCTGATCCATGGCGGGCCTGCGATGCAGCGCGGTCCGCGCTTCTCCCCCGATGGCACCCGCCTGCTCTACCTGAGCGACGCGGATGGGGCCGACAATATCTGGATCTCGGGAATCGATGGCTCGGATGCGCGGCAGGTCACGCGCGAGACGACGCTCGTGGTAACCGGCGCGGCGTGGAGCGCGGATGGCACTGAGATCGCCGCTGCACGGATGTTCGATAGCGCGGACAGGCTCCATGCCTCGCAGATTCGGCTTTACGACGTTGCGTCAGGCAGCGACAGACAGGTTGTCGCTCCGCCCGCCAACGGCGAAAACGTCCACGAACCGGCGTTTGGCAAGAATGGGCGCTGGCTCTACTATACCGAGAAGGTGTCGCCGCCCACCGCGTCGGTCGTCTATGTCGACGCGAACCACATCAACTACGCGGTGAAGCGTCGCGATCTTCGCACCGGCGAGGTCGAAGAGCTGGCCAGCGGCTTCGGCAGCGCCACAAGCCCGGTTCTGTCGCCCGACGGGCGCCGTTTCGCGTTCCTGCGGCGGGTCAAGACTGACACCGTGCTGTTTCTCTACGATCTCGAAACGCGCGAGCAGTGGCCGGTGTATGCCGGCCTCGATCGTGACGGTCAGGCCGACTTCCTGGGGCAGGGAATTTACTACCCGCAGTTTGCCTGGTTCCCCGACAATCGTCATCTGGCGATCTGGGCCGGGGGAAAAATCCTGCGGCTGGACAGCCGGACGGGCGAAACGCGCCCGATACCATTCACCGCATCGGCCACCCACCGGCTGTTTACGCCGCCGCGCGCTACGCAGGATCTCGCACCTGAACAGGTCCGGGCGAAGATCATCCGGCAGCTCGCCTGGGCGCCTGACGGAGAGGAGTTGAGTTTCAACGCCCTGGGCAGGATCTGGACGCGGAAGGAGAATGGGCCCCCGGTGCGCTTGACTGCCGGGGACCTGCCGGAATTCGATCCGGCATACGCGTCCGACGGTGCCCGAATGGCCTTCGTCGACTGGGAAGACGGCTCGGGCGGCACGCTGAAACTGCGCGATGCGCAAGGTAGCATCCGAACGATCGTGCGAAGCCCGGGCGTTCTGCGCGCGCCGGCCTTCTCCCCCGACGGGGAGCGCATCCTTTACGTGGTGGCGCCAGGCGATCGCTGTCTGGGGGGGCATCGTGCGCGGCCTGGGCTCTACTGGGTTGCGGCGCGGGGCGGGGAGCCGACATATGTCGGCCCGCCAGCAATCGAAGCGATGTTTGGACCAGGGGGCGACCGGATCTGGTTCAGTACTGAAAGCTATGCCGGTCCAGAGCTTGTCTCGAAAGTGGAAAGCGTGCGCCTCGACGGCGGCGACCGACGCCTCCACGCCCGTGCCACGGGCGCCGATCGCAACGAGCTGAAGGTCAGCCCCGATCTCGGCTGGATCGCCTTTCGCCAGGAACAGCGATACTATCTCAAGCCCTTCGCGGCCGATGCGGGGCCGGTGGAGGTCACCACGGAAGGTGCACGCTCCCTGGGCAACCTGGGTGGCTACGAACTCGTCTGGGCACCGGATTCCAGCGCCGTTCTCTGGGCACTGGGCCCGACCGTCTTGCGAGCCGCCGTGGCCGATGCCGCGCCGGAAGTGCTGGCCGAAATCGCCCTGAGCGTCAAAGCCGACGTGCCCGAGGGGGCCCTGGCGTTCGTGAACGGGCGTATCATCACGATGCGGGGCGACGAGGTGATCGAACGCGGGACCGTTGTGGTCCGGGGCAATCGCATCCAGGCCGTCGGCCCGACGGATTCGATCGCCGTTCCCGAAGACGCGAAAGTAATCGATGCCGCCGGCAAGACGGTGATGCCTGGACTCGTCGACATGCACGGGCATGTCGACAACTGCTATTACAGTTCATCGGGGCTGATGCCGCAACAGCAGCCGACCCAGTATGCCGACCTGGCCTATGGCGTCACGACCAACTACGATCCCTATACGTCCGAATTGCCGACCTACGCCATGCGCGAGATGACGATGGCCGGGATGATGACCGGCCCGCGGGCGATCGATTCCGGAATGGTCATCTACGGGCGGACCGGCAAGCCGGACAAGGTTTTTACCCCGGTCGCCAGCCAGGCAGACGCCGATGCCGTCATGATGCGCAAAGCCGCCCTGGGCGGAACGATCGTGAAAAGCTATCGCCAGCCAATGCGCAAGCAGCGCCAGCTGATCCTCGGCGCCGGGCGCCGAGCCGGGATCATGGTCGACGTGGAAGGTGAGAGCCACTTCTACAACGCCATCACGATGATCCTCGACGGTCACACGAACCTGCAACACAACATGCCGCTCGAGAACCTCTACGCAGACGTGGTCCAGCTGATGGCGGCTTCAAAGGTTGCCCACACGCCGACGTTGATCGTCCTGTTCGGCGAGTTGATGGGCGAAAACTACCTGTTCCAGAACACCCGCGCCTGGGAGGATCCCAAGGCGCGGCGCTTCGTGCAATTGACGACCAGCGGGTACAGCCCGGTGGGCGCGCCATACGGCGCGCCGCCACATGTTCGCGGCATGACCACGATCCATGCTGCAGATGAAGTCTATGATATCGGGTTCCGCGCCGCGGCGCGTTCCATGAAAGCTCTCGACGAAGCCGGCGTCGTCATAAATGCGGGCTCGCACGGGCAGGTAACCGGGCTCGCGCTTCACTGGGAGATGTGGCTGCTTGCCGAAGGGGGCATGCCGAACCACAGGATCCTGCGTACCGCCACGGTCAACGGCGCCAGAACCCTGGGACTCGACGGTCAGATCGGGTCGATCGCACCCGGAAAGCTTGCAGACCTGCTGGTTCTCGATGGCAATCCCCTCGTCGACATTCGAGAGACGAACACAGTCCGCTACACGCTGGCAAATGGGCGGCTCTACGACTCTGTGACGATGAACGAGGTCGGAAACCACCCGCGCGCACGCAAACCTTTCTACTGGGAAACAGGGCGCGATTTTCATGGGATCGACTGGGAAGAGGCGTGGGCACACCAGTGAGCGTGCCTTTTTCCGCCAAACCGACGGGAGAAATTAGTTGCGAACAGCTGAAGGCGTGGACGTGCAGGATGCTATTCCAGGCGTCGCCGACCAGGCACGGGAAAAGCCGGCGGAGGACCTGTTTCTCGGACATCCGCGGGGGCTTGCCTTCATCGTGTTTACCGAGGCCTGGGAGCGTTTTTCGTTCTACGGGATGCAGGCGCTGCTCGTGCTCTACATGGCCACCTACCTGTTCCACCCGGAAAATATCGGCGCGGTGGCGGGATTCCCGGCATTCAGGGCCGGGGTTGAAGCGATCTTCGGTCCTCTCAGCATACAGGCGCTCGCCACCCAGGTATTCGGGCTTTATGTTGGTTTGATCTACTTCATGCCGGTCCTCGGCGGCCTGCTTGGCGATCGCTGGACCGGACGGCGCAGGGCGGTCCTCATGGGGGCGGCGCTGATGGCCGGCGGCCACTTCCTGATGGCGTTCGAGAGCCTGTTCTTGTCCGCACTCGCCCTGCTGATCCTGGGCGCCGGACTGCTGAAGGGAAATCTAGCCGCGCAGGTGGGCGATCTCTACCGCAAGAACGATCCCCGCCGCGACGCGGCCTTCTCCCTCTATGTCCTGGCAATCAATATCGGGGCGTTCGTTGCACCGCTTGTCTGCGGCACCCTGGGCGAGCTGTATGGTTGGCACTACGGCTTCGGCGCAGCCGGCATCGGAATGCTGGTAGGTATCGTCATTTACATCCGGGGCCTACGTTGGCTGCCAGCGGATGAAATGCAATCTTCGGCCGGCGAACGACCGCGTCTGGCGCAAGGCGATTGGCGCATCATCGCCGCCATCCTGATCATGCTGGCTATCACCGCACTCTTCTGGACCGCCCAGAGCCAGGTCTGGAACACCTACCCGTTGTGGATTCGTGAGCGGGTCGATCGGGAGCTTCTTGGCCTTATCGTCCCCGTCACCTGGTTCCAGTCGCTCGATTCCCTTGCAGTCCTGCTCTTTGCTCCGGCCGTGCTGTGGTTCTGGCGCTTTCAGGCCCGCCGCGCAGCCGAACCGGGCGACCTGCCGAAAATTGCAACCGGTTGCGTCGTGTTCGCTGCCGCGATGATCTGGCTTTCGCTCGGTGAGACCTTCTCGGGTGACGGTCCGGTCTCGCTCCTTTGGCCGGTGGTCTTCCACTTCATCTGCGCCTGGTCCTTCCTGTACGTCGGCCCGATCGCACTTGCTCTTACCTCGCGAGCTGCCCCGCCTTCGGTCAACGCCATGATGGTCGGTTCCTACTACCTGGCGATATTTGCCGGAGGGATCGCCAGTGGCTGGCTCGGCAGGTTCTATGAAGTCGTATCCCCTTCACAGTTCTGGCTGATTCACGCGGCGGTGGTCGGTTCAGGCGCAATCGTGCTTCACTGTTTCAAGGAGCCCCTGATGAAGGCCATGAAGCTTGAAGCGCGCGAGCCTGCCTAGATCGCCAACGTCCGACAATCGACAAGCCTGGATCCTGGATTGGGGGCAGTTGCGGAACGGCATGCGGCGTATGCCGCGCGGTGCGGACAATCGTTGCTTGGTTCTTAGCAGCACCTGCCCAGGTCGCTCGAGAAGGTTCTGCATCAAGCGCTCGACATTGCGCGCGCGGGCGGGGTGCTTGCTATCCTGGGACTACCGGCGTCCGCGACCGGGCCTGGTGCGATGCGGCATGGCGGATCAGACGTGACGGCACGCGCTTGCTTTGCCGAGTGGAACAGGTTCGATCAATCGCCAGCAATGCCGCTCCGCGCCTGACAAATCCTTGCAGCGGCGTATGGGGCATTGCCGGCTCCAAGGTTATCGGCTTTCCAACCGCTCCAATGAAAAAGGCCGGGACCTCGCGGCCCCGGCCCTGGTCTTGATTTTCGCTGAGATTCAGAAGGAAATGCCAAGCTCCACGCCTACAACCCTCGGGCGCGTGCGGTTGGAGTTGGCCCAACCCTGATAGGGGTCGATCGCCTTGTTCTCGTCGGTGATGTTCTGGGCGAACACCGCGAGATCCAATCCCCCAATTGTCGCGCCGATACGCGCGTTGAGCAGGCCGATGCTGTCTGAGCGCTGGGGAAGGGCCGAGGGCAGGAAACTGGAGCGATCGATATAAGTCACCGCATCGCGATAATTATAGTCGATTCGCACGAAGCCAGGAACGCCATTGGTCCAGTCGAAGTCGTAATTGGCGCCCAGCGTGTAGCTGATTTCCGGCGTGTAGTCGGTTGGATCGCCCGGGACATTGACCTGATCCGTCTCGGCAGTTTCGACGATTTCACTGTCGATGTATGCACCGGTCGCTGAAAGTGTAAGCCCTGCAATCGGCTTCGCTGCCAGACCCAGCTCAATGCCCTTTACCTCGACCTTCCCGATATTGCTCGATTCTCCGAGGAACGCTCCGTCAACCTCGGTCAGCCGGCGGCGGATCATGTCCTCGTACTCGGTGTAAAAGGCGGCAAGTTCGAACTGGAGCCGTCCGTCGAGGGCTGCTCCCTTCGTGCCGATTTCGTAAGTATAGATCTTTTCAGGGTCGTACGGATCGAACGGTTCCGAGTTGAACCCCCCGCTGCGGAAGCCTTTGGCAAAGCTGGCGTAGAAGTTTGCTTCCCTGGCGTATCGATAGCTCAGATAAACGCGCGGATCGACGGAATCGAAAGTGGCCTCCATCTCGGAGCCGGTGTCGGGGACGTAGGTGATCAGGCTCGATTGTTCGTCCCGAAAGTACCGGATGCCGGCGCCTAAGGTCAGGCGATCGGTGACATCGTACGCGGCGTCGGCAAAAACGGAAACAGTCTCGGACGTCGATCCGCTGAAGTAATAGAGATCGTCGACCAGAAACCCACCTCCCGAATAGAGGTCGCCATCCGGAGCGTAGGCGTACTCGTATTCTGCCGTCAGCGTGCGATCACTGGTCGTGTAGAATGCGCCCAGCGTCCACTGGAAAGGCCCGTCGCCGGATGCGAGGCGCAGCTCCTGGCTGAACTGGTCGGCATCGACCCACCTGTCATCATTGCCTTCGACGATCCCGTACGAGTAGTTGCCCGGCCGGGGTATGTAGGTGAACGGATACTGGTGATCGTGCTCGACATAGGTCGTGGCGCTCACGAGCTCGGCGAATCCGAGGTCGTAGCGCAACTCGAGATTGTACAGCGTGAAATCGAATTTCTTGGGGATCATCACCTTGCTGCGATCCGGACCAATATCGACCGCGCGATCGGGTTCTTCGAAGCCCAGGCCGAGATCGGTGTCGGCCCTGTGCACCTGGACCATGCCCGTCGCTTCGAACAGCTCGCTCGGCGACCAGCGCAATTTCGCGCGAACGTTGATGAGCTCGGTGCCGTTGCCGTTGGTGATGCCGGCTTGCGGCTGGTCGATCCAGCCACCGCCAGCCTCATACCGGCCGGCCACGCGCAGAGCCAGCTCGTCCTGCACCAGCGGCAGGTTGAACACGCCGGTGAGGCCGACACCTGCCTCGCCGTGCGCCACGGAATAGAGCTTGCCCTCTACCCGCCCTTCGATTTCACTCGGGTCGGGTGCCTTGGTGATGTATCGGATAGTCCCGCCGGCAGATCCCTGGCCATAGAGCGTGCCCTGCGGACCTTTAAGGACTTCGACGCGCTCGAGATCGAGTGGAACAGGACTCAGCTGGTCGTAGCCGCTGAGCGAGAGAGGCGCCTCGTCGAGGTACTGCGTGACCAGCGCACCCGACCCGGACTGGTTCGCAAGTCCCCTCAGGAAGATCGTATAGCTGCCTGGCCCGTCCTCGCGCATCGTGAGCCCCGGGACCGCGAATGATAGATCCTGAACGTCCTCGATTCCTCGCTCGCCAAGCTCCTCTGCGCCGACCACCGAGATGGCCATCGGCACCTCCGCCAAGGTCTGCTCCCGCTTTTGTGCTGTCACGATAATTTCGTTGAGCCCGTCGGCGTCGCCGTCCTGGGCAACTGCTGGAACTGCGTGCGTCAGCGCCAGCAGCGATGCGGTGCAGATCAGTCCGTACTTTCCTACCATGATTTCCCCCGTCCTCGCTTTGCATGTGATTACGAGAATATGACAGGGCAGAGCGTGTTGCAGATGCGAAAAGAGGGGGGCGTGGTGTCTTGAGGGCACCGCTCCGGCCGCGCGCGCCGTATGCCATGGCCCAGGCGCGAGCGATGGGATCGAGACGTGTCTCTACGTCCGAGGGCTGATCAAGATTTACTGGCGAATGCCGATCTGTTGCCATCGGCCCGGGTTGAGCGTGACGATCTCTTTCTCGAACCGGATGACGAGCGGATATCTGCCTGGCACGACAAACAGCCCCCGCGAGCTGGGAAAGAGTTCTACCGCTCCATCCCGGCCAATGCCGTACACGTCACGTGCACCCACCGCCCGAGCGAAGACACGCCCGTCTTCAACCGCGATGTCGAGCGCGGCGAGCGGACCGAACGAATAGCGCCCGGCAAGAACCTGTATGTCCTTGCTGGCTGGAGGCGAGGATTCCGGGGCAGGTGCGGTCGGTTGGTCAGGCACACTGCTCAAGATGGCATCCCACATCAGTTCGGATGCAACGGCACCAATCTCGGCGGTCACGAGGCCATCGCCCGGGCCCACCTCGATCTCACCGGTCGACACGGCATAGAGCACGTCGCCGTCAAGTTCCGTAGCGAAGGGCTGGATGCCCCGTGCCATCGAGGTGTGCACTTGCGCGGCTAGCCGTTTGAGCTCGGCACTCGACATCGTCCGGTTGGTTACGACGAGGCTTATCGTCGTGTTCTTGCGATCGGGGGCAGTCTGCTGCCCTCCATTCCAGTCCGAAGAGAGACTTGCGGGAGAGGCCGCAAGCAGGTCGTGAGCGTAAAGGTCCTTCGGCCATTGCGACCCAGCGTGACAAGCGACTACGCGGCCCTTGCGGTCGGTAACCACCCCGAGAGCATTGACGACCGTGAATACGGCGATCTTTACCTCGCCGATTTGCTTGAACGCCGCGCCTTGTCCGGAGCGCGCATTGCATCCGAACAGCCCTCCGGTCATGGCGGACCGACCCGCTCCATAGGGCCCGATGGGAAAGACCCCGGGGCGCGCAGCACGATAGGCCGCCTGAGCAAGGCGCTTGTCGGGATAGATCTCGTTCAAACGTCGCCCGCCGAAGTCGTAGATGATCGAACCGACAGCGAGGCCGACATTGTTCCAGTGCCCACCACGATAACCGTCGTCCTTCATGGCAGTGTTGACGGCCGTTACCGCTTCGAGCCCGTACCAGGAGCCGCCGGCAAGGACGACCGCGTCCAGTTCAGGTTGCACGTAGCCCAGTTCGAGGTAGGGCGCATTTACCGTGCCTGGTCCGCCGCCTCGGACATCGACCGCCCCATGAACCTTGCGACCGAAGCGGACGATCGTAACGCCCGTCGGGCCCGCTTCGTACTGACCGGTCCCGATTGAAAGCATGGGCCAGTCGAACTTGAGCGCATCAGCACTTTCAAACCCCTCGTTGAGTGTAATGGCAAGATCGTCCTGGGATACCGAAGCGCGGCGATCGTTCGAGGCGCATACACTGCTGACCGTTGCCGCAAGCAACGCGAAGGTGAAAGGTCTGAGCGACATGGAGTTTTCCCTTTTGGCCGTTGGACCCCTCGGCCAGGTAGCCTGGCAGAAAGGCCTACTGTTGCTGGGGCGCGGTGTCGGTAATCTGGAAGAAGCGGCAGAATTCGCCGATCATGTTTTCGTCGTCGGCTTTGACCACCACCGGGCGGCCGTGCTCGAAAGCTGACTCGGCCAGCTTGAGCAGGGCAGGGTTGTCATCGGCGCGGGCCAGCAGCCCGGGCATGCGGCGACAACTTTCTGGCAGCCACTTGTCGTCTGCCACGGCGATGTAGACCGTATCGTTGTACTGCGGATATGAGGGGTCCTGGCTGACCGCCCCGATCTGCACGATACGCGTGGACGACCAGTATTGCTCTGCCTGTGCCGGTGTCGCCAGTAAAAGAACACCGAGGGCCCCTGTGTAGCGCACTATCACCGTCCTGTCCCTGTCAGCCCGATAACCGGCCCCGCAGCATCGCGGACGAATTGGGGCGCGTTCGCCTCGGGTAACCAATCGGCATCGAGGGGAGGGGCCTCCCGTACCACGTCTTCGCCGACGACGAGCTGGGACGCGGCTAGGCCCGTGTCGAAAGCTTGCCCGCCCGTCTCATGCAGAACGCTCTGCCGCACCGTTACCCGGCCATTGCCTTGCGCGTTCGCGCCATACGGCGCATTGTTCGTGATGATCGAGCGCACGGCCACGATTGCGGAATTGTCGGCCGCGAAGATTCCGTCATCGGTATTGTTGGCCACTACCGAATTGATGACGTGAAGGGTGCTGTCATCGTAAGTCGCAATACCCGCGGAATCGCCGTTCGCGATCACGCTGTCGCGCACGTGCGCTTGGGACCATTCTTCCAGCCAGATTCCTAGATGACCATCGAGCAGGCGAAGGCGTGTTGCCTCGACAAGTGAAGTTCCTCGTCCGGTAAGACCCATCTTTACGATGCCACGCATCAGGACGTCCGAGACCCGTACCCGGCTGTCGATGGCGAAAATGCCATGACCATCGTAGATATCGTCCTCTTCTTCCTCCCATCGAAAATCCCGAATCTCGAGATTGCGGAAGGTCACCTCGGCATCGCGGAGGACGAACGCGATCGAGGGGACGCCGTCGGCGCCGTCGAGCACCGTGCCGACATGGCCCTCGATAACCAGTCGCTTGTTACTCACGACTACGAAGCCACGCGCGATGATATCCTGAAACGCGACGTCGCGGACGCTAGTGGGGACATATCGACCGGGATCAAGCCGGATGACGTCACCGTCGGCAGCATGGTCGACAGCAGCCTGGATGGCTCCTTCGCCCCGAAAATGGCAGCCCTTGTCGGCGGACTCCACTGCGCAAACCCGGACGGTTTCGGCCGCGGCAGGATGGCCCGCCAGCAGCGCCCCGAGAAAAACGGCTGCAGGTAATCGTGTCATCAGTATTCAACCCCTCGGGCAACAAAAGCAAATCGTGCGAACGGTAATGCGTCCGGAAGCTGAGCGGTCGACGTTGTTCCCGGAAGTTTCGCAGGCTCTTCTCCAATCGCTATCGAGCAATCAACATGATCATGGAGCCGCCGCGAGAGGACAAATTCGGCGAAGATGGTGCGCGTGCTGCACCGTCAAGCGACACTATCGATCGCCGAAATGGTTCAAAATATTGCTTCCTCGGCCATTCCTGTATCAGGTCGTCCGTGCAAGGGCGCCGCTTAGATCGGCTGCTTCGGTTGTTCTTGTCGGTTAGAAAGCAAAAGGTAATGTATTGTCGGCCGGCGGGTTGAAGCCCGCCGGCCGACATCACGCCCCGAGGAGGCCTATCGCTGCGATCACGCCGAGCATCGCCGACCAGAATGCGACGAATTTCAACCCGTCGGTGATGTCGAAGGGATCTAGGTGTTTGCGTCTGAACGCAAGGTAGGCCTCCGCTGTCTTATCGTCCATCGACAGTAGCGCAACATCGTAGGACGAGGCGCGGCGCGCGAACCAGAGCTTGAGTTCTACAAGCTCTTCGGCCGAGAGCGACGGATATAAGGTCAGAAGTTGCCTGGCGCGCAGACGCGCCTGTTCACGGGTTTCCCCGTGGTTCTGGTTCTTCATGAGTTTTCCTGATCATTCAACTAGTCGAAAGACGGCGAAACAAATCATCAGGATAGCGGGGGACCGGTCGAGGGAGGCAGCCGGAGACAATGGCCAACCAATTCGGCGCGCTCGGGGGAGCGGACAGGGAACATGAAGCTGTATGCGGCCAGGCTGGTCGCGATCGTAACCAGACGTTGCAGGTCGGGGGAGCCGTCGTCGCCCGCGACGCCGGGACCGGCCGAACAGGCAACTGCCGAATTGTGCCGGCTTGCTGCGGCGACGCTGTCCGCCGCATACGCGGCAACCAGGGTGGGGGCGGTCGGCGCCGCCAGGCCGCTCGCGAATGTCGTCCCGCTGCCGGGAGTTCCGAGCAGTAAGGCAGCCAGGGCTGCGACAAGGGCATATGCGGCTGACAAGGTTGGCAGCATCTGGTGTAAACAGGGCGCCTCTGCAAGGTTGAGGCGCGGCTCCTAGCCTGGCAGCTCTTATCCCAGGATTGCCACGCTGCGCAGAATCAGGCGCACGAGTTCTGTCTGCCGGCTTACTCCGACCTTGGCGAAGATACGCTTGGAATAGGACCGAACGGTGCTCTCGGTCAGCCCTAGTTCTTCGGCGGCCTCTGTGAGCGAGAACCCTTGCGTTAGCAGCGCGGCCAGTCCCGCTTCAGACGGAGATAGATCGAACAATACGCCTACGAGCTGTTCGAAGGTCGCGCCAGGTTCGGGATCAGTCGCATAGACGATCGCGCCCGGACTGGCATCTACAGGTGCAGCGCGACCACGCTCGATCGCTCGAACCAGAATGCCGAGACCGCGGTTCGAAGGGTCGGCGCAGCGAAACGCGCGCACAAAGCCGATATCATTACCCTCGATGCGCGCAAGAAGCGTCTCTTTCACACTGCGCTCAAACTTTCGGGAGTCCGTGCGGCCGGCCACTGCCAGGTGCCGGTCCGCAAGTCGGAATGCATCGCCTCTGGCAATCATTGTTTCGGCAGCCCTGTTCATGCGCAGGACCTGCCCCCGGCCGTCGAGGATGAAAGTTGCAATCGTCAGTCGATCGAGCGTCGAGGCAAGTACTCCGATCTCGCTCTCGTCCCGCTGTATGCGCGAAAACAGTTCGAGCGCAGTTCTGACATGCGGTTTCAGCGCGCTCATCAGCGCCTTGTGCTGTGTGCTGAAACGAAAGGTCTGCGAATGGGCAACCAGGCCGAGATTGCACTCGATGCCGCCGGGTTCTGCCACGTACATGCCGAGCGCTTGCGCGATGCCGTATGGTTTCATGATCTCCAGGTAAAACGCGTCGCGCTCCAGCCCCTCCCGCGGGGCGACCTCCTCGAGCAGGAGGACGTCGCCGGTACGTTTCAGCGCGTTGCTCATTGGGTCCAGATCGCCGAGTGCGGCCTGGCGTGACTGTATCGTACGCGCCACGTCCGCATCGACCGCCGGCGGTTCCGCCCAAAGCGTGACCGAGGCGAGCCCCTTGCGGCTGAGTTGGAGCGAGATTGCCGCGTTGTCGCACCCTGCCGTTCTGGCCAGAGCACGGAGGAAGGCGCGCCATGGTTCGAGTTCGATCGGGCCGCGATAGAGTGTGGCCAGCAGCTCGGGATCGAGTGTCAATGCGTCGGACTTCAGCTGCGTCGTCATCGGCCGCCGTCCTGTGCGAGCGCGAGAAACGCTGGAATCTCGCCTCCGCCGTGCAGCTCGATCGCCGCGCCGGAGACGTAGGCGGCTTCGGACGAGGCCAGCCAGGCCACGCAGGCGGCGACGTCGTGGCCGCGCGCCATCCGCTTCATGGGCAGCATGGCGCCGAGCCGCGCGACGCCTTCCGTACCGCCGTAATGATCGACCTGCTCGGGATTCTCGACCAGCCCGATCACGATCGCGTTGACCCGAACCTCCGGGCCCCATTCCATCGCCAGGCCCTTGGTCGCGCTGATCAGCCCGGCCTTCGCGGCCCCATAAGCGACCGTGCCCGGTGCCGCGCGCAGGCCTGAGATGCTCGCGATATTGACCACCGAACCACTTGCCTCGCGCAAGGCATCGTAGGCTGCACGCGCGAGGATGAGCGGCGCGGTAAGATTGAGGGCAATCACTTTCTCGAGCAGTTCGGAAGAAGCGTCGGCGACTGGTGCCGCCGGCGTTCCACCGGCATTGTTGACCAGCAGGTCGAGGCGCCCCAATCGCTGCGTTGTCGCCGCCACCAGCGCTTCGACGGCCACCGCATCGCGCACGTCGGTCGGCAGGAACAACGCTTCACTTCCCCCGCCCGCTACCGGCTCCTCGGGCGCGCGGCGCCCGCAGATGGCGACCTGCCACCCGTCGGCGAGCAGCCGTTCGGCGATCGCGCGTCCGATGCCGCGCGTTCCCCCACTGATCAATGCGACGCGTTCGCTCATGCCCGTACTGTTTCCTCTCTCGCCTCGTCTGAAGCCTATCCCCGAACACCGCAAGTCGCCGTCACCAAATGGGGGTATCGGCCGATCGCGCCTGGCTGCATCTCTCGGATCGGGAAGAGAGGATCGAACGAGCGGGCATGCCGACGATTGACAAGACAATGGACGCCGCCGCCGTGGTCTCGCGGCTACGGAACGGCATGACGCTGGGGATCGGCGGATGGGGTCCGCGCCGCAAGCCGATGGCGCTGGTGCGCGAGATCCTGCGCTCGGACCTCACCGATCTGACCCTGGTTTCGTACGGCGGCCCCGACGTCGGCATGCTGTGCGCGGCGGGCAAGGTCAGGAAGCTCGTCTTCGCCTTCGTCTCGCTCGACGAGATTCCGCTCGAGCCCTGGTTCCGCAAGAGTCGCGAGGCCGGCGCGATCGAGGTGCTCGAGCTGGACGAAGGCATGTTCCAGTGGGGCCTCAAGGCCGCCGCGTTCTCCGTGCCGTTCCTGCCGACGCGGGTCGGGCTGGGGACCGACCTGCTCGACCTGGGCGCGCTGAAGACGGTCACCTCGCCGTACGACGACGGCGAGGTCCTGGTCGCCATGCCCGCGCTGAAGCTCGACGCCGCCCTGATCCACGTTCACCGGGCTGACCGGCGCGGCAACATCCAGGCGCTCGGACCCGACACCTATTACGACGATTGGTTCGCCAAGGCGGCGGACGAGTGTTTCGCCTCCTGCGAGGAGCTGGTCGATGCGATGGAGGTTTCCTACCCGCAGGACGTCAAGGCCAACCTGTTCGAACGGTGCTTCGTGACCGGCGTCGCCGAAACGCCCGGCGGGGCGCATCCGACGACGATGCCGCCCGCCTACGGCTGGGACATGGGCTGGCTGAAGAAATACGCTGCCGCGGCCAAGGCCCCGGGCGACTGGAACGCCGTCGCCGAATGGGTGGTGAGCGCGAGCGAGGCGGACTATCTCGCCACCGTCGGCGGACCAGAGGGAGTGGCGGCGCTGCCGCTGCCGGTGTTCTGATGGGCGCTACGCTGGCAGAACTGTGCATCGTCGCCTGTGCGGAAGCCTTCCGCACGAGCCGCGAGATCATCGCTACCGGCATCGGCCCGATCCCCCGCCTCGGGGCGGGCCTGGCCAGGCTGACCCATTCGCCGGGCCTGATGATGACCGATGGCGAGGCGTTCCTGGTCGAGCAACCGGTGCCGCTCGGCGCAACGGGTGGCGAACGCCCGGCGCCCGCCGGGTACCTCCCGTTCTCGCGCTTCTTCGACAGCGCGGTCTGGACCGGACGGCGGCACGCGATGGTCACGCCCACGCAGATCGACCGCTTCGGGCAGACCAACCTCTCGGCGCTCGGCGGCACGCATGCGCAGCCCAAGGTGCAGATGCTCGGCGCGCGAGGCTTCCCCGGCAACGCCATCTATCACCCGAACTCGATGTTCATTCCGGCGCACTCGCCGCGCGTGTTCGTCGCCGGGGAAGTCGATCGCGTCTCCAGCCCCGGATACAATCCGGCGCGGCGCGTGCCGGGCGGGAACTACGGCAGCATCGACCTGCGGCGGATCGTCACCGACTTGTGCGTCATGGACTTCGGCGGCCCCGATCATGCGATCCGCGTCGTCTCGTTGCACCCCGGGGTGACCTTTGCGCAGGTGCAGGACGCGACCGGATTCGAACTGATCGACGCCGTCGAAGGCGAAACTCCGTTGCCGGGCGAGGAGCAGCTGGCGCTGATCGAACGGCTCGATCCGCGCGGCTTTCGCGCCCGGGTTCTCAAGGACAATCCTCCGGCAGAAAGGGGTGCATCATGATCGAGCCCGGCAACGACGGTCTCGAGCCGCCGACCCCCAGCGAGCACATCTACGAGACCGACGAGCCGGTCCTCTACGAAGCGGCGGACGGGATTGCGCGCGTGACGCTCAATCGGCCGCGCTATCACAACGTCCAGAACAGCCAGATGACCTACGCGCTGGACGACGCGTTTCGCCGCGCGGTGGACGACGATGCGGTCAAGGTGATCGTGCTCAAGTCCGACGCCAAGCACTTCAGCGCGGGGCACGACATCGGCTCGCCCGGGCGGGACTTCCATGCGAGCGTCGATCGGCGGCTCATGTGGTACGATCACGCCAACAAGGCCGGCGCCGAAAAAGCCTATATCCGCGAGCAGGAACAATACCTCGGCATGTGCAAGCGCTGGCGGGACATTCCCAAGCCGACGATTGCGCAGGTCCATGGCGGCTGCATCGCCGGCGGTCTGATGCTGGCTTGGGTCTGCGACCTGACCGTCGCCTCGGACGACGCGTTCTTCCAGGATCCGGTGCTGCAGATGGGCTTCCCGGGCCTCGAATATTTCGCCCATTGCCACGAGCTCAACGTGCGGATCGCCAAGGAATTCCTGTTCCTCGGCGAACGGATGAACGCGCAGCGCGCCTACGAGATGGGTATGGTTAACCGTGTCGTGGCGCGGGCCGAGCTGGAGGCCGAGGTGGCGCGGATCGCCGGCCGCATCGCCGAGCAGCCGCGGCTGGCGCTCCAACTCGCCAAGCAGGCCTGCAACCATATGGAGACGCTCGCGGGCAAGAACGCCGGGATCGATGCGGCCTTCGGGTATCACCATTTTGCCCACGCCAACAACACATTGGTGAAGGGCGATTATATCGCCGGGTTCGACGGCAAGAAAATGGCCGAGAAGAACAAGCGGCAAACGGGCGAGGACTGACGCTTGGTCGACGCACTCGCCACTCCGCTGACCGAACTGCTCGGGTGTCGCCTGCCGGTGGTGCAGACCGCGATGGGCTGGGTCGCGACGCCGCGCCTGGTGGCGTCGAGCAGCAATGCCGGGGCGTTCGGGTTCCTCGCGGGCGCGGTGATGAAGCCGGCCGAGCTGGCCGGTGCAATCGCTGAAACCGCCAGGCTCACGCCACACCGCTTCGGCGTGAATTTCCACAGCTTCCAGCCTGGCGCGCGCGAGATCGTCGAGATCATTCTCGCCAACAGCGGGCGCGTTGGCGCGGTGAGCTTTGGGCGCGGGCCCGACGCCGGAATGATCGCGCGCTTCAACGAGGCCGGGATCGTCTGCATGCCGACCGTCGGCGCGGTGAAGCACGCCGAGAAGATGGTCGCGCTCGGGTGCCGGGCGATCACCGTCCAGGGCGGCGAGGGCGGGGGTCACACCGGTTCGGTCGCGACCACCGTGCTGCTGCCGCAGGTGCTAGACGCGGTGAACGTGCCGGTCGCTGCCGCCGGCGGGTTCGCTGACGGGCGCGGCCTGGCAGCGGCGCTGGCCTGGGGCGCGAGTGGCATCGCCATGGGATCGCGTTTCATGATGACAGCGGACAGTCCGGTGCCCGACGCGGTCAAGGCCACCTATACGCGTGCGGGGACCGCCGACATCTTCGTCACCGACCGGATCGACGGCATTCCGCAGCGGATGATCCGCAATTCGATGCTCGACCGCATCGAGAGCGGCGGTGCGCTCGGCAAGTGGAGCCGCGGCCTTACCGCTGCGCTGGCGATGAAGCGCGCGACAGGGGCAAGCTGGGGCGAACTGCTCGCCAGCGCCCGCACGATGCGAAGCGAGGGGGGCAAGTCCCTCCCCGAAGCCATGCTCGCCGCTGCGGCGCCCGTGCTGCTGCAGAAGGCCGTGGTGGAAGGCGACGCGGTGGGCGGTCTCATGGCCTCGGGCCAGGTCGCCGGACGGCTCTCCGACCTGCCGACCTGCGCCGAACTTCTCGCCCGGATCGAAACCGAAGCGCGCAAGCGGATCGCGGCGCTCGCCGGCCGTCCGGCCGCCATCACGGGAGACGCGTGATGCCTATCGGTTGGTCCATGGAAGAGCGCATTGCCGAAATCGTGTTCGACGTGCCGCCAGTCAACGCGTTCGATTCCGCGACCTGGCTCAAGCTGCCGGGCATCATCGGTTCTCTGGCCGCGCGGCAGGACGTGCACTGCATTCTGATCCGCGCCGAGGGGCGGGGCTTCTGCGGTGGCGTCGACATCAAGGAAATGCAGGCGCACCCGGAGCGCATCACCGAGCTGAACCGGGGCAACTATCTCACCTTCAAGGCGATCCGCTCGGCCGAAGTCCCGGTGGTGAGCGCGGTGCACGGCTTCGTGATCGGCGGCGGGATAGGCATTTGCGGCGCTTCGGACACGGTCATCGCGGCCCAGCACGCCTATTTCTCCCTGCCCGAGATCGACCGGGGCGCGATGGGCGGGGCGAGCCACCTGTCGCGAATGTTGCCGCTGCATAAGGTGCGCGCGGCGTTCTTCACCGGCGGCAAGATCCCGGCGGAGGAGGCCTGGCGGCTCGGCGCGATCGAGAAAGTCGTCCCGCCAGAGACGCTTAGAGCCGAGGCGCGCGCCTTCTGCGCTACGATCGCGTCCAAGAGCCGCAAGGCGCTGACGATTGCCAAGGAAGCGCTGAACGGGCTGGAAGAGCGCGACGTCGATCGCGGCTACCGCTGGGAACAGGGGTTCACGCTCGAGATGTACATGCACGAGGACAGCCAGAAGTCGCGCGACGCGTTCGTCGAGATCGGCGGGGCGGCGAAGTTCTGATGGATCTCGCCTATACCCCCAGGCAGCAGGCTTTCCGGCAGGAGGTGCGCGAGTGGCTTACGGCGCATGTTCCGACCGAGCGGCTGGTCACGCTTGAGCGGCAGGACGGCTTCGACCAGCACGTTGCGTGGGAGCGCGAGCTCGCGAGCGGCAACTGGGGCATGGTGACCTGGCCGAGCGAATACGGCGGGCGCGGGCTCGACCTGATCGAGTGGCTCATCTTCGAGGAGGAGTACTGGGCCGCCGGCGCGCCGCTGCGCGCGAACCAGAACGGCATCTTCCTGCTCGGTCCGACGATCATGGAGTTCGGTTCGGATGAGCAGAAGGCGCGCTTCCTGCCGCCAATGGCGAGAGGCGAAGTGATCTGGGCGCAGGCCTGGTCGGAGCCCGGCGCGGGCAGCGACATGGCCGCGATCAAGACCACCGCGCGGCGCGACGGCGACCACTACGTCATCAACGGCCAGAAGACCTGGTCGAGCCGCGCGAGCTTTGCCGACTGGGGCTTCGGCCTGTTCCGCACCGAGGAAGGGAGCCAGCGGCACAAGGGCCTCTCCTTCCTGCTGTTCGACCTGAACGCGCCTGGCATCACCCGCCGCCCGATCCGCCAGCTTCACGGCGATCCCGGCTTTGCCGAGCTGTTCTTCGACGACGTTCGCGTACCGGCGGAGAACCGTATTGCCGGCGAAGGCGAGGGCTGGAAAGTGGCGATGGCCACCGCGGGCTTCGAGCGCGGACTGATGCTACGCTCGCCCGGCCGTTTCCAGGCGACCGCCGCGCGGTTGGTCGCGCTGTTGCGGGAGGTGGGGGGCAATGCCTCGCCGGGCCTGCGCGAAGAGGTCGTGCGGCTGTGGCTGGGCGCGCAGGCCTATGCCTACAACACCTATCAGGTCGCGGCGCGGATCATGGCCGGCGGCTCGATCGGGGCCGAGGCGAGCCTGAACAAGATCTTCTGGTCGGAACTCGATCGCGCAATGCACCGTGCCGCGATGTACCTGCTGGGGCCCTCCGCCGAACTGCAAACCCTGCCCGATGGCCGCGCGAACGAGTGGCTCGAGGGGTACATCTTCTCGCTCTCCGGCCCGATCTACGCCGGCTCGAACGAGATCCAGCGCAACATCACCGCCGAGCGCCTGCTCGGTCTGCCGCGCGTGGGAGCGGGCTGATGGATTTCAGACTTCCACCGGAAAGCGTCGAACTGGCCGAGGCGGTGCGCGAGTACCTTGCCGGCACGCATGGACCGGACGTGCTGCGGCGGCTCGATGCCGGCGGCAACCGTGATCTGCGCATCTGGCAGGGCCTCGTCGAAATGGGCCTGACTGGACTGCTCGTGCCTGAGAGCGAGGGCGGTTTGGGCATGACGCTGCTGGACGGCGCCCTGATCGCCCGCGAGTGCGGTCGCGCCTGCCTGGCCGAGCCGCTGGTCGACACCGCAATGATCGCGGTGCCATGGCTCATCGCGCGGGGCGAGACCGGCGATCTGGCGGCCATCGCGGCGGGCGAGAAGCTCGTCGCCCTGCCGCACGCGGTGAACCCGTGGGTCGCCGACGGGGAGGGCGACGAGTTCGCGAGCGTCGACCCACTACGCAATCTCGTCGCCGCGCCCGAGGACGCCGGCGACGATCCCCTGTTGCTCGATCTCGGCGCGCTGATGAGCGCGGCGCAGCTCCTCGGGCTGGCCGAGGCCATGCTCCACCAGGCGGTCGCCTATGCTCAGGTGCGCGAGCAGTTCGGCCATGCGATCGGCGGGTTCCAGGCGATCAAGCACAAATTGGCCGACGTCGCCGTGGCGCTCGAATTCGTGCGGCCGGTCCTCTGGCGTGCGGCGCAGGCGATCGACGACGGGCTGGCGAGCGCTCCGCTGCACGTCAGCCACGCCAAACATGCCGCGACGGACGCTGCCTACCTGGCCGCCGAGAGCGCGATCCAGGTCCACGGCGCGATGGGCTATACTTACGAGGTCGATCTCCACTTCTGGATGAAGCGCGCCTGGGCGCTCTCCGGCGCCTGGGGCGACTGCAATTTCCACTATCGCCGGATCGAGGACGCCGCGCTCGGCGGCGCGCACTCACTCGGCCCGCAGCACACATTCGCCTGAGGAGCCGATGGCCGAAGCCTATATCATCGACGCGGTGCGCACCCCGATCGGGCGCAAGAAGGGCTCGCTGGCGCAACTGCATCCGGCCGATCTCGCAGCGCACCCGCTGCGCGCGCTGGTCGAGCGGACGTGCATCGACGCGAACGCGGTCGACGACTGCGTGTGGGGCTGCTGCGATACGATCGGCCCCCAGGCGGGGGACATCGGCCGCACGGCATGGCTCGTCGCCGGTCTGCCCGAGCACGTGCCCGGTACAACCATCGACCGCCAGTGCGGATCGAGCCAGCAGGCGGTGCATTTCGCCGCGCAGGGGGTGATGAGCGGGACGCAAGACCTCGTCGTCGCGGGCGGCAGCCAGGCGATGAACGCGATCCCGATTTCCGCCGCGATGTTCGCCGGCCAGCCGTACGGTTTCGACAACCCGTTCAACACTTCGCGCGGCTGGATCGAGCGTTACGGCGACGGCGTTCTCAACCAGATCAACTCGGCCGAGATGATCGCCGAGAAATGGGGCCTCTCGCGCGAAGCGATGGATAGGTTCGCGCTGGCTAGCCACCAGCGCGCGGAGGCGGCCTGGGACAACGGCTGGTTCGACGCTGAGGTGGCGCCGCTTGAGGGGCTCGAGCGCGACGAGACGATCCGTCCGACCACGACGCTCGAAGGGCTCGCCGCGCTCAACCCCGTACAGGAGGGCGGCCGTGTCACGGCAGGCGTCGCGAGCCAGAACTGCGACGGCGCGGCGGCGCTGCTGATCGCGTCCGAGCAGGCGGTGAAGGACCACGCCCTCACCCCGCGCGCCCGCATCCATCACATCTCGGTCCGCGCGGACGATCCGGTGTGGATGCTGACCGCGCCAATTCCGGCGACGAAGCACGCGCTGGAGAAGGCGGGGATGACGGCCGCGGACATCGACCTGTTCGAATGCAACGAGGCCTTCGCCAGCATCCCGATGGCGTGGATGCAGGAACTCGGCATTCCGCACGAGAAGGTCAATGTCCAGGGCGGCGCAATCGCGCTTGGCCATCCGCTGGGCGGCACGGGCGCACGGCTGATGACGACGCTGCTCGGCGCACTGGAGCGTACCGGCGGGCGCTACGGCCTGCAAACCATGTGCGAGGGCGGCGGGCAGGCCAACGTCACGATAATCGAGAGGCTTTGACGCATGGGGATTTGCGACGGCAGGACTGTGATCATTACCGGTGCGGCGCGCGGGCTGGGCCGGGCTTACGCCCTGGCCTTCGCTGCCCAGGGTGCCAATGTCGTCGTCAACGACATCGGCGCCTCGCTGGGCGGCGAAGGGCGCGACACGTCAGCTGCCGATGCGGTGGTCGGGGAAATAGTTCGTAGCGGCGGGAAAGCCATCGCCAATTGCGACGACGTGACCGACTGGGACGCGGCCCAGCGGATCGTCGAAACCGCCGTGAGCGTATTCGGCGATCTCCACGTGGTGGTCAACAACGCCGGAATCGTGCGCGACCGGATGTTCGTCTCCGCCACGCCCGAGGAATGGGACGCGACCATGCTCGTACACCTGCGCGGACACTTCTGTGTCAGCCGTCACGCGGTCGACTATTGGCGGACCAAGGCCAAGGACGGCACGAACCCTGACGCGCGGATCATCAACACGACAAGTGGTGCCGGGCTGCAGGGCTCGATCGGGCAGGCCGCCTATTCCACTGCCAAGGGCGGGATCGCCACGCTCACGCTGGTCCAGGCGGCTGAGCTCGGCCGCTACGGCATCACCGCCAATGCGCTGGCGCCCGCCGCACGCACGCGCATGACCGAGCAGGCGTTCGCCGAGAAGATGGCGACCGAGGGCGACGCCTTCGATACGATGGACCCTGCCAACGTCGCGCCGGCGGTCGTCTGGCTCGGCAGCGAGCAGAGCGCGCACGTCAACGGCTGTGTGTTCGAGCTCGAGGGCGGTAAGATCATGCTCGAGGACGGCTGGCGCGAAGGGCCGTCCGTCGACAAAGGCGCACGGTGGACACCGGGCGAGATCGGCGAAACGGTGGATCGGCTGCTCGCCGAACGCGTGCCGCCCCGCAAGGTCTGGGGCATCTGAGATGGCATTCGCGCTTGACGAGCAGCAGCTGATGATTGCGGAGACGGCGGCGGCGTTCTTTGCGGAGAATGCTGGGGGCGAGCACATTCGCGCCGCACTGGCCAGCGGGATCAATCGCAACCTCTGGCGCGCCTATTGCCGGGAGCTCGGGCTCGGCGGCCTGACTGTGCCTCAGGATCTCGGCGGTGCCGGGCTCGGCTATGTCGAACTGGCGATCGTGGCCGAGCAGGCAGGGCGCACGCTGGCAGCGATACCGCTGCTGGGTCACACGATGGCGACCGCTGCCCTGCTGGCGAGCGAAGATCGGACCGCGATCGAAGCTCATCTTCCCGCGATGATGGCAGGCGACCGGATAGTCGCCCCGGGTGAGCAAGAAGACGGGAGCATGCTCGTGCCGCATGGGGCGCAGTGCGATCTGCTTCTTCTGCTTGGTGAAAGCGGTGCGCACCTGATCGATGCGGGTATGGCGACGATCGATCCGCTGAAATCGCTCGACGGAACCCGACCGCTTGCGCGTGTTCACGTGAACGCCCGCGGTGCGCTCGCCGGCGCCGCAGCGCCATGCGAGCGCGCGCGCGCGGCCGGGATCGTGTGCCTCGTGGCCGAAGCGCTGGGCGGCGCCCAGGAAGCGCTCGAACGCACCGTCGCTTTTGCGCAGGAGCGAGAGCAGTTCGGCCGCCCGATTGGGTCATTTCAGGCCTATAAACACCGCCTTGCTGACCGTGCGATCGAGATCGAGCAGGCGCGGTCGGCCGTATGGTGGGCAGCTTGCGCGCTCGACGAGGGGCACGAGACCTGCACGCTGGCACTCCATGCCGCAAAGAGCTTCTGCGCCGACACCTACTTGCGCGTCGCCGGCGACATGATCCAGTTGCACGGTGGCATCGGATTTACCTGGGAGCACGACGCCCACCTGTTCTTCAAGCGTGCGCGAGCCATCGCAAACTTGCTTGGCGACGGGCACTACCACCGTGAGTGCGTCGCCCGGATCGTGCTGGACCAAGCCGCATGAAGCTGGGGTTTTCCGACATGGAAGAGGCGTTCCGCCGCGAATGCGCTAGCTGGCTCGAGGAGCAGATGACCGGCGAGTTCGCCGACATCCGCGCCATCGCCAATCTCGTCGACAAGCCCGAGCGTCGCAGGGCATGGGAGCGGCGTTTGGCTGAGCATCGCTATTCGTGCATCGGCTGGCCGATCGCGTGGGGCGGCCGCGACGCCACGATAAATGAACAGGTGATTTTCGCGGAGGAGTATGCGCGCGCCGGGGCACCCAACCGGCTCAATCACATGGGTGTCGAATTGCTCGGGCCTACACTGCTGGCTCTTGGCAATCCCGAGCAAAAAGCGCGGTTCCTGCCGGCCATTGCCGAGGGAACGGCGATCTGGTGTCAGGGCTATTCGGAACCGTCCGCCGGGTCTGACCTCGCTGCGATCCGCACCCGCGCGCGGCGCGAGGGCGACGAATGGATCATCGAAGGGCAGAAGATCTGGACCAGTCTCGCGCAGTTCGCCGACATGATCTTCCTTCTCGTGCGCACCGAAGCGGGCTCACGCGGACGTGATGGACTGAGTTTCCTCCTCGTCGAGCTCAATCAGCCGGGCATCGAGATACGGCCGATCCGCCAGATTAACGGCGAGGCGGAGTTCAACGAGGTGTTCTTCGATGGCGCGCGCTGCCCGGCTAGCAACGTCCTGGGCGCCGAGGGCGAGGGATGGAAGGTCTCCAACACCCTGCTCTCTTTTGAACGCGGGATTTCGACCCTTGGTCAGCAGATGCAGTTCCGCAACGAACTCGACGCGGTAATTACCGCGGCCAGTCGCAACGGCAAGGCATCCGACACCGTCTTCCGTCAGCGATTTGCCGAAGCGGAGATCGGATTGCGGCTCATGCGCTATGGCGCGTTGCGGATGCTCTCGAACGACCGAGGCGGCGCCATTTCGGGTGCTGCGCTGACTTACAAGATTCAGTGGGCCACCTGGCGTCGTTCCCTGGGTGAACTGGCGATGGACGTGCTTGGCCAGCAAGGCGAGATCGCTCCGGTCGACGCAGATGGCTGGCCGCTGCTGACCAATCTCTATCTCTATTCGCGCGCTGATACGATCTACGGCGGTACTAACCAAATTCAGCGCAACCTGATCGCCGAGCGCGGGCTCGGTCTTCCGCGCGAACCTCGAGGAAACACATGAGTTTGACGCCTAGCTATCCACCGGGCAGGCAACTGCTGGCCGGGAAGACCGTGCTGGTTACCGCCGCTGCGGGGACGGGGATCGGCTATGCTACTGCGAGGCGTGCGGCCGAGGAAGGCGCGCGGGTGATGATCAGCGATTGGCACGAAAGGCGCCTCGGTGAAGCGGCTGCACGCATCGCGCAAGAGACCGGGTCGGCCACGCCTGCGAGGTTCGTGTGCGATGTGACCGACCAGGCACAGGTCGACGCCCTGCGAGACGCGGCGGCGGCGGAACTCGGCGGGCTCGATGTCCTTATCAACAACGCAGGGCTGGGCGGCGAAAGGGCGGTCGTCGACATGACAGACGACGAATGGCACCGCGTGTTCGACGTTACGCTCAATTCGGTTTTCCGCATGACGCGTGCCTTCCTTCCGGCGATGTACGAGCGCAAGGCCGGCGCCATAATCAACAACGCTTCGGTTCTCGGCTGGCGCGCGCAGAAAGGACAGGCGCATTACGCGGCGGCAAAAGCGGGCGTTATGGCCTTTACCCGCTGCTCCGCGATCGAGGCGGCCGAACACGGGGTGCGGATAAACGCCGTCGCTCCCTCGATCGCGATGCACGCGTTTCTTGCCAAGGTCACCAGCGACGACCTGCTAGTCGAACTATCCGCCCGCGAGGCCTTTGGCCGCCCGGCCGAGGTTTGGGAAGTCGCCAACGTCATGTTGTTCCTGGCCTCCGACCTCGCCAGCTACATGACCGGCGAGGTCGTCTCCGTGTCAAGCCAGCACGCATGAGCGGCCCGCGCGTGTTCGACCGCCCTGCCGACCTTTTTGGCAGCGAGAGTACTTCGTTCGGCCCCACGGAATGGCTCGCGATCGAGCAAGAGCGGGTGAACGGATTTGCCGAGGTCACCGGGGACGACCAGTGGATCCACGTCGATGTCGAACGCGCCAAGACCGGCCCGTTTGGCGGCACGATCGCGCACGGTTATCTTACACTCTCGCTAGTCAACTATTTTCTTCCCAGATTGCTCCAGGTGCGCCGGGTTGCCCATGCGGTGAACGTCGGGGCGGATCGGCTGCGCTTTCTAGCGCCCGTGCCAGTGGGCAACCGCATTCGGGCCATGGGCGAGGTTCTGAAGGTGGAGAAGATCAGAGGCGCGATCCAGGCCACCGTTCGCGTCACGGTCGAGATCGAAGGGGGGGACAAGCCCGCCTGCACGATTGACACCATCAGCCGTTTCTATCCTGATGAGGACATCACGTGATCGAGCCGCTCCCGCCGACCATTCCGCATCTCGTTGCCGGTGCTGCCCGCCGTTGGGGGATCCGTACTGCGCTGGTGGACGGTAACGCTCGCTGGTCTTTTGCCGAACTCGAGCGGCAATGTCGCATCGCTGCCTCAGCAATGATAGCAAGCGGCGTGGGCGAGAACGATCGGGTCGCGATTTGGGCACCCAATAGTCGCCAATGGATAGCAGCAGCAGTCGGCGCAATGTCGGCCGGGGCCGCGATCGTGCCACTCAATACGCGGCTCAAGGGGCGGGAAGCCGGTGAAATGTTACGGCGCACGTCGGCCAAAATGCTCGTCACCTGCAAAAATTTTCTCGACACCGATTATCCGGCGCTGCTCGCCGGCGAAGACCTGTCCATGCTGAAGCAGACCGTGCTGGTGGACGATGACTGGCAAGGCTTTCTTGCCGAGGGCCAAGGGGCGCAGGACCCACTGATCGATGACGCCCTTGGGCGACTCACTGGCGGACAGGTCTCTGACATTATGTTTACCAGTGGAACGACCGGCGCACCCAAAGGGGTCGTGTCGACCCACGAACGGATCGTGCCCATGTTCGCGGACTGGGTCCGCCGAATGGGGCTGACAAGCGAAGATCGTTACCTCATCATCAACCCCTTCTTTCACAGTTTCGGCTACAAGGCAGGCTGGGTCGCCGCGCTGATTGCCGGGGCGACGATCTTTCCGGTTGCGACATTCGACATTCCGCGGGTGATCGAATTGATCGAGCGCGAGTGCATCTCATTCCTGCCCGGTCCGCCGGCGATCTATCAGTCCCTCCTGGCAGCGAAAGCGGAGAAGGACTTCGATGTCTCGTCGTTGCGCGGCGCTGCCACGGGAGCGGCAAGTGTTCCGCCCGAGCTGGTCCGCAGGATGCGCTCCGAGCTCAATCTCACTGACACCGTTACTGCATACGGCATGACTGAATGCCCGACGATCACCACATGCCAGCGCGGTGACGACGCATCACTGATTGCCGAAAGCTGCGGCAAGGTTTTGCCGGGACTGACGCTTCGAATCGTAGATGTTGAGGGAAGGCCGCTGGCGCAGGGGGAAACCGGCGAAATCCAGGTGAAGGGCTACGGCGTGATGCGTCACTATCTTGACGATCCTAAGGCCACCGCAGAGACGCTCGATGCCGAGGGTTGGCTTGCTACGGGCGACATCGGCTGGATCGGTGCGGAAGGGTATCTGCGGATCACCGACCGCAAGAAGGACATGTTCATTTCAGGTGGCTTCAATGTCTACCCGGCTGAAGTGGAGTGCTTGCTCGCCGAACATCCGGCGGTAGCGCAGTCCGCGGTCATCGGCGTCCCGGACGATCGTCTGGGCGAAGTAGGGAAAGCCTTCGTCGTACTGCGTCCGGGACAGCGCCTGACCGCCGGTGAACTCGCCGCGTGGTCGCGTGAACGAATGGCGAATTACAAGGTGCCGCGCCGCTTCGCGTTCGTCGCAAGCCTGCCGGTCAACGCGTCGGGAAAAGTGACGAAGAGTACGCTGCGTGATGGCTAGCGCCGACTTCGTCAGAAACCCCCTGACCTACTCGATCTCGAAGGGCTGCCATTTGCCACCTTCAGGGACAGTGTGGCCACGCTGTCTGCCTTAATCATCGTGTGCAGCCAGCTATCGTGACGCGAAGCGTCGCACGAAGATGCGCGTAAAAATGAAGGGAGAGGATAGAATGAAGCGCTTCAAGAAGGCCGTTGCTATGGCCACCACGGTGCTTGCCTGTTCGCCGACGCTGGTTCAGGCGCAGGTCACAGATGGGGCTCCCTCTGCGTCCGAGGAGGCGGTGCCGGCTCCAAACGCTGGCGGAACCGAGATTGTCGTTACTGCGCAGCGCCGCGAAGAGAGGCTGGTCGATGTCCCCATCTCGGTCAGCGCCGTCGACCAGGATGCTCTCGACAGAGCGCAGGTCCGGACCGTCACCGATATTGCGACCGTCGTGCCCAATATCCAAATCAATGAGACCATCGGCAATACCTATGGGCCGCTGATCACGATTCGGGGATTATCGCCTTCGGCCGATACCAGCCTCGCTCGCGACCAGCCGGTGGGCCTTTATATCGATGGTGTTCCGATCGGAAAGTCGACGGGTGCAGCGTTCGACATCGTCGACCTCGAACGCGTCGAGGTTCTGCGGGGGCCGCAAGGAACCCTCTACGGCAAGAACACTATCGGTGGCGCAGTAAATCTCATTACCCGTAAGCCCAGCGGTGAGTTCGGCGGCCAGGTGTCGGCCAGCTATGGAGCCCACGACAGCTTCGTTGGCAAGATAGTGGTCGACTTGCCGGAGATCGCCGACTTCAGCCTGAAGCTGAGCGGCGTGACGAAGCAGAATGGTGGGTACTACCAAAACTCTGCGACTAAAGAGAATTTCGGCGAGCAGGATCTGTGGGCCGGGCGAGTGGACCTGCAGTGGATGCCCACAGCCGACCTCAGCGCGCTTTACAGCTACGACATCACCAACAGCAAGGGCACGCCGAGTCAGCTGGCCCTGACCGCCGTGACAGGGGCGGGGCCGGTGGCGTTCATCAATAGCCTGCTTGCGCCATACGTAGTGGACGGGCGGACCCGAACGACCGGTGCCAACAGCGCCCTGCAAAGCGATTTCGAAACCACCGGTCACGCGCTCACACTCGAGTGGGAACCTGGGCTGGGGGATCTTACACTGAAATCGATTACCGCGCGCAGGACCGCGCGGACGCGTTCGATGAGCGATTTCGATGGTTCGCCGGTCGATCTTCTGCGGTTCACGCTCAACAACGACTACGAGCAGTTCACCCAGGAAATCCAAGCCTTCGGCACCCAGGGCGATTTCAGATTCACCCTCGGGATGTTCTATCTCGACGATAGCTACGATGTCTTCAATCTGCGCTGGAACTTCCAGTTTGGCGGAAACGAAGTCTTCGACGTTTCCGAAAGGGGCGGCGACAGCGAGTCCTATGCCGCCTATGGTCAGCTTGCCTGGACGCCGTCGGCTCTTGACGAGAAGCTCACGCTCTCTGCTGGCGCGCGATACAGCCAAGAGGAGAAATCGGCTCGCGAGCTGTTGCTGGCAAACGCAGCATACGCAGCAAACCCGGCCAGTCCGGCTGCCGGGGTGTTTGTTCGCGATGAAAACGGCGTTCCTGTCACCCGCAGCGGCCGGCCTGCCGCGGGGGCTCGGCCGGGCGCCGGGGGGCTGGGCTATACCGATCTCATCCCGTTGACCAACGATGGAACGTGGAAAAAGCTCACGCCCGAGTTCAACGTACTTTACAAGATTCAGCCCTCTTTCTCGGTCTACGCACGCTATGCCACCGGGTTCAAAAGCGGCGGTATCAACGATACCGCTGCTACAAATGCAGCTTTCTTGACCCCATATGACCCGGAGAACCTGGCCTCCTTCGAGGCGGGACTCAAATATGCTGGCTGGAACGGCCGTCTTCAGCTCAACGCCGCAGCCTACCACTCGATCTACAAGGATTTCCAGGCCGGCGTCTTTGTGCCGACGCTGGTCACAACGAACATCATCAATGCGGGCGAAGCACAGTTCACTGGTTTTGAGATCGATGGCGCACTGCGGCCTGCCCAATCGCTAACGATCAACTTCGGCGGCGGCTATGTCGATGCGCGCTACACCGACTTCGTACTGCCCGACGGCACAGACGTGGCCGACAGTTACGTCTTGTCGCGCGTACCGAAGTGGAACTGGCAGCTCGGCGCGGTTCACCAGGCCGACCTGGGCTTTGCAAAGTTGGAGACGAGCGCGAACTACTCGTGGCGTTCTTCCCAGTATGCGAGCATAGTCGCCGACCCGCTTTCGAAGATGCCGGCCTACGGTTTGCTGAACGCGCGTGTCGCGTTGACCGATATCGAACTGGGCGATGGTTCAACGCTTGAACTGGCAGCCTGGGGGAAGAACCTCACCGACAAGGAGTATCTCGTCTCCGCCATCAATCTGTCGATTCTGACAGTCGGCCAGTTCGGCGAACCGCTTTCGGCCGGTGTTGAAGCGCGCGTCAGGTTCTGATCCGGTCAACGAGCCAACATTGGAAGACGTGTCTTGCACGCGCGGGCGGCACGTCTTCCTTTTCCTTGGCGCCATCACCTTTCTGACGGCGATCGGCAATATCGGGCTGGTCTCGGTCATGCCCACGATCGGCCGCGCGGTGGGCATACCCGATTATCTGGTTGCCAGCGTATTCTCGTTGTCGGCACTGGCCTGGGCAGTCAGCTCGCCCTTCTGGACCCGCCACGTGGCGGATGCCGGTCCGAACCGCTATATACGGGCGGGCCTTGTCGGCTTCCTGCTGTCGATGGCTGGCTGTGGTGGCGCTGTCGCCTTCGGCCTTGCCGGCCTCATCACCCCGTTTGTGTGCTTCGTCGGCTTCTTCTTCCTGCGCTCGGTGTTCGGTTTTCTCGGTTCGGCCTCGGCGATCGCAACGCAGTCGTTGGTTGCGCAGGCAACCACGGGCGAGCAGCGCACACGCGTACTCACAGGTCTTGCAGGGGCCCTGAGTCTCGGGACGATCGTCGGACCCGCTATCGCTCCGTTCGCCATAGTCGAGCCCTTAGGTCTCACGGGGCCGATGGTGCTTTTCGCCGCACTCGGTGCGCTCGCCCTGGCTGGAAGCTATCTGTTTCTCCCGCCCAGTGGGGATAAAATGACGCCGGCGTCGACCTGCGCCGCATCCGACACCTCGATCCTCGCTGTGTGGCGCGCGCCGAGAAGCGGGCCGGCTCTCAGTTTCGGCTTGGTTGTCTGTAGCGCGCAGGCGATCAACCTCTACACAATCGGTTTCGTCATGCTCGATCGCGCGCCAGGATCGCTGCTCGCGGCACAGGATCGGATCGGCATGACGATGGCAATGGGCGCAGCGATGGCGCTTGCCGCGCAATGGTTGCTTCCATGCATCCTGCGGCCGGTTCCGATGCGCATGATGCTGATGGGCGCCGCATTGTCGCTCGCTGGCAACCTGGTGGCGCTTCTTGACGCAGGAGAACTGGCGGCCTCGCTGGGGTTCGTGATAGCCTGCTTCGGCTACGGTCAGGCGCGTCCGGGCTTCGCCGCTGCAGCATCGCTGGGTGGCACGGATGCCGAGCAGGTAGCGATCGCTTCTGCGACCTCCTTCATCGCCGGTGCTTCGATCATGCTGCCCCCTGTAATCGCTGCGGTCGCTTACGAAGGCTGGGTTGGGGCACCATTCGCGCTTGCGATTGGCCTGCTGGCGCTGGGCGTCGCTGCGCTGGCCACGCCCATTGTCCTTCGCGAGCGATAAACAGTTTGCTGCCGGGCGCTTTATCGGCTGCCCGGCCGAACCCTATCCTTGGAACCGTACGCGATTGATAAACGCGCGCCTTGCGAAGGCGCGGTCGAACTGGAGAAGGATCGATGGACCGCTATCTTGTTATTTCATCCGATGGCCACGTGGGCCTGCCACCGGAGCGCTACCGCGAGTATCTCGAGAGCAAGTATCACGAGCGTTTCGATGAAACCGTTCAGAAGGAAATCCGGGCGCGCGAGGAGCACGAGAAACGGTTTCTGATCGACGACTTCAACAACAAGTGGCGCGCAAAGGTCGGCGACGGCCTGGAAGGTGCGTGGGACGGCGCGATCCGCAACCGCATTCTCGATGGTGACGGCGTTGCAGCTGAGGTCCTGTTCCCCGATGGAATCACAGAACGCAATGCGCCGCCGTTTGGCGCCGATATCGGCTTGCGACCGAATGCCGAACGGACCGAACTCCAGTGGGCCGGCGCCCGCGCGCACAATCGCTGGCTCGCGGAATTCTGTCGCGATGATCCGCACCGCCGGATCGGGCTCGCCGTGATCCCTGCCCTCTATGATCTCGACGAGACTATGAAAGAGGTCCGCTGGGCCGCCGAAAACGGCTTGAAGGGTGTGTTTTTTCCGGCCTTCACGGAAGGCTTCGACATGTACAACCACACCAAATATCACAAGGTGTGGGCGATGCTTGAGGAAATGAACCTCCCCCTGCATTTCCACTCCGGCGCCGCTCCGGCCTATGATACTACGCAGCCGGGCTGGATCGGGACCTATCTGTGCGAGTTCGCCTTTTGGATGACCCGCCCGCTGTGGGGCATGACTTTTGGGGGTGTGTTCGAGGAATATCCCAAGCTCAAGGTCTGCTTCACCGAGGCCGGCGGTGAGTTCTGGTTCCCGTGGATTATGCAGCTGATGGACATCCGCGCCTCGGCGAAGCACACCAGCGGCAAGCTGGGCGACTACTACGCCAACATGAGCATGAAGCCGAGCGAGTATTTCGCGCGCAATGTATGGGTCGGTTGCTCAGCGTTGCCGGATGAGGAAACGACCCAGTCCTACTACGATATCGGCATCGATCGCATCCTTTGGGGAACAGACTATCCACACCCGGAGGGCACCTGGCCCAACACCGCCGATAAGATGATGGAAAGCCTCGGTGGCTTGCCCGACGGCGATATTCAGAAGATGCTCGGGACCAATGCGCTCGAGGTCTACGATCTGGATGAGACGGCGCTGTGGGACATCGCGGCCCGTATCGGTCCGCCGCGCGAAGCCTTCATCAAGGAAGCCGCCGAGTAGACTCCCTGGACGGGAAGTCCGAACCGATTGTGTTCCCGAATGGCGATGCTAAGCATCGTCGTTCGGGAGAACGCATGTCAAACTGGCGCGGAATCGAGGAATTTCTGGCGGTTGTACGTCACGGCAGTTTTACAGCGGCTGGCGAGAAGCTTGGTGTCTCCAAGTCGTTCGTAAGCAAGACAGTGCAAGAGCTAGAGCAGCGCCTGGGCGTTCAGCTTCTGGTTCGCACGACGCGCCGCTTGTCGCTGACAGGTGCAGGTAAGAGCTTTTATGCCGAGTGTTCCGAGCTGCAGGACCGCCTCGAACAGGTCGAGCGCCAGGTAGGGCGTTACAGTTCAGAGCCGGTCGGGCGCCTGCGGGTCGGCCTGAGCGACATATTCGGCTCGGACTTCATGTCCATGATGCTCGCGGAGTTCGGTCGTGAAAATCCGGCCGTCGAGATCGAGGCAATTGCCTACCTTGATGAGAACGAAATCTCCCAGGAACAATACGATGTGGTGATAAGGTATGGCAGCTTGCGTAGTTCGAACCTGCGGGCGCGCATGTTCGGGTACCTGTCGTACTGCTTGTGCGCTTCCCCCGATTACGTTGAGCGTAAGGGCTGGCCCGCGAAACCGGCCGACCTCAAGCACCACGACTGTCTGACAGATCTCACGGCGACGATGCGGTTCAATGATGATGTGGAAGTCAAGGTTGCCCCACGCTGGCGCAGCAACAGTGGCACTTCCCTTCGAAGTGCCGTGCGGCAGGGAATCGGTATCGCTAGCCTGCCTATTTCAATCATGCGGCAGGGCCTTGCAGACGGCACCGTGCTGGCCCTTGAAGAAGACTGGGCCTATTACGACCGGGAATGCTGGGTTGTTTACTCGCCTGGAATCATGGCGGCCTCAACGCGCGCCTTCATCGATTTTCTGGTTCGGTATGTGAATCGCCAGAAAGTCCGTCCGTCGCTCGCGGCTCGGCTAGCAGCGCGCTATTGATGTTTCCGGGTGATTGTCCGTCCTGATGCACGAAGAGTGCGTGTCCGGAGCCTTCCGCACTCGCGTCCTCGCGCTATTCTGCCCGCCCATAACGAAAAGACCGGCGCTCTCACGCAAGTGGTTGGCGCCTAGGAAAGAGGATGGTTGATCGTGCCCCAGGTGGATCGTTTTCCCATGCCCATACCGTTTGGTTGGTTCTGGGTCGGTTATACTTCCGACCTTGCCAAGGGCGATGTAAGACCGCTCCATTATTTCGGACGCGATCTGGTCCTGTTTCGAAACGAGGATGGGGAGGCCGGGCTGCTTGATGCCTACTGCCCGCATCTCGGTGCACACCTCGGTTACGGCGGAACGGTCGAAGGCAATTCCATTCGCTGCCCCTTTCACGCCTGGCAGTTTCGTCCTGATGGCTTTTGCACCAAGGTTCCCTACGCCAAGGCGTTTCCTCCGCGGGCCAAGCGCGAGCCGCTCGCGAGATCTTACCCGGTGACCGAGAAGGCAGGGGTGATCTGGGCTTGGTACCATCCTGACGATGCCACACCCGAGTTCGAAGTTCTCGACTATCCCGAATTTCTCGATCCGGGCATGGCCGAGCCCACCAGGCGCGAATGGCGTTTCGCAAGCAATCCTCAGGAGATCGCCGAGAACGGCGTGGACGTGGCCCATTTTGCCTATGTCCATTCGATGGACGCCGTGCCCGAGGGCGAGACCAGCTACGAAGGCGTTCGCCGCCGGTCTGTTGCCCGCGGCCATCGTACCGTGCCGTTGCCGTCCGGGGAGATCAGGCAGGTCCCTTACTCGGTGGAAACGGTTCAGAACGGCGCAGGCCAGAAGTTCACCCGGCTCAAGGGGCTCGTCGAGCTGAGCCTGCTGGTGCTGGCGACGCCGGTTGAAGCCGATGATGTCGAGCTCCGGTTTTGTTTTACCCACCCCAAGGTCGAGCCCGGATCGATGGAGGAAAAAGCAGTACGCGAAGCGATTGCCAACACCTGTGGTCAGAAGGGTGTCGAAGGCGATATTCCCATTTGGGAGCACAAGATCCATCGCAGCCGTCCCTATCTGTGTGACGGCGATGGTCCGATCCTGCGTTTTCGCCGATACTTCGAGCAATTCTATGCTGAGGGGCCCGAGGGCGGGCGCCTTGGCATCGCGGCCGAATAACCGGCCCATTTGCACCTACCCGAAATCAGAACGATAGAGGAGAAGTCTTATGTCCAGGCTCCGTTATGTCGAGGGCCCTGCGGCCAGTCGCGAGCCCGGTATGCTGCGCAACACCGTGTACGGCATCCGTGCGACTTACGAGACCGATCGCGAGGTGATCGACGGATTGCTTCCGCGCCCCCTCGAGGCAATCGAGCGCCCGGAGATCTGGCTCCAGATGGTGCATGTCGCTATGCATCGAAGCGAGGATGAGACGATCGAGATCGGCGCGCTGACCGCCACCGTTCCGTGCACATACGACGGGGCGCCAGGTGCTTACTGCTTCCACATGGCGATGGAGGGCGAAAGCGTCGTGACCTCCGGACGTGAGCGCTTCGGTGAACCCAAGAAGATTGCCGAGACAAACTTCGAACGCGACGGCAATCACATCCGCGCTGCCTGCACCCGACACGGTATCGCATACTTTGAAATCGAGGGGATGATCGGAGACAAAATCGACGCGCCGCTCGAGTTCGAAGAACATCTCTTCTGCTACAAGGGAATGCCTTCAATCGACGTCCCTGGCGAATTCGATGGCGATGTGTTTCTCACCCGCCTGAACTGGCAGCGCAAATACACCGATCGGCGTGCGATGGAAGGCACGATCACGCTGCGCGAATCGCCCTGGGATCCGCTGGCCGATATCCCGGTCCGCAAGCTGGTAGACATGCAATATGTCGAAGGCGGGACTGCAACCGGAGGACAGATCTTGCGAACGGTGCCGGGAGAATGGATAGCTCCGCACTGGGTCGGGCGGATGGATGAGCCGCGCAACACTGGCATCGAGCTTGGCGGGCGGAAAGCTGCCTGATGGATACTTTTTCCGGGCGGGTCGCCGTCGTCACCGGCGGTGCAAGCGGTGTCGGCAAATGCATCTGTACCCAGTTGGCGCAGGACGGAGCGCATGTCGTCATTGTCGATATCGACCCCGACCGGGTCGAAGTGGCCCGCAAGGCGCTGGACGGCATCGGCGGGGGCAGTGTCACAGGCATCGTGTGCGATGTTACGCAAGAACAGAGCGTAAGGGATCTTGCAGAGGCGGTATTTGCAAATTTCCCGACCGTGCATCTGCTGTTCAACAACGCTGGCGTCGGACTCGGTGAAGCTGCCAAGAAGATGTGGGACATTCCCATGAGCGACTGGCGCTGGGGGCTCGATGTAAATGTCCTGGGCATTGTTCACGGCATTGCTGCCTTCGTGCCGCGAATGCTCGCGGTCGGCGAGGAAGGAGTCGTGATAAACACCTCCTCGAGCAATGGCGGGCTGCGTTCGCTTCCCAACACGCCGATCTACGCGGCGACCAAGGCGGCCGTTACCAGCGTCTCGGAAGTCCTGCATCAGCAATTGCTGCGTGAAGGCGGAAAGGTACGAGCCGCAATCCTGTTTCCTGGACCTCATACCGTGAATACCGGGATTCTTGCATCCGGGGAGGTTCGTCCGAAACAATACCTCGACAGCGCAGACCAGAGGAACGTCGCCTACCGCACTATGGACGATCTTCTCAGGACAACCGGTTTGAAGATGAAGCTGACCGAGCCGGAAGAGGTTGCCGAATTCGCGCTCGCCGGCATCAGGACAAAAAAGTTCTGGCTCATTCCTGAAAATCCGGAAGGAGACAGGATGGTCGCGGCCAGAACCGAGCAGATCCTGGCCCGCCAGGACCCACCCTCGGCATGGTAGCTGCATCATCGACCATCCCGGCGGCAGCAAGCGCCGCTCCGCGTCGCGGAGGAGCCTATCGTTGGCTTGTGGTCGCGATCCTGTTTGTCGGATACTGTTTCAGCGCAATCGATGCGCGCGTCCTGACACTCATGGTCGAGCCCATCCAGTCCGACCTCGGCCTCTCGGACTTCGAGATGGGCCTTCTGCAGGGTTTCGCCTTCTCCATCCTCTACTCGATGGCCGCCCTGCCGATCGGGCGCTACGTCGACCGCGCGCGGCGCCGCTCGATGCTGATCTTTTGGGGCGTTCTTTTCTGGTCGCTCATGACGGCGTTGTGCGGTTTCGCGAGCAGCTTTGTCGGGCTGTTTATCGCACGGGTGGGCGTCGGCGTCGGCGAAGCAACGCTCAGCCCGACTGCCTACTCTCTCATCAGTGATTACTTCGAACGAAAACGGCGGGCCCTGGCGATAAGTTTCTATGCCATCGGGTATCCGATAGGTGGCGGCCTGGCCTTGTTGATCGGAGGCTGGCTCCTTACCCATTTTTCCGAAGGCGGCGGTCTGCTCCTGCCGCTCCTGGGCGATTTCGAGCCCTGGCAGGCGGTGTTCCTTTGCGTTGCCGCCCCCGGCATCCTTGTGGCGGCTGCTATGCTGCTCATTCGCGAACCTCCCCGGCAAGAATTGGCCAAGGAGTTGAAGCAGCAAAGCACCCTGCGCGAAGGTTTCACTTATGTGATGCAACGTAAGATCCTGTTCGGATCGCTGATTGGCTCGCTCGGTCTCATTGCTCTGCTGGCAATTGGTACTGCGCTATGGTTCCCCACGTTTCTCATTCGGACCTATGCGATGAGTCCCGCGGACGTCGGCATTTACTACGGCGGCGTCATGCTGGTGTTCGGCACGATCGGAACGTTGTTCGGCGGCTGGCTGTCTGGCTGGCTGATGCAAACGGGCCGCGCAGATGCCAATATGAGGATTGTTCTCTTCTCGACCCTGCTGAAGGGTTTTCCGCTGGTGCTGGCGCCCTTGATGCCGACCGCTGCCCTGGCCCTTGGAATGATGGCCCTGGGCACCTTGATTGGTCAGGCCTCCCAGGGGGTAATGCTCGCAGCGATCCAGGACGTCACGCCGAACCAGCTACGTGGACAAGTTACTGCGATAGCTTTGCTGGCAGTGAACCTGCTCGGTATGGGCCTTGGCGCTAGCGTTATAGCCGCCATCACGGATTTTGGCTTCGGCGATCAAGGCGCCTTGCGCTATTCGATTGCCATTACTGGCGCGGTTACGTTGCCTCTGATCCTGATCATGCTGGTCGCAGCGCTGCCTCATTATCGCCGGGCTGTCGATCAATTGTCGGGATAATCGTCAGTAGGGCTAGTGGCCGACCAGACCGGAGATGAGCACAACGTGGGCCTTCCGGGCGTTATTCTGCCTTGAATGCCCATTTCGGCACCTGACTGAAGAGCGATTAAGCTGAGACGCAAGGGGTCGATCGCGCATAGCTGCGGCTTGGTGCTCGTCACGATAGCTTCCCGGAACCAGACAGAAGGTACGATCGGAGCTGTTTTCCTTCGCCGGATCGTGGTGGCTCTTTAGAGCCGACTACGTTGTCCGCCAGCCTGCAATCGCCGCCTGACACCTGTCGCTCGCGCGCGCCGGAAAGAGAGTGGAGGGCGCTTCCTGAGCTCCTGGGCCTCGTGATCCTCACGGGCCACGACAGCAACAGGAGAACGCTCATGATCAAGTCCATTCCCTTGAGGAAGCTCGTGCAGAGCCCGCGCAATGTGCGCAAGTCGAGCGATAGCCAGGCCGACCTCCAGCTGCGCGCAGACATCGCCGCGCGCGGCCTCTTGCAGAACCTTGTGGTGCGCAAAGGAAAAGGCGGCAAGTTCGAGGTCGAGGCCGGCGGCCGCCGTCTCGCGGCACTGCAGGCGCTCGCGAAGGAAGGCACCTTGCCCAAGACGCACGAGGTTACCTGCCTCGTCATCGAGGGCGAGGAAAGCGCTGGTCGGGAAGTCAGCCTCGCGGAGAATTTCCAGCGTCTTGCAATGAACCCGGCCGACGAGGCGAAAGCCTTTGCAGCGATCGTCGAAGCCGGTGCCAGCCCCGAAGACGTCGCGCGCCGCTTCGGTCTCACCGTCCGTTTCGTGGAGGGGCGCTTGCGCCTCGCAAACCTCGCGCCTTGCGTTTTCGAGGCGCTTGCAGAGGGGGCAATCACGCTCGACATGGCGAAAGCCTACGGCGCGATCTCCGATATCGAGCGGCAGGCGCGCGTCTACGCCGAGCTGCAAGAGGCCTGGTACCAGGTGACGCCCGACACGATCCGGCGCATGGTGCTCGATGCCACCGTGCGCGGTTCCGATCCGCGGGCTCTCCTCGTCGGCCGCGACGCGTATCTCTCCGCCGGAGGAAGGATCGAGCGCGAACTGTTCGACGATGACGCGAGCGAAAGCTGGATCGATGTAGCTCTACTCGAAGATCTCGCGCACACGGCCATGGCCGATGCCGCGACCGCGGCGGCGCACCAGCACGGACTCGCCTGGGTCCGTCCGACACTCAGCAGCTATGTCGGGCACGACCTCGTCAAGGGTCTTCATCGCCTGCCTTGTGCACCTGCGCCCTTGACGGAACAGGAGGCGCGGGAACTCGGCGATCTCGAGACCGAGTACGACCGCGTCGCTGCAGTCCTCGAAGAAGAAGGCAGCGACGAGGAGGCGGTCGCCCGGGCCGAAACCGAACTGGTCGCCATCGAGCGCGCGATGCGAGCGTTCACCGACCGTCCGCCGGTGCTTGCAGACGAGCTGAAAGCCGACGCTGGCGCATTTCTCGTTCTCTCCTCAACCGGCGAACCGACCTTGGCTCCGCAGTATTATACCGAAGTCGAAGTCATCGCCGACGAAGGCGCGATCGAGGTCGTCGAAGACAGCGAGGCGTCCAAACCAAAAGGAAGCGGTTTTTCGCAGCGCCTGCTCGACGAGCTCGCGATGCAGCGCCGAGACATCCTCGCGCTGCACCTCGCCAACGATCCCGCGCTGGCGCTGGACTTCCTGGTATTCACGCTCGCCGATGCCGACGGCCACGACTGGCGCGCAAAGAGCTCGTCGACGCTGACGGGGCCGGCCGCGTCGGGTCCCGTGCCCGGCCTCGAGGCCAGCGACGCACCCACGAACGCAGCCCTGGCCGAGTTTGCTGGCGCACTCGATGAAAGCTGGCGCTCGGGCGAGAGCGATGTCGAACGGTTTGCCAGGTTCCAGGCCTTGTCGGACGAGGCGCGCTCGGCCTGGCTGGGACACGTCGTTGCGCGCACCCTCGTGGCGAGCCTCGCGTGCGAGGATGCGCGGAACCAGGCCGTCGCCGCCGAGGCACCGGACATGAAGTTCATGGCGATCGGTTTGCGCGCCGACAGGTCCGTGGCCCTCTGGAACGGTGGTAGGAAGATCGAGGCCCTGCGCACGATCGACAAAGCGCTCGAAGATCTCGAAGCGGTCGATCCAAACGATGGCTTCCGGCAGCGAGCCCTGCATCGACTGGTCCGCTTCACCGGATTCTGGATGTATGCCGAGGAGAAAAGGCTGAAGGAGACAATCGAAGGCGTCGAAGCGGACATGGTGATCGGATGCTGCAGCAATCCGAATCCTCACAAGGGCCTCGACGAGATGCCGCATGGCTCCATCATGATGATCCGATACCTCCTTGCGGAGCTGGATATCGCTCATGACTACGAAGCAGGTATCTGGGAACGCCTCAAATCGATCGATACACGTGACGGCATACTCGCGCTCGAATGCACTATGGCGATAGGCGCGCTGGCGACAGGCGTGAAGAACCTGTCCGTGCGTGCCGTCGCCGAATTTGCGACAAGAGCGGTGGACGCGATGGTGGCGATCGGGACGGGCAAGGCGAAACCCGATGGTTCGGCGATCATTCCGAGCGAAAGGCTTGCCGAGGCATCGAACGAAGAACGTGAGACGAAGCGTCCCGAAATATTGCAGGCCGTCGCGAGCTTCCTTATCGGCTGCACCCTTGCCGGTGAGCACGAGAAGCTTGAAGAGTTCGTCAACCTCGACCGTCGGAACGGGCTGCCTTTCCTGACGCAGGACGACGTGACGAGTCTCGAAGACAGGCTGGTGGACGCTGTCGATCCCGCTCTATCCCTGCTTGGCGCCGTTGGAATGCTGAGAGACTCGCTTCAGGGTGGTGACAGACCAATAGTCCCTTCATTGTTCCTGACCACGGTCAGAGTTCTCGATGTCGCAAGAGCACAGTCAGAACCTCCGGCTTGGGTGCCGGAGTTCGGCAGTTGGGTTGAGGAACGATGGGCTAAAGCAATTCGAAAAGAGCGTTTTAGATTCAGCAACCCGTTGCTTGCCGAAGGCGCCGTCCTCCCGCTTCTCGCAGAGAAGATCGACGACGTCGCTTCGATCGCACGTCTCGTCCTCGCACTCGAACCATACGTCGGCGTTTCACTGCAGAACACTCACAAGGCGTCGCTCCGGTTGTCCGCTGAGAGCTGATGTACGACGATCCCTAAGCGGATTTTTCGTGGCGATCCGGCATTGGTCTTGCCACTCCATCTTCTGCGTCCCAACCGGCTTCGAACGTTGATCGCGCACGCGGGTTCGGGAAAGCCGTAGATCTTGCGCTGCTCTGGCCAGTTCGTCGGCACGTTCGAATTCAGCAGCCCCTTCCTGTTTAGTTCTGCTTTCTGCGTGCCGTCTGAGACGGCTATCACGATCTCGGTTGCCAGATAGTCCAGCGGGATCAGCCTTGCGAACTTCGCAGCACTTCGGGGGCTGACGGCGCTTACCCTCTCAATCTCATGTTAGGAGCATTGAACGTCCGCTCTTCGCGGTCGATTGCCCAATAGCCGCCAGCCCGCAAGCGGCCCGTTGCCGTCGCCGGCGAGTGCCTGAATGTAGGGCAGCTTTTGGCGAGCCAATCCGTAGCTGGGAATGACGGTTATGTCGGCGGCACCAGACGGTTTATTGCTTTGGTTAACTGCTGTCTCCGCTTGATCCGGTCAGAAGATGATCCGACAACCGAAAGTCGCGATGGGCCAAGAACAAGCCTTCGCGGTCGCTAGACTGAATTATCGGGAGAGCCCCTTAGGTTCACCTCAGGGAAGTCGGGGATGAATGCGCTTCGCGAATGACGACGAAGGTCTTGAAACTACGCACGCGCTCGTCATTGGCGAATAGCTCTATGGCGGCATCGTCGTAGTGTTCCATGTCGCGTGCTACCATCCTGACGATCAAGTCGATCTGTCCCGTTACATTAGCGCAATCGATGACCTGAGGATGGTTCACGATCTTTGCCATCAACTCACGGATCGTCGGGCCGTCCTCGCGGTCGAGCGTGACTGTGACGATGACGGACAAGTTCCAGCCCAGCGTCCTCGGTTTCACTATTGCGACCTCGCCTTCGATCGCGCCCGTCTCCCGTAAGCGCCTGATGCGCCGATAGCAGGCCGGCGGGGAAAGGCCGACCGTCTCGGCAAGAACCGCCACAGGCTGGCGTGCATCGCACTGCAGGAGTTCCAGCAGGTGCAGGTCGAAACCGTCGAGATCGGATTTTGCAGCAGACATCATTCCAGCGATAAACTTTATCACGCGTGCTTCAACTTCGATCACGATTGATTTCGACCGAGGTTAAAATGCGGCGATGGAAAAAGTCAGATCTCTGTCCACCCACACCACGGAAAAGCTCATCGCAATCGGCGCGGTGTTGGTCGCGATGACATGTATCAGCGGCGGCGCGACGATCGCCAAGCAGCTGTTCCCGCTTGTCGGACCTTCCGGCGCCACCGCGCTGCGACTCGGCTTTGCGGCGGCGATAATGGCTCTTATATTTCGCCCTTGGGGGCTCTCGCTGAAAGGCAACTGGCGAACGTTATTGCTCTACGGCCTGTGTCTCGCGGGCATGAACCTGGCCTTCTATGCAGCTTTGCAGTTCATTCCACTTGGGATTGCTATCGCGATCGAATTTGCCGGCCCGCTGGGCGTGGCCATTGCCACCTCCAGGAGGAAATCCGACTTTGTCTGGATTGGACTGGCAGCAACTGGCCTTGTGACGCTCTTTCCCGTTAGTTCCGCTGCTTCTGCGCTAGATTATCGTGGTTTGACGCTGGCAGCCTTGGCTGGCCTGTTCTGGGCTTGCTACATAATCGCTGGCAAGCGGGCGGGAGAACAGCATGGACCCGCCGCAAGCGCTGTTGGCATGATCGTGGCCGCAGTCGTCGCTGCGCCCGTCGGTCTCGCGCAAGCAGGGCAAAACCTGTTGCTTCCAGCTGTCCTTGTCCTCGGACTGATCGTCGCGATCGTGTCCAGCGCCATTCCTTACAGTCTGGAAATGATTGCCTTGCGGAAGCTGCCTTCCAACACTTTCGGCACGATGATGAGCGCCGAACCCGCGATTGGGGCATTGATCGGGATGGTAGTCCTCGGCGAAGTTCTCGAACTCTCTCAGTGGGCTGCAATCGGCCTGATCGTGATGGCATCGGCCGGCGCTGGCCTGAGTTCGAGGCGGAGCAGTCTTGCAACAAAGTAGACTCCGAGATTGCTGCGCGGCAACCTTCCCTCTGACTAGGCATTTGCGTCGTCTGCTATGGTCGCCCTCAGATCCAAGTCCGGGGGGTTGGCAATCGGCCCCGAGTTCGGCCTCCAGCCTGCGTCTAAGCGAGTGACAGCTTTTGGCACGCCAGCTTGCACTGCTGAACGTCGGCTATTATCGGCGACCTCAGTCGCAGCATTGTGCCCTTATTTCCGTCTCCACGAGTGGTGATCGATTCATCGGGAAGCGGACATCAATCCTGCGATGGCGTCACATCTGCGGCTGCAGCGGAAGGGATTGCCCAAGTTCGGCCACCTCGATTTAACCAATCAGACGCGGCACGCCCTTCTGGCCGAATGCGCAGGTGAGGTCCTTATCCCAGCCGGCAAGTCCTGCCGCAGCGTCGAAGGTTGACGTCAGAAACTCCAGCAACGCCCGGCGCGGGTCGGCGGAGGAGCGGACGGCTTCGTATGGCAGCACGAATTCTCCAAGATTCTTGTCGAAGCGTGCCGCGTGCGGTCTTACCGGCTGGTCGGCGAACTCGCCGGGCGTCGGATAAGCGTAGGAATAGAAGCAAGGCTCATCGATTCCGCCGCCGCCGGGCCAGAACCCGGCCGAACTGACCTCGTGACTGTAGGCTTCCCGCGTCACGGCGTCGGGCAGGTTGGGAATGCCACCCGGATGCAGGGGGGCCGGCCTGCCCGAGAAGCGCGTCACGGCAAGGTCGAAGCTTCCCCAGAACAGGTGTACCGGGCTTACCTTGCCGAGAAATCCAGTCCGGAATTCGTTGAACACGGCGTCGATCCGTACCAGTGCACAATGGAACCGCGAGACGGCATCCGCGTCCCACGGCCGCTCAGCTGTGTCCTCGGCAAAGGGAACGGCTTCGGGCAGCTCGTTGGGGTGGTCATGATATCTGGGCGATCCACCGAGCGTTGCGATCGCTTTCTTGAACCTGCTGTCGAACTCGGCGACCGACATGGGCTCGAGCGGAAAGCCGCTTCTTTTTCCGGTCGGACACGACGCGATCAGGCGCTGGCTCTGCAGGTCGAACTGGACGGTGATTCCAGGACCATCGGGAATCAAGCCGGTCGTGAGCCCGTCGGCATTGACGTAGAGCGTCGCGTGCCAAGAGTGATTGACCCACGGCGTGTGGGCCAGTCGATACTTTCCGACAATCTGCGTTTGCAGGTGCAAGGCAGCGCAAGTGTCCTTCCATGGCGCGAAAGGAATGGCCGGCCAATCGGCAAGATCGCTCATCGCAACTCTCCCTGATTTCTCTCGGCCTGAGCCTGAGCCCACTCCTCCATCGCCTGCAACACCGGCTTGAGGCTGCGGCCGCGGGCAGTGAGCGAGTAGTCGACGCGGGGCGGAATCTCGCCATAGTCCTTGCGCTGGACCAGCCCGTCCGCCTCCATCTCCTTCAGCGTTTTCGATAGCGTGCGATGGGTGATCGGACCGAGCCGGCGCTGCAGTTCGTTGAAGCGCAACGGCCCCTCCATGAGCCAGAAGATCACCATGGGGCGCCATTTGCCCGAGAGGAAATCGAGCGTCCGTTCTGCGGGGCAGTGCCAGCCTTCCGCTGCGGTCGCGGGCCGATTCATTGCAGTATCCTTTTCGATCGTACTTGCTGCCATGTCAGCACACACATATGTTGCGACTAACACGAAAGCAATGCCCCCGGGGCGGGGCCAGAGTACGCCCCTCGAAAGGCAGTGCGATGAAGACACTCGAAACAATTTTGCGCAACGACACCCCTCACTGGGTGGGCGACGGCTTCCCCGTGCGTTCTCTGTTCAGCTATCAGGGCGACACTTCGGCGATCAGCCCTTTCCTCCTGTTCGATTACGCCGGACCGTGGAATTTCGAGCCCGTGACGGGTCATCCGCGCGGCGTAGGCGAACATCCGCACAAGGGCTTCGAGACGGTGACGATCGTCTATGACGGCGAGGTGAGCCACCGCGATTCCACCGGCGGTGGCGGCACCATCGGCGCGGGCGAGGTCCAGTGGATGACCGCCGGGTCGGGCGTGCTGCACGAGGAATTCCATTCGCCCGGTTATTCGAAGGCCGGCGGCCCGTTCCGCATGGTGCAGTTGTGGGTCAATCTGCCGGCGAAGGACAAGCTGACCCCGGCCAAGTACCAGGCGATCACACGGGACATGATCGCCGAAGTGACCTTCGAGGGTGGCCGGGCGCGGATCATCGCCGGCGATTTCGGCGGCACGAGGGGACCTGCGAGCACCTTTACGCAGATCAACTTGTGGGACGTTCGCCTGGATGCCGATGCGGAGGTTAAGCTGCCTTTGCCCCACGGCCACACCACGATGATCGCGGTGCTCTCGGGCCACGTCACCATCGACGACAAGGGTGTGGGCGAGGCCGAGATCGCGCGGCTCTCCAGAGATGGGGAGGGCGTCACGATCAAGGCCGATGGCGACGCTATGCTGCTGGTGATGACCGGCGAGCCGATCGACGAACCCGTGTTCGGCTACGGCCCCTTCGTCATGAACACGGAGGCCGAAATCCGTGAAGCGATCGCGGAGTTCAACTCGGGCAAGTTCGGTGCGCTCGCCCCGGCTTGATCCAACCGTGCCCGGAGAGCGATCTCTCCGGGCACTTGTTTTTACGCCCGACACCTCTCGCCCGGTTGACCAATCGAACAGCCTGCCGGATCAAGGAAATTACGAATGATCGAACGCATTATCGATAAACGCACGCATGACCTTGGCGGCGGGTTCGAGGTGGGCCGCGTGCTGCCCTTCCATGCCCGCCGCACGGTCGGGCCCTATATTTTCTTCGATCATATGGGCCCTGCGGATCTTGCTCCGGGTCTTCCCCGCGAGATGGACGTGCGCCCGCACCCGCACATTGGCATATCCACTGTAACCTATCTCTATGATGGCGCCCTGACCCACCGCGACAGCTTGGGCGTGACGCAGGATATCCGCCCGGGCGAAGTCAACTGGATGGTCGCCGGCAGCGGGATCACACATTCCGAGCGCTTCGATCACGCACGCGAGCATGGCGCGCATATGCACGGCATTCAGGCCTGGGTCGCCCTGCCGACCGAGCACGAGGAAACCGATCCGGCGTTCTACCACCACCAAAGCTCAGCCGACTTGCCGACGTGGGAAGAGAAGGGCCTGCGGGGCCGTCTGATCGCAGGCAGCGCCGAAGGGATGCGATCGGCGGTGAAGGTCCACAGTCCGCAATTCTACATGCACTGGGATATGGATGTGGGTGCAAGCCGCACCCTTCCCGCCGAGTACGAGGAACGCGCGATCTACGTTGCCGCCGGGGTCGCGGAAGTCGCGGGGCAGATTCTGCAGACCGGACAGATGGCCGTGCTCGAACGGGGCAGGGACGTGCTCGTCACCGCAAGGGAAGCGGCCACCATCATGGTGTTGGGCGGCGATCCCATTGGCGAGCGTTTTATGCTGTGGAACTTCGTGAGCTCGTCGAAAGATCGGATCGAACAGGCCAGGGAAGACTGGAAACAGGGGCGCATGAAGCTGCCGGACGCCGACGACCAGGAGTTCACCCCCTTCCCGGAGGATCGCGACTATGCCCGGTGAGAAACCCGAAATCACCGTCTCGCTGGAGGATGGCGAAAGACGTGGCCGATATGTCGGGAAGGTCGCCGGGATCGATGCGGAAGGCGAGATCACTTTCACTCATCGCGGATCGGATCTGATCAGCGCCGACCACACGGGCGCGCCCGATGAACTAAGAGGCACGGGTCTTGCTGCGGCGATGGTGGATTACCTTGTCGCCGATGCGCGGGCGCGCGGGTTCAAGGTAATCCCGCTCTGCCCTTATGTCCGCGCTCGATATGAAAAGCACCCCGAATGGCGCGATGTCTTTACGGTCGGTCCGGGCGAGAAGCCGAAGCTGACTGCGGTACAATGGAGGGAGTAGTGACCACACCCTCTGCTCGGATATCGATCATCGACGAGGTCAGTAAGGCGGCGGCGTCTGCGCCCGCTGATGCTTGGCGGCGGCGGTCCACCAGGCCAGGTCGTCGGCGAAGCGCGCAAACGCGCGATCGAGCGCGTGGCCAGGATCCCCGACAGGTTTGCCATTTTCGTCGAGCGTCTTGACGATAGGCCCGACCGCTACGGTGCTCGGAATGACCACCATGCCCATCTCCGATAGTGTTCCGTGCCAAGCTAGGTTGGCGCGAACCCCGGACAATCTGCCAGCCGAGTAACTTGCCACTGCCGCTGGACGCCAGAACCATTCCTCGAGGAAGTGGTCGGTCAGGTTCTTGAGGCCGGGCTGAACGCCCCAGTTATACTCGCCCGTCACAAAGACGAAGGCATCGGCCCTGCGGATTTGCTCAGCCAGGTCTTCCATCGCCTGCGGCGCCTCGCCCGGCGCGTATTCCTTGTACATCCGGTCGAGCATCGGCAGCCCAACTTCGCGGGCGTCGACCAGGCGAGCGTCGTGCCCGCGGTCGTTGAGGCCATCTACGATGAAACTTGCAAGACGAATGCCCGTGCGATCGGAGCGATACGAGCCGTATAGGACAAGGATCCGGTCACTCATGTCGTCGTAACGCCCCTCACTCTGCAACACCGGAAAGTCTATACTGGCTGGAGACGATCGTTATGGCAATCGTGCGGCTCTCGACCGTAGGTCCGCCGAAGCTGCCGCATGCTGATCAACTCGCGCAGAAACAAGTCCCTCGCGGCTGCAGCCAGCCTGCTTGCCGTCCTGTTTCCGTCCATGGCGAGTGTCTGAATATTATGGTAGCTTCTGACGACCTGAGCCGAGACAGGGGACGAACTGAGCCGAGACAGGGATTGACGGCTAGGTTGGTGGGCACTGCCCCTACGCCTCATGGGCGCGAAAGGGAAAATTCCCTGATCGGCCATCTCGGCTGTCGGAAAAACGACATGGGATACTCAGACCTTGCTGCTGCCGTGCACGAACGGCGCTCTCGGATTGTTTGGCAGAACGTCGGTCCCAAGCGCCTACCAAGCCCTCGCGACGTTTGGCCCATTCGATTTTAGTTCGGTGAGCGTGGAAGATTGCGTGACCGCGCGCTGTTTGGCCTGGCGGTCGACAGTAAGCTTCGTGGCTGCGACCGCGTCAAACGAGAAGATCGACCAGGTCATTCATGATTCCTCTTTCCCAGCCGGGTGGACTGACTCGGCCAGCTCAACACGTGGCAATGTGCTGGGCTGGTCGACGAACGGATTTCGACGATCGGCATGGATCAGCGCGAGCACGGCACCCATTTTTGGCGTCGAACAAAGGCTTCGCTCATCTGCAAGGCAACTGGAAACCTGCGAGCGGTGCAGATACTGCTCGGCCATACCGACATCGAGGACACCGTTCGCCATCTCGGCCTCGATATCGACGATGCACTGGCGTTATCCCAGGAAACGGAAATATGAGCCAACACCGGCTTCCCGAACGGTTCGGCAGACCGGTGAGGACACATGAATGGCAACGGTGCTACGAGCCTAGAATCGAAAGCTGAGGGTGCCGCCGATGGTGCGGAACGCTTCCGGCATCACAATCTTCGCATAGCCATCCGGGTTGATGACGCCGGCCGCGTAAGGCGCGTAGAAGCGCTTGTCGAGCAGGTTGCGGGCATAGATGCCGATCCGCCAGCTACCGTCTTCGGCGCCGATGCCGATCGTCCCGTTGAGTAGGCCATAGGCGGCGATCTCGGCATTGGGGTCGCCGATGACCGCTTGGGTTTTCGAACGCCACGCCCAGTTGGCGGAGGCATCGATCTCCAGTTCGTCGCCGACCGGCTGCTCGTAATTGGCGCGCAGGACGTAGGACCACTGGGGCGCGTTGGGCAGGCGATAGCCGCGATAGTTGGCGACCGTCGTTGTGGTCCCCGGCTCGACATAGCACCCCTCGCCGACGACCGGGGAGATGGGTTGGCCCGGATAGCAGACGCCGTCGTAGTCGCGGAAGGTCGCGTCGTTGTAGGCGCCGCTCGCCGAAAGGCGCAGGGCCGGGGTCACGCGGAAGCTGGTCTCCACCTCGACGCCGCGCGCGCGGAGCATGCCGGCATTGGAGAGATAAAAGGCGGGCGGGGTGACCGTGGTGTCGAAGGTTTGCGCCTGGAAGTCGCGGAAGTTCGACCAGTAGAGCGCCAGGTTGAACGTGCCTTTTCCATCGAGGAAGCTTGCCTTGGTGCCCATTTCCCAGCTCTTCACGGTTTCGGGCTTCACTTCGCGGATAACACCGCTGGTGCCATCGATCGCCGGTCCCTTGAAGCCGGTGGAATAGGTTGCGTAGAACATGACATCGCGGCTCGGCTCGATCTGAATGCCGACTTTGCCGGACAGATTGTCCGCCTTCACCGTGCCGTCATAGTCGGGAAGAGTGCTGAGCGGGACGGCGGGGAAGGGCAACGGCGTCACGACCAGCGTGCCGTGGTTGCGGTCCTTCGTGTAACGCATGCCACCGATCAGCTTGATCTCATCTGTCAGGGCGAAGGTGGCGTTGCCGAAGGCTGCCAGGCTGCGGACCCGATTGGTGGCATCGCGGCGCCCACCGCCAACGACAACCGGCATGCCGAACAGCCCATAGTAATCGCCATATTGTGTCGCGTAGCCGGCGTTCTCGGTATGGTAATAATAAAGGCCGAGCACGTATTCGAAACGTTCGCCACCGGGAGAGGTGAGGCGCAGTTCCTGCGTGAACTGATTGCTGTCGACGCCGCCGTCGCTGTTGTTGAAGACATTGGCGGGCGAGGCGTCGATGTCCGAGAGTTGCAGCGTTTCGAGATGGCGATAGGCGGTGATCGAGGTCAGCGTGTGAGCGCCAAGCCCGAGATTGACTTCCAGCGATCCGGCATAGAGCGAAGTGTCCGCCGTCCAATCGCCGTCCATGTAGCTCAGGTAGGAGTCGGGCCCGGGCTTCACCGGAAAGGCAGCGAACTGCGAGTTATACAGCGCGCTCGAGCCCAGCGACTGGATGATCGCGCCGTCGCGGGCGAAGGCGGTCTGATATTCGCCCGTCAGCAGCAACGAGAGGTTGTCAGCCGCCTCCCACAGCAGTCTGCCGCGGATACCGTTGTTGTTGCGGTCGCCCACCGCTCGCGATTCATTGAGGACATAGGGAATGGCGCCGTCCTGCGCATTGCTGTAGCCCGACACACGCAGCGCGGCGGTGTCGCCGAGCGGCATGTTAGCGCTTGCCTGCACTACGCGTTCATTGCGCTCCCCATATTTGAGATCGAGCGACATTGAGGCCACGCCGAGTTGCGGCTTCTTCGTGATGACCTGGATCACGCCAGCGCTTGAGTTCTTCCCAAACAACGTCCCTTGCGGGCCGCGCAGCACTTCGATCCGCTCGATGTCGGCAAAGCCGGTCGAACCGGGATCGCGCGCCAGGCCGATGACCACCCCATCGATCACAAGGCCCACGGTCTGCTCGACGCCGCTGTCGTAGGTTTGCGTGCCGACACCACGGATCTGATAGCCGCCGCCGTTCGATACCGGGTTGGTGGCGGAGAAGGTGATGTTGGGGGCCAGGTACTGAATGTCACTTACTTCCTTCAGTCCTGATTCGGAGAGAGCTTCCCCCGACACGGCCGACACGGAGATTGGAACATCTTGCAGGCGCGCTTCACGGCGCGTCGCGGTGACAATAATTTCATCGCCGCTGCCGCTTGCCGCCGTGTCGTCCGCTTCAGTCTGCGCCGTGACGGGCGCCGTCCACAGGGCGGTTACTGCCACAGTGCTGAGCAAGATGCTTCGTCCCGCGCCGAATCGATCCATGATTTCCTCCCCATCGGGCGCTGAAAGGCGCCATTGCTGTTGGTGCTCCCGTACAACCTTGACTTACAAGCAGTCAAGATCGCTTGTAAGTTGCTAGTGTGGCGGATAGGTGTTCAGAAAGTGCGCAGGAGGGCGAGTTGAGCATGAAGTCCTGGATTATCTGGCCGTTGTTCGCGGCCGCGTCGGCAACCATGGCGGCGGACCCCGCACCCACGGTCGGCGTCGTAGCCGATCCCTGTGCGAATTTGCCGCCAATGCCGGCCATCGTCTCCGATTATATGACCCGGGCGAAGGCGGCTGCCGCGGCGGGCGAGGCATTGCCGCCGACGTCGAAGGCGGGGATGGACATATACCGGCAATGGCAGCAGGAATTGCTGCTTGCCGACTATCCGGGACTCTGCCGCTATGCCGAAGCTAATCGCGCATTGCCGCCGGCGACAGCCGAGCGCGTCGTCTTCATGGGCGATTCGATCACCGAACTATGGCTGCGCGAACAGGCGGGGTTTTTCACCGGTGACCGCATCGATCGCGGGATCAGCGGTCAGACAACGACGCAGATGCTCGCGCGCTTTCGCGCCGATGTGATCGCGCTCGAACCGCGCATCGTCCATATCATGGCCGGCACCAACGACATTGCCGGCAACGGCGGGCCGACTTCGCTAGACCGGATCGAGGCGAACATTCGTACGATGGTCGATCTGGCGCAGGCGCACGGCATCGAGGTCGTGCTGGGATCGGTGCTGCCCGCGCAGCGCTTCGATTGGCGGCCCGGCATCGATCCGGCCGAAAAGATCGCGGCGCTGAACGAGCGCCTGCGGAAGGTCGCGGCCGACAAGGGTCTTGTCTATGCCGATTACTACAGCGCGCTCGACAATGGCGAAGGCGGTCTTTCGAAAGAACACGCCGAGGACGGCGTCCATCCCACGCCTGCCGGCTATGCGGCGATGCGGCCAGTTGCCGAGCGCGCGCTGGCGGCGGCACGCACCAGCGAATTAGAGGGCGAATAGGAAGCGATAGGCCTCGCCAATCGCTTCGATCACGCGGTCGGCGGGTGTCTCTTCCTCCTCGATGAAGGCATAGCGAACGCCTGCTGCAGCCATCGTCTTCATTGTCGCGCGGAAGTCAGCGACGCCTGTGCCGATCGGGGCAGTTCGCGGGATCCGGTCGACGGCTGGTTCGAAGCCCGGTTTCCAGTCCTTGAGATGCGCGAGCGGCGCGCGCGACCCGAGCCTTTTCAGGTAGGGCAGCGGATCTACGCCCGCTGCGATGGTGTTGCCGATATCGAGCTCGAAATCGACGAGCGCCGGGTCGCAGCGTTCGATCATGTCGTCGAACGCATAGCGATTGCCGAAGCGAATGAAATCGAGCCCGTGCGTGTGATAGGCGAAACGCATTCCCGCCTCCTTCACTTTGCCGCCAATCAGATTGAACCGCTCGGCGGTGCGCAGAAAATCGTCTCGCGTCAGCGCGGCGATTGCGTCGTGAAATGGATTGTCTGACTTGCCGACCAGCGACGGGAAAGCGGGGACGAGCGGCACAGGAGCGACAACGTAGTCCATGCCGACTTCGGCGCATTGATCGATCAGGAAGTCGATCTTTGCGTCCTCCATATCGGCCCGCACCGCGTGGGCGCCGACCGCATTCAAGCCGTTGTTCTGGAGAATGCCGCGAATGGCCCGCCCGTCGCGCTCATAGAATCCGGCGAACTCGACATTCCGTATGCCCGTGGCGGCGATGCCCGCTATCGTCCCCTCGAAGTCCTTCGCCAGCAGTTCGCGTGCCATGTAGAGCTGTACGCCGATGGCGGGCCTCACGGCCGCTCCCCCCACCGCTGCTGGCAGCGCGATGCTTGCCATGCCCGCGGCGAGAACCGTCCGCCGGTCGATCATTCCAAGTCCCCCTCCACAGCCTTTGGGCTTGCCATGTTTCTATCCCCGCCATATGTAACGGTCAATCCTGCTTGTAAATGTGGAGATCGAGGGATGGCTGAGAAACCGCGTCGGCGGACGCAGGCGGAACGAAGCGCAGGAACGCGCGAAGCCTTGCTTTCGGCGGCGATCGAGACGCTCCACGAACACGGTTACGCGGCGACCTCGACGATGCTCGTCGCCGAAAAGGCGGGGGTTAGCCGGGGGGCGATGCTCCACCAGTTCCGCACCAAGGCCGACCTGATGACGTTCGTGGTGGAGGCGGTGTTCGAGGAAGAACTGGAACGCTACGCCGAACACTTGACCGGTATGGCCGATCCAGAGCAAAGACTGCTCGCCTTTCCCGAGATGGCGTGGGACGTGCTCAGCCGGCCATCTGGCGTCGCCGTGCTCGAGATCCTGCAGGGGTCGCGCAGCGATCCGCAGCTCTGTGAGAAACTGGCGCCGGCGCAGACCCGGATCGAGGAACAGGCACTCGCTTTCACGCATCTAGCGGCCCCGGGGGATACCCGAGGCGCGATGGCGGTAATGCGGCTAATCGTTTGGGCGATCCGTGGCCTCTCGATTGCGCAGGTGCTGGCGCCTGCGCCCGGAAGCGTGCGGGACTCCGTGAAACTGCTTCGCCGCCTGATCGAGGCGGGGCTCGAAGCCGGCGTTCTGTCGGTGCGCAGCGAAAAAGACATCTAAACAGGAGAGGGAAATGGGACGCGCGATACCCACCGCCGTGCTGGCGGTTGCGATGGCATGTGCAATGCCGGCCACGGCCGAACAGGCGGGCGATACAAGCCAGAACCAGGAGAATACCGTGGATGAGCGTGCCGCCGCGTTGGTTGATTCGATGACGCTCGAGGAACAGCTCGCTCTTACCACGTCGGTCTCGGGCGGCAGCCTGCTCGAACTTGGCATTCCGCTTCCCGATTTCATCCCGGAAGCGATGCGCGTGCCCAAACCCGAGGGGGCGATCGGCACCGCGGGTTTCGTTCCCGCGATCGAGCGGGTTGGCTTCCCCGCGCTGCATCTTGCCGACGCCAGCCTCGGACTGGCCGACATCGGCTACCTGCGGCCAGGTCAGGAATCCACGTCACTGCCCGCGACACTGTCGCTCGCGGCGACCTTCGATCCGGAAATGGCGCGCGAAGCGGGACGGATCATCGGTGCGGAAGCGTTCGCCAAGGGCGTCAACGTGATGCTCGCCGGCGGCGTCAACCTCGCACGTGAGCTGCGCAACGGGCGCAATTTCGAATATCTCGGCGAAGACTCGCTGCTCGCTGGCATAATGGTAGGCGAGCAGATCGCCGGCATTCAGGATTACCACGTCGCCTCCACGATCAAGCACTACGCGCTCAATCCGCAGGAGAGCGGACGCTTCGTCTATAACGCTCGTATCGATGAAGCGGCCCTGCGCGAATCCGACTTGCTTGCCTTCGAAATCGGCATTGATCGCGGCAAGCCCGCCGCCATCATGTGCGCCTATAACAAGGTCAACGACACTTATGCGTGCGAGAACGAGTTTCTGCTCAGGGACGTGCTCAAGGGCGACTGGGGCTATCGCGGCTGGGTAATGTCCGACTGGGGTGCAGTTCACAGCCTCGTGCCATCGGTCGAAGCCGGGCTCGATCAGCAGTCGCCCCAAGACAAGGATTACTTCGGTGGGCTTGCCGAGGCAGTGGAGACCGGCGAAATCGACCGCGAGCGCGTGCGCGGCATGGCGTTTCGCATCGTGCGATCAATGATGGCGGTCGGTGCTCTCGAGCATCGTGCGACACCGGGCGGCGCGATTGACAAGGAAGCGCATAGCGCCCGCGCCCAGGCGCTTGCGGAGGCGGGCATGGTCCTCCTCAAGAACGACGGCATCCTGCCGCTCGCCGCCCACGCGAAGTCAATTGCGGTGATCGGCCGCCACGCCGACAAGGGTGTGCCCATTGGCGGCGGCTCGTCGCAGGTCATTCCCTGGGGCGGCGTCTATCGCGACGCGCCTGGCGCCAATCCGCTCTCCGCGCTGCTTGCGCCAAGCTATGGCTTGTCGTCTCCGCTGAAGGCGCTGCAAGCCGCACTGCCGGACGCGGACATCGTGTACGACGATGGCAGCGATGCGGCGCGCGCCGCGACGGTCGCCGCCGACGCGGACCTGGTCGTCGTCTATGCCGTGAAGCCGGAGATGGAAGGCATCGACCACGCCGATTTTTCGCTCCCTTATGGACAGGATGCGATGATCGAGGCCGTGGCGACGGCCAATCCGAAGACGGTCGTCGTCCTGCAAACGGGCAATCCGGTGGTGATGCCTTGGCTGGACAAGGTCGGGGCGGTGCTCGAGGCTTGGTTCTCAGGTCAGCGCGGCGGCCAGGCGATGGCGGCGATCCTGACCGGGGCAAGCTCGCCTCAGGGTCGCCTGCCGATCACCTTTCCCGCCGCCGCCGAGCAGCTGCCGCACAAGGCGGTCGTGGGCTACGACCCCGCCAAGCAGCGGCCGCTTGGCATCGGCGTCAAGTATGATCCCTTTCCGATCGACTATGTGGAAGGCAGCGACATCGGCTATCGCTGGTTCGACCGAATGGATGCGGAGCCGCTCTTTCCGTTCGGTTTCGGCCTGACCTACACCAGTTTCGGCTATGACGGGCTGGAGTTTCGCGGCGGCGCGAGCCTCAGCGTAACCGCGCGGATCACGAACACCGGCGCGCGCGAGGGGACGGAAGTCGCGCAGCTCTACGTCGCGCCGCCGGGGCGCACGCACCGCCTCGCCGGGTGGGCGAAAGTGACGCTGAAACCCGGCGAAAGCCGCCAAGTGACCATCGACGCCCATCCGTGGCTCCTGCTCTCTTACGATGATGAAGCGGGGCAGTGGGTGCGGCCACGCGGGGAATATAGCTTTTTCGTCGGCAAGTCGGCGGGCGAGCCTATGCTGACGGGCAGCGTCGTGCTGACCGCCGCCACCCAAGACCGGACGCGCTGAGCGATGCGCCGCGGATTGCTGTTCGCAGGCCTGGTGCTGTTGGCCGCGTCGGCTCATGCCGCGCCGCCCCAGGCTGAAACTCGCACCGGAGCGGTGCAAGGCACGGTCGAAGCGGGCGTCGAGGCATTCAAGGGGATCCCCTTTGCCGCGCCGCCCGTGGATGAGTTGCGCTGGCGTCCACCGCAACCGGTGGCGCCGTGGCAGGGCGTGCGCGACGCGACGCAGCCCGGTCACGATTGCATGCGGCCGGCGTCCGACCCCGCGTTCGAGCCGTCGGAAGACTGTCTTTATCTCAACGTCTGGCGACCAGCAGACGCAGCGGAGGACAAGTTGCCGGTGCTGGTCTGGATCCACGGCGGCGCGTTCGTGTCCGGATCGAACGTGCCGCCGGAAGCATCGGGTGCGAACTTCGCGCGCGATGGCGTGATCTTCGTTGCGCCCAATTATCGCCTTGGCCGTTTCGGCTTCTTCGCTCATCCGGCTCTGTCGGCGGAACAGCCCGAGGAACCCAAGGGCAACTACGGCTACCTCGACCAGATCGCAGCGCTCAAATGGGTGCAACGCAACATAGCCGCCTTTGGCGGCGATGCCGACAATGTCACCGTCATGGGCGCGTCGGCGGGCGGGGAGTCGGTCCTGGCACTGATGGCATCGCCGCTGGCCGAGGGCCTGTTTGACCGGGTCATCGCGCAATCGGGCGGCGGGCGGGCGCAGCTCCTCGGCGCGCAGTATCTCGCCAAGGATACGGCGGCGCATCCTTCGGCCGAAAAGATCGGGCTGGCCTTCGCCAACAGTGTCGGGATCGAGGGGCGCGATGCAGCGGCGCTCGGGAAACTGCGCGCGCTTCCGGCTGAGAAGATTGCGGGCAATCTAACCGCGCTGGGTATGCTGTTCCTTGGCGAGCGGCAGCGCTTCTCGGGCCCGATGGTAGATGGCCGGATCGTGACCGCAGAGCCTGCTGCCGCGTTGAAGGCGGCTCCGCCGATGCCGATCATCGTCGGCGCCGATGAAGCCGATCTCGGCCTCAACCGCGCACCGAGCAAGCAGGCGGCATTCGCGGCCTTTGGCCCGCTGGAGGATGCGGCGCGGCGCGCCTACGATCCCGACGGCACGGCAACACTCGACGCGGTTAACGGCATGATCGGCCGCGATCGCACGATGATCGAACCCGCGCGGTTGGTCGCGCGCACCGTCGCTGCGAATGGTGAACCGGCCTTCCTGTTCCGCTTCTCCTATGTAGCGCAATCGCTGCGCGACAAAGCGATCCAGGGCGCCGAACATTCGAGCGAGGTCGTCTATGCCTTCGACACGCTGCCCGCGCTTCTCGGCGACGAGGTGACCGCGTCCGACGCCGCCGTCGCGGCGACAATGCACCGCTACTGGGTCAACTTCGCCAAGACCGGCAATCCCAACGGCCCGGGCTTGCCGGATTGGCCGGCGGTCACGCCGGAGGCGGATCCGCTGCTCGATTTTCAAGCGGACGGAACCGCGGCGGCGAAGCGCGATCCCTGGCAGGCGCGGCTCGACGTAACAGAGGCGAACGCGGCGCGCGGCGAATAGGCGCCGATGGGGAGGGGCGAAACCATGATCGGGAAATGTTTGGGATCGATGGCGGCCATGCTGCTCACGGTCTCGGCACAGGCGGCGCCCGCGCTGATGCCGTTGCCTAAATCGGTGACGATGAACGGCGAGGGCGAACTGGCGGTTCAGGGGCCGCTCGACGCCGATTGGCACGGCTGCGGTGATCCCGCGCGGCTCCAACGGGCGGCCGCGCGGCTGAACGCCGACGTCCTGAAGCAGACCGGCCTGGTACTCGAGGCCGACAAGCCGGTCGCGGTCAGTGTGACCTGCCGCACGGCCGAAAGCGCGGTCGATGTCGGCGAGACGTACCGCCTGACGGTAAGCGCGGACGGCTTCGCCATCGACGCCGATGGCCCCACCGGAGTACTGCGTGCCTTCGCGACGCTGCGCCAACTCGTGGGCCTGTCGCCCGCCGGCATTGCCATTCCCTATCAGACCATCCGTGACGCACCGCGTTTCGCCTGGCGCGGCGTGATGCTCGATCCCGCGCGGCATTTCATCTCGGTGGCTACGCTCGAGCGACAGATCGATGCGATGGAGCGGCTGAAGTTCAACACGCTCCACCTCCACCTCTCGGATGATCAGGGGTTCCGCGTGGAAAGTCGGCTCTATCCTAAGCTCAACGCGGACGGCGATTACTACCGGCAGGCGGAGATACGCGAGATCGTCGCCTACGCGGCAGATCGCGGTATTCGCATCGTCCCGGAGTTCGACGTGCCGGGCCACAGCCGCGCGATCGTGGAAGCTTACCCTGCGGTCGGCACGGTTTCCAAAACCGAGTTCTTGGGTATGCCCGCCGTGGCGCTGAACCCCGCGTCGGAGACGACCTACGAATTTCTCGAACGCCTGTTCGGGGAAATGGCCGGGCTGTTTCCCGACCCGCATTTCCACGTCGGTGGCGACGAGGTGAGCGAAACCGTCTGGAACGATGACGCTGAAGTGCAGGCGCTGATGGCTCGCGAGGAGCTGGCCGATACGAAGGCGGTCGAGGGATACTTCCTGCGCCGGGTCTCGAAGATCGTGCGCAAGCTCGGCAAGACCATGATGGGATGGGAGGAAGTGACCGAAGCCGGGCTTCCCAAGGACACGATCGTCCAGGCCTGGCAGACATCGAACGCAATGGCGGACGCCACGGCCAAGGGGCACCGCACCATCATGTCGGCCGGCTACTATCTCAATTTGCTGATGCCCGCGGATTATCACTACGCGATCGATCCCGCTGGGACATCGGGCGCGGGGTTGGCGCCGGAGCATGCGGAGCAGTTGCGCGGGCTCAGCCCATTGCTCGCGGCGGTCGTTACCCATGCGCTCGTCGATTATCCCCGTCCACCGCTGACGCCCGAGCAGGAAGAACTGCTGATCGGGGCGGAGGGACCGCTGTGGGGCGAGATCGCCTCCGATGAGCTGATCGATCACCACCTCTGGCCGCGCGCGGCCGTCCTCGCTGAGCGCTTCTGGTCATCGGCCGAGGTTCGCGACGAAACCGACATGTATCGGCGCCTCGCTATCGTCGCCGAACAGTTAACGGTCAGCGGTCTCGACGATCAGGCCAACCGGCTGCGAATCGCCACGCGCCTGACACCCGGCGACGTGGGCCCGGTCGTCGATTTGCTCGCGATCACCGGCCCCGTGCGTAACATGGCCCACGACCATCGCATCAAGGCGATGCTCGCCGGCCGGCGAATCGTCCAGCCGCTCAACGCGCTCGCTGACGCGGCGCCGGTGGATAGTTTGCTCTCGCGCCGCTTTGCCGATGAAGCCGCGCGCTATGTCGCGGGCGAACGGGAGCTTGCCGAGACCTTGAAGGGGCGGCTGACCGCCTGGCGCGACAACGACGCGCGCTACCGTGCGGTTGCGGTCGGCAAGCCCATGCTCGAAGCGGCCTTGCCGACGTCTGCGCTGATCGCCGGCTTGGCGGAGAGCGGGCTCGCCGCGCTGGCCGCGCTCGAGAGAGGGAAGCCGCTGAGCGCCGCCCAGACTGACGTAGCGAAGCGGCTGCTCGCGCAAGTCGCCGCGGACGAGGCGGCATCCTGGCGCCCATTCGATTCTTTCATCCGTCCGCAGCCCGACGCCGACCTGATCGTTAAGATCGGGCCCGGCGTACGTGTGTTGATCGACGCCGCGACGGCGGCAAAGGATTGAGCGTGCCGGCAGCGCCCGACAGGCGCCGTCAGACTTTCGATCAGCCTAGACCACCGCGCCGGGCGATGTCGCCCAGGAAGCGCGCCGAGGGTTTCGGTAAGCGACGGAACGTCTTCGGTTCGACCGCCACGAGACCGAATTTGGGGCGGTATCCTGCGACCCATTCCCAATTGTCGAGCAGGGACCAGTGGATATAGCCCCGCAGGTCGATGCCGTCGGCCAGGCACCGTTCGACTCCAGCAACCGCGCCCTCGATATAGGCGATGCGGCGGCTGTCGTCCTCGGTCGCCACGCCGTTTTCGGTGACGTACAGCGGCCGGTCGGTACGGCTGGCCGCCAGCCGGATGGCACCTTCAACCGCACCGGGGGTGAAGGCATAGCCCATTTGCGTCAGTTCGGTGCCCGGCGGCGGCGGAACGTCGGCTTCGGGGCCAACCTCTCCGCCGGTATAGACCTGGACGCCGATGAAATCGCCTGACGCGGCGAGCCAGCGGTCGAGCATCTCCGACTGCTTGCGCTTTAGGCCGCGGTCGTCGCCGTCGGCTGCTGTATCGGCCGGGATCGCTAGCGTCAGCCCGATGGGAAAGCGAGCGCCCACCTCGCGCATCGTCGCGGTTGCCTGCTCGTGCGCCGCGACGATGCCGTCGTATTGCGATTCACCGGCGAGCATCGGGCTCGACCATTCGGGTGCGTTCTGAGCTGTGCCGGCGGCCTTTTGCGCCGCCTGGATGAAGGGGCGATATTTCTCCGCAATCCCGCTCCAGCGGACGACGGTGGCCAGATTGGGCTCATTGAAAGTGGCGGCCATATGGATGAGGTCGCCCATCGCGCTGACGACACGGCCGCAATACGCGGCGAACGCATCGACGTTGGCGGGATCGGTAAACCCACCGCTTGCGGCGACCCAACGCGGCACCGTGAAGTGGTTGAGCGTGACGACCGTTTTCAGCCCGTGCCGGTGACAGGATTCAAGAACGCGGCGGTAATAGGCGAGGCCCGCGTGCGATATCTGCCCCCGCTCGGGCTCGATCCGCGACCACTCGATGCCGAAGCGATGCGTATTGAAGCCGAGTGAGGCCGAGAGCGCTATGTCCTCGTCGAACCGATGATAGGTATCGCAGGCATCACCCGATGGATCGGCGAAGATCGGAGGTTGCACATGCTCCATGACCCACAGGTCACTGGCTACATTGCCGCCTTCCGATTGGTAAGCAGAACCGGCCGTTCCCCATAGGAAATCTTTGTTCTGAGCGCCTTTCGGGCCGGTCGCGGCGTCAGCGCGCGCCACCATGAGCGCGCCTCCCGCGACGCCCCCCACTAGTCCGAGAAAACTCCGCCGTTCCATTAACCCCCTCCATTTCCGGTCATATCTGACTGGAAATAGCTTGGATTGCACCCTCCGGCAAGTCTTCTGAGCGGCCCAGGAGCAGACCGTAGTTTATTGCGCTTGTGGATCGCGGAAGCGGCAGATCGCTGCGGCGTATGCCAGCCATCAACGCGACATCGATGTTCGACTGCTTTCAGGAAGTGGCTTTTGCCGTGACAACGGCTGGTTTGTCGGCGGCTCCAGTCAACTGGTAATCCACCGATCGAACGCGAACGCGGCGTGATCGCGTCGGAGAAAAGCGCGCGCGATTCGGTCGGCTTCCGTTCCGCGGTCGACAACCTGGCCTTCTTCACCCACGGCAGCGGGCGGGTCGATCGGTTGCCGATCGGCGTGGACGAGACGATCGCCTCGATGCCGCGCGAGGAGTTCGTCCGCTTCTACCGCGACTACTACCGGCCGG
>Ga0310345_10000326_pt1 | contig 80384 bp, 71 predicted proteins | sample HC15DNA20500_MG_FD_204667 | JGI IMG/M metagenome (GOLD analysis project Ga0310345, IMG submission 204667) | Marine microbial communities from station ALOHA, North Pacific Subtropical Gyre - HC15-DNA-20-500_MG | ecosystem: Environmental > Aquatic > Marine > Oceanic | place: Pacific Ocean: North...
CGATGCGGGGCATCGACTCGTCGTCGCGCCTTGCCCTGAAACGCCGGTCCGGCGCCATCTCCCCTTCTACCGGTCGGATCTCTGCACTAGCGGGCGCGGCGTGCCGGGCGACCTGGAACACGCCCCGTCGTGGATGCCTCCGCGTCGCCCGACACGGTCACGGTGCGCTTCAATCGGCCGCTTCTGTTCGTGTTGCGGGACCGTGGAATGGGGCTCTCCCTCTTCGTGGCGCGTGTGGGAGATCCTGGGCGACGCAGGCCCGAGCGCGAGCCGGACGAGGGCGCCGCCGAGCTCGGGCGAGGTGCCGAGCTCCACCCAGCCGGAGTGGAGGTCGGCGCAGAGGCGCACCGAGAGGAGGCCCAGGCCGGTCCCCTTCTGCTTGGTGGTGAAGAACGGCTCGAGGAGCCGCTCCGTCGACTCCTCGGGGAACCCGGGGCCGTCGTCGTGCACCTCGAGCACCCTGGTCGCGCCGTCTTTCCGGAGTCGGACGAGGATGTGGCCGCCGGGCTGAGCGTCGGCGGCGTTGATCGTGAGGTTCACGACGACCCGGTAGAGGAGGCGGGGGAAGCCGTCGAGGAGCAACCCGTCGGGCAGGTCGCTCTCCACCTCGGCCGAGCGGACCGATCGATGACGGCGCGCCGCCTCGAGGGCCTCGTGCACCACGGCGACGGCGTCGAACGTCTCCGCCTCGCCCATCCCTTCCGGCGCGCCCGCGTGCATCAGCGCCCGCGACAGCTCGGCGGCGCGGTCGAGCGCCTTCGACATGCGCTCGACCTGGTCCGGCTCGCCGGTGAGATCGTCGAGCTCGGTGAAGAGCGTCACGAGCAGGTTGTTCAGGTCGTGCGCGACGGAGGCCGCCAGCACGGCCGCCGAGGAGCGATGCAGCGCCTCGGCCAGCTCGACCTGGGCCCTGGCCCGCGCCGAGCGCTCGCGTCCCAGGCGCCGGAGGTCGGCCCGCACGATGACGAAGATGAGGCCAGCCGAAGCGAGGACGAACACGATCCCCTTCGCCACCTCGACCCGGGTCTGGGTCTCGGGGTCGAGGCCGAGCGCTCCGAGGCCGAAGCTGGTCGCCAGGATCCAGCCGAGCGCCAGCGCCAGATAGATGAGCGCCGCCTTGACGGCGCGCCGCGAGACCAGCCCCACGCGTCGAGTGTAGGAGCACAACCCCTTGCGAACAGAGGTTCAAAATGTCCGCAAAAGCGGATATCCTCCGCGCCGCGGCTAGCCGTTCAGCGTCGCGGACAGCAGGGACGCGGCCCGGGACGCGATCTCCGCCTTCGCCAGGTCTTCGAGGCGCGCTCCGGGGGGCCGGGTGTGGAAGCGCTGGTAGGCGCGCCCCGCGTCCATCAGGGCCAGCTCGACCAGGTTGCTGATGAGGGGACCCGGCGAGCGGCGCTCGAATGGAGTGAGCAGCATGTGGCGGATGAGGTCTTGTTGCTCGCGCAGCCCGGAGCTCCAGGCCGCGGCGGCCCCGGGCAGACGGCTCTCGGTCTCGAAGCGAGACGGGATGGGGATCGCCAGCGCTTCGTCGAGAAGGGCAACGAGCTCTCCGTACTGTCTTGCGACGTCCACCCCCGGCCCCAACGGCGAGGCGCGCGGAGCGTTGAAGGGGTGCCGGTGCAAGTCGTACGGTCGCCTGGGAGCACGGCTCCACGTGGTAGAACTCGAGCCGTGACCAGCCGCCTGCCGCCTCGCGCACTCCTCATGAGCCTCGAGCTCGCCCTCCTGTGTACCGCTGCAGGCTGCGGCGGCTCGCCTCCGCGAGCCGAGGCGAGCCCAGGCGACGACGAGGCTTCTGCCAGCGTCGTCGAGGACTCCACCACGCCCTCGGACCCGCCGGCCGCGGTCGCGTCGTCGGATTCACCGAGCGCGGCCCCGGCGTCGGACTCGCCGGACGCGACCACGGCGTCGGGCGCACCGGAGGGCGCGACCACCACCGACCCGCCCGAGGACGCGACTCCCCCGGAGCCGCCCGACTCCCTGATCCGCGCGGACTTGAACTGCCCGGACGGCGAGATCATCGACCGAGGCGGGATCGGGATATCCCAGCAGACGATGATCCGCACCGTCGAGGCGTGCGGGGTGCGTGCGACCTACGTGATCCGAGAAGGCCGCTGGACCAGGTCCACATGGCGGTAGAGGACGTGCGGCGTTAGAACGGGCCACTGGCCGACCGCCAATCCCAGACGCGCGGGACGAAACGATCAGGGACTCGCAGGATGCGGAGTAGGAGCTGGGCGGCGAGGCGAAGCGCGGTGTCGTGGCGCTCGTACATCAGCTGAAGTCCGACCCGTTGCCTCGAGAGCTCACCGGGAGGGAATCCCAGACCGCGCTTCGCGCCACGCTTCTGGATGTCACGGAGCTTGCGGTTCGAGAGAGAACCGCGGTGCATCAGTCCGTTCCGGATGTCGACAATGTCGCGCAACAAATCGGCCCCGCCAAGCGGAGTCACGTCCACCCGAGCCTTGCGGGCGACGGCCTCCATGCCCTCCCGGTAGGTGACACGATCCAGATTCTGAAGCCCGTACCGCAGATGCCGGAGCGTGGCGTCCGAAGCGGGCTTGGCCTGGGCTATCGCGAGGAGCGACGCCAGCTCTCTGCGCACCGCGCGGAGCCGCTGAATCTCCCGGCGTGAGCGCGTTGCACGAAGCTCCCTGCGTCCTCCAAGCAGGTCGAAGCACAGTGAGAGCGACGACCACGATCGGCGCAGGTCGCCATCTTCCGCAGCCGATGCGAACAGAAACATCGCTTCGACCAGGGTGTCAGCCGCGTTCGATGACTTGGCCCGTAGACGCAGCAGCGTACGCAAGGCCGGCCCTACTGCGTTCTTGAACTGGCCCTCGTACGTGAGACAGGGGCGCCGGCCACTCCCAGTCTGCACGATCGCGGGCGCCCAGAACCGTCGATGCTCTCCGCGGCCCCCTCGCGCCACCACTGCCTCCGCGTGAATCCACGGGGTGCGGCGCAGAGTGAGTAGCGAGAAGATGGCGGCCGCCATCTCCCCGACCTCCTGTACGAGCGCCAACGCCTCCTTGCGGGAACGGCTGGCCAGCTCCGTCAGGTGGTCCGAACGAAGCGAGAGATGAGCCCGGGCTGGAAGCAGCAGGCCATCGACACCTGGCGCGGTCCTCGGATAGCCGAGTGTCGGAGCAAGCTTCACGATCCAGCCCGCCGCCCTCAGCTGAAAGCCCTTGGCCGAGATCCGGTCGGTGAGGACGTCGAAGGTCGGCGAGAGCGTGGGGATGTGACCGAAGCCGACCCCCCCCAGCGTGGTGTCTCGGTCGTCGGGCGAGAGCTTCGTCGTCTCGAGCAGGTTGTTGAGATGAAGTTCGAAGCGCACACGCCCGGGACCGCTGTGCCTGGCGCCATTCGGGAGCGCATCATCGCTTTCCCAACGCGTGGGGCCGTTTCGAGCTACCAACTTCAATCGGCGCTCTGGAAGAGGATGCGTGAGCTGGTTCCACATAGCTTCGCTCAGCGTCCCCTCGACGCTAAGCGGAAGGCCTCCCTCCTCGGGTATCTCCACCCAGAAGTCCGTCTTCGGGCTGCGCTTCTTGCCGGACTGCAGCCGGCCCGTGACGACGAAGCTCTTCGTTCGCCGAAGGGCGCCATCAATCTGTTTCCAGCTCTCCATCGGTATCCGCTTCGCTTCCTCGGGCCGCTGCGTGGGGGAAGCCAGGTATGTCGTCCGCCCGCATCAGGGAGGAGGGCGACATACTGTCCGCAAGCGGCCTCACGTAAGAGCTCGGGGCTGCCGACCCGGCGCGTGCAGTCACGTCGCGATCCCCACCACGAGCTCCAGGCTACGCAATCATCCGCTCGCCGTATACGAGCATGATTGCTCTAGTCCGCGGGCCACCGAGTTAGAGCAAACTTGCGAGAGCTCGCTGACGGACTGCAGCACCGGTTCGGCGATTGACCTACAGGGGGGCTGGCTGTACGCACGGGAGTGATGGGGGAAGCGCTCTCCGAGGAGGAGATCCGGCGCGTCATCGAAGCGGTGGCGGGGACCGAGGCCGTGCTCGTGGCCGGGCAGGCGATCAGCGTGTGGGCGACCTACTACGCTGACCGGATCCCCGAGCTTCAACAGGTCGGCGTCTACGTCAGTCGCGACGTCGACTTCTACGGTGACCGCGAGGCCGCGAGGACGTGCGCTCGACGCCTCGACGGAGATGTTCGCGTGGCCACGGCCTCGGATGCCTTCGACGGCGCTCCGATCAACTCTGCCGTGGTCAGCTTCCAAGGGGAGTCGGGGCACGAACGACGAGTGGACTTCCTCGCCAACGTGCATGGGGTGCTCCGCGGTTCCCAGATCCGAGAACGCGCGGTGCCGCTGGACTTCGGCTCGGGCACGTTCCTCATCATCGATCCGATCTCGCAGCTGCAGACTCGTCTCGCAAATCTCACGAGCCTTCGGCGTGGACAGCCTGCTGCGAGGTTCCAGGCTTCCATCGCGGTGTGGGTGGCGCGGGAGTGGCTGGTCGACGTGCTCTCCGAGCATGGAGCGCGCCCCGCGCTCCGAGCCATCGAGCGCCTCTTCCGCCTGGCTCGCCTTCGCCAGGCCAGCCTGGCCTCCGTGCTCTACGGCGTAGAGGTCTTCGATGCCATCCAGCCGCTCGCCGGTCTGCCCGAAGAGTTCGGGGCGACGCGATACCCGCAGATGAGCAGGTGGGTAGCGCGCCGCAGGGCGAGACTCAGAGACTCGCAGGGCGACCGGCTCGTAGGCCCATCTTCATCAGGGCAGGCCCGAGACCGTTCTCGCGGTTGATCTGCGCGGGCGACTTCGCTCCCGAGGAGACGACGCGCGCATCCTCATCGCGGTCGCGCTGCTTCTCGGCTGCGCGCCGTGCGTCGAGGTCTCGTTGGGCTTCCTGACGGGGCATCGTGCTCTCGCTAGCCAAGTATAGGCCCCTGCGCCGAACGTGTCACACCAGCGCCAGTGAAGTCCGGGGGCGACGGACGAGAACGGCCGGGCAGGAAAACCCTGACCGGCCGGAGTCTAGAGCGGGCGACCGGGCTCGAACCGGCGACATTCAGCTTGGGAAGCTGACACTCTACCAACTGAGTTACGCCCGCGGAGAAGCGGAGAGATATCCACTCCGCTCGGCCGCGTCAAGCGACTTCAGTCTTCGCCCATCAGGTCGTCGAACGCGCGGTCGATGTCGTCCTGCTCGGCCGGCGGCGGGGCGGGGGCCGCGGGGCGCGCGAGGTTCTGGATGCGCTTCACGACGTCGCGGAAGGTGGGGTCGCGCTTCTCGACCTTCTGGTAGTAGTAGAGCGCTTCCTTCGGGTCGTGGAGCAGCTCGTAGGCGTTGCCGAGCTCGAAGTAGAGGCCGAGCTCCTCGCGCTCGGTCTTGGTGTCGGCGTAGAGGCCCTTCTTGAAGTGGCTGATGGCCTCGCTGACCTCGCCCTTCTCGACGTGGCAGAGGCCGATCATGGTCGCCGCGATGCACGAGCGCTGCGGGTTCGGCAGGCAGAGGCGGAACTCGTTGATGGCGTCGTCGAGGAGGCCCATCTCCTTGTAGGCGATGCCGAGGTCGAAGTGGGTCTCGGTGTCCTCCTGGCCGACCTGGCTCTCGACGCCCTTCTTGAACTGGGCGAAGACCTGCTCGACGTCCAGCACGTCGCTGCCCGCCTGGGTGTCGTCGCCGTGGTCGTCGAACTCGGCGGCGAGCTTCTCGGCGAGCTCGAAGCTCTGGTCGTCTTCGATGCTCAGCGGCGCGGACTGGGTGACCGACTGCGCGCGCGCGTTGGCCAGGGCGCCGACCTCGCGGAGCTTCTCGAGGATGAGCGGGTGGTTCGGGAACTGCTGCAGGGCGTCGCCGAGGGTCTGGCGCGCCTCCTCGAGCAGGCCCTGCGCGACGAAGAAGTCCGCCTCGTCGAGCATCTCCTCGACCTCGCCCGGCGGCATGCTCAGCCGCTGGCTGGCCGCGGCCTGGACCTCGCCCGGGGTGCTCGGGCGCAGCGGGACGTCCTCGAACTCCTCGGGCGACATCGGCGCGAGGGGGTCGGCGAGCTTGCCGGCCGCGGGGGGCGGGCTCGGGGCGGCGGGCGGCGGCACGGCGTGACGCCCGCTCGGGGGCTCGCTGATCGGGGCCGCGACGTCGATGTCCGGGATGGCCGCCTCGACGGGGGCCGCCTCGAGGGGAGGCAGCGGCTCGAGGTGGGTCTCGTCGTCGGGGAAGGGCGCGGCCTCGGCGGCGGTGGTCGGCGGCGCCTCGCTCTCGATGAGCGTCAGCGGCTCCGGCGCCTCCATCACCGTCTCGGGCTCCAGCGGGAGCGGGTCGGCCTGGGTCGCGGTGCTGGGCGCCTCGGTGAGCGGCGCCTCCGCGGTCATCGGCGCGTTCGCGGTCTGCTCGTCCGCGGCCTCGTCGTCGAGGAAGAAGACGTCGTCCTCGTCGGCGCTGGGCTCGGCGGGCGGGGCGAGGGCGTCGAGCGAGTCGCGGCCGGCGAAGGGCTCGTCGGCGAGCGGCTCGGGCTCGCTAGGGGTTGGAGCGGAGGTCGCGGCCGGCGCGCTGGCGCCCATGGCGGGCGGCGGGATCGACGCGCCCATCTGGCTCAGGCGGCTCTCGGCCTCCTGGTTGCCGGGCTGCAGCTCGAGGACCTGGCGGAGGTAGACGATCGCCGCGGCGCTCTGCTCGCCGCTCAGCACGTCGGCGAGCTGGAAGAGCTGCACGATGGCGTCGCCGGTCTTGCCCTCCTCGACGTAGAGGTCCTTCAGCCGCTCGCGCGCCTCGACGTGCGCCGGGTCGATGTCGAGCACGGTCTTCAGCTGGTCGATGACCTTCTGCTTCAGGCCGTAGCGCATGAAGACGTCGCACTCGGTGAGCAGCCGCGCGATCTGCGCCTCGCGCTGCACGTCGGGCGGGACGCTGCCGGCCTCGTCGGGCGCGTCGCTCGGCGGCATCGAGACCATCTCGAGGTCCTCGACCTCCTCGATGGCCTCCTCCTCGACGATGAGGATGTCCTCTTCGCTGTCGGCGTCGTCGACCTCGAGGATCTCGACGTCGTCGGAGATCTCCTCGGCGATCTCCATCACCGGCTCGTCGTCGTCGAGCTCGGCGGGCGGCGGCTGGCGGCGGCTCGGCTCGATGACGGCGCCCGGCGGCGGGGCGATGTCGCGGCGCACGCTGCCCTTGGCGGTGGAGCCCGGGGTGGCGTAGGCGGCGAGGCCCTTGCGCGCCTCCTGGTCGCCCGGGTCGAGCTCGAGCACGCGCTTGAGGATCTTGGCCCGCTCGTCCTTGCGCCCCGCCTCCTGGTGGATGCGGGCGACCTCCTTGTAGACGCTGAGGGTCTTCGGGAGCTGGCCGAGCTGGTGGAACGCCTCGGCGAGCAGCTCGAGGGTCGGGATGTCCTTGGGGTCCGCCTTGAAGCAGAGCTGGAGCTTGGCCAGCGCGCGCTTCGGGTCGCTGCGCTCGAGGTACATCCGGGCGAGCTCGCGCGCGGCCTCGACGTCGTCCGGGCGGTGGAAGAGCAGGCGCTCGGCGACCTTGAGGTAGTCGTCGATGCGGCCCTGGGCCTTGAGCAGCGCGGCCCCCGCCTCGAACTCCTCCGCCGCCTCCTTGGTGCGGCCGGCCTTGCTCAGGGCCTCGGCGCACTTGATGCGGACGGGGATGTTCTCGGGGTCGAGCTCCGTCATCTTGCGGAGCGTGTCGAGCGCCTTGTCGATGTCGCCGGCCCGGGCGTAGCCCGCCGCGACGTGCTCGTAGGTGGCGAGCGCGTCGCTGACGAGGGCCAGCTGCTCGTACATCTCGGCGAGCTTGAGCTGGATGTCGAGGCGGCTGCCGTCGAGCTTGAGGATCTGCTTGTAGACCGCGACCGCCTTCAGGAAGAAGCCCTGCTCGGCGTACTGGTCGGCGACCTTGCAGTAGGTGCCGATGGCGTCGGTGCGCGCGCCCTTGCGGGTCTGGAGGTCGCCGATCTTCAGCCACGTCCGGATGTCGGACGGGTCCGACTGGACGATCTTGCGGAACTCCACGATCGCCTTGTCGTAGTTGCCCTTCTGAAGGTGCTTCTGGGCGGTCTCGAGGACCTTTGCGCGGTCGACGCTCACGTGGCTGCTCGGGCGGACACCGCCCGCCTGCTCGGCTGTCTAGCACGGACGCGTCCATCCGTGTGGGAGGGACAGAGGCGGCTCGTGGGGATGCGCAACAGGTGAGCCCGAGGGGGTGGCGGCCCGGAGCACCGAGGATACGGGCCGGGCGCCACGGGGGTCAAGCTGGGCGAGACGCGCGCAGGCGCTCCAGGAACTTCGTCGAGAGGCGCCCGCTCTGGAAGTCCGGGTGCCGCACGATCTCCATGTGCAGCGGCACGTTGGTCCGGATGCCGCCGACCAGGGTCTCCTCGAGGGCCCGGTCCATCCGGGCGACCGCGATCTCGCGGCTGGGCCCGTAGGTGATGAGCTTGGCGAGCAGGGAGTCGTAGCTGCTCGGCACGCGCCAGCCGCCGTAGACGCCGGCGTCGACCCGGACGCCCTTGCCGCCGGGCGGCGCGTACTCGGTGATGAGCCCGGGCCAGGGCGCGAAGGTCTCCGGGTCCTCGGCGTTGATGCGGCACTCGATGGCGTGGCCGCTGATCTTCACCTCGTAGCCCTTGGGGAAGCTCAGGCCCTCGCCGGCCGCGACCCGGATCTGCTCGTTGATCAGGTCGACGCCGGTGACCTCCTCGGTGACCGGGTGCTCGACCTGGATCCGCGTGTTCATCTCCATGAAGGAGAGGTTGCCGCGCTCGTCGAGCAGGAACTCCACGGTGCCGGCGCTGCGGTAGCCGCTCTCCCGCATCGCGCGCTGGAGGGTGGCGCCCATGTCGCGGCGCATCTCCTCGGTCATCGCGACGCTCGGCGCCTCCTCCACCAGCTTCTGGTGGCGGCGCTGGATGCTGCACTCGCGCTCGCCGAGGACCAGCGCCTGGCCCTCGCCGTCGCAGAGCACCTGGAACTCGATGTGCCGCGGCTCCTCGACGTAGCGCTCGAGGTAGAGGTCGCCGCACTTGAAGCCGGCGATCGCCTCGCTCTTGGCCTGCGGGAAGACCCGGCGGAGCGTCTGGGCGTCGCGCACGATCTTCATGCCGCGCCCGCCGCCGCCGGCCGAGGCCTTGAGGATGACCGGGAAGCCGATCTTCTCGGCCTCGCGCACCGCGTGCTCGGCGTCGGTCAGCACCCCGGTGCCCGGGAGCATGGGGAGGCCGAGGCTCGCGGCGAGCTTGCGGGCGGGGACCTTGGAGCCCCACTGCTGCATGTTCTCGGGCGTCGGCCCGATGAACTTCAGCCCGCACTGCTCGACCGTATCGGCGAACTCGGCGTTCTCGCTCAGGAACCCGTAGCCCGGGTGGATGGCGTCGGCGCCGGTGATCTCGGCCGCGGCGATGATCGCCGGGACGTTGAGGTAGCTCTCGGTCGACGACGCCGGGCCCACGCAGACCGCCTCGTCCGCGAGGCGAGCGTGGAGCGACTCCTCGTCGACCTCCGAGTGCACGGCCACCGTCTCGAGGCCGAGCTCCCGACACGCGCGGATGACGCGGACCGCGATCTCGCCGCGGTTCGCGATCAGGACCTTCTTCAGCGGCACGGCTAGCTCTTCTGGACCTTGAACAGCTGATCGCCGTACTCGACCGGCTTGCCGTTCTCGACCAGGATCTCGACGATCGTGCCGGAGATCTCCGACTCGATCTCGTTCATGAGCTTCATCGCCTCGACGATGCAGAGCACGTCGCCGGCGGCGATCTTCTGGCCCTTCTCGACGAAGGTGGGCGCGTCCGGAGAGGGCGCCCGGTAGAAGGTGCCGACGAAGGGCGAGGTGATGTAGACGACGTTCGGGTCGTCCTTGGCCTCGGCGGCGGGGGGCGGCGCGGCCGGAGCGGCCGGGGCCGGAGCGGGAGGCGGCACGCTGGGCGCGGCGGCCATCATCGGCTGCATGGCGATCGCCGGGCCCGCGGGATCACCGCGGCGCATGTACAGGCGGTTCCCGTCCTGCTCGATCTCCAGCTCGCTCATGCCGAGCTGCTTCATCGCGCGCATCAGCTCGCGCATCTGCTTGAGGTCGATGTCCATCTCTACGAATGCCTCGTCATTGAGAGTCGTCGCTACCGTCGGGCGCCCTGAGATAGTCGATGAGGCCCCTCAAGCCAAGCGCATAGCTGCTCGCGCCGAATCCCATGACGATCCCGACGCTCACCGGCGAGATGTGGGAGTGGTGGCGGAAGGGCTCTCGCGCGTGGATGTTCGAGAGGTGGATCTCGACGCAGGGCGTCTCGCAGGCGGTGATCGCGTCGCGAATCGCCACGCTGGTGTGGGTGTAGGCGGCCGCGTTGAGCAGGATCCCGTCGAAGTCCGCGCGGGCCTCCTGGATCCAGTCGACCAGCTGCCCCTCGTGGTTGCTCTGGCGGCTCTCGATGAGCGCGCCGAGGTCGAAGCCGATGCGCTGCAGCTCGGCCTCGATCGTGGCGAGGTCGGCGGTCCCGTAGATCTCCGGCTCGCGGGTGCCGAGCAGGTTCAGGTTCGGCCCGTGCAGGACCAGGACGCGGAGCAGGGTCCGGGGCATGACGCGCGCCCGCGGCGGGGCTTCAGGTCAGCTCGCTGAGGAGCTTGCTGCCCGCGGTGCGCAGGAGGAAGCGCGCCTTGCCGGAGTTGCCGCCCGGGCTGAGCGTCATGGCCACGAAGTACTCGTCGTTGAGCACCCGGATGACGGTGACGAGCTTCTCCGCCTGGATGGAGATCTCGTTCGCCCCGCCGGCCTCGAGCAGCTCGGCCGCCCGCTTGATGTCCTTGAGGATGACGCTGAACTCCATGCCGACGGTCTCGACGTCGACCGGGGCGCTCGCGGCCTCGCGAACGTAGGCGTCGACCGGGATTCCATCGAACCCCATCAGCAGACCGGCGACGCCGCCTTCCGTCCGATCGACGGCTTCCTGTAGGACCTCTCGGAACATGGAGCCTCCGTGAAAGACGAGTCTCGCCAACCCGGGGCCCGAGGGTCAAGTTCCGGTCGTCTTTTCGGACGCTTGGCGGCGCCAGCGCTCCCGCTCGCGGTCGTCGAGCCGCTTCGCGGTCATCAACGCCACCACCGCCACCGCCAGGAAGAGCGCCCAGAACGGCCAGGTCGTCATTCACGAAGGCTAGCTCAATCTTCAGTACCAGCTGATCTTCGCCGCCTGCGGGACGGGGGTGCGGCGCTTGAAGAAGCGGTAGGTGGGGAGGACGCAGTCCTCCACGAAGCGGAGCCAGGCCTCGATGCTCCGGTCGGCCGCGGCCTGCATGGCGTTGTAGGCCGAGGACGTGACCTGGCCGAGGTGCAGCTCGTCGAGGCGCCAGAGCATCTCCTCGAAGAGCGCGGTCTCCTGGAGCATCAGCGCCACGCCGTCCTCGTGCTGGGCGAGCACGGGGTGGGTGACCCGGCGATGGGCGTCGTGAGCCACGCGGGCGGCCGCCGCGAGCGCCCCCGCGAAGACCTCCCGCGCGGCGCCGTCCGACTGCCGCAGGTGCTCCAGCAGGTAGCCGACCTGCTGGTGTGCTTGGACGATGTCGTGCCTCACGCCGTACCCCTCAGAAGACCGGCTCGGTGTCCTCGCCGTCGCGGCGACGTCGGATCGGCTCGAAGCCGTCGTGGCCCGGCTCGTCGAAGAAGTGCTCGACGAGGTCGGCGGTGGTCTCGGGGTCGACGGGGAGCGTCCTCACCGGGACGTCCCGCGGGATCGCGTCCTTGCGCCCCAGCTTCCGGATGATGCGATCGAGCAGCATGGCTACCTCCAGCCGCTTGAATCTGCACCCCGCGTGCCGCGGCCGGTGACGGGCCGGAGCGCGACCGCGGCCTGGGGCATCCCGCCGCCTCGCGACGCGCGTGCGACACTGCACGAGAGCTGCACAGCGCCTCGGCAGGGTCGATCATGGTACCGTCGCGGTGATGGGGAGGGGCGGCGGGTGGCTCTTGGCGGTCCTGGCGATCGGGCTCGCGGGCTGTGACGGCGACGCGGTGCTCGTGGTCTCGCTGCGCACCGACTACGTGGTCGGGCTCGAGGTCGACCGCGCCACAACCGTGGTCGGCGACGGGCTCGCGACGGAGTCGATCGCGCTCGACCCGAGCGACGATCTGATCGCGGGCCGGCGCATCGCCGAGCTGAGCGTGCCCGCGGGGCGGCGTCGGATCACGGTCGAGCTCTCCGGTCCGGGCGGCTTCGTCGCCCGCCGGGTGCTCGCGCTCGACGTGCAGACCGCGGCGGCGGTGACGGCGGTGATCACCCGGAGCTGCGCGGGCGTCGCGTGCCCGAGCGCGAGCGACGCGGCGGCGACGGAGTGCCTGGGCGGGGTCTGCGTCTCGCCGGAGTGCACGCCCGAGACGCCGGAGAGCTGCCCCGAGGATCAGTGTGAGGTCGACGGCGACTGCGCGGGCGGCGGGCCGGCGTGCACGAGCCCCGCCTGCTTCGGCGGCGCCTGCGGGCTGCGGGTCGATCCGGGCGTCTGCGAGCCCGGCGTGTGCGACCCGGTCGAGGGCTGCGTCGGGGCCCCGCCGCCCGACGCGGGGACGGACGCGGGCGTCGTCATGGACGCCGGCCCTCCGCCCGTCGACGCGGGCAGCCCCTGCGCGCAGGGGTGCCCGGGCAGCTGCCGGGGTGAGATCTGCGTGCTCGACGGAAGCCCCGGCCAGACCGTCTGCCCCGCGGGCCTGGACTGCGAGCTCGCCTGCGACGGGTTCGGGGCCTGCGACAGCCGGCTGGTCTGCGGCGACGGCGTCTGCGTGGTCCACTGCGGAGGGGGCAACGCGTGCGCGGGCGGCGTCGACTGCGGCCGGGCGAGCCGCTGCGAGGTCACCTGCGACGGCCCGAACGCGTGCCGCCTCGGGGCGATCGAATGCGGCACCGGCGCCTGCGACGTGCGCTGCGAGAGCGACCAGAGCTGCACCGAGGTCGCGTGCGGCCCCGGCGGGTCGCTGGTCAGCTGCGTCGGCACCGGCGCCTGCCCGCAGGTCACCTGCAACGAGGCCCGAGGGCGCCTGACCCTGAGCTGCACCGGCTTCGGCAGCTGCGCCGACGTCGACTGCGCTGGCCAGGAGTGCGACATCGACTGCGCGGACAACACGTGCATGAGCGTCGACTGCGCCGGCGCCTGCGACTGCGACGTGACCTGCGCGCCCACCGGCTGCGGCTTTGGGGCGACCTGCTCGCCGGGCTGCGGCGCGGAGCGGGGCTGCATGAGCGACGGCACGGGCGCCTGCGGCTGCCCCGGCTCGTGACCCGCGCCGTTCGGGGCGCGTGGTAGCCTCGCGCCGGATGCAGAGAGTCTGGTGGGCGCTCGCGTTGATCCTGCTCGCGGGCTGTGAAGGCGACGCGCTGCTCGTCGTGTCGCTGCGGACGGATCTGGTGGGCGGCCTCGAGGTCACCCGCGCCGCCACGGTGGTCGACGACGGCGCGGCGATGGAGAGCGCGAGCCTGGCCGCGGGCGAGGACCTGGTCGGGGGCCGCCGGATCGCCGAGCTCCCGGTCGCCCCCGGGCGGCGGCGGGTGACGGTGGAGCTGTCGGGCCCGGACGGCTTCGTGGCCCGGCGCACGCTGCTGGTGGACGTCCGGGGCGCGACCGCGGTGACGGCGGTGATCACCCGGAGCTGCCGCGGGGTGACGTGCCCGGAGGCGAGCGACGCGGCGGCGACCGAGTGCCTGGGCGGGGTCTGCGTGCCGCCGGAGTGCACGCCGGAGACCCCCGAATTCTGTCCGGTCGCGGAGTGCGAGGCGCCGGCCGACTGCGCCTCCGGCCCGATGTGCACGGCGCCGGTCTGCCTCGGCGGGGCGTGCGGGCTGCGGGCCGACGCGAGCGCGTGCGAGGGCGGCGTCTGCGATCCGGACGAGGGCTGCGTGGACGCGCCGCCTCCCGACGCGGGCCTCCCGATGGACGCGGGGCTGCCGGACAGTGGCCTGCCGGACGGTGGGCTCGGGGACAGTGGACCGACCGACAGTGGGCTCCCGGACACCGGCCCTCCCGACGCGGGGCCCGATCCGGGGTGCGTGGCCGCCTGCCCGGGGCGCTGCGAGGGCGACCTCTGCGTGCTCGACGGGACGCCGGGGGAGACCGCCTGTCCGCCCGAGGTCCCCTGCGAGTTCCGCTGCCTGGGCTTCACCAGCTGCAGCAGCGGCCTCACCTGCGCCGACGGCCCGTGCCGGTTCCGGTGCGAGGGGCCGGGCTCCTGCGCCGGCGAGCTCCTCTGCGGCTCGGCCTCGCGCTGCGACGTGACCTGCAGCGGGAGCGGGGCGTGCGACGGGGTGATCCGCTGCGGCTCCGGCCGGTGTGACGTGGACTGCGTCAACGACAACACCTGCCTCGAGGTCCGCTGCGGCGCGGCGCCGGCCGACATCGAGTGCTCCGCGCCCGGGGCGTGCAGCACGGTGACCTGCCGGGCGCCCTCGCCCCGCCTCGACCTGCTCTGCATGGGGTTCGGGGCGTGCAACGACGTGACCTGCTCCGCCTCGGTGTGCGCGATCGACTGCAGCGGGACCTCCTGCGGCTCGGTGAACTGCAGCGCCGCCTGCGACTGCGACGTGACCTGCGCCGGCCTCGGGACCTGCAGCAGCGTCGAGTGCCCGTTCGCCTGCGCCTCGGGGCGAGGCTGCCGGAGCGACGGGACCCCCGCCTGCGCCTGCCTCTGACGCCCGTGGTAGCCTGCGGAGGCATGCGGATGCGGCTCTGGTGCGCGCTGCTCCTGCTCTGTCTCGCCGGCTGCGAGTCGGAGGCGGTGCTCGTGGTCTCCCTGCGCACCGACCTCGTCGGCGGCCTGGAGGTGGACCGCGCGGCCACGGTGGTGGACGACGGAACGATGGCGTCCACGCCGCTCTCGGCCGCCGACGACCTGATCGGGGGGCGCCGCGTCGCCGAGCTCTCCGTCGCCCCCGGGCGGCGTCGGGTGACGGTGGAGCTGTCCGGTCCGGGCGGCTTCGTGGCCCGGCGCGCGCTGCTGGTGGACGTGCAGGGCGCGACCGCGGTGACGGCGGTGATCACCCGGAGCTGCCGCGGGGTGATGTGCCCGGAGGCGAGCGACGCGGCGGCGACCGAGTGCCTGGGCGGCGTTTGCGTGCCGCCGGAGTGCACGCCGGAGACGCTCGAATTCTGTCCGGTCGCCGAGTGCGAGGCGGCGGCCGACTGCGCCTCCGGCCCGATGTGCACGGCGCCGGTCTGCCTCGGCGGGGCCTGCGGGCTGCGGGCCGACGCGAGCGCGTGCGAGGGCGGCGTGTGCGATCCGGACGAGGGCTGCGTGGACGCGCCGCCTCCCGACGCGGGCCTCCCGATGGACGCGGGCCCGAGCGACGCAGGGCTCTCCGACGCGGGGCCGGTCGACGCAGGGCCGAGCGATGCCGGGCCGAGCGATGCCGGGCCGAGCGATGCCGGCCCGAGCGACTCGGGTCGGTCCGTGTGCGCGGGGGTGTGCCCCGGCACCTGCGAGGGCGAACTGTGCGTGCTGAACGGGGCGGCGGGGCAGCAGGTCTGTCCGAGCCGCGGCGTCGACTGCGAGTTCCGCTGCACCGGCTTCGGCAGCTGCGACGGCCCGCTCACCTGCGGCGCCGGTGACTGCACCGTGATCTGCAACGGCCCGAGCTCGTGCTCGGGAGACATCCGGTGCGGCGGCGCGGCCCGCTGCGACGTGCGCTGCACGAACTCGTCGACCTGCACCGGCGAGATCCTCTGCGGCGCCAACCGGTGCGATGTGGAGTGCTCACGAGAGAGCAGCTGCACGACCGTGCGCTGCGGGCCCGGGAGGGCGGACGTGTCGTGCACGGCGATGGCGACGTGCGGCGAGGTCCTCTGCCCGAGCGCCGCCCGCCTCGATCTCGTGTGCACCGGCTTCGGCGCCTGCGACGACGTCAGCTGCGGGGGCGCGGAGTGCGCGATCGACTGCTCCGGCACCTCCTGCGCCACGGTCGCGTGCGCCCCCGCGTGCGACTGCGACGTCACCTGCACCGGCTTCTCGAGCTGCGGCACCGTGACCTGCCCCAGCGGGTGCGCCTCGGGCCGCGGCTGCATGAGCGACGGCACGCCCGCCTGCGGCTGCTGATCGCTGCGAGATCACTGGGCCTGGCAGGGGCGGTGCGCGACGCGCTCGCCGACGGGGGGCGGGCCTCCGGGGCTGAGCGGCAGGTCCATCGAGCGGCGCATGGCCTGGAGCTCGTCGGCGAAGGGCCGCGGGAGGTGATAGCGCGTCGGCTCTCGCTCGACCTTCGGCCCGAGGGGCACGATGTGGCAGCGGCCGATGGGGCTGCAGATCACGGCGACGCGGTGGGCCCCGCGCTGCGCCGTCTCGGGATCCTGGAAGTGGGCGCAGACGCCGACCCGGCGCTGCTCGGGCTGCAGGAGCGCGATCTCGTAGCCGCGCAGGCGCAGCGTCCAGACGAGGTGCGCGAAGTAGGTGTCCGGGTCGACTCCCCCCGAGCTGGCCACCAGCTGCGGCTGGGTGGTGATCGTCGAGGCGCAGCCTCCCGCGCAGAGGGCGGCGACGAGGAGCCAGGCGGCGCTACGGGTCAAAGCGTGGGCTCCCGTCCCAGGTGGCGTTCTGGATCGCGCCGGCGACGAGCACGATGAGACCGACGATCAGCAGGAGGCCGCAGGTGATGGCGCCGAAGGGCATGAGGATCGCCCCGATCTCGACCTCCTCGTCTCCCGGCGAGGCCCAGCGCGCCGACCAGATGCGGTCGTGATCGTCGAGGAACTGCGCCCACTCGACGTCGGGATCGGGCAGGGGCAAGGGCGGCGCGCGCCCGGGCGCGGTCAGGCCGTGGCCCGCGCCCTCGATCTGGTTCCAGATGGCGCTCATCAGGGCCCCGGCGCTCGGCGTCGCCTGGAGCCCGGCCCGGGCGGAGACCTGCTCGACCTTGCCGACGCAGTCGTCGATGACCGCGCTCGCCGACTGCCGCCGCATGCGCGCGTCGACGTCGCGCACCGCCAGCCGCAGCTTGGCGCGCCCCGCGTGGCTCGTGCCCAGCTCGGCCGCGTGCGCGTCGACCCAGGCGGCCACGTCGGACGGCAGCGACGGATCCGCCCGGAGCTCGGCGTCGAGGCCGCGCCGCGCCCGCGGGGGCATGCTCCGGAGCAAGGCCTGGTGCACGTCGGAGGTCCGGGCGAGGACCGGGAGCTCGCGGCGCAGTCGGGCCTCGAGCGCCGCCGGCAGGCGCGGCGCCCGGTGCACGCTCTGGGCGACGTCGGCGATGACGAAGCTCTCGAGCGTGTGCCGCAGCACGTCCTCGGCGAGCTGGGGGCGCGCCATGCCGCGGAGCTCGCGCGCGACGCGCCCCCGCGGCACGTCCCGCACCCGGCCGAGCCCCCGCTCGAGCCGCTCGAGGAGCGCCCGGCCGTCGGCGGCGCCCAGCATGCCCGGCGCGGCCCCGCAGCCGGCGAGCGAGGGCGCGGCCGCGAGCGCCCCGGTCACCAGCGAGCGGCGCAAGAACGCGCGTCGATCGAGCGCTTCGGGCGGTCCGGTCACCGCCTCGCATTGTGCAAGTCGTGAGCCACCCCCGTCCAGCCGCGTCGTGCGGCTCGCGAGGTGTCGCGAACCGTGCCGCCGGCTGCACGGCGTGACGCGCGCTCACGGAATCTCGACGTCGCGCAGGAGCGCCTCGAGCTTCCGGCGGTTCATCGGTTTGACCACGTGACCGTCGAAGCCGTGCTCGAGGGGGTCGCGCGAGAGCTGCGCCCGCGCCCACCCGGTGAGCGCGACCACGTGGGGGCGGTCGCCGCCGGGCAGCGCGCGGATGCGCCGGCAGGCCTCGAAGCCGTCGACCTCGGGCATGCCCAGATCCATGAGGATCAGATCCGGCATCCGCGCCTCCGCCGCGGCGACCGCCTCGGCGCCGCCGTGCGCGACGTGGGTCCCGCAGCGCATGCGCTCGAGCAGCATGGACAGGCTGAGGGCGGCGTCGGCGTTGTCGTCCACGACGAGCACGGCGAGCCCGGTCGGCGCCTCGCGCCTCGGCGCGTCGGCCGCGTCCTCGGGGGGCGCGGAGCGCGGGACGCGCACGGTGAAGGTGCTGCCGTGGCCCAGCCCCTCGCTCTCGACCTCGACCGCGCCGCCGTGCAGGTCGACGAGGCTCCGCACGAGGGCGAGGCCGATGCCCAGGCCGCACATGGAGCGCTCCGGCCCGTGCACCTGCCCGAACATCTCGAAGGCGTGCTCCACCTGCTCCGGAGCGAGCCCGAGGCCGTCGTCCTGCACCTGCACGACCGCGTCGTCACCCAGGGCGGCGAGCCGCGCGGTGACGTGCCCGCCCGGGTCGGTGTAGGTGGCGGCGTTGGTCAGCAGGTTCGCGATGACCTGCGCGAGCCGCGCCTCGTCGCCGTCGACCCAGACCGGCTCCTCCGCGCGCTCGACCGTCAGCGCGTGGCCCGCCCGGGCGATGGTCTCGCGCGTCGCCTCGAGCGCGCTGTCGAACGCGACGCGGAGGTCGAAGCGCGCGCGCCGCAGCTCGATCTTGCCGCGGCCGATGCGGCTCACGTCGAGCAGGTCGTCCACCAGCCGGACCAGCTGCGCGAGCTGCCGCTGCATGATCGCGAGGGGCCGCGTCAGCGCGGCGTCGTCGGCGACGGCCATCTCGAGGATCTCGAGGCCGCTGCGGATCGGCGCCAGGGGGTTGCGGAGCTCGTGGGCGAGCGTGGCGAGGAAGTCGTCCTTGCGTCGATCCGCCTCGGCGATCGCCTCGACCTTCTCGCGGCGCGCCCTGGCGAGGGCCAGGCTCCCGCTCACCCGCGCGACGAGCTCCCGCGCGCTGAAGGGCTTGACCAGGTAGTCGTCGGCGCCGGCCTCGAGCCCCTCCACGCGGGCCTCCTCTCCGGCGCGCGCGCTCAGGAGCAGCACGGGCGTCGAGGCGAGGCGCGGCACCTCGCGCAGCCGCCGCAGGAGGCCGAGGCCGTCGAGCTTCGGCATCATCACGTCGCTGAGGACGAGGTCGGGCTCCAGGGCGAGGGCGCGCTCGAGCGCCGCCTCTCCGTCCGCCACCGTCACCACGTCGTGGAACGGCGCGAGCAGCCGCGCGAGGTACTCCCGCATGTCGGCGTTGTCGTCGGCGACGAGCACGCAGGCGCGCTGCTCGTCGGGGCCCACGCGCGAGGGCAGGGTGGGCTCGTCGAGGGTCCGCTCGGGCTGGGTCGGCGGCTCGGGCAGCCACCGCAGCGCCTCCTCGACGAAGGGCGCCGCGCCGAGCGCCGTCGACACCCGCTCGCCCCGCTCCTCCACCTGCCCCGCCGGCAGGTGCGCGTGGCCTTTGGGGATGCGCACGGTGAAGGTGCTCCCGCGGTCGACCTCGCTCTCGACCGTGACGTGCCCGTGGTGCAGCTTCACCAGCTCGTGCACGAGCGCGAGCCCGATGCCCGAGCCCTCGTGGGTGCGGCCGCGCGCGCCCTCGACGCGATGGAAGCGCTGGAACAGCGCCGGCAGATCGTCGTCGGCGATGCCGGTGCCGGTGTCGCGCACCCGGAGCACCGCGTGCTCGTCCTCCTCGTCGAGGGTGACCGTGATGCTCCCCTCGAAGGTGAACTTGAAGGCGTTCGAGAGGAGGTTGAGCACGATCTTCTCCCACATGTCGCGGTCGACGTAGATCGGCTCGCGGAGGGGAGGGCATCGCACGTCGAAGGTCAGGCCGGCCTTCTCGATCGCGGCGCGGAAGACGCTCGCGAGCTCGGCGGTGAGCCGGGCGATCGGGGTGGGCTCGAAGCGCGCCTGGACCCGGCCCGCCTCGATCCGCGAGAAGTCGAGCAGCGTGTTGACGAGCTTGAGGAGGCGCTGGCCGTTGCGGTGGATCACCTCGAGCATCGCGCGGTCGTCGGCCGGTAGGTCGCGCGCGAGCAGATCCTCGGTCGGCGAGAGCATCAGCGTCAGCGGCGTCCGGAGCTCGTGGCTGACGTTGGAGAAGAACGTGGTCTTGGCGCGGTCGAGCTCGGCCAGCGCCTCCGCGCGCCGCCGCTCCTCCTCGGCCGCCCGGGCGGTGGAGATCGACGAGGCGAGCTGGCGCGCGACCAGCGCGAGGAAGTCCCGGTAGGGCTCGTCCGCGGCGAGCCGCGCGCTCGCCCCGAGCACGACCACGCCCGCCGGCCGCTCGCTCCCGCGGCTCACCAGCGGCAGGAGGGTCGCCGAGGACGGCGGCTCGGGCCACGGGCCCGCCGGCACCTCGGGGAGGCGCTCGGCCAGGCCCTCGACCACGACCGGCTGGAGCTCGCGCATCGCCTCGTCCAGCGGCCACGCGGCGCGCGCCTCTCGGTCCCCCCGCGGGCTGTAGGGGCGACCCGGCTCGGCTCCCGACCACGCCGCGAGGCGGAGGCCCTCGTCGGGCGTGTCGAGATAGAGGAGCGAGAAGGGCAGGTCGGCGAGGTTCTGGCCGAGCACGTCGGCGGATCGGCGGCAGGCGTCGTCGACGTTGCGCGCCTCCAGCGGGCTCGCGGCCAGGTCGCGGAGCGTGCGCAGCCGCCGCTCGCCGATCACCTTCTCCGTGGTCTCGGTGCAGGCGCAGAAGAGCCCGCCGATCCCGCCGCTCTCGTCGCGGATGGGGCTGTAGGAGAAGGTGAAGTAGGTCTCCTCCGGGAAGCCCCGCCGCTCCATGACGAGCAGGAGGTCGTCCGAGAAGGTCGCCTCGCCGTGCTGCACGACGCGGTCGACCATCGGCCCGATGGTGTCCCAGATCTCGGCCCAGATCTCGCGCCCCGGCCGCCCCATCGCCCACGGATGTTTGGCGCCGAGGATGGGCGCGTAGCTGTCGTTGTAGAGCTGGACCGCCTCCGGCCCCCAGAAGGTGAACATCGGGTAGCGCGAGTTGAGCAGGATGCTCACCGCGGTCCGCAGGCTCTGCGGCCACCCCTCCCGCGGCCCCAGCGGGGACTCGTCCCAGGCCATCGCCCGGAGCAACGCGCCCGCCTCACCGCCCCCCGCCAGGAAGTCCACGCTCACGACGTTCCCCCACGGGACATTCTAGCCTCGGCCGTCCTGACGGAAATGAAAAAGCCGGCCCGAAGGCCGGCTTTTTTGCGGAAGAGAGGACTCGAACCTCCACGGATTTTACTCCACCAGATCCTTAGTCTGGCGCGTCTGCCAGTTCCGCCACTTCCGCGTGGGGCGAGCGAATCTAGCTGGCTGGCCGGGGATGTCAAGCGGTGGCGATGTCCTTTTTCGGGGGACGCGTGTACCACCAGGCCCAGAGCACGAAGAGGGCCTGGAACGGCAGCCTCAGGTAGAGGCCCCAGGCCGGCGCGTCGAACTGCTCCGGGTGCAGCGCCATGTGGACGTTGGCGGGGAAGACCGCGAACAGGAGCGCGATGAGGCCCCAGGCGGCGAAGGCGCGGGTGCGCGGCCAGAGCAGGAGCAGGCCGAGCGCGATCTCGGCGATCCCGGAGATCCAGACCAGCTCCAGGTGGGCCGGGAGATAGGGCGGCATGATCGCCACGTAGAAGTCCGGGCTCACGAAGTGGTTCACGCCCGCGGCGACGTAGGCGAAGGCCATCACGTAGAGGAGCACCGTCTTCAACACCGCACCTACGTGGCTCCACCGCGTCCGGATCGCAATCGGTGACGCGCCTGACAGCGGCGGCGGACAGGGCTGGCAGCGGGGCGGCCGCAGGCGCCGAAAAGCTCAACGATCTCGTGAAGCGACCGGTCTGGCACGGAGGTCGCTCAGGGGCTCGTCACTCGAAAGGGAGACGAGACATGAACGACAAGATCGGCAAGCTGGGCGGTGTGTGGGTGTGGCTCTTCGCGCTGAGCGCGGTGCTCCTCGGCATGGGGAGCGGGTACGTGACCGCGGGCATGGGCGCGAAGATCTCGAGCGCGGTGTACTTCGGGATCTTCCTGGTGAGCGGCTTCGCGGCGATGGCGCTCACCAAGGCCAAGGCGCTGCTCGGCATCGCCGCCTTCCTGCTCGCGGCGCTGATCAGCGCCGCCGGCTACTTCTGGGTCGCGGCCCAGGCGATGACCGAGGCGACCAGCGCGCTCGGCGCGGCCGAGGTCGGGGGCACGCTCGGGGCGGCGATGGGCGCCTTCGTGGCCGTGATCACCTTCCTCGTGAGCGCGACCGGGGGCGTCACCGGCGCCGTCGCCGGGGTGCGCGCCCGCAAGCAGCTCGCGGCGGCGTGAGCGCGGACCCGCCCGCCCGCGGCCGGGCCGGGCGGGTCCGACCGGACGTGTCCCTCGCCGCCCGATATGCTCGGCGGCGATGGACTCCGTCGGCGACTACGTCCTGCTCGACCGGGTGGGCGAGGGCGGCATGGCCCAGGTGTGGCGGGCCCGGGCGCCGGGCGGCGACGAGGTCGCGATCAAGGTGCTCGGGCGGGGCGGCGAGGCGTCCGAGGCGGACCTGGGCCGCTTCGAGCGCGAGATCCGGATCGCGGAGTCGCTCTCGCACCCCCACCTGATCTCGGTGCTCGACCACGGGGTCGACGAGGCGCGCGGGCCGTGGCTCGCGATGCCGCTGGTTCGCGGCATGACGCTGCGCGACCTGTTCGCGGGGCAGCGGCTGTCCCCCGAGGCGGCGCTGGTCCTGCTCGAGCCGCTCGCGGAGGCGCTCGGCGCGCTGCACGCCGAGGGGCTCGTGCACCGCGACGTGAAGCCCGAGAACCTGATGCTGAGCCCGCTGGGCGACGTGACCCTGGTGGACCTCGGGCTGGCGATCGGCGAGGGCGACACGCGCCACACCCGCGAGGGCGAGGTGGCGGGATCGATCCCCTACATGTCGCCCGAGCGCATCGAGGGGCGCGACGTCGACGCCACCGCCGACGTCTGGTCGTTCGCGGTGATGCTCTACGAGCTGGTCGCCGGCGAGCGGCCCTTCGCGCGGGAGCGGCCGGCGGAGGAGGTGGCCGCGATCCTCTCCGGCGCCTTCGAGCCGCTCTCGACGCGAGACCGGCGGACCCCGCCCGAGCTCGACTTCTTCGTCGGCGCGGCGCTGTCGCCCGATCCGTGGAGCCGGCCGCGCGACGCGGCCGCGGTGCTGCAGCGGATCTCGCCGCTCATCCCGGGCGCGCGCGAGAGCCGCAAGGCCGACCGGGTCTCGGTGCTGAGCGACCGCCGGGGCTTCGAGGCGCGGGTGGCCCAGCGCGCGGCGGCGAAGCTCTGCGACGAGGCCGAGGCGATGCTCGCGCGCGGCGACGGCTTCGGGGCGCTGCGGGTGCTCGACCGGGCGCTGGCCCACGCGCCCGACGACGCCCGGATCACCGCGCTCGTCGAACGCGCGGGTGAGGGGCCGGTCGCGCCGCCGGTCGCGCCGCCGGTCGACTCCGAGCTGAGCGCCCCGCCGCCCCGTCCGCGCCGGGCCTGGATCGCGGCGGGCTTCGCGCTGCTGCTCGGAGGCGGCGCGGCGGGCTTCGCGCTGCTGAGCCAGTCGGCGGACGAGGCGCCGCTCGAGGCGGCGGTGGCGGCGGCGAGCCAGGCGTCAGAGGAGGAGGCGCCCGAGGAGGAGGCGCCGGTCGACGCCGGCGCGGCGGAGGCGGCCGACGCGGGGGCGCCGCTCGCCTATCACCGCATCCCCGACGCGCTGCTCACCAACGACGGCCCCGCCGATCCCGACGCGCTGCGGCCGGCCGAAGGAGAGCCGCTGGTCGAGGCGAGCGGGCTCGGCGAGGACCCCGAGGAGGCGGTCGCGCGCACCACCCGCGCGCTCGAGGACACGCCGGACGACGTCTCGCTCCAGGTCGAGCGGGCGATGGCCCAGCTCGCGCTCGGTCGGTCCGAGGGGCTGCGCGCGGTCGAGCGGCTGACCCGGGCGCACCCGGACGCGCCCGACGCCTGGACCGCGCTCGGGCACGTGCGCCTCCGGCAGGGGCGGTTCGACGAAGCGCAGGCCGCGCTCGACCGGGCGATCGAGCTCGACCCCGAGCACGTCACCGCGCATCGCCACCGCGGCCTCCTGGCCCTGCGGCTCGGCCGGACGCGCGACGCCTACGCGGCGCTCGCGCGCACCCTGGAGCTCGACCCCGGGAACCTGCACGCGCTCACCGGCATGGCCGAGATCTACCAGCAGGTCGGGCGCACCCCCGACGCGGCGCCCTTCCTCGAGCGGCTGACCGAGCGCTCCCCGTTCAGCGCCGAGGCCTGGGCCGCGCTCGCGATCGCGCTCGCCCAGTCCCGCGATCCCGCCGAGCGGCGCGGGGGCGTCGCGGCGGTGGAGCGGGCGCTCGAGCTCGACCCGGACAACCCCCGGGCCCTCGAGCAGCGCTGCCTCCTCTTCGCGCAGCTCGAGCAGCCGGGCGCGATCGCCGCGTGCGATCAGGCGGTGGTCGCGCTCCCGACCCACACCGATCTCTTCACCGCCCGGGCCCTCGCCCACTCCCGACAGGGCATGCACGCGCAGGCGCTGGCCGACGCCGATCGCGCGGTGGAGCTCGCGCCGACCGAGGCGCGGCACTACGCGAACCGCGCGATCGTGCGGGGTCGAGCCGGGCGAGAGGCGGAGGCGGTCGCCGACGTGCGCGCCGCCTGCCAGCTCGGTCACCAGCGCTCGTGCGCCCGCCTCGGCTCGCTCGGCCCGTAGCCTCGCGGGCCGATGCGCGGTACAGCGGATCGATGATGGGCTTGCGGCTGACGATCCGGGTGAAGGGGCTCGAGCCGCTCGAGCGTCGCCTCGATCGCGCCTTGCTCTCGATCGGCTCCGCGCCCGACGCGGACATCCGGCTCGCCCCGGTGGCCGCGCAGTGGGCGATCCTCCGGGTGCGCGACGACGGCCTGGAGATCCGGCGCATCGGGGTCGCGGGCGCGACGCGGCTCGCCGCCGGCGAGGCGATCACGCTCGACGAGGTCGAGCTCTCCCTGGTCTCGGGAGCGCCCGCGGAGGACGACGACGGTCTCCCGGTGCAGGCCCTCGCCGAGGCGCTCGCCGGCGCCGAGACGCCGGACGCCGCGCTCGACCGGCTCCTCGACGGGCTGATCCACGCGACCGGGGCGGAGACCGGCGCGGTGCTGCTCGCCGAGCGCGGCGGCTACGAGGTCGCGGCCGCGCGGCACGCCGACGGCCGGGTGCTCGAGGAGGCGGAGCAGCTCCTGAGCGACACGCTGGTGACCGACGTGCTCGCCGGCTCGAGCTCGACCCTCTGCCTCCGCGACCTCGGCGCTCACGCCCGCTACCGCTCGGTGCCCTCGGTGGTCGCGCTCCGGCTGAGCAGCGTGCTCTGCGTCCCGATGCGACTCGGCCCGCGGGTGCTCGGCGCGATCTACCTCGGCCACCACGACCCGAAGCGCGGCTTCGCCGACGCGCACGCCCGCGACCTGAAGGTGCTCGCCTCGATGGCGCTGCCCCTGCTCGCCCAGCTCCGCCGCGCCCGCCAGGTGCCCGACGCGCTCGAGGCGCTGGTGGGCGAGTCGGCGGCGATGGCCGAGGTGCGCGAGCTGGTCCGGCGGGTGGCGCCGAGCGATCTCAGCGTGCTCCTGCTCGGCGAGACCGGGACCGGCAAGGAGGTCACCGCGCGGGCCATCCACGGGGCGAGCCCCCGGGCCGACCGCGCGCTCGTCGCGCTCAACTGCGCGGCGGTGCCGGAGAGCCTGCTCGCGGTGGAGCTCTTCGGCTGCAAGAAGGGCGCGTTCACCGGCGCGCTGACCGACCGGGTGGGGCGCATCGAGGCCGCGCACGGCTCGACCCTGTTCCTCGACGAGGTGGGCGACATGCCCACGCCGATGCAGGTGGCGCTGCTGCGGGTGCTCGAGGAGCGCGTGATCACCCGGGTGGGCGAGAACGACGAGCGCCCGGTCGACTTCCGGCTCGTCGCCGCCACCAGCAAGGACCTCGACGCCGAGGTGGAGGCGGGGCGGTTTCGGAAGGATCTCCTCTACCGGCTGCGTGAGCTCGCCATCGTCCTGCCGCCGCTCCGCGACCGGGAGGGCGACGCGCTGCTCCTCGCCCGGCTCTTCCTCCGCCAGGCGGAGTCGCAGCTCGGCCTCCGGCCCCGCGCGCTCTCGGCGGCGGCCACCCGGGCCCTCTCGTCCCACCGCTTCGAGGGGAACGTGCGCGAGCTCCGGGCGGTGATGCGGCGCGCCTCCATCCTCTGCGACGGCGACGCGATCGAGCCCGCGCACCTGCAGCTCGAGGCGCCGCGCGCGGCGTCGCCCGAGATGGGGCCGCTCGACGCGCCGCTGGCCGAGGCGCGGGACGCGTTCGTCGCTCGTTACGTGCGCGCGGTGCTCAACCGCCACGGAGGCAACCGGGAGGCGGCGGCCGCGGCGCTCGACATCAGCGTCCGCAGCCTCTACCGGTATCTCAGCTGATCAGCTCGCGGCCCGCTGGGGCACGAGGCCGTGGTCGACCGCGTAGAGCACGAGGTCCACGGTGGTCTTCACGCTGAGCTTGTCCATGATGCGCGCCCGGTAGGTCTGCACCGTCTTGGCGCTGATCCCGAGCGACTTGGCGATCTGCGACGCCTTCTGGCCGCGCACGATCCGCTCGAGCACCTCGCGCTCCCGATCCGAGAGCGCCTGGTGGGGCGCCTCCTCCGGCTCGGTGGGCACGCCGCGCACGAGGAGCTCCACGAGCTCGGGCGGCATGTAGCGCTGGCCGCTCGCCACGGTGCGCAGCGCCTCCACGATCTCGTGCGGCCCCGCCGTCTTGGCGAGGAAGCCCTGAGCGCCGGCGCGGAGGCAGCCCACGCCGACCTCCTCGACCTCGCGCATCGTGAAGACGAGCACCGCCGCGCGGGGGTACCGCCTGACGAGCTCCCGTACGAGATCGTACCCGTGGACGTCGGGCATCCCGAGGTCCAGCAGGACGACGTCGGGCGAGGACACCGAGACCCCCGCCAGGGTCTCGACGCCGGTGCCCGCCTCACCGACGACCACGAGGTCGTCGAGCTCGTCGAGGATCTGCTTGATCCCCCGGCGGATGGCCGGGAAATCGTCCGCCACGAAGACAGTGGCATTGCTCCGTTCCGACATGTCGGGAGCTTACACGATTTTTGCGCGCGTCCAACGTCGCCCGACACGGTTTTTGAACGCAGTTCAGTCTTTTCGCGGGCGGTTCGAGGACGTCACGCACCCTTTTCGCGCCGTCTTCGGGCGCCCTCGCCCGAGCTGTGACCAATCGGGGTAAGCGACGAGTAAGGGCGCACGATCGCGTTCGACGTCGGCGGACTACCGACGTCGAATGTCGCCCTCATCGGAATGATTCAATCTCAGGGACAGCTACAGTGGCGTTGACTCGGAGCGGACTCCAGCTCGCCGCAGCTCCCGCCGGCCGGCAGCTCCCAGTAGGCGTCCTCGACCACCGCCCCGGGGGTGAGCCCGTGGGCCTCGACGCAGCCCCGGGAGAACTCGAGGGTCCGGGTGAGCGGCACGCAGCCGTCGGGGTAGGTCGCCTCGGGCGCCATGGTCAGGGTGACGTCGAGCAGATCGTCGCAGCCGTCGCCCCCGTCCCCGACCGCGTCCACCGTGACCGCGCCGGTGACCATCCAGACCTCACAGCCGAAGCGGTACTCGGTGGGGATGGTGTCGCACTCGTCGAAGCCGTCCTCGTCGACCGCGCGCACGGAGACCTCGCCGCGCAGCGCGAAGTCCACCCCGCGGACCTCGGCCTCGAGCACGAAGCGGTGACCGTCGGGCGCGTCCCAGCCGATCTGATCGTTCAGGTGCCGCATCTGCAGGCGGTCGCCGCTCCGCCGCATCGGGTCGGTCCAGTCGTAGGAGTGCGACGGGGCGTCTCCCGCCTCCCCCGGGTGGGCGGGGTCCTCGCGGTGCCGGAGGCGGACCTGCACGCAGCCGTCACCGCTGGTCACCGAGGCCGGGATCTCCAGGGACGGCAGGATCATCGTGCCGCCCTGGAAGCCCCACTCGTAGGTGACGTCCTGGCCGTCCTCCCAGGGCACGACCTCCTCGTCGCGCAGCTCGCCGATCACCAGCCCCGGCTCCGCGTCCCCCTCGAAGTAGGTGAGACCCCGGCAGCGCTGCGCGTAGCAGGCGCCGTCGAGGCAGATCCGGTCGGGGCCGCTGTCGAGATCGGGCTCGGGCCCGCCGTCGGCCGTCTCGTCGACGACGAGGGGCTGGCACCCGACCAGGCAGAGGACCAGGGAGACGAGGGAGGCGCGCATGGGCCGCGCTCCAGGCAAGTGAAGTGCCATCCCTCGGCGCGGACAGTTGGAGGGGTTGGTGGCACGGATCGGCGCGCCCACCGGATCGGGAGGCACGCCAGACCGTCACGCCGGCTTCAGGAGACCAGGCCCCAGACGACCCCGCCGAGCATCTGGAGCGCGACGAGCACCAGGAGCGCGCGGGTCGCGGTGGCGAAGCCGCGCTCGCTCATCCGGTTCAGCAGGTGCTTGCCGACCCAGGTGCCCACGAACACGCCGGCGACCATCAGCGCGAGCGGCATCGCCCACGGCCCGAAGTCGAAGGAGAGGGCGAGGCCGAAGAGCGGGATCTTCAGCGCGTGCCCGACCGTCTGCACCATCGCCTTGGTGGCGACGTGGGCCTCCTTCTTCACGTCGTAGAGGAGGAGCGCCTGCGAGACGAGCGGCCCGGTGGAGCCGACGACCACGCCGAGCAGGCCGGTCAGGAAGCCGAAGAGGTAGAACGCGCGCAGCGAGGTGGCGCTCTGAGGCTTCGGCACCTTCTTGGCGAAGAGGCTCGCGAGGATGGCCAGCGCGAGCAGCACCTCGAGGACCCGGGGATCGGTCGAGGCGAGCCACGCGACCACCACGATGCCGAGCGCCGAGCCCGGCAGGACGAGCGCCAGGAAGCGCCCCGCGATGTCCCAGCGGACGTGCCGCCAGAACGCCGCGATGCGGGTGAGCCCGGCCGCCGCCTGCACCGCGCCGTGCAGGGGCACGACGGCGGTGGCCGGCACGACCAGGAGCAGCCCGGAGAGGAGCAGCACGCCGCCCCCCACGCCCGTCATCGCCGACAACGCGGCGGCGGCGAGCGCGGCGAGGCCCAGCACGGCCGCGACGAAGGGCGTCATGTCAGTGGACCGGCGGCGGCGCCTCGGAGAGCTGCTGCTTGCGACCGGCCTTCTTCTTCAGCCGGGAGCGATCGAGGTAGGCCAGGTGGGCGGCGCCGACCTCGGCCCGGAGCTGCGCGGCCACCTCGACGAGGTGGTCGTAGAGCGCCTCCACGCAGTCGACGTGCGCCTTGGCGTCCAGCGGCATCGAGAGCGTGTGCGCGCGGCCGAGCTGCGAGCCGACCGCGAAGCAGACGTCGATCTGCTGCACCGTGGTGAGGCGCCGCTTGAGCTTCTCGTTCTGGGTGGGGATCTCGCGGACCCAGTACTCGACGCCCTCGTGGGTCGCCCAGCCCGGGTGCTGCTCCCAGCCCGGCGCGTGGAGCTCGCCGGCCGCGACCATGCGCTGGCCGTTGTGCGGGAAGGGGTTCACGAACCAGGCGTCGTCCGGCTCGTCGTAGACCTCCTTCACGTCGATCAGGCGCGGCTCGATGTCGTCCCGGTTGGGCTCGAGCAGCAGCAGGGTGTGCAGCTTGCCGAGCGAGCCGGGGACCTCCGCCGCGGCGGTGATCGTGTAGACGCTGGCCAGCTCGAGCTCGTCGCGGCTCTCGAGGTAGCTCTCGAGCAGCGCCTGGAGGCGCGGCTGGTGGGGGTCGATCGGGTGCTCGGCGAGGCGACCGCCCCACTTCCGGCCCTTCTCGAGGTACCGGACGAGGTCCTGCTGCCAGCGCTTGGGCTCCTTCTTGCGCAGGTCGCGCATCTCCTCCCAGCCGAGGCCGGGGGCGCTGACGCCCATCAGGTAGCCGCGACGGAACGAGTCGAGCACCGCGGGGTGCAGGAGCCGGCCGTCGCTCTCGTCCGCCCGGCGGCAGGACACGGAGACCAGGAAGCGGGAGAGGTCGTAGCCGAACGGGCCGAAGCGCGCGCGGTCGAAGTCGACCATCGCCGCGCCGCGGGTGGTCTTGGCGTAGTTGGCCAGGTGCGGGTTGCCGTGAAGGAAGGCGCGGGGCATCGCGTCGACCTCCGCCAGCTCAACGAACCGGCGCTGCATGGCCGTGTGGGTGTGGCGGAAGAAGCGGTGGAGGCCGCGCTCCGGGTGACGGTACTCGTCGACTAGTTCAGGCGAATCGCTCTGGGGCTGGCGGTGAAACGGGTTCATCGTGAGGTCCCTTCCGCACGTATGTGACGCAAAGGTGAGCGTGAGTCACGCAAACGTCACAATTGCTACTTCTGCGACACGAAAGCAAGTGGACGGCTCTCTACACCCCTCACTTTTCTGGGCAAGAGCTCCGTGACGCGTTTGTGACGGGCGCGTGGATCAGCGCATCAGGATCGCCCAGAGGGCGCCGGCGAGCGTCAGCAGGCCCACCGCGAGCACGAAGAGCAGCCCCGTCGGTATCCCCGAACGTGGACGTGGCTCGCGGGTGTGCAGCGTCGGGCGGTCGCGCTCGACGTAGGCGGGGCCGTCGATCTCCGTGGGGGCGTCGGTCCCCGGGATCGGCCCCGTGAAGCTGCCCGAGCTGGTGCTGAGCCCGGCGCTCTCGGTGATCGCCTTCCGCTCCTCGTGGCTGATCACCGCCGAGCTCGGCCCGGTGCGCTGCCGCGGCTCGGTGCGCTCGGCGTCGTGGAGCCGGACGCAGTCGGGCGGCAGGGCCCGGAGCGCCTCGAGCATCGCTCGGGCGGTCGGGAAGCGCTTGGCCGCGTCCTTGGCGAGCGACCTGGCGAGCAGCGCCTCGAGCGCGGGGTCGACCTCGAGCCCCGGCCGGACCTCGGTCAGCGGCGGGATCGGCTCGAGCAGGTGGGCCCGGAGCAGCTCCGAGCGGCGCTCGTAGAGGAAGGGGCGCCGGTCCGCGAGCAGCTCGTAGAGCATCACCCCGAGCGCGTAGACGTCGGCCCGTACGTCGATGAACACGCCGGTGATCTGCTCGGGGGCCATGTAGGCCGGGGTGCCCACGATGCGGCCCTTGCGGGTGAGGGTGCCCTCCTCGTTGGTCTCCTCGACCGAGAGCATCTTGGCGAGCCCGAAGTCGAGCAGCTTCACCGCCCCGTCGTCGACGAGGAAGACGTTCGCGGGCTTGAGGTCGCGGTGCACCACCTCGTGCTCGTGGGCCTCCGCCAGCGCCTGGAGGATCGGCTCGTAGAGGGTCAGGGCCCGCATCGGGTCGATCGGCCCCTCCTCGAGCTCGTCCTCGAGGGTGCGGCCCTCGAGCAGCTCCATCGCGATGAAGGTCCGGCCCTCCTCGATCCCGAAGTCGGTGATCTCGACGATGTTCGGGTGCGAGAGCTTGTGCAGCACCCGCGCCTCGCGCCGGAAGCGCTTCTCGAGGCCGGTGATCGAGCCGAGGTCGTTGTGCAGGACCTTGAGCGCGACGGGCTGGCCGCCCGAGACCGCCCGATAGACGATCCCGGTCGCGCCGGTCCCGATCGTCTCGTCGATGCGGTAGGCGCCGAGCGTACGCCCGACCAGATCCTCCCCCGCCGGCATGGGGGGACGATAAGGCGAGCCTCACTCGATGGCGAGAACCTTGCCGAGGCGCGCGAGCAGGGGGAGGCCGGCCGGGAGGCCGTAGATGCGCAGGGCGCCGCTCCGGAGCGCGGTCGCCATCGCCCGGTTCACCTCGCCGCGCGGGTCCGGCAGGCCGAAGCGCCCGGTCTCCATGCGGGACATGTCGGCCACCACCTCGGCGGTGCCGCGGACCGTGACGTCCGGGATGCCGACGATGCCGTCGTGCACCACCGCGCGGCCGCCGCGGAACTCCATCGTCAGCGCGACGTCGGCGTCCTCGGCCACGATCGCCACCCGGCCGACCAGCCGCTCGAAGGCGGTGACCCGGTCGGGGTGGTCGTCGAGGTTCTGGCTCATCATCGTGGCCATCATGATGGCCAGGCCGTTGTCGTCGGCCCCGGGCGCGAGCTCGATCGCCGCCATGGCTCAGGCCGGGAAGTCGGTGTCGACCAGGGTCGCCGACGAGACGAGCTGCTTGCTGGCCACCACGAACTTCAGGAGCGTGGGGAGGTGGCCCTTCTTCAGCTTGAGCTTGTTCTGCATCATCGCCTTGGTCGGGTCGACGTCGCCGCTGAGCACCTCTTTCCAGCGCTCGTACTCGGCGCGGACCACGAAGTCGGCGGTCTCGGCGCCCTGGGCGTCGGTCATCTCCGCATCGCGGCACTTGCCGCCGTGGAGGTCGAGGACCATCGCAGTGTCACGCTCGATGCCGATCTCGGGCCGCGCCTCGACGACGTAGGCGACCTTGCCGTGCGTCCAGCCGGCGCCCGCCTTGGCGTAGCCGTCGTTGGCGTTGATCGCGTCTTTGAAGGCGGCCGTCCACTCGGCCGAGGGAAACTTGATGCCCAAGGGTCTGCCTCCGGAAATGCTCGAATCGGGCGCGGAAAGTAGGCTGGCCGAAGGCCGGGCGCAATGCCCCGGCCGTTTGCTTCGACGTCCCGGCCGCCAAACGCTAATGTCGGAACGTTTTTCGAGGCCGGGCGTTCGCGCCCCCCGCGGGAACCGAACGGTCACCCCGCGCGTCTCACGGCTCGAGCAGGAAGTCCCATCCGATTCTTCACCGCCATCGCCCAGCTCTTCCTCGCCCAGGTGAAGGGGATCGGCTGGCCTACGCTCGTCTCGCTGGGGCTCCACGGCGCCCTGGTGATCGGCGTGCTGCGGGCGCCCGCCAGCTGGGTGGAGCCCGAGGCGGAGCCGCCGCCGGTGGAGATCACGATCGTGACCCCCGAGCCGGAGCTCGCCCCGGAGCCCTGGCCGGAGGAGGAGGCGCCGATGCCCGAGGCGCTCCCGGAGCCGCTGCCCGAGGAGGCGCCGCCCCCGGAGGCGCCGGCCGCCTCTGCGATGCAGCTCCCCGGCCCGTCGATCGAGCCCTCCGAGGAGCGCCAGGAGGCGGGCGGCGATCCGCTGCCGAGCGTGGTGGAGCTGCCGAGCGCAGCGCCCGAGCGCCAGACGCCCGAGTCGCAGGAGAGCGAGGAGGAGCGGCAGCGTCGGCTGGCCGCCCTGATCGATCCCCGCAACGCGGCGCGCGGCGGCTTCACGCCCACCGGCCCCGGCCCCTCGCAGCGCAGCGGCCCGGCCGGGCTGGGCACGGGCCCCCGCGGCCCGAGCGAGCAGGAGATCGAGCGTCGCCTCGCGCAGGGCCTGCGGGCCGAGGCGATGACCAAGAGCTACACGACCCGGGAGCGCGTGGAGCCGCGCCGCCGCTCGGACGGCTCCTACGCCTGGCAGGGGCACCGCTTCACCGCGATCATCCAGCCCGACGGCGAGGTCCAGTTCCAGGACCGCGGCGCCGCGGAGTACGACCTGGGCAGCGGCTCGGGGAGCTTCGACGCGATGGACGCGATCATGGGCGCGGCGGGACAGGACCCCTACGCCTACGAGCGCGAGCGCTTCATGCGGGAGACCGAGGAGCTGCGGCACCGCCTCGAGGCCGAGTACCGCCGGCGTCAGATGGCCCAGGGGGTGCGCGGCTTACGAGGCCGGCTGGGACGGATCTGGGCGACGGCCGAGCGCAGCCACGCCCAGCGGCGCAGACGCCTGTTCCAGATCTGGGACGAGATCGCGGAGGACGGCAGCGCCGACGGGGCGCGCCGCGCGGTGATCACCTTCATCCGCGAGAACCTCCCGGCGGGCAGCGAGCACGCCTACACCGACCGCGAGCTCGAGCGGTTCAACGCCCAGCGCGAGAGCCGCGAGCGCTTCGACCCCTACTGAGGGTGCACTCGGAGATTGGCTCCCGGGCCGGAATCTGTATGATGGCGGCGTGGGGACAACCGAGGGCGAGCAGCGCACCGTCCTCGTCGTAGAGGACGAGGACGGAGTACGTCGCGTGGTCGTGCGCGTAGTGCAGGCGGCGGGCTATCGCGTGATCAGCGCGTGTGAGCCGGACGAGGCGTTGAAGCTCCTCGACGGCTCCATCCCCGACGCGGTGGTCACCGACGTGAGCATGCCGCACGGCGGGGGCACCCGGCTGGTGGAGGAGCTCCGGCAGGGCCGGCCCGAGCTGCCGGTGGTGTTCATGACCGGGTACGCGCCGGACGATCAGGGGCTCGATGGGGTGGTGCTCCTGAAGCCGTTCCGGCCGAACCAGCTGCTCGAGGCGCTCCAGAAGGCGTTCGGCGCGCCCGCCTAGGCGGAGCCGCGAGAAGGCGCGGGCACGGGCACGGGCAGGGGCACGGGCAGGGGGCCCGCCTGCTAAGGTTCGGGCATGGACACCCGGCCGATTGATGTCTCGGTGGTGATGCTCGGGATCGACGCGTCTGCGCGGCGGGAGGTGCAGGACGCGATGGAGGCGATCGCGGCGAGCGGGGACACCGCCACGCCGGCCGGGCTGGTGCAGATGCTGCGGGAGGCGATCGCGCTGCTGCGCAGCCGGGAGGACGCCTGGACGCACGCGGCGGCGGAGAACCACCCGCCGATGGAGGCCGAGGAGGCGGAGGCGAAGTTCGGGCTGGCCGCGCACCGGGCCCGCTCCCGGTTCGATCACGAGCTGATCCGGGCCCACGCGGGCGGGGTGGCGAGGACCGAGGCGCCGCCGCTGCCGCCGCAGCCCGACGTGCCGGGCGTGGTGGTCGTGACCCTGGTGCTCGCCGCGCGGCGGGAGCTGCGGGACGTGGCCGACGTGCGGGATCGCGCCGCGCTCGGCCTCGCGCTCGACGGGCTGGCGGCGGTCGACCCGGGAGACTTCGTCGCGATGGAGGTGATCTGGTCGCCCGCCGACCCCGACGAGCGGGTCCCGGTGGAGGAGCTGGAGCGCAACCACCCCGAGCTGGTCCGCCTGGCCGGGGGGCGGGCGTGATGCTGCGCTCGACGCTGCTGCGGGAGGCCGGCTTCCGGCACGCGTTCTCGACCCGCGAGGGCGGGGTGAGCGAGGGCCCGTTCGCCAGCCTCAACCTCGCGCGCACGGTGGGCGACGACCCCGAGGCGGTGGCCGAGAACACCCGCCGCTTCGTCGCCGCGCTGGAGTGCGATCGCCTCTACGAGGTCAGCCAGGTGCACGGGCGCCAGGTGGAGCGCGTGCGGGGCGAGGACGTGCTCGAGGTGCGGCGCCGCGAGGCCGACGCGCTGGTGACCGACGCGCCCGGCGCAGCGGTGGCGGTGCGGACCGCCGACTGCGTGCCGATCCTGCTCGCCGACCCGGAGACCGGCGCGGTGGCGGCGGTGCACGCGGGCTGGCGCGGGGTCGCGCAGCGCATCCTGCTGCAGGCGCTCGACGCGCTCGGCGCCGCCGATCCGATCGCCGCGATCGGCCCCCACATCCGGCTCGACGCCTTCGAGGTCGGGCCCGAGGTCGCCGAGGCCCTGAGCGCGGCGGTGCCGAACGCGCAGATCGTCGAGGCCCGCGAGCCCCGGCCGCACGTGGACCTGAGCGCCGCGGTGCGGGCCCAGCTCGCCGAGGCCGGCGTCACCCGGGTCGACGACGTCGGCGGCTGCACCCACGCCGAGCCGGCGCGCTTCTTCAGCCACCGCCGCGACGCGGGGCGGACCGGGCGTCAGCTCTCGGCGATCGTCGCCCGCGGGCGGACCAGCGGCTCCATCTGACCGCGGAAGCGCGGCGACCACGAGCAGGGCGTGTTCGCCTCCGGATCGAGCCGCACCAGCCGGGTCTCGCCGCGCGCGTAGACGGTGTCGCCGTGCATCGAGCGGACCGACGCCTCGAGCACCAGGCTCGAGTTGCCGAGGTGCACCGGGCTGATCTCCACGAGCACCTCGCCCTCGCCGCGCACCGGCACGAGGTACTTGATCTGGTGGGCCGCGACCACGTGGTACTTGTCCGGGTTCGCGTCGAGATCGTCCTCCCACCGGAAGCCCAGCGCGTTGAAGAGCTCACCGCGCGCGCGCTCCATGAAGAGGAGGAAGCGCACGTTGTGCAGGATGTTCAGCGCGTCGAGATCGTCGAAGTAGACGCGCTGCGTCGTGCGGAAGGGGCTCGAGACGGGCATGGCGGGGATATAGCGCGTCGTGCTACCGATACCCGCTGCCGTGGCTTGGTTCGGAAAGACGAAGGCGACGACCGACGCGTCGGAGAAGAAGACCCTCGGCAAGGGGGTCTTCCGGAAGTGCGTAGCCTGCGGGGTGACGCTCAAGGCGGAGGACTTCACCGCCAACAACGAGGTCTGCCCGGAGTGCGGTCATCACTACCGCCTCAGCGGCGAGGCCTGGGTGGAGCTGCTGCTCGACCCCGGCTCGTTCGAGGAGCGCGACACCGGCCTGTTCTCGGGCGACCCGCTGGAGTTCTTCGACTCCAAGCCGTACCCGCAGCGCCTCGACGCGAGCCGCAAGAAGACGGGGCTCGAGGACGCGATGATGGTCGGCGAGGGCACGATGGGCGGCCGGCCGCTCCAGTTCGGCGCCTTCCTGTTCCGCTTCATGGGCGGCTCGATGGGCTCGGTGGTCGGCGAGAAGATCACGCGCATGTTCGAGCGCGGCGTCGAGCGGAAGCAGCCCGTGGTGCTGCTCAGCGCGTCGGGCGGCGCGCGCATGCAGGAGGGCGTGCTCTCGCTGATGCAGATGGCCAAGACGGTCGGCGCGCTCCGCAAGCTGCGCGAGGAGGCCAACCAGCCCTTCATCAGCGTGCTGCTCAACCCGACCACCGGCGGCGTCGCGGCCAGCTTCGCGCTCCTCGGCGACGTGAACATCGCCGAGCCCCGCGCGCTGATCGGCTTCGCCGGGCCGCGCGTCATCGAGAACACGATCCGCCAGAAGCTCCCCGAGGGCTTCCAGCGCTCCGAGTTCCTGCTCGAGCACGGGATGATCGACCTCATCGCCGAGCGCCACCAGATGCGCGCGACCGTGGCGCGCGTCCTCAGCCACTTCCTCGATTGACGCCCTACGAGCGCACGCTCCGCGAGCTCTACGCGCTCTCCGCGCGCGGCATCGAGCCCGGCCTCGGTCGGGTGCGCGAGGCGCTGGCGCGGCTCGGAGATCCGCAGCGCGCCTTCAGGTCGGTGCACGTCGCCGGGACCAACGGCAAGGGCAGCGTCACCGCGATGGTCGCCGCGTCGATCGAGGGCGCGGGCCGCTTCACCTCGCCGCACCTCCACCGGCTGACCGAGCGGGTGACGATCGGCGGCGCGCCCATCCCGCAGGACGCGCTCGTCGACGCCTGGGCCGACGTGAAGGCGGCGCTCGAGGGCGGCCCGCGGCTCACCTTCTTCGAGACGATGACCGCGATCGCCTTCGAGCTGTTCCGGCGGCGCGGCGTCTCGATCGCGGTGATCGAGGTCGGCCTCGGCGGGCGCCTCGACGCGACCAACGTGATCGATCCGATCGGCTGCGCGATCACGCGCGTCGGCCTCGATCACACGAGCTGGCTCGGGCCCGAGCTCGGCGGGATCGCCGCCGAGAAGGCGGGCATCCTGAAGCCCGGGCGCTGGGCGGTGGTCGGCCCGCAGGAGCCCGAGGCGTGGGCCGCGATCGAGGCGCGCGCGGCGGAGATCGGCGCGCCGGTCGAGCGGGTCGAGCGCGAGCCGGGAGACGCCCCGGCCCACGTGCGCGAGAACCGCGCGATCGCCCGCCGCGTGATCGAGCGCCTGCGCGCCGACGGAGTGGACGCCGATCCGGCCGCGGTCGAGACGACCCGCTGGCCCGGCCGCCTCGAGACGATCGACGACGTGCTGCTCGACGCGGCCCACAACGTCGACGGCTGCCGCGCGCTCGCCCGCGTGCTCGCGGCGGAGGGCGCGCCGCGCACCCTGATCTTCGGCGCGATGAAGGACAAGGACTGGGGGCCGATGCTCGACGCGCTCGCGCCCCACGTCGCCTCCATCGTCTACACCCGGGTGGCGCTCTCGCGCGCGGAGGAGCCGGCGCGCCTCGCCGAGCGCCACCCCGGCCGCGTCGCCCCGACGCCCGAGCGCGCCCTCGCGATGGCGCGCGAGGAGGGCCGCCCGGTCGTGGTCGCGGGGAGCCTCTTCATCATGGCCGAGCTGCGCGCGCTGCTCCTCGGCCTCGAGACCGATCCCCCGATCGCGCTCTGACTTTCTGGGCAGGGGCGGGTCCGCCCCCGCCCCCCCGCTGCGCCGGCACAACGGTCACCACTCCGGCTGCTCCGCAGCCTACGCGGTGACCGCTGCACCGGGTCCGCGGGGCCCCCCGTACCCACTCCGGGACCTCGCTCCGCTCGGCCCCGACCCCAGCGCGGGGCGCTGGGTCCCCTGCGGCTCGCGCTCGCGCTTCGCGCGAGCTGGCCGCCCACTGCCGCGGGATCGAACCTGGCGGGGGGGCGTGCGGTGACCTCGCTGTGCGCGTCCCTGCGGTCGTCCCGGGCGCTCGAATGCGGCGCCGCGAGGCGGTCGCCAGGCACCGTTGCCACCTCTCGAGCCGGTCCGCTTCAGACAGACTGAGGCCGATGCACTCCGAACGCGGGCGTTCGGGCGCGCGGTGACCAAGACTCCCGATGCGCCGCCGTTTGGCGCCCTTCGGGTACCCCTTGGACCCCTCCACCGATCCGATGCACGCGCTCGCCCCCTACCTCGTGGGGCTGACGCTCACCAACCTCGCGCTCACGATCGTGTTCGCGGCCCTGCTGTGGTCCGACCGGCGGCGCTACCTGGTGGCGTGGGTCGTCGCGTGGTGCTCCTACACGGTCGGGAATCTGCTGGCCGTCTCTTCGTTCGTCGACGCCGGCCTCGGCGCGCCCGCCCTGATCGGGGTGCTCACGATGCTCTCGGCGAACGCCACGCTGATCGGCGCGAGCTTCTACCGGAGGGACGCGTGGCCGTGGCGCTGGCTCGCGGCGGAGGCGGCCGCGGTGGCCTGGAGCGTGGTCGCGGGCGCGGCGCTCGAGCTGCCGCTGGTGGCGATCACGCTGCCGCTCTTCGGCGTGCTCGGCGCGTGGCTGCTGGTCACCGGGGCGCGGATCGTCCGGCTGCGCGGCGTGGGCGCGAAGGTCGCCGGCGCGGCGCTCCTCCTCTGGGGGCTCCACGCGCTGGACTTCCCGTTCGTCGCCCACCTCGAGTGGGTGCGGCCGTGGGGCACGATGGTGGCCGAGGTGCTGATCACCGTGATCGGGACCGGCTTCATCCTGCTCCACGCCGACGGCCTCCGGCTCGAGAGCGAGCGGAGCGAGGCGCGCTTCCGGCGCTTCTTCGAGCACGCGATCGAGGGCATCTTCGCCTCGACCCTCGACGGCCGCTTCGTCTACGCCAACGCCGCGCTGGTGCGCATGCTCGGCTACGCCGACGCCGACGCGCTGCTCGCGCTCGACCTCCGCGAGGACCTCTACGCCGACCCGGCGGAGCGCGACCGCATCGTGCGCGGCCACCAGGGCTGCGCCGTGCTGCGCGCGCAGACCCGCTTCAAGACCGCGACCGGCGGCGAGATCCCGGTGGAGCTGGTGGCCCGGCGCGTGGGCGCCGAGGAGGGCGTGGCGCACGCGTTCGAGGGCTTCGTCCGGGACCTCTCGGCGGAGCGAGCCCTCCGCGCCCAGGCCGCCCGGGGCGAGCGGATGGAGGCGCTCGGGCGGCTCGCCGGCGGCATCGCCCACGACTTCAACAACCTCCTCACCGTCGTCGTCTCCGGCGTGCACCTCCACCGGGGCGCCTGCGGGGTCGACGGCCCCGACGAGGATCTCGACGCGATCGAGCTCGCCGCCGAGCGGGGCATGGAGCTGACCCAGCAGCTCCTCGCCTTCGCGCGGCGGCGCGAGGAGCGCCCACAGGTGCTCGATCTCCGCGAGGTCGTCCGGGAGCAAGCCCGCATGCTCTCGCGCACCCTCGGCGAGGGCGTGCGGGTGGAGGTCGCGCCCACCGCGGAGAGCGCGTGCGTGCGCGGCGACCGCGGGCTCATGGCGCAGGTCCTGATGAACCTCGCCTTCAACGCCCGCGACGCGATGCCGTCGGGCGGCGCGGTGCGGCTCGACACCCGCGTGGACGGCGATCGCGTGGTGATGACGGTCGCCGACCAGGGCTGCGGCATGGACGCCGAGACGATGTCTCACATCTTCGAGCCCTTCTTCACCACCCGGGGCGACGTGGGCGGGACGGGGCTCGGGCTCTCGTCGGTCTACGGCCTGGTGGGCCAGATGGGCGGGGCCATCGAGGTCGAGTCCGCCCCGGGCGAGGGCACGGTGTTCACGCTCGTCTTCCCGATGGCGCCGGCCGCGGCGGCGAGCGCGAAGGAGGAGCACCGCGTCTCGGCGAGCCCGGCGCCGTTCTCGGGGCGGCTGCTGCTGGTGGACGACGACCCCCATGTCCGCGGCACGACCCGCGCCCTGCTCGAGCGCCGCGGCTTCGACCTCGAGACGGCGGCCGACGGGGCGAGCGCGCTCGAGAAGGTGCTCCAGCCCGGCGCGGACTTCGACGTGGTGGTGACCGACGTGGTGATGCCCGGCATGGACGGGGTCGAGCTGCTCACCCGGCTGCGGGAGCTTCGGCCCACGCAGCCCGTCGTGATCGTGTCGGGCTACGCCGAGCCGCTCACCGAGCCCGCGCGCCTCGCCGCGCTCGACGCGCAGCTCGTGCCCAAGCCGTACACGCCGGACCGCCTCCTCGAGGCGATCGAGCGCGCCCGCGCCACAGCCGAGGTCTCCTGACGCGCGAGAGCCCTCACCCCGGTGGGGGCGAGGGCTCCGCGACGAGAACGGTTGGGTCAGCGCGCCGGGATGCGGCGGTAGCGCGCCATGATCACCTGGAAGGCGCCGTAGGCGGCGAGGCCGGTGGCGACCACCAGGAGCAGGATCGAGCCGAAGCTCTCGGAGCCGATCTCGCGCAGCGCGCCGCCGACGCCCTTGAACTGGCCGGGGTTCGAGCTGAAGCCCGCCTTCACGAGGTACACGCCCATGATGGCGAACACGACGCCACGCGCGGCGAGCGCGAAGCGGCCGAGCTTGGGCACCCAGCGCCGGAGCGCGCCGTTCATCTCACCGGTCTTCAGCTCGTCCTGGAACTTCAGGGTCGCGCCCTTGTAGAGCTGGTAGAGGGCGAAGCCGATGACGAACAGGCCGATGGCGACCACGAGCACGGGCCCGATGGTGTCGACGGTCATCAGCTCGGCGAGGTAGGTCTGCTTCGACGCGCCGCCGCCGCCGCTGCCGAGCGCCATCTGGAACGCGGCGATGCCGAGCATGGCGTGCACCGCGGAGCTGGCGCCGTAGCCGACGCGCTTCAGCGTGCCGCCGGTGTCCGACTGGGCGTTCTCGGGATCGAAGATCGCCTGCACGGCGCGCCAGAGCGCGTAGGCGAACAGGCCGGCGCCGATCAGCACGAGCAGGAACTGCCCGAAGGGCTGCTGGCCGATGGTCTGGACGGCGTTCTCTCCGCCGCCGACGCTGCCGGAGCTCTCGACGACCTGCGCGATCGCGAGGCCGCCGATGAGGGCGTAGATGATGCCCTTGGCGACGTAACCCGCGCGGGCGGCGGGCTCGAGCCAAGGGTGGGTGCGTAGGGCCTTCGTGGTCCTCATGAGTTTCTCTTCTCCTGGGTGTGGGTTGTCTGGCGCGCTCGTTCAGAGGGGGCGATCAGTAGCGGCGCTCGGCCTCGGCCTCGGCGCGGTCACCGGCCTCGTCGGCGCGCTCCATCGCCTCCGCCTCGGCCTCCATCTCGGCCCGGGCGCCCGCGACCTCACGCTCGACGTCGTTCTCGGCGCGCTCCATGGCGCGGTCCGCCTCGAGGGTCTCCTGGTCCCACTCGCGCTCGGCCTCGTTCCACTCGTCGCTCATCTCGGCCTCGGCGCGCTCGCCGGCCCGATCGATGTCACGCGCGGCGGACTCGGTGGCCTCACCGAGGCTGCGGCCGCTCTGCTCGAGGTGGCTCTCGGTCTGCTCGCTGCAGCCGGCGCCGATGCCGAGCGCGGTGATGATGCCGAGGGCGGTGATCCACTTGTTGGTCATGTCTTCTTTCCTCCGTTGAGCCGCGCACGTCGGGTGCGCGCGTCGCTCTGTGTTCACCGCTCACCGTGCATTGCCCGTGCCGACCGCTCCCGCGCCGCCGTGTGGGGCGCGGCTCGTCAACTCGCGCCGCGCGCCTCCGCACCGTGTGGCATCCCGCTTCGCCGAGCATTTGGTAAGCGTCTGTAATTTCACGCAAATCGCGGAACGCAGGGCTCGAACGAAAAAAGCCGCCCCCGGGGAGGAGGCGGCGGAGCGCGCGATTTGCCCGCGCGCTGCGGACGGATGCGGGGCTGGGCTCAGGCGGCGACGCGGCCGCGGGCGGGGTAGTCCTTCTTCTGCACGAACTCGATCGCGTCGGCCATGTCCTCGAGGTCGGGCCGACCGAAGGGCATCGAGTTGATCGCCGCGTAGTGCAGCGTGCCGTCGGGGCGGACGAGGAAGAGGCCGGGCTCGCTGAAGCGGCGGGGCTCTTCGTCCTTGATCGAGTCAGACAGATAGAGGCCCCACTCGAGGGCGGTCGCTTCGCTCATGCCGTAGGCGACGGGGAACGCGTCGATCCCCCACTCCTTCGCGGAGTCCTTCGCGCGCTGCGCGTCGTCCATGCTGACGGCGACGATGTCGACGCCGAGCGAGGCGTAGCGATCGGCGAGGTCCTGCGCCTTCTTCAGGTACTTCTTGCAGACCGGGCAGTGCTTGCCTCGGTACATGATGATCATGGTGAAGCTCTCGGGCGTCGCTGCGTCGAGCTTCCAGGTCGTGCCTTCGGTGAGCTCGAGCTCGAGCTTCGGGGCGGGGCTGTCTGGCATGGGCTTGGTGTTCATGGTCGAAAGAACGGGTGCAGACGCCGTGCCGGGCGGTCGGGCCGCGCGGAGCCGCCCACCGGCGTGGCGCGGCGTCTCACCGGGGCGAGGCGTCCCCCACCGCCATTCCGGCCAGGGGCGCGAGATTTGACCCGGCCGGGCCGCTGGGATCATGGTGCGTCGATGCGACGCGCCGCCGTTCGACGCGCCCCGATCGCGCTCGCGGGCCTCCTCCTGGTGGCCGCGGCGCTCCCGCTCCGCGCGCAGCAGCGGCCGCGTCAGGTGGTGATCGGCGCGAGCGGCGACGTGCTCTTCCACACCCGCGTGGTGGAGGCGGCCGCCGCGCACGGCTTCGATCACCTCTTCGCCGGGCTGCGCGAGACGATCTCCCCGCGCGAGATCGCCTTCGCCAACCTCGAGACCCCGCTCAGCGTCGACCGGGAGCCGATGCGCGGCGACCCTCCGCGGCTCGGCGCGCCTCCGGAGGCGGCGGGGGCGCTCGCCCGCGCGGGCATCGACGTGCTCAGCGTCGCCAACAACCACGCCTGGGATCAGCGCGACACCGGCATGGTCGGGACCCTGGAGGCGCTGCGGCGGGAGGGGATCTCGCCGGTCGGCGCCGCGCCGGAGGAGGAGGACGCGGCTGGGCCGGTCGTGATCGAGCGCGACGGAGTGCGGGTGGCGTTCGTGGCCTTCACCGTGATCCTCCAGGGGCACCCCGGCACCCGGCGGCCGGCGGTGCGCATCGCCACCTGGGACGAGCGGCGGGCCCGCCGCGTGCTGGCCCGGGCGCGAGCCGACGCCGACGTGGTCGTCGCCTCGATGCACTGGGGGCTCGCCTATCGCCACGAGGACCGCTCGGAGCAGCGCAGCCGGGCCGCGTTCCTGGTCGAGCACGGGGCCGACGTCGTGCTCGGGCACGGGCCGCATGTCCTGCAGCGCGCCGAGCGGCTCGCGTCACCCCGCGGCGAGGCGTTCGTCGCCTACAGCCTCGGCAACCTGGTCTCGAACCAGGGCTATCACTTCCGACAGGGCCGCCGCGATCGCTCGGTGCAGCTGCCGCTCCGCGAGCCCGCGACCCGCGACGGCGTGTGGCTCCGGGTGGCGCTCGACGTGGCCGAGGACGGCGCCGTCAGCGTGTCCGCCGCCGAGGCGGTGCCGCTCTGGACCGCGAACAACTGGTGGGACGAGGAGCGCCGCCGCGCGGATCAGCCCGACATCCAGGTGGTGCCGCTCGCGCGCGCCGGAGACGCGGAGCTGATGGACGCGCGCCGCCGGGCGATCGGGCGGGTCCTCGGCGAGGCCGTGCATCTCCTCCCTTGACGGCGGGCGCGCGCAAACGAACCCTCCGCGGGATGTCCGACGACCACGTCTTCCTCAAGGCCTGCCGCCGCGAGCCGGTCCCCCACACGCCCATCTGGCTCATGCGTCAGGCGGGGCGCTACCAGCCGAGCTACATGGAGATCCGCTCCAAGGTGAGCTTCGTGGAGCTCTGCAAGACGCCCGAGCTCGCCTGTCAGGTGACGGTCGACGCGGTCGAGCAGCTCGGGGTGGACGCGGCGATCCTCTTCGCCGACATCCTGCTCATCCTCGAGCCGCTCGGCGTGGGCTTCCACTTCGCCAAGGGCGAGGGCCCCAAGATCGAGCAGCCGCTCCGGAGCGCCGCCGACATCGATCGCGTGGCCGAGGAGATCGACGCCGCGGCCGAGCTCTCCTACGTGATGGAGTCGGTCAAGGCCATCCGGAAGGAGCTCGACGGCAAGACCCCGCTGATCGGCTTCGCGGGCGCGCCCTTCACCCTCGCGAGCTACGCGATCGAGGGCGGCGGCTCGCGCGACTACCACCACACCAAGAAGATCATGTACGGCGACGAGGGCGCGTGGAACGCGCTCATGGGTCGCTTCAGCCGCGCCATCGCCGACTACCTGAACGCCCAGATCGACGCGGGCGCGCAGGCTGTGCAGCTCTTCGACTCCTGGGTCGGCTGCCTCAGCGAGGCGGACTACCGCCGCTACGTGATGCCCCACGTGAAGGGTATCTTCGAGGCGCTCGGCGACCGCGTCCCCTGCATCCACTTCGGTCAGGGCAACCCGGCGCTCTACCCGGCGCTGCGCGAGGCCGGCGGCCACGTGATGAGCGTGGACTGGCGGCTGCCGCTCTCGGAGGCGTGGGACCGCGTGGGCCGCGACGTCGGCATCCAGGGCAACCTCGATCCGGTCAGCGTGCTCGCGCCCCGCGAGGCGATGTTCGAGCGCGCGCAGGCGGTGCTCGACGAGGCCGGGGGCCGGGACGGTCACATCTTCAACCTCGGCCACGGCATCCTCCGCTGGTCCGAGGTCGATCAGGTGCGGGCGCTCGTCGACTACGTGCACGAGAAGAGCGCGCGGTGACCCGCACCGTCGTCGTCGGAGGGGGGCTCTCCGGGCTCGCGGCCGCGCACCGGCTGATCGAGAACGACCCCGCCGCCGACGTCGTGCTGCTCGAGGCCAGCGACCGGGTCGGGGGCATCCTCGGCACGGTCGAGCACGACGGCTTCGTGGTCGAGACCGGCCCCGACTCGATCCTCAGCGAGAAGCGCGCGGCGATCGAGCTCGCGACGCGGCTCGGGATCGCCGACCGGCTGATCGAGACCCAGCCCTCGCCGCGCGGCGCCTACGTGGTGCACCGCGGCGCGCTGGTGAAGGTGCCCGAGGGCTTCTCGTTGATGGCGCCGACCCGCTGGTCCACGTGGGCCACCACCCCGATCATGAGCTGGGGCGGCAAGCTGCGCGCGGCCCTCGAGCCGCTGGTCCCGAAGGGCCGCGGCGAAGAGAGCATGGCGCGCTTCGTCCGCCGCCGCTTCGGCCGGGAGGTGCTCGACCGGCTCGCCCAGCCCCTGGTCGGCGGCATCTACGGCGGCGACCCGGATCGGCTCAGCCTCGCGGCGACCATGCCCCGCTTCGTCGACCTCGAGCGCGAGCACGGTTCGGTGATCCGCGGCATGCGGCGCGGCCAGCGCAAGAAGAGCGAGCAGGCGGCGAGCGGGGCCCGCTACGGCCTCTTCGTCGCCTTCGACCGCGGCATGCAGGTCCTCGTCGACGCGCTCGCCGAGCGGCTCGGGGACCGGATCCGGACCCGGGCGCCGGTCGTCGCGCTCGAGGAGGGCTGGCGGGTCCGCACCGAGGCCGAGGTCATCGAGGCCGACCGCGTGCTGCTCGCGCTCCCCGCCTGGCGCAGCGCCCGGCTGCTCCGCCCGCACGACGCGCCGCTCGCCGACGCGCTCGAGGCGATCCCCTACGGCTCGGCGGCGACGGTCACCTTCACCTGGCCGCGGGACGCGATCCCGCACCCGATGGAGGCCTTCGGCTTCGTGGTCCCGGCGGTGGAGCGGCGGAGCGTGCTCGCGGCGACCTTCAGCAGCGTGAAGTGGCCGGGGAGGGCGCCCGAGGGGCAGGTACTGTTGCGGGTGTTCATTGGCGGCGCGAACGCGCCCGACGTGAACGAGCTCGACGACGCGTCGCTGGTCGCGCTCGCGCGTCGGGAGCTGTCGCAGCTGATGGGGGTGACCCGCGAGCCGAGCTCCTCGCTGGTGGTCCGCTACGCCGACGCCATGCCGCAGTACCAGCTCGGCCACCGCGAGCGCGCCGACGCGATCGAGGCCAAGCAGCGCGCGCACCCCGGGCTGCGGCTGGCCGGCAACGCTTATCGCGGGGTCGGCATCCCCGACGCGATCCGCTACGCCGAGTCGGTGGTCGACGGCTGGGCTTGACCGCCGCCGGCTGCGCGTCGATGGTTCCGCACCCTTGGGCTGGCTCGGCAACATCTTCGGCTCCCGCAAGCGTCGCGAGCGTCGCGCGGAGGTGCTCGCGCGCCTGACCGATCTCTTCGAGGGCGGCGGCGCGCCCCGGGCGTGGGAGCCGCTGGTGGAGGCGCTCCGCGCCGATCCCGAGGACGAGCGACTCTTCCACCTCGCGGCCAAGGTGCTCCGCTCGGCCGGCGAGCCGGCCACCGCCGAGCTCTTCGATCGGGCCGCCGACGCGCCTCACGACCCGCAGCGTCTGTTCGAGCTCGGCAGCGAGCTGCTGACGCGCGAGCAGGCGGAGGTGGCCGCGGTGCTGCTCGAGCGCGCGCTCGCCTTCTTCCCGTTCGACGCCGTGGTGCGGAGCGAGCTCGCCCTGGCCCAGGCGCGCGCCGGGCGGCCCGAGGCGGTCATCGCGACCCTCGCGCTCCATCCCTGCCTCGGCGACGACCCCGGCGCGCTCTTCGAGTTCGGCTGGGCGTCGCTCCTCGCCGGAGACCTCGACGCGGCCGAAGGCGCGCTCGGCGAGCTGCACGGCGCGCCCTCGCTCCGCCGCAAGCTCCAGCACGCGCTCGCCCGCGCCCGGCACGGCCCGATGGAGGACGCGCGCGACTACTTCTTCGTGGAGCACGCCGGCGTGCTGCTCGACTCCGCGGGCCGGCTCGGCGGCCGCCACCGCGCGCTCGAGGTCGACGCGGCCCGGCTCGCCGGCTGGCTCGCCGACTTCGGCTGGCTGCTCGAGGCGATGGTGCAGCGCCCGCGGCACGTGGTCGCGGTCGACGACGCCGCCTGGCCGCTCGCCGACGCGGTCGCGCGGGCCTGCGGAGGCGCGGTCCTCCCCCGCACCAAGAGCCCGCCGTCGCGCGCGATCGTGCCCGTCTTCGAGGCCGCCGACGTCGAGGCCCACGACGACGCCCTGCCCGACGACGCGCTCATCGTCGCCCTGACCGCCGACCCCACCCGCAGCGTGTCCCGCGCCCCGGCCCTCGTCGGCGCCTTCGCGCGCGAGGTCACCCTCGGCGCCGAGCTCTTCTCCGCCCCGGCGGGCGAGCCCGACCCCACGCTGAGAGAGTGGTTCGAAGCCCGCCGCGCGCTCCTCCCGCCGCGAGGGCCTCGCGTGCGCGCCGCCTGGATCCCCGACGCGCCGCTGCCCCGATAGGGGAGCCTCGATAGGGGAGGCTCGATGGGGGAGGCGACGCCGCACGACCTGCGCCAGGTTCGATCCCGCGGCAGCGGGCGGCCAGCTCGCGCGCAGCGCGCGAGCGCGAGCCGCGGGGCCCCCAGCGCCCCGCGCTGGGGTCGGGGCCGAGCGGAGCGAGGCCCCGGAGTGGGTGGGGGGGCCCCGCGGAGCCGGTGCAGCGATGTTTGCGGAGGCGAAGCCGGAGCGAACATCGTTGTGCCGGCGCAGCGGGGGGGCGGGGGCGGACCCGGGCGGACCCGCCCCTGCCCAGCAGGGACAGGCGGCCAGCTCGCGCGCAGCGCGAGCGCGAGCCGCAGGGCCCCCAGCGCCCCGTCGCTGGGGTCGCGGCGCGAGCGCGCAGCGCGAGGCGTCGGCGGAGTCGGGAGGGGGGCCCCATTGGCGCTTTGCCCAATGGGGGGAGGGTTTGCACCAAACCCTCCAAAAACTCACAGATGGAAGGTGATGACGGCCTGGCCGCGGGCCTGGATGCCGACGGCGTCGCCGGTCTCCTCGAAGCGGACGTCGGTCACGTCGTCGGAGCCCTCGACCGGCTCGTCGGTGGACTGGCGGTTCATGTTCAGGATGTCGACGGTGGCGGCGGCGCCGATGCTGAACCAGTGGGCGAGGTAGATGTCGAGGCCGGCGGCGCCGCTGAACGCGAAGCCGAAGACGGTGGTCTGCACGTCGTTCGGGTAGCTCACGCCCATGCCGCCGAGGCTGTTCTCGACGTCGCTGTCGCCGTGCCAGCCCATGCCGAAGCCGACGCGCACGTAGGGCTTCACGATGGGGATGGGCAGCGCGAGGGTGACCTCGGCGACCGCGGTGCCGACGTCGAAGCCGTCGTCGTAGTGGGCGAGCGCGCCGCGGATGCCGAAGCTCAGGAACTCGATCCGGAAGCCGAGGGCGAGGCCGCCCATCGGGCCGACGCCGCTCAGCTTCACGAAGGTCGGGTAGTAGTTGTTCTGGTCGATCGCGCGGAGGTCGACGTAGCTCACGCCGCCCATCAGCTCGATCCAGAGGAAGTCGTAGGGGTCGCCCTCGTCCTCCTCCTCTTCCTCCTCCTCGCGGATGAACACCTGCGCGTAGGCGGGGGTGTCGGCGCCGGCGGCGCCGGCGGCGGGAGTGGGCTCGCCGCCTCGGGTGGAGGCCGGCTCGGGGCTCGGGTCTTCCGTCCGGGGCGGCGGGGACGTCTCCGCCGGGGGCGGCTCGGGGCTGGCGGTCGGAGGCCGCTCGGACCTGGCCGTCGGGCCCGGCGCCATCTCGTCGACGTCGGGCTCGTCCGTCTCGGGGGCCTCCTCGCTCTCGGGTGCCTCGTCGACCGCCGCCGGGTCACTCCCCGGTTCCTCCTCCTCCTGGGCGAGCGCGGGGGAGGTGAGCAGGCACAGGGCCAGCGCGACGCCGAGGGCCCTCACGGCTGCCTCCCGTTGGTCCGAGGCGTCGGCGCGGGCACGCCGGGGGCGTCGTCCGGGATCCGGTAGCCCTCGTCGAGCCACTGGCCGAGGTCGATGAGCTTGCAGCGGCGGGAGCAGAAGGGCGCGTGGTCGCCCTCGGGGGGCGCTTCGGACTTGCATACAGGACAAGCGGGCATGGTTGTATGAGGGTACCACCATGGCGAAACGGAAGAGCCGCCTCGGCGCGCGCCGCCGCAAGTCGACCCGGGGGCCGATCGGCGCGCCGCCCGGCACCCTCAGCGCCCACCCGGACGCGCAGCCGTCGCGGGCGAGCGTCATCGCCTACGGCCCCGAGGACATCCTCGAGCGCGTCGCCGAGAAGCCGTCCCGGGCGAAGAAGGACATGAGCGCCCGGGCGGTCGGCTGGCTCGACGTGGTCGGCCTCGCCGACGTCGAGCTGATCCGCGCGGTCGGCGAGACGTTCGAGCTGCACCCGCTCGCGCTCGAGGACGTCGTCAACCCGCACCAGCGCGCCAAGGTCGAGGAGTACGAGAAGCGCACCTTCGTCGTGCTCCGCATGCCGTCGATTCACGAGGACGGCTCGCTCGACCTCGAGCAGGTCAGCCTCTTCTTCGGCGACAACTTCGTGCTGACCTTCCAGGAGCGCGAGGGCGACTGCTTCGAGCCGGTGCGCAACCGGATCCGCCAGGGCCGCGGGCGCATCCGGTCCCGCGGGCCGGACTACCTCGCCTACGCGCTGATGGACGCGGTGGTCGACGCCTACTTCCCGCTCATCGAGCGCTACGGGGATCGGCTCGAGCGGCTCGAGGATCGGGTGCTCGAGGACCCGGAGGAGTCGCTCGTCAGCGAGATCCACGCCGTCAAGCGCGACCTCACCGCCATCCGCCGCGCGGTCTGGCCGCTCCGGGAGGCGGTCGGGATCCTGCTGCGCGAGGAGCGCGAGCTCGTCAGCGAGGAGACCCGCGTCTTCCTGCGCGACGTCTACGACCACACCATCCAGCTCGTGGAGCTCGTCGAGAGCCAGCGCGACATCGCCTCGGGGCTGCTCGACGTCTACCTCTCGAGCGTCAGCAACCGGATGAACGAGGTGATGAAGGTGCTGACGATCATCGCCACCATCTTCATCCCGCTGAGCTTCGTCGCCGGCCTCTACGGCATGAACTTCGACCAGAGCTCGCCCTACAACATGCCCGAGCTGAGCTGGCGCCTCGGCTACCCGTGGGCGCTCGGCCTCATGCTCGCCATCTCGCTCGCCATGCTGTGGTACTTCCGCCGCAAGAAGTGGCTCTGAGCCGCTCCCCTCACCATGCGGATGCCCCGCTTCAGACTCCTCCGCCGGAGGCCGGATCGCTTCGAGGCGCTCGTCCAGGGCAACCGGGTGACGCTGCTCCACGACGGCGCGGCGTGTCTGCCGGCGATGCTCGAGGCCATCGCGGAGGCGCGGTCGGAGATCCTGTTCGAGATGTACTGGTTCGGCTCCGACCGCACCGGCCGGCGCTTCGCGGACGCGCTCTCCGAGAAGGCGCGCCAGGGCGTGAAGGTCTGCGTGATCTACGACGCCGTCGGCAGCCTCGAGGCCGACGACGAGATGTTCCGCGGCATGCGCGAGGCGGGCTGCGACGTCCGCGAGTACAACCCGATCGCGCCGTGGCGGCACCGCTTCCACATCGGCCTCGTCAACAACCGCGACCACCGGAAGATCATCGTCGTCGACCAGCACGTCGCGCTCACCGGCGGGGTCAACGTCGGCGACCCGTGGGCGCCCGAGAGCGAGGGCGGCGAGGGCTGGCGGGACGACATGATCCGCATCGAGGGCGTCTCGGCGCTCGCCCTGCGAGACGTCTTCCTGACCACCTGGCGCGACCTCGGCGGCTCGGACCCCTCGCCGACGATGAGCCGGGCGGAGCTCTACGACTCCGGCGTGCGCATCCCCGAGCCCGACTCCGGCAGCCCGGTGCGGGTGCTCTCCAACGACTTCCGCGTCGCGCGGGCCGCCATCCGCCGCTCGTACCTGCGCGAGATCCGGCGCGCGACCAAACACATCTACATCTCCAACAGCTACTTCGTGCCCGACGGCGTGATCCGGCGCGCGCTCGCCCGCGCGGTGAAGCGCGGGGTGGACGTGAAGGTGCTCGTGCCCGGCGAGAGCGACGTGCCCGCGGTCCACTTCGCGGCGCGGCGCCTCTTCGGCTGGCTGATGAAGCGCGGCATCGAGCTCTGGGAGTGGAAGGGCACGGTGCTGCACGCCAAGACGGCGGTGATCGACGACCGCTGGTGCACGGTCGGCACCTACAACATGGATTACCGCTCCTGGCGCACGAACCTCGAGGTGAACGTCGCGGTCGAGGACGAGGGCGTCGCGAGCGCGATGACGCGCCGGTTCCGCGCGGATCTCTCGCGCTCGCAGCGAGTCGACCCCCATGACTGGGGGTTCCGCCCCCTCTCCGAGCGCCTGCTCGAGAGCTTCTTCTATCTCTTCAGAAAGCTGCTCTGACCGGTTTGTGGTCCCGCGGACCGGTCAGTAAGCTCGGGCCCAATCCCCGATGGGGGCTCCGAGTCCAAGGAAGGATTCAGCCGAAGGTGTCGATGACTCAGCACGCGCGATGGTCCGCTCTCTCCGTGACCCTGTCCGTCCTCCTCGTCAGCTGCGGGGGCGGCTCGGTGCGGCTCGCTCCGAGCTACGTGGCGGTCCACAACACGATGAGCGCGATGGGCCTCGTCCAGAGCGGCGAGATCAGCGAGGGCTCGCTGGCCGAGGGCGGCGTCGCCCGGGTCACCAGCCACATGCGGGCCGGCGACTGCTACACCATCGTCGCGTTCGGCGGCGAGGGGGTGCGCGATCTCGACGTGGTCGTGATGGACGACACCGGCACCGAGGTCGCGACCGACCGGACGACCGACGCCCAGGCGGCGGCCCAGCTCTGCCCGGAGGCGGAGGGCGACTACCAGATCGCCGTCCGCATGACCCAGGGCAACGGCGGCTACGTCGTGACGAGCTGGTCGGGCATGCCGCGCGGGGGCGGCTCCGGTCCGGTCGCGGGCGGCGGCGGCGGTGGGCGGAGCAGCGGCACCTGCGGCAGCCCGCTCCCCCTCGCGATCGGCACCCCGGTGCGCGGCAGCACGGTCGGCGCCTCCTCGTCGATGACCGGCAGCTGCATCCGCGGCGGCGAGGCGCCCGAGGTGGTCTACCAGATGACCATCGAGCGCCGCGCGCAGGTCAGCGTGACCATCAACTCCAGCTACGACGGCGCCCTCTACCTGCTCGGCACCTGCGGTGAGCTGCGCTCCGAGATCGCCTGCAACGACGACGACCCGAACACGTCGCGCTCGCACATCGACACCACCCTCGACGCGGGCACCTACTTCGTCGTGGTCGACGGCTACGGCAACGACGCCGGCGACTTCGAGCTGGTCGTGCAGACCCAGGACCTCCAGAGCCTCGCCCAGGTCTGCGGCGGCGCGACCCCGCTGCGGCCGGGCGTGGCGGTGACCGGGAGCACGGCGGGGCAGCCGAACTACTTCACCGCGACCTGCGCCGGCGGCGCCGGCTCGCCCGACCGGGTCTACGCGCTCGACGTGCCGAGCCGCTCGCGGATGCGCCTGCGCATGCAGAGCACCTACGACGGCGCGCTCCACGTCCGCAGCGACTGCGCCAACCCGTCGTCGGAGCTGGCCTGCAACGACGATCACATCGACACCCGACACTCGATGGTCGTCGCGACCCTCGACCCCGGCCGCTACTACGTGTTCGCCGACGGCTACGGGTCGAACGAGCAGGGTGACTTCTCGATGCGCGCCGACCTCGCGCCGGTCGCGGGCGGCACCGCGCAGGGCGACCGCTGCGCGGCGCCGGGCACCGTGGCCGCGGGCCAGGACGTCGAGCTCGACACCTTCGGGGCCGCCGACGACTACCAGGCGAGCTGCGGCGGCGCGGGCGCGCCCGACGTGGTCTACCGCCTCGACGTGCAGGAGCGGTCGCGGCTGCGGGCCACCGTGCAGCAGAGCGAGTTCCCGGCCGTGCTCTACCTCCAGTCCACCTGCGGGCAGCAGAGCTCGGAGGTCGCCTGCACGGCGATCGGCGGCCAGGGCCAGGCGATGCTCGACACCAACGTGCAGCCGGGCACCTACTTCCTCGTGGTCGACGGCGCGACCCAGGACGCCTTCGGGGCCGCCCGCCTCGAGGTGCAGCTCGAGAACCTGCAGGCGCTCGAGCAGGCCTGCCGCAGCGCCCCGCGCATCCGCCCGGGCCGCACCATCACCGGCGACACCGGCACCTCGAGCGACCGCTTCCAGGCGACCTGCGCCGGCAACGCGCAGAGCAACGACCTCGTCTACCGCCTGCAGCTCACCCGCCGGAGCCGCGTGGTGATCACGAGTGAGCAGCAGTACGACGGCGCGATCTACATCCGGCGCGACTGCACGGACATGACCACCGAGGTGGCCTGCAACGACGACGAGGGCGACAACCGCCACTCGCGCGTGGAGACCACGCTCGACGCCGGCACCTACTACGTCTTCGTCGACGGCTTCGCGAACAACAGCCAGGGCAGCTTCACGATGGACGTCGAGGTCTCGCGACCGTAGCGACCCTCAGCCGCCGCCGACGCGAATCCCGGAGAGCGCCTCCTCCATCTCGAGATGGAGGGCGCGGAGCTCGTCCTCGGTCAGGGTCTCCTCCGCCGGCTCGCTGGGCTCGGCGGGGGCGTCGGGCAGGCCGACGTGGAGGCCGCGGCGGATGAGGTCGAGGGTCGGCTCGAGGTCCGGCGGGGCCGGCTCGGAGGGCGGCGTCGTGATCTCGGGCGGCCGTGCGCCTCGCACGTAGCGCGGGGGCTCGCCCGGCCCGCTCAGGTCCACCCAGTAGGCCGGCTCCCGGCGAACGTCGACGTGCACGAAGACGCTGTTCGGGTACCAGCCCACGCCCGTCTCGGGGAAGGTCACCGCCAGGTCGCGGAGCTGGGCCCGGTCCACCCCGCGCACCCGGAGGTCGAGCGCGCGCCCGTGGTGATGGCGGCTGGTGCTGGGCGAGTGCGGGCGATAGCCGCTGATCAGCTCGATGGGCCGGCCGGGGAACGCCTCGCCGATCCGCTGGAGCCGGACGAGCAGCTCGGGGTGGAGGAGCCGGACATCGGCCGCGAGGAAGGCCGGGTCCCCGTCCGAGTCCCGCCAGGCCGCCATCTCGGCCTCGGTGGGGGGCGCCTCGAGCTGGCGGGGGCGGGCGAGGATGGACACGGCCCGCAGCGCCTCGGGGGAGGGGGAGCCGGAGGCGTCGAGCAGCGGCAGGGTGATCCGCTCGCGCTCGCCGCCCATGAGGCGGACCACGGTCACCTCGATCGGGGGCTCCTCGGCTGCCGGTTCCGGGACCGCAGCCGCGTCCGGGACCGCAGCCGCGTCCGAGACCGCAGCCGAGACCGCAGCCGAGTCCGAGACCGCAGCCGAGTCCGTAGCCGAGTCCGTAGCCGAGTCCGTAGCCGAGTCCGTCTCCGCGACCGCGACCGCGGCCGAGTCCGAGACCGGTGCCGAGACCGCAGCCGAGTCCGGCGCCGAGTCCGGATCAGCCGGGGCCACAGGAGCGGGTGGGCCACCGAACCACACCGTCGTCACGCGCTGGGCGCTGGCGGGGCTCGCGAGCAGCCACAGCGCAGCGCTGAGGATCATGTAATACCTGCCCACACATATACGCCTACGCTCGCACCCCGGAATGGGTCAACAAAACGGCACGGGGCGTCGGTTGGCGCGGCCGGGCCCACGTGATATACCCCGCGCGCTCCGACTCCCGGAGCCGGTGTAAATCACCGAAATCACACACACCCCCTGCTCGAAACGGACCGACTCCGGTGCCTCCCCTCCGGGAGGTGGTCGGCCGAGGGGGTGGAGGCGCAACCGGAAAGGACAGAGCCATGAGTGAGACCGAGACGCAGACGGACACGTCTGCCCAGGACCAGAACGCCGCTCCCCAGGCCGAGGCGCCCGCCGCCGCCGCTCCCCAGGCGGAGGCCCAGCCCCAGCAGCAGGTGCAGGACGATCACCCCGCGGCCAGCGGCGACCTCCCGATCGGGCTGCGCGCGCTGATCGACGCCGGCGTGCACTTCGGTCACCAGACCCGCCGCTGGAACCCGAAGATGCGCCCGTTCATCTTCGGCGCCCGCAACGGCATCCACATCATCGACCTCGACCAGACGGCCGTGCTCTTCAAGCGCGCGTACGACTTCTGCGTCGAGGCGGTGGCGCGCGGCGGCCACGTGCTCTTCGTCGGCACCAAGCGCCAGGCCGTGGACACCATCCGCGAAGAGGCGGAGCGCGCCGGTCAGTTCTACGTCACCGGCCGCTGGCTCGGCGGCACGCTGACCAACTTCCGCACCGTGAAGGGCGCCATCGAGCGCCTCCGTGAGCTCGAGCGCATGTTCGACGACGGCACCGCGGAGGCCTTCGTGAAGAAGGAGCAGCTCCGCATGCGTCGCGAGATGGAGCGCCTCGAGAAGTTCATCGGCGGCATCAAGATGATGAACACGCTCCCGTCGGTGCTCTTCGTCATCGACCCGCACCACGAGCACATCGCCATCCGCGAGGCCCGCAAGCTCCACATCCCGATCGTCGCGATCACGGACACCAACTGTGACCCCGACCTGATCGACTTCGTGGTGCCGGGCAACGACGACGCCATCCGCTCGATCAAGCTCTTCACCTCGCGCATCGCCGACGCGTGCGTCGCCGGCCAGCAGCGCCGCCGTGACTACGGTCAGCAGGGCTACGGCGTGCAGGGCCAGGGCGGCGACGTCCAGGTCGAGTTCTCGCGTGGTCGCCGCGGCGGCCGTGGCGGCGGTGGTGGCCGTCCGCGCCGCTGACCCCGATTTTCGAACCGACCCACGAACGCCAACCAGGAAAGAGGAACATGGCGAACGTCACTGCTCAGGATGTGAAGGCGCTGCGTGACCGCACCGGCGCTGGGATGATGGACTGCAAGAACGCGCTCGTGGAAGCCGAAGGCGACCAGGAGAAGGCGCTCGAGATCATCCAGAAGAAGGGCCTCGCGAAGGCGGCCAAGAAGGCCGGCGCGATCGCGGCCGAGGGCGTCATCCACGCGTACATCCACGCGGGGAGCCGCATCGGCGTGCTCGTCGAGGTCAACTGCCAGACCGACTTCGTGGCGCGCAACGAGGAGTTCAAGGCCTTCGTCGACGAGATCGGTCTCCAGATCGCGTCGTCGTCGCCGCTCTACGTCCGCGAGACGGAGATCCCGGAAGAGGACGTCTCGAAGCAGACGAACATCTTCAAGGGTCAGCTCGAGGAAGAAGAGAAGCAGACCGGCAAGAAGCGCCCCGAGCAGGCCGTCGCGAAGATCATCGAGGGCAAGCTCGCCAAGTGGAAGAAGGAGGTCTGCCTCGAGGACCAGGAGCTGGTCACCCGCGAGGACAAGACCACCGTCGCCAAGGCGAGCGAGAACCTCACCGTGAAGCTCGGTGAGAAGATCGCCGTCCGCCGCTTCACCCGGTACGAGCTCGGTGAGGGCATCGAGGTCCAGAAGAAGGACCTCGCCGCCGACGTCGCCGAGACCCTCGCCAAGGGCAGCTGAGGCGACTACGTGATCCCGGAAGGCAGGGTCGTGATCCCACGGCCCTGCCTTCGTCGTATCCAAACCCCGAATCCCCCAGGCCTGACCCGATGACCGACGCCTCCCCCGACCTGCGCATCCGCCGCCTCATGCTCAAGCTCTCCGGCGAGGCCCTCTGTGGCGACACCGGCTACGGCGTCGATCCCGACACCCTGCGGAGCATCAGCGGTGAGATCGCCGAGGTCCGCGCGCTCGGCGCCCAGATGGCGCTGGTGATCGGCGGCGGCAACATCTTCCGCGGCCTGCGGGGCAGCGCCCAGGGCATGGACCGCGCGAGCGCCGACTACATGGGCATGCTCGCCACGGTCATCAACGCCCTCGCGCTCCAGGACGCCCTCGAGAAGCTCAAGGTCCCGACCCGCGTGCTGAGCGCGCTCGAGATCCGGCAGGTCGCCGAGCCCTACATCCGGCGGCGGGCCATGCGTCACCTCGAGAAGGGCCGCGTCGTCATCTTCGCGGCGGGGACCGGCAACCCGTTCTTCAGCACCGACACGGCGGCCGCGCTGCGGGCGATGGAGATCGGGGCCGAGGTGCTGGTGAAGGCGACCAAGGTCGACGGCGTCTACGACAAGGACCCCGAGAAGCACGACGACGCGGAGCTCATGCGTCGCATCAGCTACGACCGCGTGCTGGCCGACCGGCTCGCGGTGATGGACTCGACGGCCATCACGCTCTGCCGCGACAACCGCCTCCCGATCCGCGTCTGCTCGCTGAAGCGGCGCGGCACGGTGAAGCGGGTGGTCCTCGGCGAGGACGTGGGCACGCTCGTCCAGGAAGAGGGCTGACTCCCGCGCCGGCCGGCGCTACAGTCCGCCCCCGGAAATCGCTTGGGAGGAGAGCATGATCAACGACGCCATCTCGGAGCTCGAGGACGCCATCAGCAAGGCCCACCAGGCCCTCAAGCGTGAGCTGTCGAAGCTTCGGACCGGCCGCGCCAGCCCCGAGCTGCTCGAGTCGATCAAGGTCGACTACTACGGCACCCCGACCCCCATCCACCAGATGGCGAGCGTCACGGTGCCGGAGGCCCGCAGCCTCCTCATCAAGCCGTGGGACAAGTCCACGATCCAGCTGATCGAGAAGGCGATCCAGACCTCGCCGGTCGACCTCAACCCGCAGAACGACGGCGAGATCATCCGGATCCCGATCCCGGCCCTGACCGAGGAGCGCCGCAAGAGCCTCACCAAGGTCGCGCGCGACTACGGCGAGCAGTGCAAGATCGCCATCCGCTCCGCGCGTCACGACGCCCGCGACTTCATCGAGGGGCTCAAGAAGGACGGCGACGTGGGCGAGGACGAGGCGGATCGTGGCCTGAAGAAGGTCGAAGCCGTCGTCCAGGATGCCAACTCGAAGACCGACGAGATCGTGTCGGCCAAAGAGAAGGACATCATGGAGATCTGATTCTTCCGGGCAGGGGCGGGGCCGCCCCCGCCCCCCCGCTGCGGCGGCACAACGATGTTCGCTCCGGGCTTCGCCCTCCGCAAACATCGCTGCGCCTCCTCCGCGGGGCCCCCCCACCCACTCCGGGGCCTCGCTCCGCTCGGCCCCGACCCCAGCGCGAGGCGCTGGGTCCCCTGCGGCTCGCGCTCGCGCTACCGCGCTCGCTGGCCGCCCGCTGCCGCGGGATCGAACCTCGCCCGGTGCCGCGGATTCGAACGTCGCCGGGTGCCGCGGGGATCGAACCGGCGGGTTGGCGCGTGCGGCGAATTCGCTTCGCTCGCTTGCCGTCGTTGGTGCGGGGTGGCGGGCCCGAGCGATCTCGCGCGGTCAGAACGGGACGCCGATGTGGGCGTAGAAGGCGTCGATGCCGCCTTCCATGAGGCCGCGGGCGTAGCCGACGCGGAGGGTGAAGGGGAGGACGTAGCCGATGGTGAAGTCGAGCAGGAGCTCGCCGCCGACGCCGACCCGGAAGGTGGAGAGGTCGAGCTGGCCGCGGAAGGCGTCGCCGCCGTCGGCGAAGACGGACGCGTGCAGCCGGTTCAGGTAGACCGGGAGCGTCGCGACGCCGCGGTTGATGCGCCAGATCGGGAAGCGGTACTCGAGCTGTAGCAAGTGGTACTGCGTCCCGGCGCGGTCGAAGGCCGGGTAGCCGCGGAGGGCGACGCCGCCGAGGATGAGGCCGTTGACGAGCCCGTCGACGGGGCTGACGTCGGGGAAGCCGCCGAGCGAGAAGGTGCCGCGGCGGTCCATGTCGCCGCCGCTGATGCCGCCGGTGTAGCTCGCGGCGAGCACGTGGTGCTGGAGCCACGGCATCGGGAAGAAGCGCTGGGCGAACCAGGTGAGCTGCACGACCTCGAACTGGCTGCCGATCGCCGGGTGGCTGACCGAGAGGGTGAAGCCGATGGCCTGGCCGTTCGACGCGCTGATGTCGTAGGTGTAGCGCTCGACGTCGGAGTAGCTCCAGCCGAGCCGCACCTCGGAGCGCAGGCCGAGCTCCGGGAAGCGGGGCGGAGGGTCGTTCGGGTCGAGCTGCCCGCGGAAGGCCTCCGCGTTGTCGAGCCAGGTGCCGCGCCAGGAGAGGGAGACGCTCTGGCTGCGGAAGACGCGCGGGAGGCGATAGCTCACCCCCACGTCTCCGCCCCACGCCTCCTCCAGCCACGGCGTGTTCTCGCCGCCGACGATGAGGCCGCGCCGCGGCGCCACCCGCCGGAAGAGGCCGAAACCGACGCGCAGCGGCAGGCGTTGGTAGTCGTAGTTGAGGGTGACGTTGTGGGCCCACGGGCGCTCGAAACCCTGCGTCGCCCGCAGGCTCCAGCGGTGGAAGCCCGCCATGTCCTCGCCCGACACCGTGACGCCGAGCGCCGAGCCGAAGCCGTCGTTCGTGAGATCGAGCAGGTAGGCGCGCGGCCAGATCGTCTCGAGCGGCTGGTAGTCGCGGCTCGGCCCGTTCCAGATGGCGTCGTCGATCACCGGAGGCGGCCGGGTGTCGATGTACGCGGGCGCGGGCCGCGAGCGCGCCTCGCGCAGGTCGAGGTGGAACAGGTCGAAGCCGTAAGACGTGTAGCCGACGTAGACGAGCTGCTGGCCGTCGGGGGAGATCGCGGGCTGGTAGGCGCCCGACACCACGTTCGTCACCTGCCGGAGCGCGCCGCTGGTCAGGCGGTAGGCGTAGATGTTGGCGATGCCCGTGCGGTCGGAGCTGAAGTACAGCGTGTCGCCGTCCGGGCTCCAGATGGGAGAGCCGTCTTGCGCTCGGTCGTGCATGAGCGGGGTGACGCGCCCGGTCTCCACGTCCACGAGGTGGATGTCCCGGTAGCCGCCGGGCTGCCAGCGCGAGAGCGCCACCGTGCGGCCGTCCGGGGAGAAGCGGGGGTTGAACACCTGCTCGAAGCGCTCGCTCGGCACGAGCACCCGCGCGGTGCCCTCGACGTCGCGCAGCTCCGCGATCATCAGCGTCGTCGTGCCCGCCTCGTTGGTGGTGAACACCACCCGTCGACCGTCGGGCGAGATGTCCGGCTCCCTCGCGCGCATGCCCACCGTCAGGCGGTCGACGCGGCCGGTCTCGAGGTCGCGCCGGAAGAGATCGTGGAAGTTGTAGATGTCCCGGTAGGGCGCGGTCAGGGAGTAGACGACGTAGCGCCCGCTCGGGTGCAGGTCGTAGCCGTCGTCGCCGTTGACCCGCGCGATCTCGGACTGCGCGTCCGGCGACCCGAGCGCGAAGCGACGGATCTCCGGCCGGCTGCGGTTGTCGGCGCGCCAGTAGAGGACGCGGCCCTCGCGGTCGAAGCGCGGGAGGCGCGCGACCTCGCCGTGGAACGTGATCCGCTCGCCCTCGACTCGGCCGGCCGCGATCACCGCGTCGCGCTGCGCCTCGTAGTGCGCGATCCGCTCGGCGCGGAAGTCCTCGTAGAGCTCGGTCCAGCCGCGCCCGGTGACCCGTCGCGTCACCCGGTTGATGCCCCAGGGCAGCACCTCGTCGCCGTAGTGGCGCGCGATCTCGGCGATGGCGGAGGAGCCGTGACGCTCGGCGACGTAGCGCACGAAGTGCGAGCCGTAGAGGTACCAGACGTTCCCGTGCGGCCAGCGGTCGGCGATGTTCGAGACCTGATCGAGGTCGAAGAAGCGATCCTCGAGCGCGTCCATGCGCAGGTACATGTCGAACATCGTCGAGCGCAGCCGCCCGCCGCTGGTGCGCTCCGACTCCTGCCACGTGGCGACGCCCTCCAGGATCCATCGCGGCTGCACCTGGTTCGGCGAGTAGACCTTGCCGAGCAGGATGTTGATGAAGGACGCGATCCCGCTCCACTGGTCGAGGTGCACGATGTGGGTGTGCTCGTGCGTGACCAGCAGGTTGAGCCAGTCGTCGTAGTCACCGAGGGGCGACATCGACGAGGGCGCGGTGGCGAAGAGCCGGATCTCGTTGCGGGGGAGGGCGGTCGCCGATCCGTTGGAGCTGTCCGTGTTGTCGGTGAGCACGATCTGCGTGCGCCGGTTCGCGCGGTAGCCCATCACCTCGCTGAGGGTCGCGTGCGCCCGCTCGGCCACCACCGCGACCCGCCGGGCGAGGACCCCGAGCGGCACGTGGTAGTGCACGGTGAAGTTCGGCGTATCGATCGTGCGCCAGTCGAGCGTGGGGTCGCGTACCTGCGCGTCGGCGCGCGCGACCCCGAGGAGGGTCACGAGCGACAGGACGGCGGCGACGCGTCGGCGCAGCACGGGAGGCTCGCCACGGTCGTCGGGAACCCGGCCGAGGTCAAGCCATGGACGAAGCTTGCGTTTCCCTGGGGTTCACGGCACTGTGATCGCGTGTGAGCCGCGCTTTTGGCGCGCTTCTTGACCCCAGCTTAGGCAGGTTCGTACTCTCTCCATTCGGGGGAGTACCCCGGATGACCTCGATGGAGCCGTCGGTCCCCAAGATGACCCCTCCGCCGCCTTCGCGGCCGGCCAAGCAGTACGCGCTGCGGTTCATCTCCGGCAAGTACCAGGGAGGGGAATTCCCCCTCCCCGCGTCGAAGGAGATCGTGGTCGGCCGGTCGAGCGAGCTCGACATGGTCCTCGTCGAGGACATGGTCTCGCGCCGCCACGCGAAGATCACCGTGACGGGCGATCAGATCTTCATCCAGGATCTGGGCTCGACCAACGGCACCTTCGTCAACGGCGAGAAGATCAAGCGGGCGCGCCTCCAGGAGGGCGACCGGATCCTCATCGGCACGAGCATCATCAAGCTCGTCGCCGTCGACTCGAGCAACGTCTCGGACGCCGGCGCCAAGAGCAACCTCGAGGACGTGGCCGCCGGCCGGCGCACCTCGCAGGTCCGGACGATGAGCGGCTCGATCGCCGAGATCCCGCTCCCCGACCTGATGCAGCTGTTCAGCGCCAGCAAGAAGAGCGGGACCCTGGTGGTCCGGACCGACCAGGACGTCGGCAAGCTCTTCTTCGACGGCGGCTCGGTCGTCTACGCCACGGTGAACGACAACTTCGACGTCTCGCCGCTCAAGAGCCTCTACCGCATCCTCACCTGGGAGGACGGCACCTTCGACATGGAGCCCCCGGAGGAGCGCGAGTTCCTCGAGCCCATCTCGATGAGCACCGAGGGCATCCTCATGGAGGCGATGCGGCAGATCGACGAGATCCGCCGCCTGGGGCCGGACATGCCCCCGATGCACGCCACCATCTCGCTGGCGATGCCGATGATCCCGCCGCTCCGCGACCTGACGCCGGAGGAGCTGGACGTGCTCCAGCTCGCCTACAACTACGGTCACACCGAGACCATCCTCAACAAGAGCCTCGCGAGCGACCTGGATACGAGCCAGATCCTCATCAAGCTCTTGAAGAGCGGCTACCTCCGCGTCGAATAGGGCCCTAGGTACCCGACATGACGGACCCCATGCCCGAGCGGGTGGGGCGCCTCGCGTTCGCGGGTGAGCCCTTTCGCGTGTCCCGCGGCGTCGACGAGGTGGTCGGCGAGCGCCGCTACCCCGGCTCGATCGCGGTGCTGATCGGCCTGCTCGGGCTGCTGCTCCTCCTCTTCGCCATCCGCGTCCGCTCCGGCCCGGCCATCGGCAGCGTCAGCATGGCCCTCATCGCGCTCTCCTGGCTCGTGTGGCGGGCCCGCAAGCCGCGTCGCAGCGGAGAGGAGACGCTGACCGTCGGCAGCGACCAGCTCACCGTGACCGGCCCCACCCGCGAGGCGGTGGTCGACCTCGCCGACGTGACCGACATCGGCACCGGCAGCGACGGCTCGCTCCGCACCGTCTGGGCCCGCACCGAGACCGACCGCGTGCTCCTCTTCGACGCCCTCACCGAAGAGGAAGCCGAAGCCCTCCGCGCCGAGCTTCGCGCCCGCGTCCTCTCCTGAGCCCCACTCCGGCGCTTCGTGGGCTTCGGGTCGCTCTCGCAAAGGCGCGAAGCCGCCAAGATGGGTGGGGGCGACGGGACGGCGACTGGCCGCCGGCTCGTCGAGTCGCTCCATTCTCGGGCGGGGTCTCGTGGGCTTCTGGTGGCTCTCGCAAAGGCGCCAAGCCGCCAAGATGGGTGGGGGGGGCGGCGGGACGGCGACTGGCCACGGCTGCTCGGTCGCTCGTGAGCGGGCGCTTCTTGGGCTTCAGGTGGCTCTCGCAAAGGCGCGAAGCCGCGAAGATGGTTGGGGGCGACGGGACGGCGACTGGCCACGGCTGGTCGGTCGCTCCGGGGTCGGGCGCTTCTCGGGCTTCAGGTGGCTCTCGCAGAGTCGCAGAGGCGCAGAGTGAGGGTGGGCAGGGCGGTGCAGGGCGGTCCCGTGCCGGCTGGGTCACCGGCGGCGTGCGCCCATCGCGCTGCCTGCGGGTCCCCCCTGCAGCTCGACGGCTTTGCGGCTTAGCGGCTTTGCGAGAGCAAAATTGCCCTCGAAGCTCGCCCACGAGTGGGATGGACCGTCGGGGGGTCAGCGGTCGAAGTGCTGCTCGACGAGACCGTCGTAGGCTTCGCGGAGGCCGACGATGAGGCGGACGGCGGCGCGGTGTTTCTCCGGGTCGTCGTCGTACTTGTCGGGGTCGTACTTCTTCGAGAGGCGCTGGTAGGCCTGCTCGACCTGGTCGCGCGAGGCGCCGGGCTCGAGCTCGAGGTCGCGGAACCACTGCCGGACCTTCCAGCCGGGGGCCTTGCCGTCACGGGTGCGGGGGGAGGAGGAGGTCGACGTGGAGCCGGATCGGTGGCCGCGGGCGCGCCGGCGCCGCTCGAGCTCGATCTGGAGCTCGGCGTCGCTCAGCTCGCTCAGGGCCTTGTCGCCGATCCGGACCACCTTGCGATCTCTCCACTCGTCGAGCTTGGCGCGCGTGGCGTCGGCGATCCTGCGCATGACCCCCACGACGCGCCGCCCTCTCTACTCCGCCTCGCCCCCCGGGGGCGCGGTCAGGAGCCGCTCGATCAGGTGCTGCGAGTACTGGCTCAGCTCGGTGAAGACCACGCCCATGCCGGGCGGATCCTCCTGCACGCGCACCACCTGACCGACGCCCTCGATCGTCTCGATGTCATCCATGATGACCGTGAACTTGAGGTTCACCCGGGTGCCGATCGTCAGCGGCTGCTTGCTCTTCACGAAGACGCCGGTGCGGGAGATGTTCGTGACGTACTCGTGGATGAACGCGTCGAAGGATTCGAACTCCTTGTTGATCGTGACGCGCTCTTCCTGACGCTTGTCGTTGTCGTTCTCCTCGGACATGGCTCTCTCGCGCCCTCCCGCCCCGAGCCGGGCTACTGCCCGCTGAGGTCGAACTGCTCCAGATGATAGTCCTTCCGGGCTTGTAACACGATCTGCCGCGCGTACCGCGCGCTCGCGCGCTGGAGCGCCTTCTTCTCCTCGCGCTGGAACATGTCGCAGATCGCGGGGTGCGCGTTGACCACCACCTTGAAGCCCGGCAGCGAGTCCTTCTCGCGGCGGATCTGCCGGAGGATCTCGTGGCAGACGGTGGTCTTGCTCATGAGCTGGCCGGTGCCGTCGCAGAAGAAGCAGGGCTCGTAGAGCGTCCTGCCCAGCGACTCCCGGGTGCGCTTGCGCGTCATCTCGACCAGGCCGAGCTCGCTGATGCGGACCGCGGTGGTCTTGGACTTGTCCTTCTTCAGCTCCTTGAGGAGCGCCCGGTAGACCTTCTCGCGGTGGCTCGAGCGCTCCATGTCGATGAAGTCGAGCACGATGAGCCCGCCGATGTTCCGGAACCGGAGCTGGTAGCCGATCTCCTTCACCGCCTCGAGGTTGGTCTGGAAGATCGTCTCCTCGACGTCCTTGCCCTTGCCGGTGAAGCGGCCGGTGTTGACGTCGATCGCGGTGAGCGCCTCGGCCTGATCGATGATCAGGTAGCCGCCGGAGGGGAGGGGGACCTTGCGGCTCAGGGCCCGCGCGATCTCGTCCTCGAGGCCGAAGGCGTCCATGATCGGATCGCCGCCCTCGTAGAGCTCCACGTCGCCGGCGCGCTCGGGCATGAAGTCCTCGACGAACTTCTTCAGCCGCGCGTACTCCTCGGCGTCGTCGATGATGATCTTGCGCACGCTCTCGGTGAACATGTCGCGCGCGGTGCGGCAGACGATGTCGAGCTCCGAGTAGAGCGCGGTGGGCGCGCGCTTGATCTTCTTCTGCTTGGTGAGGATGTCGTCCCAGGTCTTCACCAGGTAGCCGACGTCCGCCTTCAGCCCGCCCTTGGTCAGCCCCGCCGCGACGGTGCGCACGATCAGGCCGCCCGACGGAGGCTTGCAAGAGTCGATGACCTCGCGCAGCCGGCGTCGCTCGCGGTCGTTGCCGATCCGCTTGCTGACGCCCACGTGCTCGATCGTCGGCATGTAGACGACGTAGCGGCCCGGGAGCGAGACGTGGCTGGTGACGCGCGCGCCCTTGGTGCTGATCGGGCCCTTGCTCACCTGGACGACGATCTGCTGGCCCTCCTTGAGGACCTCTCGGATCGGCGTCTTGCGGGTCACCCGGCCGCGCTTGTTCTTCTTCGACGCGCCGTTCTGCTTGCCGTTGCCGTTGTCGTCGTCGTCCTTGTTCGCCAGCCGATCGAGATCCGTGGTCGGGATCACGTCTTCGACGTGCAGGAAGGCGGCGCGGTCGAGCCCGATGTCGACGAAGGCCGCCTGCATGCCCGGGAGCACGCGGGTGACCTTGCCGAGATAGATGCTGCCGACCGGGCTGCGGTCGCGCTCTCGCTCGACGTACAGCTCCGCCAGGATTCCGTCTTCGATCAGGGCGACGCGGGTCTCTCCGACGTCGACGCTGATCACGATCGTATCGTTCGCCATCGCGGTGCCTCCGCGCGTGCGACGGGTGCTCGGTGCGCGCGTGCGCGCCGGGACCCTCTCGGGTGGTCCGGGATCGAGGGATCGCCGGACCCGGTCCACGGGCGTTCGCCCACGGAGCCGCCGTCGCGACGCTCTCAGTTGGCTTCGAAGATCGCCTCGATCTCGGCGATGACCTTGTCCTCGCTGCGACGGCGAGCGACGGCGATTTCCTTCACGATCAGCGAGCGGGCCTTGTCGAGCATCTGGCGCTCACCGAACGAAAGGGACTTCTCCGCCTTGAGGCGGTAGAGGTCGCGGAGGACCTCGGCGACGTCGTAGACGCTGCCGGTCTTGATCTTGTCCATGAACCCGCGGTAGCGGCGGTTCCACGTCTGGTTGTCGAACGCGATCGTCTGCTCTTTGAGGATCTCGAAGATGTCGTTGATCTCTTTCTCCGACACGGGCGGGCGGAGACCGACGTTCTTCGCGTTGGCGACGGGGACCATGATCTTCTGCTCCGTGTCGAGCAGACGGAGGACGTAGAACTGTTGGCGGTTGCCGGCGATGTCCTTCTCTTCGATGGAAACCACCTCGGCGACGCCTCGGGCCGGATAGACGGCTTTGTCTCCGACCTTGAACTGCTGCTTGCGAGCCTGCATGGAAACTCCTGATTCGGGTCTGTGGGATCGGTCCGAGGGAGCTCGCCAGCGGCCGGGAGGGCCGAAAGGGCCTGAGAGGGCGTCCGTGAGCCCGCGCCACCGCGTGAGGTCGAGTGGCGCGACGTGATGAGACCCCGCGACTGCCGGTATTGGACCGGACGGTGTCGCGAGGTCGGCTCGTTCCCCGGCCGCCTCACCGAAAGCCGCCCGCTCTCCATCGGCGTCACGTCGGCCGAGGGCAGAGAGCGGGCGATCCTGGAGTCGAACGGACGGGACCTCTGGGAAGGACGCTGTCAGGGCCGCTGGCACCTCCACCGTGGGACCGACCGAAGAAGCGCACCACGCCCGGTTTGGCGCGGCGCATGAGTATGCCCCGGACGGGGGTAGAGGTCAATCGGCGCCAGCGGTCAGGAGGCGCCGCCCTCTTCGCTCAGCGAGGACAGATCGGGCAGCTCGTCGAGGTTCGGCACGAGCACGATCTCGATGCGGCGGTTCTGGGCCCGGCCCTCGGGGGTGGAGTTCGACGCCACCGGCTGGGTCTCGGCGTAGCCGGCGGCCGAGATGCGCTCCGCGTTCAGGCCCTGCTCGATCATGAACCGGGCCACGTTCACCGCCCGGGCGGTGGACAGCTCCCAGTTGCTGGCGAAGCGGCTGCTGCGCATCGGGATGTTGTCGGTGTGACCGGCCACCTGGAACTGGCGGTTCGGGATCGAGTTCAGCACCTGGACGATCTCGGTGAGCGCGGTCTCGCCCTCGTCGCGCAGGTCGGCGCGGCCCGAGTCGAAGAGGATGTTCTCGCTCAGCTCGATCAGCATCCGGTTGCGCACGATGCGGACCCGGAGGCGGCCGGAGTCGATCATCGAGCGGAAGCGCTCGATCATCCGGCGGAAGGTCGCGAGGCGCTCCTGCTGGGCGCGCTCGCGGGCCCGCAGCTCCTCGAGCGCCCGCTGCGTCTCCTGGAGGCTGCTCTGGAGGTTCCCGCGCTCGCTCTCGAGCCCCTCGACCTCTTCGCCGAGGGCCCGCAGGCGATCGACGAGCTCCTGGTTGCGCGCCTCCACCGCCGCGATCCGGGCCTCGAGCTGCTCGTTCTGCTCGCGGCTCTCCCGGAGCTGACCCTCGAGCTCCCCGATCTGGTCGAGGCGGGCCTGCATCTGCTCCTCGGAGTAGCCGCAGCCGACGAGCGCGGTGGCCAGGGAAAGGGCCAAGGCGGGCCCGCTGAAGCGCACGGTGATCCGGTCCATCCGACCTCTCCTCCCAGTTCCAGGGGGCGACGTTAGGCCGCCGCGATCGCCGGTGTCAACGCCCGCGCGATCCGGGGATCACCGCCCCGTCGGCGCTTTTTCAAGGGTTACGGGGGGGTACGCTGCCATACAATTTTGCCGAAGGATTCCATCGGTTTAGGAGGGGGCCGTGCACAAATTTGGGTCTTTTGGGGCTAAGTTAGGTATAAATTATATGTTGCTCGGCTTGACACGTTGCATGACGTGACAATACGGTACGTCAGTCCTGAGACCCCACGGGAGGAGGTCCCACATGGCCAAGGCAAAGAAGGCCGCCAAGAAGGTGGCGAAGAAGAAGGCGAAGAAGAAGACGGCGAAGAAGAAGGCGACCAAGAAGGCCGCCAAGAAGTCGACGACTTCCCGCACCCCCAAGAAGGCTGCCAAGCGCACCGCCAAGAAGAAGACGGCGAAGAAGAAGGCTGCCAAGAAGAAGACCGCCAAGAAGAAGACGGCGAAGAAGAAGACCGCCAAGAAGAAGGCGGCGAAGAAGAAGACCGCCAAGAAGGCCACGCGCAAGAAGGCGCCGAAGAAGAAGGCCAAGAAGAAGGCGGCGAAGAAGAAGACCGCCAAGAAGAAGGCGGCGAAGAAGAAGACCGCCAAGAAGAAGACCGCCAAGAAGAAGACGGCGAAGAAGAAGACCGCCAAGAAGAAGGCGGCGAAGAAGAAGACCGCCAAGAAGAAGACCACGAAGAAGGCGGCCAAGAAGAAGACCACCAAGAAGGCGGCCAAGAAGAAGGCGACCCGCAAGAAGGCGCCCCGCAAGAAGGCCACCAAGAAGTCCAAGACGGGTCCGGCGTCGTCCGCGCCCGCTCCGGGCAGCACCTCGCTCCTCAGCTGAGCGATCCTCCCCCGCTGGGGCCGGACACCGAGCTCGCGGTATTCGCTCGGTGTCCGGCAGGTCGGCCGCTCGCTTCTTCCGGGCGGATTCGGCCGAGCCATCGAGGGGACACGTGCCGGCTCCCCGCCCGTGAGCCGGCTCGGGGGAATCGAGGGCTCGCGCCCTGCCCGACGACACCCGGGGCGCGAACACACGAGGAGCGACCCGACCGGTTCGGGGTGAGGCTCCAGGTGACGAGCGGCCGTCCGCTTCGATTGACATTCCGATCGCCCGCTGGCGCCCGAGGCATTCTGGCGCGAGCACGAACGCGCGCCCCGACGACCCCCGTCGGGGCGTTGGCGTCCGCACGGAACGATCCGTGTCGGGAGGGCGACGGAATCACCCCGACGTCACGCTTCTTCGGACGCCAGCAGCTCGCGCAGCCGCTCCGGCTCGAGCCGAAGCAGGAAGACGCGCTCCCGCTGCAGGGTCACCGACCCCGGCGCCGCGCCCCGCGGCTTGCGCACGTGGCGGCGCTCGAGGTGACTGACCTCCACCCGATCCTCGCCCCGCAGGTCGGAGTGATGGGCGGCCAGGTGGGCGGCGTCGGCGAGCAAATCCGGCGGGCAGCTCTCGCCCTTCTCCAGGGGCACGACGACGTGCGAGCCGGGGACGCCGCGCGCGTGGAGCCACAGGTCCCAGGGGCGGGCGTGTCGCAGCGTGAGCGTGTCGTTGTCGGCGGCGGACCGCCCGACGAGGATCGCGCGGTCGCCCGCGCCCCGGTAGGCACGGAACGGCGAGCGCGCCTCGGGCGAGGCCCCGCCGCCCTGCCGATGGGGGCGCGCGCCCAGCTTGCGAGCCCGCGCGTCGAGGCGGTCGAGCGCGTCGCCGTCCGCGTCGTCCACGGCCGCTCCGATCGCCTCCAGGGCCGCGATGTCGGCCTCGGTGGCCGCGTGCCGCTCCAGCGCGATCTCGCCGCCGCGCTCGAGCTTGCGCGCCCGATGGAAGAGGTGCTCCGCCTCCTGGCGCGGGGTGCGGCGCGGATCGATCGGGATGGTGATCGGCCGCGGCGGATCTGCGCTCCAGTCGGTCACCGTCGCCTCGCGGGCGTCGTCCGCCAGGGTCGAGAGCGCGGCCAGCAGCGCCGATCCACGCGACCGGAGGCCCTCGACGTGATCGAGGCGCTGCAGGTCGCCTTCGATCTTGCGCAGGCGCCGCCGCAGCGAGGCGAGGCGCCGCTTCACGCGCCGCTGCAGCTCTCGCCGGCGCGCGTCGAGCTCCCCGCCGAGGACCGCGCGGGCCAGCGCCTCACCGTCGCCGGCCAGGGCGTCGGCGTCGGCGGCCAGATCCCGCGGCGGCGCGCCTCCTCCCGGGCCGCGGCGACCGCCGAGCACCTCGCCGTCGCGCAGGAGCAGCAGGTTCGGCGGGTCCGCCGAGAGGCGGAGCTCGAGGATCGCGTCACCGCGGGCGAAGCGGACCACGCCCTCCTCCGGCTCGAGCGCGAGGAGGCGGGCGTTGGCGGCGTGCTTGCGGATCAGGCGCGCGAACGCGGAGGCCGGCGCGCCGCGCGGACGCTCCGGGACGAAGCCCCAGCCGACGCGGTCGCCGCAGGCGAGCAGCAGCACGCCGTGCAGCGACGGCGTGTGCAGGGTCAGCGCCAGCAGGTCGGGGTGGGGCGAGTCCGCGCGCTGGAGCTGCGCCCCGAGGAGCGCGCCGAACGCGCTCACTCCTCCTCGGCGGCGAGCGCGGCGAGGCGCTTGGCCTCGCGGAACGACTTCTCCGACTCGAGGGCCACGAAGGCCTCCGGGCCGTCGACGAGCCGGTCGAGGACCTCGAGGAGCAGCGTCTCGTTGAAGCTCTTGCGCATGCCGATCGCGCGCAGCCGGCAGTAGGCGAGGTCCAGCCGCGGCAGCTCCTCGACCTCGAGCGGGTCGAAGCCCCACACCACGCCCAGCCGGCGCGCGAAGGACGGCGCCGACTCCTCGTCCCACAGCCCGGTCGGGTGCCAGACGAGCTGGGACCGGGACTTCGAGCGCCACCGCTCCGCCCAGCCCGCGAGCAGATCGCGATCGCGCTGCCCGGTGGTGACGTCCCCGCCGGTCGGGAGCACCGCGAAGCGCGCGCCGAGCGCGTCGGCCGCCTCCGCGGCCCGGTCGAGCGCGGCCTCCATGTCCGCGTCGAAGCGGAGCGGCCCCTCGGGCGAGCGGCGCGCGTCGTGCGGCACGACGAAGCCGAGCGTGAAGTCTTCGGGCAGCCCCTCCCGCCACTTCGCGAGGGTCTTGGCCTTGGGGGCGGGGCCGACGGTCGCGATCTCCGCGAAATCGAGGGCGGCGAGGTACTTCGGACCGGGGGCGCGATCGAGCTGGGCGCCGGCGTGCAGGCGAGTCATGCGGGCGTGTATACCGCGGCCGATCCCGTGACGCTCGCGCCGGGCCCGTGGTAGCGTTCGAGCGTGCTTGACTTCGGCCTCGTGGGCATGCGCTCGCTCGTCAGCAGGGTGATCCTCTCCGGCCTCGTCGCCGTCGCCGCGGCGGGCTGCGATGACGCCCCGGATCCGCCCCCCCGTCCCGATCCCGACAAGGCGATCGAGTGCGTCCCCGAGTCGAGCGGCGCCGATCCGGACGCGAGCGACGACCTGGACGGGGGCGCTTCCCCGGGGCGCTGCGCCGCCGGCCAGATCTGTCTTCAGGGCCGCTGCTACGGCGCCTGCACCGACGACTCGGACTGTGGGCCGCGCGAGGAGTGCGCGGCCTCGGGGGCCTGCGTGCGCGCGACCGGCCCGATGGTCGACGCCGGGCCCGCGGACTCCGGGCTGCCGACCCCCTGCGACGGCGTCGAGTGCGCGGCCCCGTCGGTCTGCCACCCGCTGGCCGGGGTGTGCGTCGAGTGCAGCGTCGAGACCATCGCCGCCGCCCCCGGCGAGCCCGGCTTCTGCGCCGGCCTGAGCCCCATCTGCGACGTCGCCAACGGCAACTGCGTGGGCTTCGATCCCAGGCCCTGCGCGCCCTGCCGCGTCGACGCCGAGTGCGACGACGGCGCTGGCTTCGCCGGCCGCTGCACCGAGCGCACGGTGATGGGCGAGATCGTCGAGCGGGTCTGCCTGCTCGAGTGCGACCCCGCGACGCCGGGGACCTGCCCGGCCGGGCTCGTCTGCGACGGCGCCCTGATGCGCTGCGTGCCGCCGGTCGGCGCCGCGTGCACCACCTGGCTCCGGGGCAACGCGCGCAGCAGCTGCGTGCTCGACGAGGACTGCGGGCCGCTCGGCGCCGACCGCGCGCTCTTCACCGGCGCGTGCATCGGGGAGATGTTCCCGATGGTGCCCGACGGCGCGATGGACACCGACGCGGGCCCGCCCACCCCCGGCGCCTGCTTCCAGCCGTGCGGCGTGAGCGAGGAGTGCCCCGACGTCGCCGGCGGACAGATGTGCATGGGCGAAGGCGCGATGCTCTTCTGCCAGCCGTGAACGCACCGACTTGACCGATCCGGGCGCCAGCGCGACGCGTTGCTATCCTGACCGCGTGTCGCGTGGCTGGTGGATCGTGCTGCTCGTGGGGAGCCTCGTCCTCGCGGACGTCCCCGCGGCGGCGCAGGACGACTGGGGGCTGACGCGGCAGCGGGATCGCGGCGCGCGCGACCGGGGCCGCCGACGACCGCCGCGTCGAGGACGCCCCACGCGTCGCCGCCCGCCGCGCCCGAGCGCGCCCGCGCAGACGCCCGAGACCTCGGAGTCCGAGGCGCCGCAGCGGACCGACGTGCTCATCCGCCGCTACCTCGGCGTGCTCGAGCGCGACCCCCGCGAGAACATGGCCTTCCGCCGGCTGCTCGACCTCTACCGCGAGCGGGACGGCAACATCGATCAGCTCGTCGAGTCGCTCACCGCGCGGGTGACCGAGGACGACGAGGCCTACGCGCCGCGCATGCTGCTGGGCCACATCTACAAGGCCCAGAGCCGGGTGGAGGAGGCGCGGGCTGCCTACCAGCGCGCCGCCGAGCTGCGCCCGGGCGAGGCGGCGCCGCGGGTCGCCCTCGCCCAGATCGAGCGCGCGGCGGGGCGCCCCTCCGAGGCGCGCGCGCGCTACGCGGAGGCGCTCGAGCGGATCCGGGAGCGGCTCGCCCGCGACGAGCTGCTCCGAGAGGTCGCGCAGCTCGCGCTCGAGATGGAGGACTTCGACGCCGCGCGAGGGCACTACGAGGAGCTGGCCCGCGGCGGCGACGGCAGCGTGTACCTGCGCGCCGAGTACGCCCGCGCGCTCTCGGCCGCGCGACACTGGGACCGGGCGGTCGAGGAGTACCAGCGCGTCCTCCGATCCCTGCGCGGCGACAACCGGGTGCTGCCGCCGGTGCTCCTCGAGCTGTCGCGCGCGCAGCTGGAGCGGGGCGACCCCGAGGCGAGCATCGAGACCCTCGATCGCGCGCTCCGGCTGGCGGGCCGACAGGCCGGCATCCGCGCCGAGATCTACGACCAGCTGCTCACCGCGCACCGCCGCACCGACCGCCTGCCCGAGCTCGCCGAGCGGCTCCGGCGCGAGGCGGGGCGCGGCTTCGAGGCGAACGAGCTGCTCGGGCGGATCGAGGACGAGCTCGGCAACGACGACGAGGCGCTCGAGGCCTATCGCCGGGCGCTGCGCTCGCGGCCGCGCGACATCGACACGCGCGTGCGGGTGATCCAGCTGTTGAGCCGCTCGGGGCGCCTCGACGACGTCATCGACGAGTACCGCTCGCTCATCCGGCAGGCGCCCCGCGAGCCGCGCTTCGTGATCGAGCTGGCGCAGCTGCTGATGCAGACCGACCGTCGCGAGGACGCGCTGCGGCTGCTGCGCGACACCGGCCGTCGGCACGGGCGCGACCCGATCCTCCACCAGCAGCTCGCCGAGCTCTACGCCCGCTGGGGCGAGGAGGAGCTGGCGGCGCGAGAGATCGAGCTGCTCGCGCGCATCGACCCGCGCGACCCGGTCCACGTGATCGCGCTCGGAGCCTCGCAGTTCGATCGCGGGGAGCGCGAGGCGGCGCTCGCGACCTGGCGGCGGGTGCTCGAGGTCGAGCGCGGCGCCGAAGGGCACGCGACCCTCGCCCAGATCTACGGCGACCACGATCTCCTGCCGCTCGCCATCGAGCAGTGGCGCGAGGCGGTCCGGCTCGCCCCCGAGGACATCGCGAGCGTGCGGGGGCTGGCCACCGCGCTCGAGCGCAACCGCCAGAACGACGACGCCGAGGCGCAGTGGCGGCGGGTCCTGGAGCTGGCCGGCGACGATCGCGTCGCGCGGCGCGAGGCGCGGGAGCGCATCGTCGGCATCTGGTCGCGCACCCGGCAGCTGCCGACGAAGATCCGCGAGCTCGAGCGCCGCTTCGCCGACGACCCGCCCGACGCCGAGGCGGGGCGATTCCTCGCGGAGGCCCACCGGCGGCGCGGGCCGCAGCATCAGGCGCAGGCCGAGCGGGTGCTGGAGCGCATCGCGGAGATCGCGCCCGGCGACGTGGAGAGCCTGCTCGCGCTCGAGCGCATCCGTCGCCACCGCGGTGACCTGGCGGGGGCCATCGACGTGCTGCGCCGCCTGCGCGACGCCGACCCGCGGCGGGCCGCCCACTACCTCCAGCAGATGGCCGAGCACGCGCTCGCGCTCTATCGAGACGAAGAGGCGGTGCGCTACGCGGCCGAGGCGGTGGAGCGCAACCCGGAGGACGCCTCCGCGCATCGTCGCCTCGCCGATCTCTACCGAGCCCGGCAGGACATGCCGCGGGCGATCGCGAGCTACCAGCGCGCGCTCGAGCTCAACGAGCGGCTGTACCCGGTCTACTTCGAGCTGGCCGAGCTGTTCCTGGCGCGCGGCGAGACCGAGCGGGCCGATCGCCTCTACCGCCAGGTGCTCGGGATCACGCCCGACGACGATCTGGTGTCCCGCGCCGCGCGCGCCTCGATCCAGATCAACCTCGGCGCCGGCACGCTCGGCGAGCTGGAGCGCGACCTCCTGCCGCTCGCGCTCGGCCACCCGCAGCGCCCGATCTTCCGGCGCATGGTCGTGGAGCTCTACGACGCCTACGCCGGCCCGCTCGTGCAGCGCGCGCGCCGGGGCGGGCAGGGCGCGGCCGAGGCCCGGGAGGAGCTGCGCCAGATCGGCACCCGCGGCATCAAGCCGCTGCTCGAGGCGCTCGCGGACGTCGATCCCTCTCAGCGTCGGGTGGCCCTCGACATCCTCGGGGATCTCGGCAACCCGAACGCCGCCGCGCCGCTGCTGGCGGTCGCCGAGAACCCGACGCTCGACCTCGGCACCCGGCTCCAGGCGCTCCGCGCGGCCGGGGGCGTGGCCGACGAGGGGCAGGTCGGCCGGCTGGTGGCGCTGGCGGAGGGTGAGGACCGCCGCCTGAGCGGGCTCGCGGCCTGGAGCCTCGCCCGCCTCGGCGGCGCGCAGGCCGAGCGCGCCCTGCGCCGCCTGCAGCGGAGCGACGACGCCCAGGTGGTCGGCTACGCCGCCCTCGGGCTCGGCCTGCGCGGCGGGGCGAGCGCGGCGAGCGAGCTGGAGCGTCTCGTCCGCACCACGAACGACGAGGACGTGCGCCACGCCGCGGTCTGGGCGCTGGGGCAGGCCGGAGACGCGCGCCACGCGCCGGCGCTCGTCGAGGTGCTGCGCACGCGCGGCGGGCCCACCGCCTGGATCGCCGCCGACGCGCTCGGCCGGCTCGGCGGCGACGAGGCGCGAGACGCGCTGATCGGCGCGCTCTTCGATCCCGACGGTCAGCTCCGCCGCATGGCCGCGCTCGCGCTCCGGCAGCGCGAGGCCGACGCGCCGGTCGAGCTGCCCGCGCCCCACGCCTTCGAGCGCACGCGGGACTACGTGCTCCGGGTCGTGCGCCCCGAGCCCGATCCGCCGCCGGTCGACGATCTCACGGCGTGGGCCCCCGCGATCGAGGAGGCCGCGTCGATGGCCCTCCGCGGGCCGGTCGAGCGGGTCCTGCCCGCCCTCGACGTGCTCGCCGCGCGGCCGCACGGGCTGTCGCTCGGCGCGCTGACCGCCGATCTCGAGGCGTGGCCGGACGGCGCGCGCACGAACGCGGACGCCGCGCTCCGGTCGATCGGGGTGGGCCTCGTGGACGAGCTGGTCGAGGCCGCCTCTCACCTCGACGGGGCCGTCCGGGTCGCCGCGGTGCGCCTGCTGGTCCGCCTCGATCACGAGGACGCGGTCGAGGCGGTGGCGTCGGCGCTCTCGAGCCCGCCGGCCTCCGTGCAGCGCGCGGCCCTCGAGGCCCTCTCCGAGGCGACGCGGGCGCCGACCGGCGTGGTCGTCGAGCGCCTCGCGCAGATCGTCCGTGACCACCGCGACTGGTCGATGCGGACCCGCGCGGCCTCGGCCCTCGGGCGCTCCGCGGACGGCTCCGCGCGCGCGGCGCTGCGGGAGGCGCTGGCGCGCGACCCCTACGCGTTCGTGCGCCAGGCGGCCGCGGGCGCGCTCGCGGGCGGGCTCGAGGCGGAGGACGTGGCGGCGCTCGAGGCGGCGCTCGACGGCGACGACGAGCCGAGGGTGCGCGCGGCCGCGGCCCGCGCGCTGATCGCGGCGGGGGGCGAGGCCGAGGCCCGAGCCCGGCGTCGGGCGGCGCGGGATCGGAGCCCTCTGGTGCGCTCGGCGCCGGAGACCGAGCCCGCCATTCGTTGACCTCGGCCCCCGGTCTGGCTTAGAAAGGGCCGGAATTCCACACCCCTTCGGTCGGGTCTTGGTAGTCTGTCGCCATGGAAGAGGACATCGGGATTTCGTGTGGCAGCTGCGACACGTTCAGCCCGATGGGCACGGAACGCTGTCCGCGGTGCGGGCACGACCTCGCCCTCTTCTCGCGACCGAGCCCGCCGCATGGCGAGAGTACGCAGCCCACGGAGGCGGCGCGCGTCGCCGCGCCGTCCCGGGAGGATGAGATGGAGCAAGCCAGGTTCTACGTCTGCAAGGAGTGCTCGACCCCGGTTCCGTCGGGCCACAAGTTCTGTGGCGCGTGCGGCGCCACCGTCCCGAAGGACGTGCTCGAGCGGCAGGTCGAGTTCTTCGGGAGCATGCAGGCGCCCGGCAAGGCGCGGCTGATCCTCATCCGCGGCACCGAGGGCGCCGACGGCCTCAGCTACCTGCTGCAGGGCACCGAGCACATCGCGGGCACGACCGACGCCCAGATCCCGTTCCCGACCGATCCCTGGATCAGCCCCCGCCACGCGAACTTCTTCTACCGCGGCGACAAGCTCTTCGTGCGCGACGAGGGCAGCGTCAACGGCGTCTACCTGCGCATCAAGAAGCCGAACCCGCTGAAGCCGGGCGACCACTTCCTCTGCGGCGAGCAGGTCTTCCGGCTCGAGGCGACCCCCAAGGACACCTCGGGCCCCGACCCGGACCAGACCTACTTCTACTCCTCGCCGAAGCGCCCCAGCCCGTTCCGCGTGGTGCAGTGCCTCTCCGGCGGTCAGGACGGGATGGTCTACTGCGCCCGCGAGAACTCGGTCCAGATCGGCCGCGAGGACAGCGACATGAACTTCCCCGACGACGTCTTCATGTCGGGCAGCCACGCCAAGGTGGAGCTGGCGGGCGACGGCCAGTTCTCGCTGGTCGACCTGAACTCGCGCAACGGCACCTACATCCGCCTGAGCAAGGAGCGCGAGCTCGGCAACGGCGACTACCTGTTCATCGGCCACCAGCTCCTGCGGGTCGAACAGACGGTGTGAGCTCGTCGGGCGGCGGCGGGTCCGCGCGGGCCCGCCCCCCTCGCTTCACTGACGCGGGCGGTCTCACTGGATGAGCCGCTCGATGATCGCGCGGTCCGGCGCGTCCGGGGCCAGGCTCAGGTAGCGCCGATAGGCTTCGGCGCCCCGGCGCGTGTCGCCCAGCCGCATGTACGCCCGCCCCAGCTGGCGCTGGACCTGGGCGTTGCGCGGCTGCGCTCGCGCCGCCCGCTCGAACGCCGCGATCGCGCCGCGCAGATCTCCGCGGCTCATGCGCTCCCGGCCGTCGGCGAAGGGATCGGTTGCGGCAGGCTCCGAGGTCGGCTCGGTGTCGGGGGGCGGCTCGGTCCCCGCCCTCCGCCCCCGTGAGCCCGTCGGCCCGCGCTCCGAGGCCTCCACGGCGACCGACTCGGACCCGGACTCGGGCCCGGGCTCGGGCTCGGGCTCGGACTCGGACTCGGACTCGGCTTCGGACTCGGCTTCGGTCTCGGCTTCGGTCTCGGACTCGGCTTCGGTCTCGGACTCGGCTTCGGTCTCGGCTTCGGGCTGAGCCACGTCACCAAGGTCCTCTGCGGTCACCTGCCCGTTCGGATTCGGCCGCGCCCAGAGCCAGATCCCGAACGCGAGCAGCGCCAGAGCGGCGGCGAGCGCGTACAGCCATCCGTGACCCCGGGTGCTCGGCACCACCGCCTGGATGGCCTCCTCTGTCGTCGCCTCGCGGCGAGGCGCCTCCTCCTCTTCGTCATCGTCCTCGAGCGCGGCGGCCGCGAAGCTCCCATGGCCGAGCCGCTCGTCGGCGCGCTCGCCGAGCTCCTCGATGACCGCCTCGAGCGCCGCTCCCATCTCGGCCGCCGAGCCGTAGCGGTCGTCGGGATCCTTCGAGAGCGCGGTCAGCGCCACCCGCTCGAGCGCGCGGGGGATCCCCCACGACGGCGCGACCTTTCGGGGCCGCCTGGGCGTCTCCGTGAGGTGCTTGGTGATGATCCCGAGAGCGGTCTCGGCCTCGAACGGCACCTTCGCGCACAGGAGGTGATAGAGCACCACGCCCGCCGAGTAGAGGTCGGCGCGCGCGTCGATGACGTCCCCGCGGGCCTGCTCGGGCGCCATGTACTGCGGGGTGCCGCAGACGTAGCCGTCCTTGGTGATCGCGGTGCTCCGGCCCTCCGACTCGGTGATCTTCGCGATGCCGAAGTCGCAGACCTTCACCCGCAGCCCGCCGCCGCGCTCCTCGATCACCACGAGGTTCTCGGGCTTGAGATCGCGGTGAATGATGCCGGCGTGGTGCGCCTCGTCGAGGGCGCGCAGCATCTGACCCATGATCTCGCCGATCTGCCTCGGCGTCAGCGGCGCGTCGTGGTCGATCAGCGTCTGGAGATCCTCGCCCTCGAGGAGCTCCATCGCGATGAAGAGGGTGCCGTCGCCGGCCTCTCCGAAGTCGATGATCTGCAGCGAGTTGGGATGCGAGAGCCGGCTCGCCGCCCGGGCCTCGCGGTGGAAGCGCTTCGCGATCCGCGGGTCGCCGCCCAGATGTCGGTGAAGGACCTTGATGGCCACCGGCTTGCCCAGCGCCACGTGCTCCGCCCGATACACGCGGCCCATCGCGCCCTCGCCGATCTGCTCCGACAGCGTGAACTTCGCGGCGATCGTCCGGCCGATCCAGGGATCATCGGTCTCGGCTCGCGGCTCGCCGGGGAGGGTGGTCATGGTGGGTGGGCGTCCGCGCACGGCGTGACGGGGGGCCGCGCGGGGCGACTGCGCCGAAGCGCGGAAAGCATAAGGGATGGGGGGCGGGGCGAAAAGCCATCGGGCGCCCGGGAATCCTTGACCATTCTGCCTCCGGGTCGGTATCGTCCGCTCGGTTTCGCCGTCCCTGCGGCCTCGGCCAACAGAAGGAGATCCTCAGTGATCGTCTGCCCTCGCTGCGGCAAGGAGAATCAGGACCACTACAAGTTCTGTCTCGGATGCGGAGCCGAGCTGCCTCGGAACGCCGAGCAGCCGAAGAGCTTCAGCGCTCCGACCCCACCCGGCGGCACGCCCGTCGAGGGAGGGGACGCGCCCGCGCCGGCTCCCCAGTTCGGAGGGGCCGCGGCCCCTGCACCCGCGCCTGCTCCTGCCCCCGCTCCCGCCCCGGCTCCGGCGGCGGCCGCGCCGGCCCCTGCGCCCGCGCCGTCTCCGGCCCCGGCCCCTGCGCCCGCGCCGTCTCCGGCGGCGTCGGCCGCGCCGGCTCCTGCGCCTGCCCCTGCCGCCTCTCCCGCGCCCGCGGGCGGTGGCTTCGGCGGCCCTGCGCCGTCTCCCGCAGGAGGGCCGTCTCCCGCAGGAGGGCCGTCTCCCGCCGGGGGCAACGGCGCACCGGCCCCCGCGGCCGGCGGCGCGCAGATCTCGTGCCCGAAGTGCGGGACGTCGAACAACAAGAACTTCAAGTTCTGCGGCTCGTGCGGTCACCCGCTCCAGGACGCGGCGCCCGCGCCCGCTCCGGCGGCCCCGGCCCCCGCGCCCTCGGGAGGCGCCGGCAACGGCACCCTCATCCTGATCCGCCCCGACGGCACCGAAGGCGAGTCGATCGCGATCCAGAGCGGCTCGGTGGTCGGTCGCGAGACGATGCCGCAGTTCGGCAGCGACACCTACCTCTCGCCCCGGCACGCCAGCTTCCACTTCATCGGCGGCCGCGTCACCGTGCGCGACGAGGGCAGCCTCAACGGCGTCTACCGTCGCATCATGGCGGAGGAGCCGGTCGAGCTCTCGGACGGGACCATCTTCCGCGTCGGCCAGGAGATCATCCGCTTCGAGCGGCTGAGCGAGCCCCAGGTCGGCCCCGACGGGGTCGAGAAGATGGGCAGCCCGCGCGAGGGCCTCGTCGGCCGCATCTGCCTGGTCACCGGGCGCGAGACCGTGGGCAACTGCTACGCGGTCCCCGCCGAGGGCCTGCACCTCGGGCGCGAGCGCGGCGACATCCTCTTCCCGGACGACGGCTACGTGTCGGGCCTCCACGCCCGCATCCACGCCGAGGGCGGCAAGATCTACCTCACCGACGTCGGCAGCTCGAACGGCACCTTCCTCCGGCTCGAGAGCGACGCCAGCGTCGACTCCGGCTCGATGGTCCTGGTCGGCCAGCAGCTGTTCCGCATCGAGTTCTGAGGCTTGCCGGGAGGGGCTTCAGCTCACCATTGATCACTTTTCCGAAGAAGCGCGGAATTTTGGGGAATTCCAAGTGGTTCCGCGCTCATGGAAACAGCTCAGCAGTGGGCGTCTCAAGAGTTTGGGACCGCCGAGCTCGGTGACGCTCG
>Ga0310345_10000328_pt1 | contig 80020 bp, 78 predicted proteins | sample HC15DNA20500_MG_FD_204667 | JGI IMG/M metagenome (GOLD analysis project Ga0310345, IMG submission 204667) | Marine microbial communities from station ALOHA, North Pacific Subtropical Gyre - HC15-DNA-20-500_MG | ecosystem: Environmental > Aquatic > Marine > Oceanic | place: Pacific Ocean: North...
TCAGGTTGTGGATTTCGCCGCGGGCGAAGAAGATGGCCCCCGCTGCGACGAAACCGATCGCCTGCGCCAGCCCCTGCACCACGCGCAGCGGATCGACACTGGAATTCGATCCCTTCTGCAGATCGACACGGCGCATCAGGGCCGAGACGGTGATCAGCGCCGAACCGAGCGCCACCAGCGCATGCGTCTGCACACCCGCCGCGATGCCGCGCACTTCGCGGTCGGGACCCAGGGCGAGACCGCCCGCGGTGGCGATGCCGGGCTGGATGGCGATTTCCTCCACCGTCACACCGGTGCTCCTGCCGTGTCAGTACCCGCCTGTGCGGTCCGGTTGAACATCCGTGCGCCGGCAATGTTCCCGGGGATCCGGCCCATCTGCTCCTGCCGGAGCGACCGAGAGGGTTCGAGCCATTGCCTGCGGAACATTCGCCACTGGCACATGTTTGCATGGCGAGACTGCCCGATCCTGCGAGATGCAGCCGATGCCGATCACGCGACGCGATCTCTTCCTTCACGCCGCGAGAGCGGGAGCCGCGCTTGCCGTACCACTGGGTACCGGCCTTGCACGGGCGCAGCAACAGGGGCGCGATGACTGGAGCGCCGTTCGCGACTCCTTCACGCTTGCCCCTGATGTGATTCACATGAGCGCCATGCTGCTTGCCTCGCACCCTGCTCCGGTAAGGAACGCGATCGCGCGCCACCGTCTGGCACTCGACGCCGACCCGGTTACATACCTCGAAGCCAATGGCGAGCGCCTGACGGAGGGAAGCCGGAAGGCCGCGGCCGACTACCTCGGGGTGCATCCCGGTCACGTCGCGCTGACGGACAGTACGACAATGGGCATCGGCCTGTTCTACAGCTCGCTTGCCCTCGGTCCGGATGACGAGGTTCTGACCACGGAGGAGGATTACTATGTCACCCATCACGCGCTGCGCCACCTGACCGAGCGCACGGGGGCGAAAGTCCGGCGGATCAGCCTGTTCGACAGCGCACGCGAGGCGACGAAAGAGGCGGTCGCGGCCCGCATCCGTGATCAGATCCGGCCCGAGACGCGGGTTCTGGCGCTGACCTGGGTGCATTCGAGCACCGGCTTCAAGTTGCCCGCCGCCGACATATCGGAGGTGCTGCGCGAGGTGAACGAAGGGCGCGACGAAGATAACCGGATCCTGTTCGGACTGGACGCCGTGCATGGCTTCGGTGTGGAAGACGAGAACTTCCGTGACCTCGGCGTGGATTTCTATGCCGCCGGCTGCCACAAGTGGCTGTTTGGCCCGCGGGGCACCGGGATCGCCGCCATCAGCGACGCGGGGCTTGCGCTCTCCCGGCCCACGATCCCGACCTTCGATGACAGCACCGTCTTCTCGGCCTGGTATGTCCGGGAGGAGCCCTCCGAGGGGAACAACGGCCTCCGGATGACACCGGGCGGCTTCAAGCCGTTTGAACATCGCTGGTCCTTGCCGGAGGCTTTCGATTTCCACGAAAGCATCGGGCGCAGCCGGGTGGCCGCGCGGACGCACGGACTTGCCCGCGCGCTGAAGGAGGCGCTCTCCTCGGTCCCGGGCGTGCGGGTGCATACCCCGGCCGGGCCGGACCTGTCTTCGGGTATCGTCGCCTTCGAGATGGAGGGCCGTTCCAGCGACGAGGCTGTCGCGGGGCTGCGCGAGCGGGGCATCATCGCATCCGTCGCGCCCTATCCCTCCGCGCTGGCCAGGCTGACGCCCAGCATCCGGAACACGGAGCAGGAGATCGACAAGGTCGCGGCCGCCGTCCGCGCACTTGTCTGAGCGCGGCGGTTTCGTCGGAACATGCCGCGCCGTCTGCCGGTTCAGCTTCCGGACCCTCGGTACGGCGGGAGAGACGGCATGGTGGATCGACTGAAGGGGAGAACGGCCCTTGTCACCGGCGGAAACACCGGCATCGGGCGCGCGGTGGCGGAAGCCTTCGCGGGCGAAGGGGCGGATATCGCCTTCACTTATCTGCAGGACGAGCGCAGCGCAAAGGAGGTGGTCCGTCGGATCGAGGCGGAAGGGCGCCGCGCCCTGGCGCTGCCCTGCGATCAGCGCGACCGCAACCAGGTGGAAGCGGTGATGAAGCAGGCCGGGGAGGCCCTGGGCCCGCCCTTCATTCTTGTGAACAACGCCGGGGTAGACAATGCCGGGGACATGGTGGCGGACCTTTCGGACGAGGATTGGGACGACGTGCTGAAGACCGACCTCTACGGGCCGTTCTATTTCTGTCGTGCCTTCATTCAGGCCCGCCGGGCGGCGGGCGGGGGTGGCCGGATCGTCAACGTCAGCTCGATCCACGAGGAGGTCGCCCGGCTGCGCTCGGCCGCCTATGACGCCGCCAAAGGCGGGTTGCGCAACCTGACCCGCACGCTCTGCCTGGAGCTTGCGCCCGAGCGCATCAACGTGAACGCGATCGCGCCGGGCATGATCCTGACCGGGATGAACCAGGAGGCGATCGACGATCCGGAGGCGTGCGAAGCGCAGGTTGCCAACATCCCGTGGAAACGGGCGGGGCAACCGCACGAGGTGGCGATGCTGGCGGTCTACCTGGCCTCCGACGACGCGGATTACGTGACCGGGCAGAGCTTCACCATCGACGGCGGCCTCTCGCTCCTGCTGGGGCAGGGGGCGTAAGGACCGCCGGGCCGTCCGGACCTCGCGGGGCTCACTCCAGCGTTTCGGGCAGGGCGAAAGCGATGACGTAATCCCCCCGCTCCGCCGACTGCCGTGCACCGCCGGCCGAGACCACGACGTATTGACGCCCGGTCGTGGGGGAGACGTAGCTCATCGGATTGCCCTGCGCGCCGACCGGCAGGCGGTGATGCCACAGCACCTCGCCCGTCGCCACGTCCAGCGCCCGGATCGCGAAGTCGAGCGTGCCGGCATAGAAGACGAGGCCGGAGCCGGTGGAGAAGGGGCCGCCCACCGTCGGCATGCCGACCGGGATCGGCAGTCCCAGGCGGATGCCCAGCGGGCCGGTGTCCTCGACCGTGCCCATCGGCACCTGCCAGGCAATCTGCCGCGAGACCAGATCGATGGCGGTCAGCGATCCATAGGGCGGTTCCTGGCAGGGGATGCCCAGCGGAGACATGAATGTCTCCTTCGCCGCGCCGTAGGGTGTGCCGTATTGTGCCGAGAGGCCGCTGTGCGATTCCGCGGCGTCCGCATCGTCTGCCTCTTCCCGCGGGACAAGCTGCACCCGATGGGGCGAACGAGTATCGTTGATGATGAAATAACCGCTCGGCGCGTGGATCGTGCCGCTGCCCCAGTTCATGCCGCCGAAATAGCCAGGCCATTGCAGGCTGGCGGTCAGTCCCGGCGGCGTGAATTCACCCTCGTAGCGCAACTGGCGGAACCGGATCCGGCACCAGAGCTGGTCGAAGGGCGTGGCCCCCCACATCCGCGCCTCGGTCAGAGGCTCCACGCCGACGGCCGGAAGTCCGACGGAGTAGGGCTGGGTCTCGGCCAGCCAGTCGCCTTCGGCCGCGCCCTGCGGGACGGGGCGTTCCTCGACCTCGGCCACCGGCTCGCCGGTCTCGCGGTTCAGCATGAACGTCTGGCCCCGCTTCGTCGCCTGGACGAGCACGGGAATCGTGCCGCCGTCGCCGTCCGGCAGGTCGTGGAGCGCGGGCTGCGAGGGCACGTCATAGTCCCAGACGTCGTGATGGACGGTCTGGAACGACCAGACCTCGCGCCCGTCCTCCAGATCCAGTGCGACGATCGAGGAACTGTACTGCTCCGCCACCTCGGACCGGTGGCCGCCGAAGAAATCGGGCGTTGCGTTGCCGGTCGGGATGTAGATCAGGCCCAGTTCGGGATCGACCGCGGGTGTTGACCACATGTTGGGCGTGCCGGGCGTGTAGGTCTCGCCCTCGGGCGGAGCGCCGATGCGGTCGGGCGCGCCCATGTCCCAGGCCCAGACGAGATCGCCGTTGCGAGCATCGAAGGCGCGGATCACGCCCGATGGCTCGCCCACCATGACATTGTCCACGACCCAGCCGCCGATGATGATCAGATCGCCGGCGACCGTCGGCGCAGAGGTCTGGAAGTAGAAGCCGGGCCGCACCTCGCCCATCCCCACCTTCAGGTCCACCGTGCCGCCGTCGCCGAATGCGGCGCAGGGCTCGCCGGTTTCGGCGTCGAGTTCGATCAGCCGGGCGTCGATGGTGGACAGCACGATGCGGCCCGCGCAGGCAACGGGCCCGGCTGCGGCCTGAGGCGCTTCGGCCGCGGCTTGGTCGCCGGCGATGCTGGCCACGGGGCCGTCTGTCGGATCGTCTTCGTTCGTGTCGGCATCGGCTTCCGCCGTATTGGCTTCGTCCGCTTCGGCTTCGGCCGGGATGTCCGGCTCGGCCCCTTCTGCGGCCGCTGTCTCCGTCCCGACCTCCGTCTCATCGGTGTCGGCTGCGGCGGCGGCCGCACCGGCCGCGTAATAGCCCACGCCGCGGCACCGTTGCCAGAAAGGCGATTCCGCCTCTGGATCGAAAGTCCATTTCCTCTCGCCCGTGTCGACATTCAGCGCGTGCACGATGTTCGTCACGGTGCAGACATAGAGCGTGTCGCCGATCTGGATGGGCGTGTTCTGATCCTCGGCGCCGTTGCCCGAAGGAGGCCCCGGCGGGTCGCCGGTCTGGAAGGTCCACGCGACCTCCAGCCGATCGACATTGCCTGCGTCGATCTGGTCCGCCGGCACGAAGCGGCGCCCGGCCAGGCCGCGGCCGTAGGCGCTCCAGTCCTCCCCGGTATCCGCGATCTCATCGGCCTGCAGGTCAGGCGTCGACGCCGCCTCGATCAGCGGGACGGGCTGGAAGGCACGCCAGCCGCCGGCGGCCACCATCAGCACAAGCAGCGCCGCGACGGTCCAGGCGGGGCCACGCGCGATTTGCACCGGTCGTCGCCGCAGGGCCGGCGCTGCCAGTGCGACGAACACGCCGATGACAACCGGCGCGGCAAGGCGTGACACGAGTGGCCAGAACGCCGGCCCCACCTCCCAGATCGCCCAGACAGCGGTGCCGATCAGCACCAGAAGATAAAGCCAGGCGCCGCCTGGTCGGCCCGCGGCGATCAGGCCGCCGGAGCTGATCAGGCCCAGCCCCGCGAGTGCGAAATACCAGCTGCCGCCCAGCGAGATCAGCCAGACGCCCCCGATCAGCAGCGCCACGCCGCCGACGAACAGGAGGCCTGCCAGCACGTAGATCAGCCCCGTTGTCCAGGGGCCGGGAAGGCCGCTGTCCGATGCTCTTTCCGATGTCATCGGATGCCCTTTCTCATGCTTTCCATTACCGCCGCCGCCGAACCAGGATCACGGCGACAACAATGATGGCGATCACGGCGACGCCGCCCCAGACCCAGCCCCATGCCATTTCGGCCTCGCCCACGTTTTCCGAAACGTTTGGAGAGGGAGTAACCCCTTGCTGCGCCAGGGTCTCCGTCGGCGCCATCAGGCCGAGCCACAGAGCGGGGAATGCTGTGCCGTGCAGGCCTCCGCGGCGGGCCGGGATTCCGTCGCGGCGTGACGCGTCCGGAGTCTTCCTGTCGAGGATCATGCGGTGGTCCATCTCTGTTCCGATGTAGTCATGCGCGGAGCATGGCAGGCGGGAAACAGGCGGCAGGCGGGCTTGTTCCAGGCAGCCTGCCGAGGCGGGATGTGTGCCGGGCGCGTTGCGGCCCGGCGGAACATCGGCTGGCATGGCTTGTTGCACCGGCACGACGTCTCGAGCGTCGTCGGTGCCGGCGGAGGTGATGTCGCCGTCCGGGACCCGAGCCGCAACAGCAGGCGTCCACACCCGCCGGGCGCCAGGCCGTGGAGACGCAACGATCCCGAACGCCGACATCACGCGCCCCACGCGTACACAGCCGGTCCGCAGGCCGGCAGAGAAGAGATCAACACAGCAGAAGAGACCGAGGTAGCCATGTCCCAGTCCATCCGCCTTCACGAGTTCGGCACGTCCGACGTTCTCCGGCTCGAGGACGTTCCCGTCCCGGAACCCGGTCCCGGCGAGGTGCGGATCCGGGTGCACGCGGCCAGCGTGAACCCGGTCGACTACAAGATCCGACAGGGCGGCTATCCGCCAGTCGAGGAGAAGGACCTGCCCATGACCATGGGGCGCGACGTCTCGGGCGTGGTCGAATCGGTCGGAGACGGCGCGGACAGTTTCTCCGTGGGCGCCGCGGTTCATGCCATGATCACCAGCGGCGGAGGCTACATCCAGCACGCCATTGTCAACGCCGGAGACGCGGCGGCGGTGCCGGAAGGGCTGAGTCATGAAGAGGCCGCCGCGATCCCTCTCGCCGGGCTTACGGCCTGGCAGGCCCTGATCGACCACGGACAGCTGCGCGCGGGACAAAGCGTCCTGATCCACGGCGGTGCCGGCGGGGTCGGTCATTTCGCCATCCAGATCGCGAAGGCAAAAGGGGCGAAGGTCTTCACCACCGCTTCGGCCGAGGACGCAGCGCTGCTGCGCGACCTGGGGGCCGACAAGGTCATCGACTACCGCAACCAGCGCTTCGAAGAGGAGACCGGCGAGGTGGATCTGGTGATCGACCTGATCGGCGGCGAGACGCAGGAAAGATCCTGGGCTGTGCTGGCGTCGGGCGGCGCCATGGTCTCGACGCTCGAGGAGCCGTCCGAGGAGAGGGCGCGGGAGAAGAACGCCCGGACGGCACGGTTCCTGGTCGCGCCGAACGGCACGCAACTGAAGGAGATCGGGGACCTCGTGCGGAAGGGGCAGCTGAGGCCGATCGTGAAAGAGACGCTGCCGCTCGACCGGGCGGCCGAGGCGCAGGACAGGCTGGAGCAGGGCCACAGCGTGGGGAAGCTCGTCCTGACCGTGCCCTGAGGGGCCTCCAGCGCCCTTGCCGCTACTCGTAGCCGCCGGCGCTCGTGTGCCGCCGTCGACAGGCTTTCTGCGCCTGTTCGCGCAGCGATCTCCTGCGCCGTCGCACTTCCGGCCGGCAGACATCGACGCCGCCGCCTCTGGAACATCGTCGTTCGGCGACGGTTCATTGCATCCTTTATCGGAGGCAGATTGATGAAGAAGAACGTGTATGTCCTCGGCTTGCTGGACTGGCAGCGCGCGGAACTGGAGACGATCCGCGACGCTGATCTCTGCCGGTTCCACTCGCTGCTGAACAATGCGGAGCTGATGGACCACAAGGCCGGTTTCGACAGCCTGCTGACGCGCGCCCGGCGGCAACTGACGGAGGGGGACAAGCCCGATGCCATCGTCTGCCACTGGGACTTCCCATCGAGTTGCCTCGCGCCGGTTCTGGCCACTGAACACGGATTGCCGACGCCCTCGCTGGAGGCCGTGCTGCGGTGCGAGCACAAGTACTGGGCGCGGATCGAGCAGACGAAGGCGGCACCCGAATGCGTGCCGGAATTCGACGCGGTCGATCCCTTCGATCCGGAGGCGGCGGACAAGCTGACGCTGGACTTTCCGATCTGGCTGAAGCCGGTGAAGGGCTTCTCCTCGCAGCTGGGTTTCAAGGTCGAGACCCGGGAAGAGCTGGACCGCGCCCTGGAGAAGATGCGCGCGGGGATCGGCGAACTGGGCCGCATCTTCGACGAATGTCTGGACCGGGCGTTGCTTCCGCCGGAGGTTCGCGGCATCGGCGGCAGCCACGCGATCGCGGAAAGCATCATGCGCGGCGACCAGTTCGCGATCAAGGGCTACGTCCGCAACGGAAAGGTCACGATCCACGGCGTGCTCGACATGATGCTCGGTGGGGATTCGACGGAAGTCGCGGGTCTGCGTTACCCTGCGGACCTGCCGCCGGACCTGGAGGCCCGCGCCAACGATGTCGGCCGGCGGATCCTGCAACAAGTCAATTACGACAACGGCTGCTTCAATGTCGAATTCCTCTACGACGAGGAGGCCGACAAGCTCTGGGTGATCGAGGTCAACACGCGCATCTCGCAGAGCCATTGCGAGCTGTTCCGCATCGTCGACGGCCGCTCGAACCACGAGATCGCGGTGAGCGTCGCGCTCGGCGACGAGCCGACGCTGCCCGACCACAAGGGCGAGGCGGAGACCGCCGCCAAGTTCTACATCACCCGGCACGGCGACGCCGAGGTCACACGCGAGCCGGAGCCGGAGGAGATAAGGGAACTGTCCGAGGATTTTGGCGCCCTGCTGGAGTTCGAAGCGCACCGCGGCGACCGGCTGTCCGACCTGCCGAACCAGCCCGTCTATTGCTACAACGTCGGCTACGTCTGGCTCGGCGCGGACAGCCCGGAGGGCCTGCGCGAGCGCTACCGCGCCCTGATCGAGCGCATTCCGATGGAGTTCAGCGACGGCCAGCGCCTGACCACCGAGCAATGACGGAGGCACCATGAAGGAAGTGACGGAGTATCCTCATCCCGTTCGTACCGAAGAACATGTCTGGATCGAGCTTCCGGACGGGCGGCGTCTGGCGGCCCGCCTGTGGATGCCCGAGGACGCGGGCGACAGGCCGGTTCCCGCGATCCTCGAATACCTGCCCTACCGCAAGCGCGACCTGACGCGGGCGCGGGACCAGATCAACCATCCATATCTCGCGGGGCACGGCTATGCCTGTGTGCGGGTGGACATGATCGGCAGCGGCGAATCCGACGGCGTTCTGGTGGACGAATACACCGAAGACGAACTGGCCGATGGCGTGGCGGTGATCGACTGGATCGCTGCGCAGCCCTGGTGCGACGGGAATGTGGGCATGTTCGGCATCTCCTGGGGCGGGTTCAACGGGCTGCAGATTGCCGCGCGCCAGCCCGAGGCGTTGAAGGCCATCGTGTCGTGCTGCGCGTCGGACAACCTCTACGAGGACAACATGCACTACATGGGCGGCTGTCTGCTGGGCGACCAGCTGTCGGAAGCGACCGTCATGTTCGCCCACACCAGCCAGCCGCCCGATCCGGCCATCGTCGGCGACCGCTGGCGCGAGATGTGGCTGGAGCGGCTGGACGGCAGCGGGCTCTGGATCCACAAGTGGCTGGAGCATCAGCGCCGCGACGCCTACTGGGCGTCCCATTCCGTCTGCGAGGATTATTCTGCGATCAAGTGTCCGGTGCTGGCCGCCGGCGGCTGGACCGACGGCTATACCAACGCGATCTTCCGCCTGATCGAGAACCTGCAGGTGCCCTGCCGCGCGCTGATCGGCCCCTGGGGCCACCGCTACGCCCATCTGGGCGTGCCGGGCCCGGCCGCGGGTTTCCTGCAGGAGGTGCTGCGTTGGTTCGACCACTGGCTCAAGGGCAGGGAGACGGGAGCCGACGAATTCTCGGAACTCCGGGTCTGGATGCAGGACCCTGTCCCGCCCAGCACGTCCTACGAGGAACGCCCGGGCCGTTGGGTGCGCGAGCCGCGCTGGCCCTCGGAGGGGATCACCCCGCGGGAGTTCCGCCTCGGCTATCGCCGGCTCTACGAGGGCGAGGGCACGGCGGCGCCCGACGGGACGCTGGCCTCGCCGCTGTCGGTCGGGCTCTTCGCGGGCAAGTGGTGTTCCTATGCCGCGCTGCCGGATCTGCCGCACGACCAGCGCGAGGAGGACGGCGGCTGCCTTGTCTACGACACCGATCCGCTGGAGGAGGATCTGGAGATGCTCGGCCTGCCGGAGATGGAGCTGGAGCTGGCCGCCGACCGCCCCGTCGCGCAGGTGGCGGTGCGGCTGTCGGACGTCCTGCCCGACGGTCGCGCGACGCGGATCACCTACGGCGTGCTGAACCTCACGCATCGCGACGGCGACGAGGACCCGCAGCCGCTGGAGCCGGGGCGCTTCTACCGCGTGCGGGTGAAGCTGAACGGGCTGGCCGCGCGGGTGCCGGCGGGACATCGGCTGCGGCTGTCGATCTCGTCGACCTATTTCTCGCTGATCTGGGCACCGCCGGAGCCGGTGGCACTGACGCTGCGGGGCGCGGGCTGCCGGCTGCTGCTGCCCGAACGCCGGCGCCGGGACGACCCGCCGCTGCGGGACCTGGGCGCGCCCGAAGGCGCGCCGCCGCTGGAGGTCGAGCAACGGACCGCGCCGCAGCATTCCTGGCGCGTGGTCCGCGAGATGGTCGAGGACGAGGCGGCGCTGGAGGTGGTCAACGACGACGGCGCCATCCACATCCCCGAGATCGACATGGAGATCCACCGCCGGACCGAGGAACGCTACAGCTTCCGCCACGCCGATCACGCCTCGCTGAGGGGTGTCACGAAGACCGTCCGCAGCTTCGCGCGGGGCGAGTGGCGGGCCTCGGCCACGACCCGGACGGTGCTGACATGCGACGCGCGCAACTTCTACATCCACGCGCAACTCGACGCGTGGGAGGGCGAGCGGCGGATATTCTCGCGCAACTGGGACGAAACCATCCCGCGCGACCTGGTGTGACGTCCGGGTCCGGCGCCACGCCATCGAATCGTTGCGGCAGTCAGGCCGCGAAGCGGTCGGCCGTTGCGGCGTTCAGGGACAGGCCGTGGCCGGGCGCGGTGGTGGGGGCCAGTTGCCCGGCCTCGGGCGCGGGGACTCCGTCGAACAGCCTCTCCTCGATCCGGACGTGATCGTGGAAGTATTCCATGTGCGCCGCGGCGGGCACCGCGCAGCAGGGGTGCAGATGCAGGGCCGGCGCGCAATGGCTGGACAGCGGCAGGTGGTTCGCGCGAGCCAGGGCTGCGGTTTCCAGGAAACCCGTGATGCCGCAGCAGCGGGTGGCGTCGGCCTGCAGCACGTCGACCGCGCCCGCGCGGATCATCCGGGCGAAGTACCAGCTGTCGTAGCCGTACTCGCCGGCAGCGATCTCCATCCCCGCCGGGCCCCGTTCGCGCAGCAGGCGCAGACCGTCCAGATCGTCGGAGGAGACCGGCTCTTCCAGCCAGCTCACGCCGCATTCCGCGAAATCCTCGGCCATTGCCAGCGCCTGCTTCGCCGTCCAGGCGCCGTTGGCATCGACGAAGAGCCGGGGACCGTCGCCGATCGCCTCACGCGCCAGGCGCACGCGGCGGGCATCGGCGGCAGTGTCGCGGCCCACCTTCATCTTGACCATCCACAGGCCGCGCTTCACCTGGGCGGCGAAATCCTCCGCCAGCCGGTCGTCGTTCCAGGAGGTGAAGCCGCCAGAGGCGTAGAGTGGAATCGCGTCCCGGCTGCGCCCGATCAGATCCACCAGTGGCAGCCCCGCCAGCCGCGCCTTCAGATCCCACAGCGCCACGTCGACGGCAGAGATCGCGCAGGCTGCCACGCCCGGTCGCCCGGCATTGCGTACGGCGTTCTGCATCGCGATATGGACGCGCGGGATGGCATGGACGGGCTCACGCGTCACCACCTCGCCCAGCGTGTCGGCGACGATGCGGGCCGCGGCGGCGTCGGCATAGCTCCAGCCCAGCCCCGTCACACCCTCCGCCCGCAGTTCGACGATCACGGCGGTCGTGCTGTCCCAGTCCAGGGTGCCGTCGCCTTCCGGCGCGTCGGTCGGAAAGCGGCAGACGCGGACGGAGATATCCTCGACCACCGCCGCCGCGGAGATCACGTCGTCGCCCGCTTGAAGGTCTGCCAGAGGATCCCGCCGGCTTCCGGATCGCCCTCGGCCAGGGCTGTGGCGAAGCTCTTCGCCTGCTCCCACGTGATGTGCGGGGGCAGGGTGGGCACGTCCGGGTCGACATGCGCGTCGATCACCACCGGCCGGTCGGCGGCGAAGGCGGCGTCCCACGCCGGGGCCACCTGATCGGGCGACGTGACCTTGATGCCCTTCAGCCCCAGCAACTCGCCATAGGCGGCGTAATCGAAGGCCGGCACGTCCTGGGTCTCGGGCACGCGGGGGCTGTCACCCATGGCGCGCAGTTCCCACGTCACCTGGTTCAGGTCGCGGTTGTTCAGCACCGCCACGATCAGCCGCGGGTCGGCCCATTCACGCCAGTACTTGGCGATGGTGATCAGGCCCAGGTTGCCCAGCATCTGCATCGCCCCGTCGCCGATGAAGGCGACGGCGGGCCGGTCGGGATGGGTGAACTTGGCGGCCGTGGCATAGGGGATCGCCGGGCACATCGTCGCCAGCGTGCCCGAGAGCGAGCCTTTCATGCCCGGCCGGAACTTCAACGCACGCGCATACCAGTTGGCGGAAGAGCCGCTGTCGGCCGAGATGATGACATCGTCCGGCAGCCGGAGCGAGGCTTCGCGGAACATCAACTCGGGGTTCACCGGATCGGCCTCGGCCAGCGCACGCTTGTCCTCGGCCTTGTCCCACTCGGCGACCCGTCTCTCGATCCGGCCGCGCCACCGGCCGTCCTTCCCGGTCAGCAGCGGCAGCAGCGCCTCCAGCGTGGCGGAGGCGTCGCCGGTCAGGGCGACCTCCATCGGATAGCGGATGGACTGCATCGTCGGGTCCAGATCGATCTGCACCCCGCGCGCCTGGCCCTCGGCCGGCAGGAATTCGGAATAGGGGAAGCGCGAGCCGACCATGAGGAAGGTGTCGCAGTGGCGCATCATCCAGTCCGACGGTTCGGTCCCCAGCAGACCGATGGAGCCGGTCACCCAGGGCAGATCGTCCGGCAGCACCGCCTTGCCCAGGAGCGCCTTGGCGACGCCAGCGTCGAGCTTCTCGGCCACGGCGGTCAGCGGACCCTCGGCTCCGAGCGCGCCGGCGCCCGCCAGGATGGCGACCCGCTTGCCCTCGTTCAGCACCTCGGCCGCGCGGGCGAGGTCCTCCTCCTTCGGCAGGACGCGCGGTTCGGACCAGGCCATGCTTGAATGCACCGTGCCATGCGCGCGGGGCGGTTCCTCCACCGCCTTCATCTCCTGCACGTCGTTGGGAAAGATCAGCGCCGTGACGTTGCGCCGGGCGGCGGCGATGCGCATGCCGCGGTCAATCAGGTGGCGCACCTGGGTCGGCGACATGCAGGTGTGGACGTACTCACCCGCCACGTCCTTGAACAGCACCTGCAGATCGACCTCCTGCTGGTAGTTCCCGCCAAGCGCCGCCTGCGCCTGCTGGCCGACGATGGCCAGCACCGGCTGATGATCCAGCTTCGCATCGTAGAGCCCGTTCAGCAGATGGATCGCGCCGGGGCCGGATGTGGCGAGGCAGACGCCCACATCTCCGGTCCACTTGGCATGGGCGCAGGCCATGAAGGCGGCCTCTTCCTCGTGCCGGGTCTGGATGAAGTCGATGGTGTCGTCCCGGCCGATGGCGGCGACGAGACCGCCGATCCCGTCGCCGGGATAGCCGTAGATGCGTTTCACGCCCCAGGCGTGCAGCCGTTTGAGGATATAGTCGCCAACAGTGTCGGCCATCTGGATCTCCCTCGTCTGGCTTCGCCGTCAGCCGGCGAAGGCGATGGTGGTGAGAAGCGCGTTCTCGGCCTGTCGACTGTCCAGTCGCGAGTGCTGGACGACCACGCGGCGGTCGGAATCGATCACGCAGGCATAATCGGTGTCGCGCGGCACCGGCTCGGGATCGGTCAGGTCGTTGAAGCGCTGGTGCAGCGTGCGGCGGGCCGGCACAGTCAGGCGGTAGGGCCCGGCGGGCTCGCGGTCCGCGAAGTAGAGTGTGAGGACGACCTGCGCGTCCTCGTCGCCCGCGTTCAGGATGCAGACGGTTTCGTGGCTGGTCATCTGCGGACCGGGCCCGGTGCTGTCGGGCGGGATGTAGCCTTCGGCGATGGCCCAGCGGGTATGGCCGAACGCCGCCATCAGCGGGCCGCGGTGTCGAGCAGCGGCAGGCCGGTGGCCTCGTCCGTCCGGCGTTGCAGGTTGTCCGGCGCGACGGTGATCAGCACCTCGAGCGTCGGGTGCACGTGACCTTCCAGCAAATGCCCGCCCCAGGCGGAGCAATCGCGTTTCGACAGCACCGCGTGGGGGTGCAGCTTCACCTCGTCGCCCTGAAGCGCGAAGTCGCCGACCATGGTGGCGACCTCCACCTGCTCGGACAGGCGGGTGCGGATGTAATCCTTGCTGGCGAAGTCGAAGAAACCCAGCACCGCATCGGAAAAGGCGCCCAGCGCCGTCAGGCGGCCTGCGGTCACGTCGTTCTCGCGGGCGAAGGCAAGCAAACTCTCGATCACCTCCTCTCCGTCGTCCAGCACGACGACGAAGCTGCGTTCGCGGTCGGTGGTCAGTTGGCGTGTCTGCACGGGCGCCTCCCTACTGTCGCTGCGCGTCGAAGAAAGAACCGTTTCTGCCGGTGCATGTTCCAGGGCGCCTGGAACATCGGCGGCCCCCGGCTAATTCAGAGAGGCATGAGCGATCTCTTACATCCTGCCCCGCCCGGCCACACGGCACCGGCGGCCGCCCGGCGCCGCGGCGTCAAGGGCCCGGTGCGCCTGGGCCGCACGCTTGCCCTGGCAGGGGCCGGGGCTGCCGTGGCGCTTCTGGCGGGCAGCGCACTGCGTCACCGCGTCGGTACATCGCGGCGAGCGGAAAGCGCGGTGTTGCGGACTGGCGCAGGAGTGCTGGCGGGGTCGGTCCTTTTCGACAGCGCGATCGAACATTTCCGCGGCGGCTGGCAGCGGCGGCCGATGTATGCGGCGCCCGCGGCGGCGGCGCTGGCCATCGCCTCGGCCACCGTGCCCGGCGCGCGGGCGGGACACGCGGTGGCTGTCGGCACGGGGCTGGCGGGGCTGGGCTTCCACATGCGCAACGTGATGAACCGGCCCGGCGGGATCTGCTGGAACAACCTGTTCTACGCCGCCCCGATCGGTGCCCCCGGAGCGCTGGCGACGGCGGGACTGCTGGGCCTCCTGGCCGTGCGGCACGACCGCCGCCGGCCAGGGGCGGGCGAGGCGCGGGCGGTGATGGCGCTGATGGGCGCCGCGCTCTGGGCCGAAAGCGCGGAGGTCTGGCTGTTGCATTACCGCGGCGCGTTCCACAACCGCGGCATGTATCTGCCCGTCACGATCCCGCCCGCCGCCGCGGCCGCGCTGATGTGGCAGGCGGCCTTCCCCGCCGCCGATCCGCGCCCGGCGCGGCGCCTGCTGCGGGCGACCGCGGCGCTCGGGGTCGTTGGCACGGGCTTTCATGTCTACGGCGTCGGGCGCAACATGGGCGGCTGGCGCAACTGGCGGCAGAACACGGTGGCCGGCCCGCCGGTGCCCGCACCGATCAGCTTCTCGGGCCTCGCGCTGGCGGGGCTGGCTTCGCTTTCGGAGATGGACAGTGCCGGGGGCCGTCCGTGACCCGCAGCGCCTATCCCGGATATGATGTCCTGGACGGCTGGGACACGCCGTCCTTCGACGCCCCGACGCGGGCGGTGCTGGACCGGCGGTTGAACGACGTGCCGCCGCGCCGCTTCTTCACCGAAGCCGAGTGGCCGGTGCTGGACGCCCTCTGTGCCCGCATCATGCCGCAGCCCGAGCGGTCGGCGCCGGTGCCTATCGCGCCCTGGATCGACGCGGCCTGCCATGCGGATCAGAGTTCCGGCACGCGGCGGGACGGGATGCCGGCCGATGCGGAGGCCTGGCGGCAGGGGCTGGCCGCGCTGGAGGCCGAGGCGCAGGCGGCGCACGGGCGCGGCTTCACGGACCTCGCGGACGAGGCGCAGGACGCGCTGCTGAAGCGGGTCGACGCGGGCGATGTCTCCGCCGCCGAGTGGCAGGGCCTGCCCCCGCAGGATTTCTTCCGCCAGATCGTGCTGCGCCAGATCGTGCGGATCTACTACGTCCATCCCGCCGCGCAGTCCGAGATCGGCTTCGGCGGCCCTGCCTCGCCCCGCGGCTATGTCCGCCTGTCCGCCGACCGTGCGGACCCGTGGGAAGCGCCGCCAGGGAAATGGGAGGAGCCATGAGCACCACCCCCGGTCACGCCCCCCGCGCCACGAACGGCACCGCCCCCGACGTGTTCAGCGCGCACGGCACCGTCCCGATGCGCCAGCACCACGTCGCCGACGAGGTGGATTTCGCCATCGTCGGCACCGGCTGCGGCGGCGGCGTACTGGCGGCTAAGCTGGCCGAGGCGGGCCATTCCGTCGTCGCCTTCGACGCCGGGCCGTTCTTCCGTCCGTTGTCGGATTTCGCGTCCGACGAGGCGGAGCAGAACAAGCTCTACTGGCTGGACCCGCGCATCGCGGCGGGAGAGGATCCGATCGAGTTCGGGTCGAACAACTCCGGCCGGGCCGTCGGCGGGTCGACCGTGCATTTCCAGATGGTCGCGCTGCGGTTCAACCCGGATTGGTTCGCCTCCCGCTCCCGCCTGGGGTATGGCGTGGACTGGCCCGTCGACTGGCGCGAGATGTGGGACTGCTATGCCGAGGCGGAGAGCGCCAGCGCCATCTCGGGGCCCATCCGTTATCCCTGGGGGCCGAGCCGGGGGAGATATCCCTACCGGGAGCACGAGATCAACGCGGCGGGGCATGTCCTGGTCGAGGGGGCCGAGGCCATGGGCGTGGACTGGGCCGCGACGCCGCTGGCCACCGTGTCCGCTCCGCACGGCCGCAGTCCGCCCTGCGTCTATCGCGGGTTCTGCAAGATCGGCTGTTCGACCAACGCCAAGCAGAGCGTGCTGGTCGCCTTCATCCCCCGCGCGCTGGCGGCGGGGGCCGAGATTCGCGACCTCGCCACCGTGGGCCGGATCGAAACCACTCGGGACGGCAGACACGCGATAGGTGTGCACTACCACCGCGACGGCGCGTGGCATTTCCAGCGCGCCCGCAACGTGGTGGTCGCGGGCTACTCGATCGAGACGCCGCGCCTGCTGCTGAACTCCGCCAGCGGGGCGCATCCGCAGGGGCTGGCCAATAGCTCCGGCACTGTGGGGCGGTATCTGATGGTGCATTCCAACGATGCCGTCTGGGGCACTTTCGACCGCGAGATCCGGTGGTACAAGGGCCCGCCCTCGATGGCCTGCTGCGAGCATTTCAACTACTTCGACGACATCCCCGACGGCGGCTTCGCTCGCGATTTCGAGGGCGGCTATGCCTTCATGAGCCAGGGGCCGCTGCCCGCCGATTTCGCCACCGCGCTAGCGACCGGGACGGGACTGTTCGGGGCGGACCTGCGCGAGCGGATGATGCTCTACAACCGTATGGCCGGGCTGAAGATGGTGGGCGAGGTGCTGCCCGATGCCGACAACCGCGTCACCCTGGCCGAAGAGACGGACGATCTGGGCCTGCCGCGGGCGCGCGTCAGCTTCACCGCCGGCGACAACGACCGCCGCGTCGCCGCGCACGGCCGCCGCTTCATGGGCGCGCTGCTGGAGGCGGCGGGCGGGCGCGATCTGATCGAGACGACGGGCACAGCGCATCTCATGGGCGGCTGCCGGATGGGCCATGCGCCAGAGGACAGCGTGACCGACGCCGACGGCCGCACCTGGGACGTGCCGAACCTGTGGATCTGCGACGGATCCCTGATGCCCACGGGGGGCGGTGTGAACCCGTCGATGACGATCATGGCCAACGCGATCCGCATCGCCCGCCGCATGGGCGCGGCCGCCGGGCGGAGGGCGCGGGCATGAGCCCCGACGATGCGGTGCAGGCCGGAGACGCGTTCACGGCGCAGGCGTGCGCGGCGTATCCCGACATCGGCGACTACGCATTCATCGGCGACACGCGCACCGGTGCGCTGGTGTCGCGCGACGGCTCCATCGACTGGTGCTGCCTGCCGGACTTCGACAGCCCTTCGGTATTCGCTGCCCTGCTCGACCGGATGAACGGCGGCCGCTTCCGGGTGGGGCCGGACGGCGACGCGACGGTGACCCGCTGCTATCGCGATGGCGCCCCGGTGCTGGAGACGCGGTTCGAGACGCAGACAGGGGTGCTGCGTCTGACCGACCTGATGCCGATGATGGCGAATGGTCATCGCCGGCTGGAGCCCGACCGGCAGATCCTGCGCCTGCTGGAGGTCGAAAGTGGCGAAGTGGAAGTCGAGGTGCTTTTCGATCCGCGCCCCGGCTACGGTCAGGCGCCGCCGCGGGCGCGGCCGCTGGGCGGAACCGGATGGGCCTACCGCCGCGGCCGCGACGGTTTCTTCCTGCTGAGCGACATCCCCGTCGAGCCCGCAGGCGACGGGCTGCGCGGTGTGGTGCGTCTGCGCGCCGGCGAGCGGCGGTCGATGGCGATGATCTTCGCCGACGGAAGCGCCGCGGTGCTGCCGCCGCCCGCCGCGGCGGCGCGCCAGCGCGACGAGACGATCGGCTGGTGGCGCGACTGGGCCGGGCTGCTCGACTACGACGGACCGTACCGCGATGCCGTTCTGCGCAGCGCGCAGGTGCTGCGGATGCTGACCTTCGGCCATTCCGGCGCAGTGATTGCCGCGCCCACCACCTCGCTGCCCGAGGCGCCGGGAGGCGGGATGAACTGGGACTACCGTTACTGCTGGCCTCGGGACGCGGGCTTTATCCTGCAGGCCTTCGCAGGGCTCGGCCTGCGGCGCGAGATGCGGCCCTTCATGCGCTGGCTGCTGCACGCCACCCAGATGACCCGGCCGGATCTGGCCACGATCTACGACCTCTACGGCCGCGCCGTGCCCGCGGAACGCCGGGTGAACCGGTTCGAGGGCTGGCGCGGAGAGGGCCCGGTGCGCATCGGAAACGGCGCTGGCGACCAGTTGCAGCTGGACATCTACGGCTCGGTCGTGCGGGCGGTCTGGCACAGCCTCGGGGACGGCGAGTCGTTCCAGCCGGACGAAAAGCGCACCCTGCGCAGTTTCGGGGAGGCAGTCTGCCGTCTGTGGCGGCGGCCTGACAACGGCATCTGGGAAAGCCGCGCCGCCCGACGACACAGCACCTACGGGAAGGCGATGTGCTGGTGCGCCCTGGACACGCTGCTCGAGATGGGCCAGCGCGGTATTCTCGACGTGCCCGAGGATCGATTCCGCCGCGAGGCGGAAGCTATCCGGCATCACGTCCTGTTCGACGCCTGGAACCCGCGCGTCGGCGCCTTCACGGCGGCCTTCGGCTCCGAGGATCTGGATGCCGCGGTGCTGACGCTGCCGGTTCTCGGGCTGGTGGAGGCGAACGATCCCCGCATGCGCGCCACCTTCGACGCGCTGGACGCCGCCAACGGCCACGGTGCGCTGATGCACCGGATGACGCCGCCGATGGGTGCGCCGGGCACGCCGGAGGGAGCCTTCGGGGTCTGCGGCTTCTGGGCGGTCGAATACCTGGCGCTGCGCGGCGATCCGGACGAGGCGCGGCGCCGGTTCGAGGCGCTGCTTGGCCACGGGAACGACCTGGGCCTCTTCGCCGAGGAGACCGATCCGCACTCCGGCGCGGCGCTCGGCAACTTTCCCCAGGGTCTGACCCACATCGGCGTCATCAATGCAGCGCTCGCTCTGAAAGCCGCGGAAGCCGGGAGAACCGCATGACCCTGTTCGAGGCGGCGTTCGAACGCTGGGACCAGATCCTGGTCTGGGGTGCGGTGGCGACCGTGGCGATGACCACAATCCTTGTCTCGGCCCAGATGGCCGGACTGACGCGGCTGAGCCTGCCCTTCCTGCTGGGCACGATCTGGACCGGTCACCGCCGCCGCGCCACGGTCACAGGCTATCTGTTCTACGTCGTCGGCGGCTGGCTGATGGCGGCACTCTACGCCGTGGTGCTCGAAGGCGCCGGCCGGGCCTGGTGGGTCGGCGGGCTGATCGGACTGCTGCACGGTGCGGCGATGGTCAGCGTGGGTCTCGCGATCCTGTCGCAACTTCACCCGCGGATCGCGACGCCGTCCGAGGGCCCCTCGGCCCGCTACCGTCTGGAACCCCCGGGTCCGTTCGGCCTGCACTACGGCCGCTCCACCCCCGTATTCACGGTCCTGGCGCAGTTCGTCTACGGTCTGGTGTTCGCCGCGGGCTACGGACCGTGATGCCTGCGCGTGACCCGCCGAACTCTTCGTTGAGAGCCTGTCGCCACCGACGATATCGTGCGGCGAAGGCCCCGGGCGGTAGATTGCGTGTGGTTTCGGCATGGAAAGGCTGTGAGCGCGTTCGCAGAATGGATCGCACCGTCGCCGGTGTCGGCGCGGGCAAGCGTAGGCCGGCGCTTGTGGCCTACCGGCCCAATTCCGCCGTTGGTGCCGCGCGGTTCTCCAGCGTCAACGTGGACGGCGAGACGGTCAGGCACTCGGCCCCGCGCGACGGCAAGTACCTTGTCCACCAAGTAACGGGCTTCCGCCGTGGTCTACTTCAACCAGATCGAAACCGACCAGCAGGGGCAGTGAGTAGCTGAAAACACCCCGGAAACTGTCCGATCGCCGGGGAGTGGCTCAATCTGCCATAGTGCGCGCGTCAGACGGGCGGAAGAAGAGCAGCCGTATTGCGTTCACGGTAACCAGCACGGTAGCACCGGTATCGGCGAGGACCGCGATCCAGAGGCCAGTGATGCCGAGCACGGTCGTCACCAGGAAAACCGCCTTGAGCCCGAGCGCGATCGTGATGTTCTGGCGGATGTTCGACATGGTGGCGCGGGCGAGGCGGATCTTGCCCGCCACATCGGTCACGCGGTTGCGCAGGATCGCCGCGTCGGCCGTCTCCAGTGCGACGTCGGTGCCCGAGCCCATGGCGACGCCGACGTGGGCGGCGGCGAGCGCAGGCGCGTCGTTGATCCCGTCACCGATCATCATCACGCGTGCGTCCGTCGCCAGATCGCGGATTGCCGTCACCTTGTCTTCCGGCAGGAGCTCGGGGCGATGCTCGATCCCGAGTTCATCGGCGATGGCCTGCGCTGTGCGTGTGTTGTCACCGGTCAGCATGATCGACGAGATGCCGAGGTCGCGCAGCTGCGCGACGGCATCCGCCGCATCCTCGCGCGGCTCGTCCCGCAGCGCGATGAGGCCCTGGGGCACGTCCTCGCGCAGCACGATCACCACCGTCTTGCCCTCGGCTTCCAGAGCCGCCACGCGGGTCCGCAGATCGTCCGTGAGCGCGCAGCGCTCTTCCGCCAGCCGTGGAGAGCCCACGCAGACGGTCACGCCGTCGATGGAGGCTTCCGCCCCCTTGCCGGGGAGCGCGCGACCTCCGGTCGCCGCAGCTGCGTGCACTCCTCTTCGCGCGGCCTCGGCGCAGATTGCCTGACCGAGCGGGTGGCTTGTGCGGCTCTCGACGCCGGCGGCAAGCGCCATGAGGTCATTCTCGTTCCCGGTCGGCACCGAGAGGTCCGTCACGCGGGGCTTGCCGTGCGTGAGCGTCCCGGTCTTGTCGAAGGCGACATGGGTGGTGCGAGCCGCCGCCTCGATCACCGCGCCGCCCTTCATCAGGAGGCCGTTCCGGGCCCCCGTCGACAGCGCAGAGGTGATCGACGCCGGCACCGAGATGACCAGCGCGCAGGGGCAGCCGATAAGCAGCAGCGCCAGCGCGCGATAGATCCATTCACCCCAGGCCAGCCCGAAGGCCAGCGGCGGGACGACCGCCACCAGCAGTGCGACCCCGACGACGGCGGGCATGTAGATCCGGCTGAACCGCTCGATGAAGCGTTCCGTCGGCGCGCGTGCACTTTCCGCCTCTTCCACAAGCCGGACGATGCGGGCGACGGTGTTGTCATCGGCCGCCTTCGTGACCCGCACGCGCAGCAGGGCCTCGGCGTTGATGGACCCGGCGAACACCTCCGCGCCCGGCTCCTTGAGGTTCGGGACACTCTCGCCAGTCACCGGGCTCTCGTCGACGCCCGAGGTGCCCTCGATTACCTCGCCGTCGCAAGGCACGCGGTCGCCGGGACGGACCTGCACAACCTGGCCGACCTGGAGATTTTCGGCCGATACCTCACGGGTCTTGCCGCCCACTTCGAGCCGCGCCGTCTTCGGCACGAGCTTCGAGAGCGCCCGGATGCTGTCGCGCGCCTTGCCGGCCGAGATGCCTTCCAGGAGCTCGCCCACGGCAAAGAGAAAGACGACCAGCGCCGCTTCTTCCAGCTCGCCGATCACCAGCGCACCGCCGGCGGCGATGGTCATCAGCATCTCGATGGTGAACGGCATGCCGGTCCGGGTCATGGCGAAGGCGCGCTGTGCCACGGGCACGATCCCGACCAGGGTTGCCAGGACGAAAGCCCAGTGGACGATCTCGACCGGAAGGACGAGGCGGGACGTCCAGGCCGCGGCGAGCAAGGCGCCGGTGCCTAGGACAAGGCGGCCCCTGGAGGTGTTCGCCCACAAGGTTGGCGCCTCTTCGGCCGACACGTCCTCTGCCTCCGGCGCGCTGTCGGACTCCGAAGCTTCGCTCGCATCGGGAAATGCGCCATCCGGCAGGACGAAGCCGCCCCTGGGTCTTTCCGGGCGCGCGCCCTTGGGCGCGATGCCGAACCCGACGCCGCGCACGGCCTTCTCGATCCGCTCGGACGAGGTCCGGGTCTCGTCGAGCGTCAGCCGCAACCGCTCGGCCATGAGCGCGACATCGACGCCCTCGACACCAGGCAGGCGCTCAACTGCGCCGCGCACTTTCGCCGCGCAGGAGCCGCAATCCATGCCCGTCACGCGCCACTCGCGTTGTGTTGCGCCTCCGTCCGCCATGATGGTTCTCCGCTGTGATGCCGATGCGTGCCGATATACGATCTACAGCAACTGTAGGTTCAAGGGCCCTTTCGCATTTCCCACTGACTGGGCCCCGAGGAGGCCGGGCGGATCGTGCTCCATGCAGCCTGCGCTTGCCCGCCCGATCGCAGGAACCTACATTGACTGTAGAAATCAAAGGAAAAACACATGCACTCCATTGGCGCTCTGGGAAAGCGGACCGGCACCAAGGTGCAGACGATCCGCTACTACGAGCAGATCGGCCTGATGCCAGAGCCCGGCCGGACCGAAGGCGGCCAGCGCCGCTACGGCAATTCGGACCTCGACCGGCTCGCCTTCATCCGTCATTCCCGCGAACTCGGGTTTTCCCTGGAGGCAATCCGGGAACTGCTGGACCTGTCGGACAGCCCGGAGCGCTCCTGCACGCAGGTCGACGCGGTGGCGCAGAGGCAGTTGAAGGTGGTCGAGGCCCGGATAGCCCGGCTCGAAGCTCTCCGTACAGAACTACACCGCATGATCAGCGAGTGCGACGCCGAGCGGGTGGCCGACTGCCGCATCCTCGAGGTGCTGCGCGACCATGAGGAATGCCTGGCCGACCATGGTCCGCGTGACGTCTGATGCCGGCCACTTTCCTTTATCCGCTTGCCGCGCTGGCGGAGATCGCTGGCTGTTTCGCCATCTGGATCTGGTGGCGTGGCGCCTCGATCCTCTGGTTGGTGCCGGGTCTGGCGAGCCTGGCGCTGTTCGGCTGGCTGCTTGCTCAGGTCGAGGCTGGGTTCGCCGGGCGGGCCTTCGCCGCCTATGGAGGCGTCTACATCGCCGCCTCTCTCCTATGGATGTGGGGCGCAGGGAGGCAGCGGCCGGACTTCTGGGACCTCACAGGCGCAGGCCTTTGTCTGATCGGTGCCACGGTGATACTCGCTGCCCCTCGAGTAGGTGAAGACGCAGATCGGCCCATACCGGACGCTCATATCGGCCTCATTGCCGCAGCGCAGCTTGCCGGAAGCGGACATTGAATGCTACCTGTAGTGAAGCAAATAATGATGTTTAACGTCCAGCAGGAGGCGACGATTTTGGCGGGTGTTGAGGTGAACTATTCAAAGACCGATGAACACCCGGCAGGAGCCGACCGGCTCTTCAAGGTCATGATGCGCCTTGAATTTGGCCTCAAAGAAATCGGCTATTGTCAAACCGCAAGAAGCCAGAACGCTGAGGTTGATTGGGACAGGTTTGCCAATGAAAGTCTTGGCGCACCGTTTTTTGATGCGATGAAGGCGGCAGGCAACGTGAACGTTCTGCTCCAGACGCCGCCAAAGCGGCAAATCGTCGACGGACAAGGCTACCTGAATTGGGAGCAGGTAGGCGCAGTTTCAAACATCCAGGAGTTAATAGGCTCTCTTCGACGCGTCAGAAACAATCTCTTCCACGGAGGCAAGAGCGGCGACCCGGATAAAGATCGAAACGACAAATTGGTCGGTAACGCGCTCTCTTTAATAGATGCCATTTTACAGCATGACCATGATCTAAGAATGATGTTCGAAGGAAACTATTGAGCTGCGTCGGAGGCCGGCCTTCTGCGGTCATTCACAAGATTGCCATAGCTGCATCGCAGCTTCCCTGAAGCGGTCCTTCGCCGAACTTGCATCACCGCAGTCGTGGCCAGTGGTGTTCTCTCGGTCTAAGTTTCGTGCCAGTCTCTGATGGAGCGGCAGAGATCGCTCATAGCCGTCCCGATCCACATTCCACTACTCAGAAACGGAATATTTTCAGTGAACATCGGCTCACTTTCGCCGTCCGCAACAAAGTGAATGACACCAGTTTTGTTGTCTTCGTCCTTGATGAATGTCCAGACGCCGAGATACTCCCCATCGCGCGTCACAACGTCACCGCGCTCGACGTCGCCTTCAAAACCAACGAGATTGATTGGGTATGTGAGTTCCATGACCGCAAGATACTGTGCCACAACGAACATGCAACGCCTCAGCGACTTGGCCTAGGCAACTACACGTTCACTTGCGGCCCAAAGCCGTCGCTCGCCGTCAGCGTGGACAATGTCTGCTTCGCGCCCTCATCTCGGTCGTTCGAGGTCTCTTCGGGTTTTCCCATAAGTTGCCGGAGTGATGATTGCGCCGCCGCGCGTAAACTTGGCGCGCCACATGTTCACGGGACAAGGACTGATGCACGCGGATCACAGGCGGGATCAATCCGACTCCGGCTGTCCTGGCGCTGCGAGGCCCGATTTCCTCGCCAGAAGCTTTGTGTCATAGATCGCTGCACCATGAGATCTGCGTCGGGGTAGCCGAAGTTTGCAACAGAGTGACCGCTTGTTTCTGCCAGATCGGAGATTGATGCCGTGAACGTCGACGATTTTCTCGATGATCTTTCGGGGCTAAGATTTCCTCACGCCTTTAATCCTTACTCTGAGAAGTGCACCGTTCACGATGTTGACGAGGCCCCAGCTATACGGCGCAAGAATCTAGAGGCCATACTCCTCGCTGCGACAACAAACGGAATCGATTCGCTCTGGATCGGCCGTGACCTCGGCTATCGCGGCGGAAGGCGAACTGGACTTCCTCTGACAGACGAGGCCCATTTAGCATCCCACGCTGCGATTTTTGGTTGCCCCTCCCTTTCCCGGGCGACGAAAGGACCGATAGTAGCGGAACGCACCGCGACAATCATTTGGCGCATGCTGGAGAGTATCGGGCGCCCCGTGTTCTTGTGGAATGTGTTTCCCCTTCATCCCTACGAGCAAGGCAATCCCCTTTCCAACAGATGCCACACCAGAGCGGAGCGCCAGGCTTGCATGAGCCTGCTTGTATGGCTCTTGCGGACTTTGAGCCCACAGCATGTGGTTGCCATAGGAAAGGATGCACAAAACGCGTTGGCGGACCTCGATATCCCCGCTGTCGGCGTGAGACACCCAAGCTACGGCGGGCAGACCGAGTTCATCACCGGAATTAAGACGCTTTACGAACTGCCGCAGGCCAGACGCGAGAGCCCGCAACTGTCTCTGTCGCTGACCTGAAATTCACGGATTTGGGGAATAGGCGAGTGTTCTGTTTTCGAGATCCGCGGTGACAACGCCGCCACGGTTGGCCTGAAGTTCACGAAAGACTTCATAGCCCGACAAGATGGCTTCCTCCCAAAGCCACAGTGGCATGCTGGCAACCTCGTAGCCTTCAACGAATTCTCTGACCGTTTTCAGAAGGCCGTAGTCGAGCGCTGGAACACCCTCGAACAGATTCAATCGCTGAGCGTGATTGAACACCCAGGTGGAAACGCCCTCTTCGATCAACACTGCACGCGCGCCATCTTCGACCTCGTCGATTTTAGGAACGCTCTTTCGCTTGCGCTTCAAAAGGCGTCTCAGATTGGGTGACCATCCGAGTTTCGCGGCGAATGCCATGTGGAAAGCATCGTGGAACCTGTAGTCGTCGTCTTCCATGCGGTTGTCCGTCAACTTGTCGCCGAGCGGGCTTCCCTCGTAGTAAGGCGTAACCTGCCTCTTCCCAGGTTCGCCATTTTCGACGAGCGTCAAGGAAAACTTCCGAGGAAGCTGTTCGTGCTCGGGGAAACTTGCGTCCAACAGTGGCGGATAGCGCTTCTGCTGCGGCCAGCGTTCATACGATTTCCGCAGATTTTCCGCTGCGGCATCAGCCAAGCTGAGCCCGGCTTCCTCGGCAGCATCCCTCAGGTTACGCAGAATCGCAACGAGCCTGCCAACAATAGAGGCCTGGTTGTCCTCCAGACGACCGGCCGTAAAATCGACGACCAGAAGCCCGACCTCTGAAGCCAGCTTCAGCAAGCGTCGCTCAAACTGGCTGCTCGGTTCAGACGCCTTGGTTCCGACAGATTTCTGCAGATCGACAAACTTGAGGTCTTCGGGAACGGAAAACTGCCAATCTTCCACCGGCCGATCAATATTATGTCCTATATAGGCGAGGCTAATGTTCGACCTGCAGGCTATCGCGTTCAGATACCACAGCGTATCGCCAACCTCCTCGATCATGGTCTTCTGGTAGCCAATATACGCGGTCTCATCCCGCTGCTTCTTTTTTACTTCGCTCAATATGCTGCCGGCTTCTCCGAAAATGCCGAGAAGGGGCAAGGACAGTCCCCTGTCGGTCTTGAAGAGCTTGTCTGTTTTGTGGGCAGCTTTTTGGTACGCATCGAGCGTTAGATCTCCAGCCGAAAACTCGCTCATGATGAAAAGACCCTTTGTGCTAATCGACGATTTTGTCCATGCGCTTCGAGTAGCGCGAACCGCTCTGCATAAATTGATATGGATCGCCGATAACGGTGTTCGCGCGTCCCTTGTATTCAGCATGCATCCAGTCCAGCAGCGGCTGGGCTTTTGCTAATGTGAATTTTCTGTGGCCGATCCCGTTGTGATAACCGAGATGGTTGAGAATGTGATTTGGAATTGAAGGAGCTGCATCGCCAAAATAGTAGAACTTGCGCGAGATCAACACCCGGTTTGTCTGAGTATCGTTCTTGATATTGGACGGTTCGGGGCTGCCATCGATCTGGCTGTGATGAGAATCCTCCTGGATCCAGGCCGTCACTCCTGCCGGCCGATGGTATATATTGTCGCCCATGATCGTTTTGCGACTGCCGTTGCGGACTGGCCGCTTGCAGAGGTACTCGGGATCGTCCCAGTAGGCGTCGAAGGTGAGCGTGTCGGTCACCTGCATCGCGTAGATACATCGGCCGACCGCTTTCAGTTTTGCGCCGCCCATGCCAACGACCCAATCGCCAATCTGAGCCGTTTTGCGGATTCTGGGTTTGCATGTCGCGAGCGTGCATACGCCGTGGAAAGGATTGGGGGCGAAACCAAAATCTCTCGCAACTACATACATGTAAACGTTGAGCATAGAGGCTTCAGCACCGCGACGTCGGTGCGGCATGCACAGGTTCGCGCGGGGTGCTGCTGCCTGGCTCTTCGAAAGGACTGTCTTTGCCTTCGATGGCGTCGATTACGCTGGCAGAGTTCCAGTTCACCAGAGCGTTTCCGTATTTCTCGAACGCGGGCGGAATGTCTGCCTTCGTCCCTCCATATGTGTAAACACCGACGATGCGCTTCCCCAGTTCATTTGCCCTGTCGATTTCCCAGTTCACCCATGGGCGTTGATGCGTTTCCCTACCGATCAGTACGATCACGGTTCCGGCCCACGACATCTTCATCCGCAACAGCCGCTTGAGCGTTCTTTCCGGAATTTGTTTGGCGTTCAGACGGGCCTGGTTGGACGGCTTCGCGCGGATCGAGCTGTTGCGGATCTCGAAGCCGTTGCGGCCGAGCAAGTTTGTCAGCTTGTTCACGTGATCATCATCAGCATGATGGTGGCTGATGAACACATGCCGACGCTTCGACATCTTCGATGCTCCCACAGAGTCAGGTACGTCCGTTTCAAATTGTATCACATTATGTAACGAGTCGCGTACAAAAGCTAGTATTCAGGACGTCGTCAACACGTGCTTTCGGAAGCACGGCGATTCGAGGAGAGAATGGCAGCCTTGCAGGTAAAGTGCCCGGAAGCGCGGGGAGAAGAAGTTACGGCGGGCGCTCTCGTCAGGCACGGACCATCATGCAGGCTACAAGGTGAAGGCAGAAGGCGTGTGAGGCAATGATCGAAAACCCCTACAATCCCGTGCGACCCGTACGTCGAGACGTGTTCGTCAGCTACCATCACAGTGGTGACCAAACGCACTATGACGACCTTTCCAAGACGATGCATGATCGATTGCAGCTGTTCACCGACAAATCGCTAGAGAGACGCATCGACAGCAGCAACCATGACTACATCATGCGGCGAATCCGTGAGCACCACCTTCATGGCAGCTCCTGCACCGTGGTGCTATGCGGCGCGAATACTTGGCGACGCAAGTACGTAGACTGGGAGATTCAGGCTTCACTGACCCAGCAGATGGGCTTGGTTGGTGTTTGGCTTCCTACGCTGCCACTGTTGCCTAACAACGGCACTGAGAAGCCAGCGCGCCTTCAGGACAATATCGATAGCGGATACGCCGTTTGGATCTCGTGGAGCAACATCGTGACCAATCCGGCGGCGCTTATTGATGGCATCGAAAGGGCGAATGCCGCTTCAAAGAGGTTGATTGATAACTCCCGAGTTCGAATGGAACGCAACCGATGAGTGCGGGAGCGGGATTGCCGGCTAACCATCGCATACTCGACCTGCTGCGCATCCACGTCGTATGGGCAGACGGGTCCGATGAGAGCGCTCGGATTGCCGAACTCATGTCGAAGCATTTCGATGGGATCGGCATGGAGCGGGATGGCGTTGCGTACCGGGTGCCGGTGCGCTTCGCAAGCACGCCATGGAATGCGTCTTCACCTCTTCCTGCTGCAATTGACCTGGACCGTGCCGTGCACAACGCGATCGTATTACTCCACGATGACGTTATGCAGGAGAACGTCGGCGAATGGGACGACTACGTGCAAAGGACAAGGGAGGCGATCACTGCCCGCGGTAACGTCGACTTCATCATTCCGTTCGGCAGCCCTTCAGGCGATCCAGCGCTACCATCTGACGCCGCAGCCAACGTTCAGTACGCGTACCGAAAGGCTTGGCTACGTGCAAAGATGTCAACAACTGGTCGAGATAGTCGGCTGCTCCTGCACACGCTATACCAAATCCGCCGCCAGTTAGCTCTTCGGGGGGGTGGAGACGGTCAGGAGAAGATCTTCGTCAGCCATGCGAAAGCGGATGGGGACACGACCGCGTCGGCAATTGTCGCTTTCGTGAACGATAAAAGCCAAGACGTCTCGCTCCATACCTTTTACGACGCGAAGGAGTTGAACCCGGGAGAGGATTTTAGCAACCGCTTTGAAGAGGAGATCGGCGCGGGCACGCTTCTGGCGATCGTTTCTGATGCCTATGATTCAAGACCATGGTGCGTGTTCGAGCTCACGACTGCAAAGCGAAAGCGGCGCCCGATTGTGCTCGCGGATGTTGGTCAAAGGCGAACCAGTCGCACTTATCCCTATGGCGCGAACCTTCCCAAGGTCCGAATCTCCCCCACGCCCGGAAGTACTGAGTGGATCGAACCTCTATTGGTAGAGGCTCTGTCAGAAGGGTTGCGCTGCGACCTGTTCGAAAGGCAGGCCGCACGTGTCGTTGGCAGCACAAATGAAACGCTGATGCTACCCCGTCCACCAGAGCTCTTCGACGTGGTTGATGCAGTAAAGTTACCTGAGATCATCGTTTATCCCGATCCACCTTTGGGGAAAATCGAGCAAGATCTTTTGGTCAAGGCGCTCAAGGTGCTGTCACCCTCAACACGCTTAGCTACGCTGGGGGAGCTCCCATGACGGAACTCAAAAGCAGGTCGGTCGCACTGTCAGTCAGCGATGCTCCTGATCGGGCGCGACTTGCCTTTCCGGCGCGTGAGGTAGATCGCGCACTGTTCTCGATATGCACAGTATTGGTCCGCACCGGCGCAAAGATTGTCTACGCAGGCAATCTCGATCCCGATGGCCTGACCTTCAGTATGTTCAGACATCTGACAGGTGCCTACGCTTCAGCCCAGGAGGTACCGTTCATCCATATCGTGCCGGAGCCCATTCTGCGGAGCGCGTCTTTTGATGGGCTTGTCTCCGCCCTGCGAGAGGGAGCGGCAGTCGTAGAGACGCGGATCCATATCGAGGACAACCTGCTTCCCATACGAGCCGTAGAGGATGGTTTGCGCCTTGGGAAAGGTGGCTCGAGGATCAGGCTCGGAAATGATGCCGAGTTCAAGAGTTGGCTCGATGCGAGACAAACCCTCGACAGCATCTCCGCATATTCGGCGGCCCGGAAAGCCATGACCGAGGTTTCAGATGCACGTGTCGTACTCGGCGGCAAAATGGGACTGTTAAATAACCCCGGCGACACCTACCAGGGAGCCATGCCAGGCATTGTCGAAGAGGCAATTCTTGCCCTGGAAGCCGGCATGCCTTGTGTTCCGTTGGGCGCCTTTGGTGGTGCGGCCCGAGACGTGGCCATTGCGCTCGACCTTCTGGATCCCTCGAAGCGCGTTCCGCGCGGAGAGCAGTCGCCGACCTATGATCCTTCCCTCGGACAGGTCGCTGCCCTACGCGACCGCATCCCCGGTGCGCTGCGACCAGCATTGATGGCGCTCGCAGACGATGATCGTGGCGACCCAATGGCCTATGACGTTGCTGATGCCTTGGAGCAGTGGCTGAACTTGAAGACGAGCGCCCGGGCCTAGGAGAGTGGTAAAATGTTGAGTGTCCGCTTACTGACGCTTAGTTCTTTGTAACCGAAGGTCAGCTTCCTCGGGGACTTTCGTGCGCCTGCCGACGCCCGAAACTCTTCACGTGAGCCGAACGGCGGCTTACTCTGTCTTTCGGCCAGAACCGGGACAGGCGGCAAACGGCCCCGAAGCGGTCGTTCGACACTTCTGCGGCGAATGACCGCTTCCCGCCCAAACTGTACAATCGTACCGCCGGTTGGAAGTGCCTCCGCTTTTGTCCCGCGACGGCACTGGACTTCGCGTTCGAACAGAGCGGTAGTGCTGGCGACGCGGGACCTCGTCCCGGGCCGGCCCGCCTGCCGCGGGCCTTCGGTCAGTACGGGGAGGCACGGTGCTTCGCCGAACATGGAGTGACCGAACATGGCCAACCTCACCAGGATTCAGACCCTTCTTCGCGCGGCCGCACAGCGGCCGGACGGCGCCATCCTGCCGCTGCCCGACGGGGCGAAGCTGCATCGTGCCACGGCTCGCAGTATGCTCACCAAGGGGCTTGTCGTGTATGGCGCCCATGGAGCCCAGCAAGCGGGCGAGGCCGAACATGGGCTCGGTGAGGGCCTCTCCATCACGGCGGCGGGCAGGGAGTGGATCGGGACTGGACAGCCGGCCATGACAGACGCGCCGGCCACGACCGAGGCGCCGGCGATGTCCTCGGCGGAGGCCCCGGCCCCCTTGAGGCCTGCCGGGAAGGCCGCGGAAGTCCTGGCTCTCCTGTCGCGGGCCGAGGGCGCCTCCCTCGCCGAGCTTGTCGCCGCGACCGGATGGCAACCTCATACCACGCGCGCGGCCCTGACTCGCCTGCGCCAGGCCGGGCATTCGATCCGGCTCGCGGCGGAGGGGGACCGAAGGGCGTATCATCTCGGCGCCGAAGCCTGACTCATGGCGAGGCGTGCGCTTGAAGGCAGCGCCCTCGAGAGGGCGCTGCAGGATCTCGAGGCGGCATCTGCGTCTGACCTCCGCCTGCAGTGGCGGGCCATCCGACGGGATGTGCCACCACCCACCCTCAGTGCACGGCTGATGCGGCTGTCACTGGCGTGGGAACTGCAGGCCGCCGCGGCAGGCGAGAGGGTGGATGACCGTCGCAGGGACTGGGCGGCCATCGAGAAGCGCCGGGCCGCCGGGGCAGGGGCATCGGATGCGGTGAACGGGCTCCGCGCCGCTGCAGCAGGGGCGGGCACCCGGTTGATGAAGACGTGGGGCGGGGAGACGCACGAGGTAATCGTGCTGGAGACCGGGGCGCTCTGGCAGGGACGGACCTACTCCTCGCTCTCGGCGGTCGCGAAGGCCATGACCGGCACGCCGCGGAACGGCCCGAAGTTCTTCGGGTTGCGGGAGGTGGCTCGATGATCCGCCAGCGCTGCGCCGTCTACACCCGCAAATCCACCGAGGAGGGGCTGGACCAGAACTTCAACTCGCTCGATGCCCAGCGGGAGGCCTGCGCCGCCTACATCCTCAGCCAGCGGCACGAGGGTTGGACAGAACTGGCCGACCGCTATGACGACGGCGGATACTCCGGCGGGTCGATGGAGCGTCCCGGCCTTGTGCGGTTGCTGGAGGATGTCAGGGCGGGGCGGATCGACGTGATCGTGGTCTACAAGGTGGACCGGCTGACCCGGGCGCTGTCGGACTTCGCGAAGATGGTGGAGGTGTTCGATGCGGCGGGCGTCTCCTTCGTGTCGGTGACTCAGGCTTTCAACACCACCTCATCCATGGGACGGCTGACGCTGAACGTGCTCCTCTCCTTCGCGCAGTTCGAACGCGAAGTGACCGCGGAACGCATCCGGGACAAGGTCACCGCCTCGAAGCGCAAGGGCATGTGGATGGGTGGAGCTGTGTCCATGGGGTACGATGCGGTGGACAAGGCGCTGGTCGTGAACCCCGCCGAGGCGGAAGCCATCCGCACGATCTTCCGCGAGTACGTGCGTCTCGGCAGCGTGCCGGATCTGATCCGGCGGCTCGACGAACTGGGCATCGTCAGCAGACAGCGGACGAACCGGTTCGGACGCACGACAGGCGGAACTGCCTACTCCCGCGGGGCGCTGTATCATCTGCTGCGCAACCCGCTCTACATCGGCAAGGTGCGTCACGGCGACGACCTGCACGATGGTCTGCACGAGCCGCTGGTCGATCAGGCGACTTGGGCGGCGGCTCAGCAAGGTCTCGATGCCAACGGTGGGGGACCGATCGCGGGACAGCGCCGGGCGGCGGAGCGATGGCTGGACGGGGTGCTGATCGACGCGAAGGGCCGAACCATGAAGACGAAGTACGCCAGCAAGAAGGTGCCCGGGGCAGGGGCCACCAGGCGCTACCATTACTATGTCTCGCGCATCGCCGCAGGAGATGACGACCGGAAGCAGGTCCGGCTCCCGGCGCAGGAGACCGAGGCGGCGGTGCGAACTGCCGTCACAGTACTCCTGAACGACAGGGAGCGGATGCTCGAGGCTTGCGCAGATGCGGATGCAGAGCACATTGTCCCCGCGAAGCTGCTGGCCGCTGCAGAAGCATATCTGCCGGCCATCGCTGATGCCGTTCCATCGGAGGCCGAGCGAAGCCTCGCGGGGCTCGTGCAACGGGTCGACGTACTGGACGACCGCCTGCGGATCACGCTGCGGATTGGGGCCCTCATTCAGACGACCGATGCAGCGGCCGAAGCTATCCTTCGCTTCGAGACGACCCTCGACATGAACCAGAACGGTCGCGCCCGTCCGATCGTGGTTCGGACCGGGCAGCACGAGCCCCGCCGCGACCCCGAACTGATTGCCCTGGTCGCCGACGCGCGGCGATGGATGCGGGACCTGCTGGAGGGCCGCGCGTCCTCCGCGGACGAGATCACGCGAGCCGAAAAGCTGCGCAAGGGCGCCGTCAGCCGGATCCTGCCGCTCGCCTGGCTCGCGCCGGACATTGCAGCGGCCATCCTCGAAGGTCGGCAGCCGGCCACCCTCTCCGCGAACCGGTTGCGCGACCTGCCGGAACTGCCGCTCGACTGGAGCGCGCAGCGCCGGCTCCTCGGCTTCGCCGCAGCCTGACGAAACATCACCTCAAGACCTCGGGCGAAAACGGGCCGCAGAGACTTTCCACCAAAGAGAGGCAGATTCTGCGTCTCCGAGACGTCTCTTCCCGAAATGCAGTGTCAGTTCCGGAGCCAGGCCTCGGACATTCCGAGCAATTCTGGAGCCGCGCATTTCGAGGGAAAATCAGGAGGGTGAGTGGTGGGCGACCCTGGAATCGAACCAGGCATGGGTCTCCCCGGCGGAGTTACAGTCCGCTGCCGCACCTTGCAGCTCGTCGCCCGACCGGGCGCGGGGCGGGCCCTGCGCGGTCGTGAGCGGGTGAATACGCAAGGGGGCAAAGGGGGTCAACAGGAAATTCCGGGGCCTCGCGCCGGATGCCCTCGGGGCCCCGATCCCGTGGCGGCGGAGGTCTTGCGTGCCGGCCCCCGGAGGTGCGATAGGCGGGCTTCGGGCCATGCGTGCGCCCCGGGGAATCCGCCGATGAAGAAGCCGAAATGGGTCGTCGAGAAGGAGCAGGCGAGGAAGGCCTCGGCCGCCGAGACGGTCTGGCTCTTCGGGCTGCACGCCGTGCGCGACGCGCTGACCAATCCCCGGCGCGAGAAGCTGCGGCTGATCCTGACGCGCAACGCCGCCGACCGGCTGGGGCCGGAGGCGCTGGAGGCCGGCGGGCTGGAGCCCGAGATCGCCGATCCCCGGAAGTTCACCGCGCCCATCGATCCCGCCTCGGTGCATCAGGGCGCCGCGCTGGAGGTGAAGCCGCTGGACTGGGGGCCGGTGGCCGAGGCCTGTCTGGGCGACGGCACGCGGCCGCCGCTGGTGGTGCTGCTGGACCGGGTGACGGATCCGCACAACGTGGGGGCCATCCTGCGCTCGGCCGAGGTGTTCGGCGCGCTGGCCGTCATTGCGCCGCGCCACCATTCCGCGCCCGAGACCGGGGCGCTGGCCAAGACCGCCTCGGGCGCGCTGGAGCGGCAGCCCTATCTGCGGGTCCGGAACCTTGCCGACACGATGGAGGAGCTGCGGGGGATGGGCTATCTGCTGCTCGGCCTCGACGGCGAGGGCGAGGCGACCATCGGGGAGGCACTGGAGGGCCGGCAGGGCCATGCCGTCGCGCTGGTGTTGGGGGCCGAGGGGCCGGGTCTGCGCGAGCGCACGCGCGAGACCTGCGACCGGCTGGTGCGGATCCCCTTCACGGGCGCATTCGGGTCGCTGAACGTGTCGAACGCGGCGGCGGTGGCACTTTACGCGGCCCGCGCCTGAGGCCGTCCGGGCGGAGCGGGCGCGGCATACGGGCGCACGGCGGTGCACGTTCCCGTTACATCCACTTCCCGCCCTTTCGCCCTTTCCCTATGTGAATGTCCAGGAGCCGCGGTACGGAACACCGCAGTTCCTGTCACTGTCCCTCGTTCCGTGACTGCGCCCGGTTTTCCGGGCGCTTTTTTTGCGGATTGCCTCTCGGGGCAGCGCGGACCGCCCGGTATCCGCGTGAACGGGTGCGGTCGGCCGATATGCGCATCGGCGCGGGCGACGGGCCCTGCTGCGGGGGGCGGCCCTGCGATTCCCCTTGCGGCCACCGCGGCCGGGCCTAACCTCGTCCGCATGAGCGAGACATATTCCGACGCCCACCTGACCGACATCCTGCGCCGCACGAAGACCGTGGCGGTCGTCGGCGTGTCTATGAACCCGGTGCGGCCCAGCTACTACGTCGCCCGCTACCTGTCGCTGAAGGGCTACCGCGTGATCCCGGTGAACCCCGGCCATGCGGGCGAGACGGTCTTCGGCGCCACCGTCCTGCCGTCCCTCGCCGCCATCGAGACGCCGGTGGACATGGTGGACATCTTCCGCCGCTCGGACGCCGTGCCGCCGATCGTCGACGAGGCGCTGGAGCATCTGCCGGGCCTCGGCACGATCTGGATGCAGATCGGCGTCGAACATGCGGAAGCGGCGGCGAAGGCCCGGGCGCGGGGCGTCGATGTCGTCATGAACCGCTGCCCGAAGATCGAATACCAGCGCCTGTTCGGAGAGCTTCGGATGGGCGGCTTCGCCACCGGCGTGGTGTCGTCGAAGCTGTAGCGCGAAGGCTTCGGCGAACCGGCCCTAGCGCGCGGCCTTTTCCGCGATGCCGGAGGTGCCCTCGCGCCGGTCCAGTTCGGCCAGAACCTCGTCCAGCGTCACGTCCCGCGCGGCCAGCATGACCAGCAGGTGATAGAGCACGTCCGCCGCCTCCGCCGTCAGGCGGGCGCGGTCGCCCTTCACCGCCTCGATGATCGCCTCGACCGCTTCCTCGCCGAACTTCTCGGCGCATTTCTCGGGGCCCTTCGCCAGCAGCCTGGCGGTCCAGGAGGTTTCGGGGTCCGCGCCCTTGCGGGCCAGGATCGTCGCGGCGAGCGTTTCGAGCGGGGTCATGGGGTGCCTCAGTTCAGGCGCATCGGGATGCCGGCGGCGGCCATGTGCGCCTTGGCCTCGGCGATGGTGTGATCGCCGAAATGGAAGATCGAAGCGGCCAGCACCGCCGCCGCGCCGCCCTCCGTCACGCCTTCGACCAGGTGATCCAGCGTGCCGACGCCTCCGCTCGCGATGACGGGCACCGGCACGGCGTCGGATATCGCGCGGGTCAGCGGCAGGTTGAAGCCCGACCGCGTGCCGTCGCGGTCCATCGATGTCAGCAGGATCTCTCCGGCGCCCAGATCGGCCATCCTCACCGCGAATTCCACCGCGTCGATGCCCGTGGGCCTGCGGCCGCCGTGGGTGAAGCATTCCCAGCGGCCGGGCGCGACCGTCTTCGCGTCGATCGCCACGACGATGCATTGCGACCCGAAATGCTGCGCCGCCTCGTGCACCACCTGCGGATCGGCGATGGCGGCGGAGTTGAAGCTGACCTTGTCCGCTCCTGCCAGCAGCAGGTTGCGCACGTCCTGCACGCTGCGCACGCCGCCGCCGACTGTCAGGGGGACATAGCAGCTTTCGGCCGTCCGGGTGACGACGTCGAACATCGTGCCCCGGTTCTCGTGCGTGGCGTGGATGTCGAGGAAGCAGATCTCGTCCGCGCCGGCCGCATCATAGGCCCGTGCGGCGTCCACCGGGTCGCCTGCATCGCGCAGGTCGACGAAGTTGACGCCCTTGACCACGCGGCCGTCGGCCACGTCGAGGCAGGGGATGATGCGGGTCTTCAGCATGCCGCCGTCATAGCCCGCCCGCCCGCGCCTGGCCAGAGCCGCCGGATCACGCCAGAAGGCGACGCAGTCGCCGGATCAGGGCGATGACCAGCAGCAGCGCGATCAGCGCCAGCCCCGCGCCGAGGATCGGCCAGGTGAAGAACATGAACCACCCGGCCACGAACATCACGGTCAGCATGCCGCCGCGGTTCTCGCCCCAGAAGACGCAGGGGTTCGTACCCGCCTCGTTCAGCACGCAGCCGTGGTGCGCGGCCAGCCACGAGGCAGAGGCCACCGACAGGATCGGCAGCGCGCCGATCAGGACCAGCAGGAAGGCGAGGAACCAGGGCCAGCGCATGACGAAGTGCCGGAGGAGAAGACGTCGGAACCAGAATGCACCCGTTCCGGCCGCCGCGGGAGGGGGAAACTTCGGCCGCTGCGGGAGAGGGAAGCATGCCTCAGCCCCGGCGCGCGCGGCGCCACCGGAGGATGTCGCGCAGCACCATCGCCAGCAGAGCGATCCCGACGATCATGCCCACCGGCAGGGTCACCAGCATCAGCCAGCCGCCCACGAAGAAGCCGTAGAGCGTGTCGCCGTAATCGCGCCCGCCGACCACGCAGGGGTTCGCGAAGCCCTCGTGCAGGGCGCAGCCGTGGCGGGCGGCGAAGCCGCTGGCCCAGATCACGCCGAACATCGGCGCGAGGAGGATCAGCAGCAGGATTGTCAGGACTGGATAGACGATCCTGCGCCGCCGGGACATCCGGGGCGCAGGTGGTGGCGGAATGTCACGCGGGGACGGCAAGCAGCGCCAGCGCCTCTTTCAGGTCGATCGCGCCGTCATAGAGCGCCCGGCCCGAGATTGCGCCGTCGAGCCCCGCGCCGCAATCGCGAAGTGCGGCAAGATCCGCCAGCGACGAGACCCCGCCGGAGGCGATCACCGGGATCGACACGGCGTGGGCCAGCGCCGCCGTCGCCTCGATGTTCGGGCCCTGCATCGCGCCGTCGCGGTTGATGTCGGTGTAGATGATCGCGGCGACGCCCGCGTCCTCGAAGCTGCGGGCGAGGTCGGTGACCGTGACGTCCGTCTCCTCGGCCCAGCCCCGGGTCGCGACGCGCCCGTCGCGGGCGTCGATGCCGACGGCCACGCGGCCGGGGAAGGCGCGGGCGGCCTCGCGCACCAGGCCCGGGTTCTCGACCGCCACGGTGCCCAGGATCACGCGGGCGAGGCCCCGTTCGATCCAGGCCTCGATGGTCGCCATGTCGCGGATGCCGCCGCCCAGCTGGGCGGGCAGGGCGGTGGCGGCGAGGATCGCCTCGACCGCCGCGCCATTGACCGGCTGGCCGGCGAAGGCGCCGTTGAGGTCCACGAGGTGCAGCCATGCGCATCCCGCCTCGGCGAAGGCGCGGGCCTGGGCCGCCGGGTCGTCGTTGAAGACGGTCGCCTTCTCCATGTCCCCGCGCAGCAGCCGCACGGCCTTGCCGTCCTTCAGGTCGATTGCGGGGTAGAGGATCATCGCGTGCGTCTCCTGTCTGCGGCGGGGGTCACGTCGCATGACGCGACGGGAGATGCAATCACGCTGGACGGCGCGGGCGCTGCGGTGAGAGGATCGCGCCGAGATCCGAGGGAGGAGGCCCCGATGTCGAAACTGTTCACCGCCCTGGCGGCGCTGGCGCTGAGCGCGGGCGCGGCGCTGGCGGCGGATCCGGCCGAAGGCACCTGGCAGACCCAGGTCGACGACGGCAATTACGCGCACGTCGTCATGCAGCCCTGCGGGGACAAGATCTGCGGAACCATGGCGCGGACCTTCAATGCGGAGGGGGAGTACGCCTCTCCCCACATCGGCAGGACGCTGGTGATCGACATGGTTCCGCAGGGCGACGGTACCTACAAGGGCAGCGTCTGGCGCCCGTCGAACGACAAGATCTACAACGGAAGGATGGAGCTGGCGGGCGATCGCCTGAAGCTGGCCGGATGCGTGGTCGGCGGCCTGATCTGCGCCTCGCAGACCTGGGCGCGGGTGAAGTGAGCCGGCGCGGGGTGGGCCGCATGGCCCACCCTACGGCGCCCAGTGCAGGAAGTTGGCGATCATGCGCAGGCCGGTGGCCTGGCTCTTCTCGGGGTGGAACTGGGTGCCGACCATCGTGTCGCGCCCGACCACGGCGGTGATCGGCGCGTCGTATTCTGCATGGGCGAGACGCTGGCCGGCGCCCGCCACCTGCATGTGCCAGGAATGCACGAAATAGGCGTGCTGGCCGGTCTCGATCCCCGCCAGCACCGGATGCGCCGCCTCGACCTTCAGGTCGTTCCAGCCCATGTGCGGCACCTTCAGGCCGGCCGCGCCGGGATCGATCCGCACCACCTCTCCGTCGATCCAGCCGAGGCCCTCGGTCGTGGCGTATTCGTGCCCCAGCCGGGCCATCAGCTGCATACCGACGCAGATGCCCATGAAGGGCCTGCCCTTTTGCTCCACCGCCTCCTTCAGCGCGTCGAAGAGGTTCTCTCGTCCCTTCAGGGCCGCCGCGCAGGCGGGGAAGGCGCCGTCGCCGGGCAGCACCAGGCGGTCGGCGCGCGCCACGTCCTCGGCCCGGTCCGAGACGATGACCTCGCCGCCGCCGGTCTCGTTCGCCATGCGCTGGAATGCCTTGAGCGCGGAGTGCAGATTGCCGCTTTCGTAGTCGATGAGGACCGTCGTCACGTCAGAGCGCGCCCTTGGTCGAGGGCACGGCATCGGCGCGGCGCGGGTCGGGTTCGACCGCCTCGCGCAGGGCGCGGGCGACGGATTTGAACGTGGCCTCGGCGATGTGATGGCTGTTGATCCCGTGCAGCGCGTCCACGTGCAGGGTGATGCCGCCATGGCCCGCGAAGGCCTGGAAGAATTCGCGCACGAGTTCGGTGTCGAAGGTGCCGATCTTCGGGGTGGGCAGGGCGACGTCCCAGTGCAGCCAGGCCCGGCCGGACAGGTCGAGCGCCGTGCGCACCAGCGCGTCGTCCATCGGCAGCAGGCATGCGCCGTAGCGCCGGATGCCGCGCTTGTCGCCGAGCGCCCTGGTCAGCGCCTGGCCGAGCGCGATGCCCACGTCCTCAACCGAGTGGTGGTCGTCGATATGCCGGTCGCCCGTGCAGGCGATCGTCATGTCGATCAGCGAATGGCGCGAGAGCTGGTCCAGCATGTGGTCGAAGAACCCGATGCCGGTGCGGTTGTCGTACCGTCCCGTGCCGTCGATGTCGATCTTGACCGAAATGTCCGTCTCGGCCGTCTTGCGGGTGATCTCGGCCTTGCGCATGGGTCCTCCGCCGGGGATGCCGCGCCCTTATAGGCCGGGGTGCGCGGCAGGCCAAGCGGCCCTGTCCGCCCCGGTCGCACCTGATGCAAAGCGGCCATCGGGTCGGAGAGGTCGGGGTGCCGCAGGGGTTCCTGAGCGAGATCTGCGGCCTCGCCCCGCGTCCCGGGCATACGCGCCTTCGAGGAGCCGCGACACCTTCCGGCTCTCACGTGGCGTCTCACCTCCTGGCTCATCCGAGCGCTTCTCCCCGAACCACTCGCAGATCGACTTCCGGAGCCAATATTCATCCTCAGGTCGCCTCGACTCGGACCCGGTGCGAGCGGGGTGTCGGAGCCTCGCCACGGGGTCAATTCAACCGTCGTCCCTCCCTGCTGCCGATACCCGCTTCCTCGAGCCCGTCGTCTTCGGCATCGAAGTCGATGACCGGTCGCACCGTTTCGCCGGCCTGCCCGGCATGCGCGCCATCGCTGCCCATCATTACGTGCGCCGGCACGCGTTCCGTCGCCACCCCGGGTGCACCTGTGGCTGCCATGGCATACGCGTGATCTTCGGGCCCCTGCGGCAGGTCGAACAGGACGGCCAGCCCGCGCTCGCCGGCGGCGTCGCCGAGAGCGATGGATCCGCCAGACAATCCCACGATCTTGCGCGACATGGCGAGGCCGACGCCGCTGCCTTCGCACATGTCGCGCGGTTTCAGCGTCGTCAGCAATTCGAAGACGCGGGGACGGAATCGCGCTGGTATGCCCGGGCCGTCGTCCTGGATCCGGATGGCGGTGCGATGCCCTTCCGGGCCGCTGACGATCCGGACGCGTCCGACCGGGAGGTCGTGGTGTTTCACTACGTTGCCGAGCAGCGCGGCGAACAGCCTTTCCATGTCTTCCGGCGGTCCCCAGACCGTACCCTCCGCGGCATCGAGGTCGAGCGTCATTCCGTCCGGGGGATCCAGCCCCGCCCACACCTGCGCCGCAAGGTCGCGCACGTCACTCCGGGTCGCTGCGCCCACCATGCGCCCGACGCGCGAGAACTCCCGCAGATCCAGCAGGATCCGGTCGCCGCGCGCAGCCTGGGTCTGCAGCATGTCGAGATGGGCTTCCAGCTCCGCGATATCGGATCCGGAGGCGAGATCCTCCCTGATCCAGTCGGGAATCACCCGGACAGCACGGAAACAGGCGCGCAGGTCATGGGTGATGTGGTAGAGCAGCCGCTCCACTTCCTCCGGTCCCGCATCGGCGTCGTGCGCCCCTGCCGTCATCATGTTGCACCCCGCGTTGTCTCGATGTGGCGCACTCTGCGGCCGCAGGCGTTAAGCGCCGGTGAAGAGGGCAGGAGATTTCCGAAACATTCGAACGAATTGCGCGGCGACTTCTCTCCGGCGTTAATCTTCCGGTCACGCCTTCGCCGCATCCTGATGCAGGACCGCGAAAGTCCGGCGGAGAGGAGGCTTGCCATGTCCCAGCAGACAATCGTGCAGCAGACAGGCGGCGCGCAGGATGCGTCGGCGCCGCTCGGGATGCCGCCCGTGGCGGCGGGCCTCGACCATGCCACGCGCGAGATCGAGGTGCTGGTTCTCGACGATTCGACCTTCGATCTGGAGCTTCTCACGCGCCAGTGCCGACTCACCGACCTGCCCGTCAAGGTCACGTGCACCGACACGTTGCCGGCCTTCCGTCGCGCGCTGTCCGATCGGCAGTTCGACGTGATCTTCATCGACTACATCCTGCCGGAGGCGGACGGGCTTGCGGTCTGCGACCTGCTCAGGGTGGATCCGCGCAATGCAGGTGCACCCGTCGTCATGATCACCAATGCGGCGCGGCATGATCTGGCCGTGGCCGCGATGAAGAGCGGATGCCTCGATTACCTCGCGAAGGATTCGCTTTCCCCGGAAACCTTGCGGGACCTGATCCTGCGCGCCACCGGTGCCCTGGGCGACGCGGCGCGGGAGGCGATGCGCGGCGAGCTGGAACTCCATCGTCAGGAGATTCTGGACGGTATCCGCGCGCTGGTGCGGGAGGAGCTGGGCCTCGCGCGTGCCGGCGATCCGGCGGGAGCAGTGCGGGAACTGTTGATCGCGCAGGGGCTGATCGCACCGGCACGCGGGGATACGGACTGGTCGCAACTCATGTCCCAGGACCCGCAGGCCTTCGATTTCCGCAAGTTCAACTGACCGCACCGCAGCCGAGGACCGCCATGAGACCCGATATCGCCCCAGCCGCCCGCGCATTACCGGCGGCAAGCGACCGCCGGCCGCTTCGCTGCCTGGTGATCGACGACAACATGATCGACCGCTACCTCATCTGCCACGCCCTGAACGAGGCGGTGGCGGACGTGGAGATCGGAGAGTGTGCCACGGCCGCCTCGGCCAGGGCCAGGCTGGCCGAGGAATGCCCCGACATCATCCTCGCCGACCGTCTGCTGCCCGACGGGGACGGCAGCGAATTCATCGCGCTGGCCGAGGCCGGAACCCCGGTGCTGATCCTGAGCGGCGAGTCGGCGCAGGATCTTTCGGATCTGATGACGGACCGGTCGTCGTGCCGCTTCCTGCACAAGGACGACCTGAACCCCCGCTCCCTCGGCGCTGTCCTGTCCGACCTGATGGGCGGCGCGGCAGAGGTCATCCCGATCCGCCCCGATGTCGAACTAACCGACGCGGCGGCCCGGGCAGCGCGCATCGGATCGCCACTGGCCCGCGGATTGCGGCTGTTGCGCACCGTGCGAACATGGCGAGATCGCGCGGGGAAGGAGGATGTCGCGGAACTGCTGCACGAGATCGAAGGGATCCTCGTCCGTCTGGATGACCGCCGCGCCCCGGGAGGTCCCCGTGCCGGCCCCTCGCCCTGAGGGCTCCGGACCGGAGGCTCTGAATACGAGGGTTTCAGCCTCGACGCATTCGGAGCCGAGGCCCATGGAACTGGAGTTCGCGAGGCGAAACGCGGTGCTGCTGTGAGTATGCCGAGCGGACGGAGCGGCAGGTGTTTCTTGCCTGTCCTGGTGTCTTCGCGGACGATATTCAGCGTTCAGCGTTCAGCGTTCAGCGTTCAGCGTTCAGCGTTCAGCGTTCAGCGTTCAGCGTTCAGCGTTCAGCGTTCAGCGTTCAGCGTTCAGCGTTCAGCGTTCAGCGTTCAGTGTTCAGTGTTCAGTGTTCAGGATTCAGGCCCCGGCAGGCAGGGCACAGCACGCCAAACCTTGCGCCTCGTGAGGCTGACCCGACAATCTCCCGCTCGACGTGGCACACAGACGCTCTGCTTGACCCGGCCCCGCCCGAAATCCTGCACCGCGGTCGAACCATCTCGCCCGCCTCCGGGCAGTGCCGCTATTCGGCGGCGTCCGCGCTGGTCGACGGGTCCGCGAGGCGGCGGAAGACGCCGATGACGGCGATCGGCCTATCCTCCGGGTCGTACTGCGCGATGCCGCGGGATTCGACCTTGACGAGGCGACCGTCGGGCAGCCGCAGCCGGGCGTCCACGCGGAACGGCTCGCGGTTGCGGATCGTCCGTTCCACGGCATCCTGAACCGCCTCCACGTCGTCCTCGTGGAAGGCCGCGAAGGCGTCGTCGGGGGAGGGCTCGCCCGAACGGGGGTCGAGCCCGTGGATCTCGAAGACTTTCGCAGACCAGACCAGGCGGTTGGCCTGCAGGTCCAGCTTCCAGTGGCCGATCTCCTCCATCTCCTCGACCATGCGCATCTTCAGCACCATCTCGCCGGTGTCGACCTCGGAGATCACGATCGTCACGCCGCGCAGGTCGCGCGCCTCGTTGAAGTAGGGCACCGACCGCAGCGAGATCATGGCATTGCCGCTCCGGAACTGGACGGTGCGGGATTCGCGGCTGGAGAAGGTCTCGCTGGCGATCTGGGTCAGCGAGGGATAGCCCTCGGGCACCACGCATTGCGACAGGTGCATACGCTCCAGCCCGTCGCTGACACCGAAGAGCCGCCGCGCGGGTTCGGAACAGCGCGAGATCTGCATGGCGTTGTCGATCACCAGGATAGCCAGCGGCGCGGTCTGCAGGACCGATTCCAGATCGCGCCGCACGCCCTCCAGCTCCGACGCGTTGATCTGCAATTCCTCGTTGACCGTCAGCAGCTCCTCGTTGGAGCTCTGAAGCTCCTCGTTGGAGGTTTCCAGCTCCTCGTTGGTGGCCTGCAGGTCCTCGTTCGTCGACTGCAGCTCCTCGTTCAGCGACTGTTGCTCCTCGTTCGAGGTCTGCAGTTCCTCGATTGTCTGCTGCAGCGCCTCGCGGGTGGAGGCGACGTCGGCCTCCAGCTGGCGCAGCTGGCTGATGTCGGAGGTCTCTTCTCCCGTCTCGACCGCAGGGTCGAGCGACTGGGTGTGGATCGCCAGCAGGGTGTAGCGCTCGCTCTCGGCCGAGAGGCGGATCGGGAAGGCCTCCAGATGCACGTGGGTCCAGTCGGGCCCCGGCATCTCGTGACGGGTGCCGCGCCGCCGTTCCTGCCGTTTCTGCGCCACCGAGCACAGGCTGGGCGCCTCGTCCCGCAGCGGGCTCTTCAGCAGCGACAGCGACAGGTCCAGCCGCGATTCCTCGCGCAGTTCGATGAAGGGCGAGATGTCCCCGAAGACGCGGATGATGTCCTGCGCGCCGGTGACCAGCAGCGCGTTGGTGCCGATCGAGCGGGCGAGACCCTCGAACATCTCCTTGTGGACATCCGTCCCGCCCTGACGCGGCGGCTGGGTCTGGCGGGTCGCGCCCAGCCAGCGCGGCGCCGAGAGCTGGAATTCCGAGATCCGCGAGGCAACGCCCTTGCGCGCCAGCGACCGCTTGCGGAACAGCCGGTTGCGGTCCGACACGATCTCGTAGTCCAGCTGCATCGGGCCGATGGTCTCGGACGTTCCGAGGAACAGCAGCCCGCGCGTCTTCAGCGCGTAGTGCACCCGGTTCAGGACCCGCTCCTGCAGCTTGGGCTTGAAGTAGATCAGCAGGTTGCGCAGCGACACGAGGTCGATGTTGATGAACGGCGGATCCTGGAAGACGTTGTGGTGCGAGAAGAGGATCAGCTGCTTCAGCGCCGGCTTCACCGACACCTTGGTGTCGTCGCGGTCGAAATAGAGGTCGACCAGATGCGGCGGGATATCGTCCACGGCAGTGCCCGGGTAGACCCCGCGCCGGCCGACGCGCAGGGCGCTTTCGTCGATGTCGGTGGCGAAGATCTGCAGCTTCTGCGGGTCGACCTCGCCCAGACCGCCGAACGCCTCGGCCACCAGGATGGCGATGGTGTAGGCCTCTTCGCCGGTGGCGCAGCCCGCCACCCAGATGCGCAGGCTCTCGTCCTGCGGATGCGTCTCGATCAGCGCGCGCAGCTCGATCCCCAGACGTTCGAACTGGTTCGGGTCGCGGAAGAACCGCGTGACCGAGATCAGCAGGTCCTTGTAGAGCGCGTCGATCTCCGCCGAGGACTGGCGGCAATGGGCGACGTATTGTTCGTAGTTCGTCATGCCGAGCGCGACCATCCGGCGCTGGATCCGGCGCTGGACGGTGTTGCCCTTGTATTCGCGGAAGTCGACCTGGGTGCGGGCCAGCAGGATCTGGAGCAGCTCGGAATGCTCGCCGCTCTCCTCCCCGATGCGCTGGAGGGAGGACAGGTCGCGGGGGCTGGCCATGATCTTCTTGAGGTGCTGGCCGATCTGTTCCGGCGACAGGACGAGGTCGACACAGCCGGTTTCCACCGCCGAGGCGGGCATTCCGTCGTATTTCGCGGTCGACTGGTCCTGCGCGATGGTGATGCCGCCCGCCTCGCGCACCGCCTGCACCCCGTAGGAGCCGTCGGAGCCGGTGCCCGACAGCACGATCGCGATGCAGCGTTCGCCCAGCTCGTCGGCCAGGGAATAGAACAGCCGGTCGGCCGAGGGCTTCGGGCTGCCCGGCCGGCCCGCGGGTTCGGACAGCATCAGCTGACCGTCGGCATAGGTGACGTCACGGTTGGGCGGCGTGACGTAGATCGTGTCGGGCTGCGGGACGACCGCATCCTCGAGCTCCAGCACCGGCAGCAGCGTTTCGCGCGCGACCAGCGTGGACATCAGGCTCTTGTGCGAGGGGGACATGTGCTGCGCGATCACATAGCTCGCCCCCGTCTCGCTGGGGAGGGTCTGGACGAGGGCGGATATCGCCTCCAGCCCGCCGGCCGAGGCGGCGATTCCGATGACCCAGGGTGTCGGCCTGCGATGTTCCGGCATGAGCAGCCCTTTCTTCCCCCGCGCCCTGTCTACTGCGCGTTGTGCAGATCACCAATATCCAGAACGGGAGACGCGTCGATTTCGTCGGCATCCAGCATGCCCGCGACCCGTTCGAGGACGGCGACGACAAGGGCCTGTTCCCAGTCCTCCATCGCCTCGAACTTCCTGACGTAGCGTTGCTGCAGCGGATCGGGCGCCTCGTCGATCACCTCGTGCCCGCGGGCGGTGATCGTCACGTTGGTCTGGCGCCGGTCGGTTTCCGAGCGCACGCGTTCCACCAGACCGCGGGCCTGCAGCTTGTCGATCAGCGCCGTCATGGTCGCCTGTGTGACACCCATGCGTTGCGAGATGGCGGTCGGGGTCGCCCGGCCGGTCTCGGCCACGATCTGCATCACGCGGAACTGGACGGCGGTCATCCCCGCCTCCTTCGCCAGCCTGCGGCCGTAGAGCTCCGTCGCGCGCAGGATGCGGCGCAGGGCGATAAGGCTGATGTCGGTGCGATCCATCCGGCGGCTGTGCTCTCAGGGGAAAACCGATTCATGTCTGCCTGCGAAGCGCGGGCGATTCAAGAATAAGATTAGGTATGTCAAGCAAATATCTTTGATCCGCACATGGGAGAAAGGTTTCGTGAAACCTGGTATCACGCAGAGATTCGAGGCTGTCAGAGCGCTGTCGGAGTGTGAACACCAAGGTCTCTGCCAAAGAAATCCTTTGAAGGTTGAAATAGATTCTCGTCGCCCTATACTTAGTCACACGAAGCAAAAAGGAGGCATCGAGGGCGGTGCAGACCATCAAGACCATCAAGGGCGGCCCGGAGCCGACCCTGCGAAAACCTGTCGGAGAGGACGGGAGTGCGATCTTCGAGCTCGTGCGGGAGTGCAAACCGCTCGACGAGAACTCGATGTACTGCAACCTGATCCAGTGCGACCATTTCCGTGACACCTGCATCGTCGCCGAGATGAACGGCGACGTGGTCGGGTGGATTTCGGGCTACATCAAGCAGGACGATCCGGACACTCTGTTCGTGTGGCAGGTGGCCGTGTCGCAGAAGGCGCGGGGCCACGGGCTCGGCGGCCGGATGCTGCGGGCGCTCATGGCGCGCGACATCTGCTCGGATGTCACGAAGATGCAGACCACCATCACGAAGGACAATGCGGCCTCCTGGGCGCTGTTCACGAAATTCGCCGAGAAGGAGGGGGGAACCCTCTCGTCCGAGGCGCATTTTACCCGGGATGATCATTTCGATGGCCAGCATGCCACCGAACACATGGTCACCATCCGCTTTGCGGAGCCCCTGAAGCGGGCAGCCTGAGCGAGGAGCGGGGTTCCGGGCATCCGCCCGGAGCCATCACTCGGGCCCTGAACATTCACGAACCGAAGGAAAATCCCATGTCGACTGACACGTCAGCCGAAGCGAACATCTTTTCCCGTCGCGAAAGCGAGGCGCGCAGCTACTGCCGCAGCTTTCCGACCACTTTCACGAAGGCCAGCGGCTCGATCATGACCGACGCCGAGGGGGTCGATTACATCGACTTCCTCGCCGGCTGCTCGTCGCTGAACTACGGCCACAACGATCCGGACATGAAGGCCGCGCTGGTCGAGCATCTGGCCGGTGACGGCATCGCGCATGGCCTGGACATGCAGACGTCGCAGAAGGCCGCGTTCCTGGAGGCGTTCGAGACGCACATCCTGAAGCCGCGCGGCATGGACTACAAGATCATGATGACCGGCCCGACCGGCACCAACGCCGTCGAGGCGGCGATGAAGCTGGCCCGCAAGATCACCGGCCGGAAGAACATCATCGCCTTCACCAACGGTTTTCACGGCATGACCATGGGGTCGCTGTCGCTGACCGGCAATGCCGGCAAGCGGGGCGGGGCCGGCGGCGGCCACCTGGGCGACGTCACCCACATGCCCTACGAGGATTCCATGGGCGGTCTCGACACGCTCGAGATGATGGAGCAGATGCTGGACAACCCGTCCTCGGGCATCGACGCCCCCGCCGCGTTCATCTTCGAGCCGGTCCAGGGCGAGGGCGGGCTGAACGCCGCCTCCGACGCCTGGATGCAGGGAGTCGAACGGATCGCCCGCAAGCACGGCGCGCTGCTGATCGTGGACGACATCCAGTCGGGCTGCGGCCGCACCGGCACCTATTTCGCCTTCGAGAAGGCGGGCATCCAGCCGGACCTGATCACCCAGGCGAAATCGCTGTCGGGCTTCGGCCTGCCGTTCGCCGCGCTGCTTATCAAGCGCGAGCACGACATCTGGAAACCGGCCGAGCACAACGGCACCTTCCGTGGCAACACCCATGCCTTCGTGACGGGTCGCGTCGCGATCGAGAAGTTCTGGGCCGACGACGCCTTCCAGAAGGACGTGGCCGAAAAGTCCGAAATCCTGCGCGACGGCCTTCAGCGCATCGCCGACGTCGTGCCGGGCGCCAGCCTCAAGGGCCGCGGCTTCATGCAGGGCGTGGACGTGGGCACCGGCGATCTGGCCGGCGAGATCTGCGCGCGGGCCTTCCAGAAGGGCCTGATCATCGAGACCTCGGGCGCCGACGACGAGGTGGTCAAGGTGCTTGCCGCGCTGACGATCCCCGTGGATCAGTTGCAGCGCGGGCTGGATATCCTTCTCGAAGCGGTGCGCGAGATCGTGCCCGCCGAACAACCCATGGCTGCGGAGTAACACCGATGATTGTCAGACATTTCGACGACCTGAACGGAACGGATCGCGTGGTTTCCGACGCGAAGTGGACGAGTGTGAGGATGCTGCTGGCCGATGACGGCATGGGCTTCAGCTTCCACATCACCTTCATCGAGGCCGGTTCGGAACACACGTTCCACTACAAGAACCACTACGAGAGCGTCTACTGCATGCAGGGCAAGGGGACGATCACGGACCTCGCCACCGGCGAGACCCACCCGATCAAGCCCGGCACCATGTATGCGCTGAACGAACACGACAAGCACACGCTGAAGGCGGAAGAGGAACTGATCCTCGCCTGCTGCTTCAACCCGCCCGTGACCGGGAACGAGGTTCACCAGGAAGACGGCAGCTACGCCGCCGTCGAACACGCCTGACCATTCCCGACAAAAGGACCGCCGGGGGAGATCCCCGGCGAGAAATGACAGTGACCCGCACTCATACAGTCGAGAAGATCGGCGGCACTTCCATGTCCCGCCTGAACGAGCTTCTCGGAACGCTTTTCATCGGCGACCGCAAGGGGCAGGAGCTCTACTCCCGCATCTTCGTCGTCTCCGCCTTCGGCGGCATCACGAACCTGCTGCTGGAGCACAAGAAGACCGGCGAGCCGGGCGTCTATGCGCTGTTCTCGAACGCCGAGACGGATCGCGGCTGGTCCGACGCGCTGAACGCCGTGGCGGATGCCATGAAGGAGGCGCATGGCGCCATCCTCGAACATCCCGCCGACCGGTCGGACGCCGACGATTTCGTCCGCGAACGGATCGAAGGCGCGCGCAACTGCCTGATCGACCTGCAACGGGTCTGCTCCTACGGGCATTTCCGGCTGAGCCAGCACATGCAGATCATCCGCGAGCTGCTGTCGGGGCTGGGGGAGGCGCATTCCGCCTTCGTCACCGCCAAGCTGCTGCGGCGGGCGGGGCTGGATGCCCGGTTCGTCGATCTCTCGGGCTGGCGCGACGACCGCGAGCTGTCGCTGGACGAGCGGATCGAGTCGGCTCTGGAAGGGATCGACCTGACCCGCGAGATGCCCATCGTCACCGGCTATGCCCAGTGCACCGAGGGGCTGATGCAGGAATACGACCGCGGCTATTCCGAGGTCACGTTCTCCCGCATCGCCGCCTGCACCGGCGCGCGCGAGGCGATCATCCACAAGGAGTTCCACCTCAGTTCGGCCGATCCGAACATGGTGGGCGATCATGTCCGCAAGCTGGGCCACACCAACTACGACGTGGCCGACCAGCTGTCGAACATGGGGATGGAGGCGATCCATCCGAAGGCGGCCAAGACCCTGCGTCAGTCGGACATCCCGCTGCGCGTGACCAATGCCTTCGAGCCGCACGATCCGGGCACGCTGATCGACGACCAGCCGGCGGAACAGCCGGCGGCCGAGATCGTCTGCGGTCTGGACGTTCATGCGCTGGAGCTGTTCGAACAGGACATGGTCGGCGTGAAGGGCTACGACGCCGCCACGCTGGAGGTGCTGAAGCGCCACAAGGTGCGGATCGTGTCGAAGACCTCGAACGCGAACACGATCACCCACTACGTCGATGCGCCGCTGAAGAGCATGCGCCGGGTGGAGCGTGATCTGGCCGAGATCTACCCGAACGCCGAGCTGAACGTGCGGTCGCTCGCCATCGTTTCGGTCTTCGGGCGCGATCTGCGGGGGCTGAAGGTTCTGACCCGCGGCCTGGACGCGCTGGAAGCGGCCGGGATCGAGGTTCTGGCCGTGCATCAGACCGCCCGCGCGGTCGACGCCCAGTTCCTCGTGAACCGCGAGGATTGCGATCCGGCCATAAAGGCGCTGCACGACGCGGTCATCGCGGCGCCGGGCACGGCCACGTCGGACCGCGCAGACGAGACACAGGCGGCGGCCTGACCGCCCTCGACCGTCGCTTGTCGCCGCCTCCGTTGCACCTTCGGGACGGGGGCGGCGAATTACGTCCGGCTGACGAGAAAGGCCAGATACATCGCCGCGATGGCCGCCAGCCATGACGCCGCGATCCGCCATCCGATGACCATCCAGGGGCGCGGCCATCGTCGCAGCGAGACCATCGCCAGACCCGCCGTGGCGGCCGCAATCAGGTTCGGGGTCAGCAGGACGCCCGCGAGGATCGGCCAGCCGAGCGTGCCGGACGCGTGACCTTCCAGCGACACCGCCATGGCCAGCGCCCCGCCGACGGTCGCCGCAGGCGGCACGAAGGTGCCCGACCGTTGCGCCAGCAGGGCCGTCAGCGCCCCCAGCAGGGCCGCGAAGCCGGTGCAGAGCGCCACCGTCCAGACAGGCGCGACGGGGGCGACCAGCGCTCCACCGACCAGCCCCGCCGCGAAGAACGGCCAGGCCTTCGGCCAGCCGTCCGCGCGCCACACGCCAGCCGCCAGCCCGACGGCGAGGCAGGCCGTCAGCACCGCCGGATCCTCCAGCGCCACCGCCGCCCCCTCGACGAACTGCGCGTAGCCGTCCGCGCCGACATCGAACGCGTGCGCCTTCGCCGCGCTGGACGGAAAAACCGCGCCGCAGGTCAATGCGGCGCGGTGGATTGCGGAACGGCCGGACAGGAGACCGGGCAAGAGGTCAGGCGGCCCCGACCAGGAAGGCCCCGCCGATGGCCGCGATGACGGCCCCCGCGGCGCGCACGATCCACTGGCCCTGCGGCAGTTTCGTCAGCAGGCCCAGACCGATCCCGACGAGGTGCAGCACACCGGTGCCGATGACGAAGCCGACGCCGTAGGCGAACGGGTTCGCGGCCTCGGGCAGTTCCGTCCCGTGGGCATGGCCGTGGAAGATCGCGAAGGCCCCCACGATCACCGCCGCCACCCGGATCGGCGCACGGACGGCCAGCGCCACCAGCAGGCCGAGGATCACGCCCGACAGCGCGATGCCGGTCTCGACCGCCGGGATGTCGATCCCCGCCACGCCCAGCATCCCGCCGAGCGCCATGACCAGCGGGAAGACCACCGGCAGGATCCAGACCGCCGGCGCGCCGAGGAACGCGCCCCAGAGCCCGACCGCCACCATCGCGACCACGTGGTCGAAGCCGAAGATCGGATGGGTGAAGCCCGACAGAAGCCCGCCCGAGACGCCTTCTCCGGTGTGGGCGGCGGCGGCGGTCGCGGCAAGCATCAGCGGCAGCGCGGCGGCCGCGCGCAGGATCGTGGTGTGGCGTGTCATGGTCTTCCCCTCGTCCGGTATCGGCGAACGCTATGCCGCAGCGCGGCTGCGGTCAATCTGCCCGCTTCCGCGTCACCCCGTCCCGCGCCCCGGGGTCGCGGCCGCTGCAGCGCGGCATGTCACGGAAATTTCATCCAGCCGATACAAAGCCGAATCCTGCGACCCCTAGCACGGCGCCCAACGACAGGGGGCCACACGTGCTGCGCATCGAGCAACTGACGAAGCAATTCGGCAAGGCCACGGCCGTGGACCGCGCCACCATCCGGATCGACCGGCCCATCATGCTGGGCGTCATCGGGCGTTCCGGCGCGGGGAAATCCACGCTGCTGCGGATGCTGAACCGGCTGACGGATCACACCAGCGGCGCCATCCATTTCGAGGATCGCGAGATCACCGCTCTGAAGGGATCGGATGTCCGCGGCTGGCAGGCGCAATGCGCGATGATCTTCCAGCAGTTCAACCTCGTGCCCCGGATGGACGTGGTCTCGAACGTGCTGCACGGCACGCTGAACCGCCGTTCGACCCTGGCGACGATGTTCAACCTGTATCCGACGGCCGACATCCACCGCGCCATCGACATCCTCGACCGGCTGGGCATCGCGCAGCACGCGCCGAAGCGGGCCGAGGCGCTGTCCGGCGGCCAGCAGCAGCGCGTCGCGATCGCTCGGGCGCTGATGCAGGATCCGAAGATCATCCTGGCCGATGAGCCGATCGCATCGCTCGACCCGATGAACGCCCAGGTCGTGATGGACGCCCTGCGCCGCATTCACGAGGAGGACGGGCGCATGGTGATCTGCAACCTCCACACGCTCGACACCGCGCGGCGCTACTGCGACCGGATCGTCGGCATGCGCGACGGGCGGATCGTCTTCGACGGCACGCCCGCGCAACTGACCACCGGCGTCGCCCGCGACATCTACGGCGCGGATGCGGATTTCACCGAAGGCGCGACCTCGACGGCCATCGGCGGCCACCAGCAGGGCCACGACACCCGCCGCCCCGAAGCGGTGCGCGAGGCCCGCGCCACCGTCTGACCCTTTCCACCTGCTGCGGCCGGGGGAGGGGCCCCGGAGCGGCCAATCAATCCAGAAACCACGACAGGAGCAATGGACATGAAGACTCTCATCGCTGCCGCACTGGCAACGACCGCGCTGGCCGGCATGGCATCCGCGCAGGAGATCACGGAATACCGGATCGGCATCCTCGGCGGCGAGAACGCCCAGGATCGCCTTGCCTCGCACGAGTGCCTGAAGGTCGCGACCGAGGAAGCGCTCGGCGTGCCGGTGAAGCTGTTCGCCCCGGCCGACTACAACGGCGTCATCCAGGGCCTGCTGGGCGGCACCATCGACCAGGCCTGGCTGGGCGCGTCGGGTTACGCCGCCACCTATCTGAGCGACCCCGAAGCGGTGGAGCCGGTGCTGGTGAAGACCAATGTCGACGGCTCCTTCTCGTACCATTCCATCGGCTTCGCGCGGAAGGACAGCGGGATCGCCTCGCTGGAGGACGTGCAGGGCAAGCGGTTCGGCTTCGGCGATCCGAACTCGACCTCGGGCTACCTGATCCCGTCGATCGAGATTCCGCAGGCCACCGGCGCCACCATGGAATCGGGCGACTACTTCGGCGAGGTCGTCTTCACCGGCGGTCACGAGCAGACCATCGTCGCGGTGGCGAACGGCGACATCGACGCCGGCGTGACCTGGGCCGATGGCCTGGGCGCCTGGGAAGACGGCTACAACTCGGGCGCGCTGCGCAAGGCGACCGATGCGGGCCTCGTGGACATGAACGACATCGTCGAGATCTGGAAATCGAAGCCGATCCCGGAAGGCCCGATGGTGCTGCGCAAGTCGCTGCCCGCCGAGGTCAAGGCGAAGATGACCACGCTGATCGAGGAGATGTCCGAGACCGATCCCGACTGCACCTACAACATCGCGGCGGGCGAGACGGCGGGCTTCAAGCCGATCACGCACGAAGCCTACGAGACCATCATCGAGGTCCGCAAGGCGGCGTCGAACTGATCCTCACGTGAACTCCGGCCCCGCCGCGCATTGCCGCGGCGGGGTCTTCCGCATCCGAAGGACCCCCCGATGAGCGTCGCCACCGATCCAGGTTCCGGCCCCGGCACGCCGGGGCTTCACGCCGAATACCTGGCGCTGGTGCGCCGCCGCCGGATGTACGGCGGGCTGATGCTGACGATCTTCCTGCTGCTGATGATCTCGGGCTTCATGGTGGCCGACGCCCGCAACGCGGGCGGGTTCTGGAACGGCCTGCCGATGATCTTCGACTTCCCCGCCGCCGTTCTGTCTGAGGCATGGGAGAAGCGCGCCGAACTGCCCGGCCACCTGGTGCGCTATGTCCCGGCGCTCGTCGAGACGCTCAACATCGCCGCCGTGTCCACCCTCGTGGGCGCGATGCTGGCCATGGTGCTGTCGATGCTGGCGACGCGCGGCCTGGCGCTCTGGCCCCGGGCGATCCCGGTCTTTCGGCGGGTCATGGACGTGATGCGCGCGGTGCCCGAGATCGTCATTGCCCTGGTGCTGATCTTCGTCATGGGCGGCGGGCCGGTGCCGGCCGTCATCGCCATCGCCTTCCACACCGGAGGAGCGCTCGGCAAGCTCTTCTCCGAGGTGAACGAGAACGCGGACCTGAAGCCGGTCGAGGGGCTGGCCTCGGTCGGCGCGGGCTGGATGCAGCGGATGTGGCTGGGCGTCGTCCCGCAGGTCTCGCCCAACTACTTCAGCTACGCGCTGCTGCGGTTCGAGATCAACATCCGCGCCTCGGCCATCCTCGGCTTCGTCGGCGCGGGCGGCATCGGTTACGAGCTGAAGAACACCATGTCCTGGGGGCAGGGCCAGTTCGACGAGGCGGCGGCGATCTTCCTGCTGCTCTTCCTGACCATCGTGGCGGTCGATCAGGTCTCGTCCTCGGTCCGCAACCACCTGACCCACCGGGGAGGCCACTGATGACCACCGTCGACACGTTCGAGGCGGAGGGCCTGAAGGACCGCGCCGACCGCCTGTTCCTGCGCAAGCGCCTGACGGCCTTCGGGCTGCCGCTGCTGGTGCTGTGCTATCTGGCCTACACCTTCTTCGCCTTCGACATCCCCGGCGTCGCCGACCGCGCCCGGCTCGACAACGCGAAGACGCTGCTGGCCGACACCTGGAGCCACAAGACCCACGTCACCCGCGACAACCGCTCGGGCGAGGTCTCGGTGGCCATCGAGGGCGAGCGCAAGGGCCTCTATCCCGCCGACGCGCCGCCCGAGTGGGTGGAAAAGGGCGACACGACGCGGATCGAGCTGGGGCAGGGCCATGTGGTCGAGTTCCTGCCCGACAACGGCCTGCGCTACGACGTGCCCGGTTTCGGGCTGATCGAGGCCAGCGTGTCGCGCGCGGGCGGGGTGGAGACGAACCTCGACGAGGATGCGCTGCCCGACTGGATCAGCCATTCGAAGGCGCGGCTCAACATCACGACCGAGGCGGGGCGCGTGTCGATCACTCGTAACCGCACAGAGGTGTTCCGCTATTTCGCGGGGTGGGAGCTGTTCTTCTTCACGCTCGACAGCCCCTATCACGGGGTGCCCTTCACCCGGTTCTTCGGCGAGCGGATCGACCCGGAGCGGGGGAACCTGACGGGGGCGCTGCACGACTTCTGGCACAACGACCTCTGGCACCACCGGGACGTCGCCTGGGCAATCTGCGAGACGATCCTGATGGCCTTCCTCGGCACCTTCGGCGCGGCGATCATCGCGCTGCCGGTGGCGTTCCTGGCCGCGAAGAACTTCGCGCCGCTGCAGACGCTGCGGTTCCTCTTCCGGCGAGTGTTCGACTTCCTGCGCGGGGTGGACGCGCTGATCTGGACCATCCTGCTCAGCCGCGCCTTCGGGCCGGGGCCGATGACGGGGGCGCTCGCGATCCTGCTGACCGATACCGGCAGCTTCGGGAAGATGTTCTCGGAGGCGCTGGAGAACACCGATCCGAAGCAGATCGAGGGCATCCGCTCGACCGGGGCCGCGCCGGTGCAGCGCTACCGCTTCGGGGTGATCCCGCAGGTGATGCCGGTGCTGCTGAGCCAGGTGCTGTATTTCCTGGAATCCAACACGCGCAGCGCCACGATCATCGGGGCGATCACCGGGGGCGGGATCGGGCTGTTGCTGACCCAGGCGATGATCACCCAGAAGGACTGGGAGGAGGTGAGCTATTACATCCTTCTCGTCATCGCGATGGTCTTCGTGATGGACTGGCTGTCGGGCTGGCTTCGGCGGCGACTGATCCGCGGCGGGTGATCCCGACCGGAATTGAGCGCCTGCGGCGCACACGAAGCCCTTGCGCCGCGCCTTCGGCGCGTCGCGGTGCCTCCGGCGGGAGTATTTGGAACGAAAAAATGCAGGGTCCTCATACATTTTTTCGTCGGAAATACTCCGGGGGTCCGGGGGCAGAGCCCCCGGGGGCGCGTCAGCGCATCAGGAAGGGGCGGGGACGGAAGCCGCCGACCTGCGCCTGCGGCAGGTGGCGGTTGAGGTGCCGGTATACCCGACCGAAGCACCAGATGATCCCGAGCGACAGCAGCATGAAGTAGAACGCCAGGATCGGGTAGGGGATGAAGGGGTTGAACGTCTTGTCCGCCAGATAGCTGGCGTAGTAGAGCGCATCGCCCTTCTGCTGCCAGGCCGGGAAGGACGAGAAGAAGACCAGCGTCGTGGCATGGGTCAGGAAGATCGCCTCGTTCGTGTAGGCGGGCCAGGCCAGCCGCAGCATCGTGGGCCAGGTGATCCGCCGGAACCTTGCCCAGCCCGAGAGGCCGTAGGCGTCCGCCGCCTCCAGATCGCCCTTCGGGACCGAGGTGAGGGCGCCGTGGAAGATCTGGCCCGCATAGGCCGAGGTGTTGAGGAAGAGCACGATCAGCGCGCCCGCCCAGGCCCGGGTCAGCCAGCGGGTGCCGGCGGTGATCTCGGTGAAGATCAAATCGATCTCGATCCCGTTGCGGGGAAGCAGGGTGAAGGCCTCGTAGGCCACGAAGAACTGGATGAAGAGCGGCGAGCCGCGGAAGACGAAGATGAACCATTCGGCCGGTTTGCGGATCGCCCACCAGGGCGAGATGCGCGCCAGCGCCAGCCCGGTCGACAGGACGAATCCGGCCGCGAGGGCGAGGATGGCGAAGTAGACGTTCCAGATCAGGCCGGAGCCGATCAGCACGAAGTGGTCGCAGAGCGTGAAGTCGGATCGCGGCAGCAGCCGCTCGCCGATGCCGATCGAGCGCAGGGCGTAGTTCTGGATCGTGTCGATGCAGCTCATGCGCCCGCCCGCCGCATCGCTTCGCCCGCCATTGTCGCCTGGCCGCGCGACAGGCGGCGGGTGAGGCGCGTCAGCGCCACGTCCGACACCTTCGTCAGCGTCAGGTAGAAGACCAGCAGGCCGAGGAAGTACCACAGTCGCCAGTCCGGGTGCGGGTAGTCGAAGGCGGAGTTCTTCTGCCCGCCCAGTTCGCGGGCCCAGTAGACGACATCCTCGATCCCGAGGATGAAGAGCAGCGGCGTCGCCTTGATGAGGATCATCCACAGGTTCGACAGGCCGGGCAGGGCGTAGACCCACATCTGCGGGATCAGGATGCGCCGCGTGGTCTGGCCGCGGGTCATGCCGTAGGCCTCGGCCGTCTCGATCTGCGCCTTCGGCACCGCGTTCATCGCGCCCGACAGGACATAGGCCGCGAAGGCGCCGAAGACGAAGGCGAAGGCGGTGACGGCCAGCACGATGCTCCAGGTCTCGTGCTGCCATTGCGGGGCCGAGGACAGCGGCATCTTGGCCGCCGCGCAGACCACGAAATCGTTGCCCTGCCGGATCGGCGCATCCCAGTCCGGGCAGCGTGCCTGATGGCGCAGCCACTCGACGCCCTGGTCGAGCGCCAGCGGCACGAAGAGGAAGAAGGCGATGTCCGGCACGCCGCGCACCAGCGCCGAATATCCCTTGCCGAGCCACCGCAGCGGCGCGACCCGCGACCGCGCCGCCAGCGCCCCGGCGAAGCCCATGGCCAGGGCGCAGGGGACGGTGACGGCCATCAGGCCCAGCACCACGAGAAAGCTCTGGTAGAACAGCAGATGCTTGCCGGTGGTCAGGTAGCAGGCCAGCCAGGCGAGGCCGTCGAGCGTGGAGGGATCGGTGCAATCGCCGAACATCGCTCAGACCCCCCGGCGGGCGGAGGCGGCGGTGTTGCGAAGGGCGGTTCGGGAGGGCGTCATGCAGCACGGGCGGGCGGGGCTGTCACGGCCCCGCCCGAGGTCTCAGAAGACCGCGGCGTCGTCGCCGAAGTGCTTCCTGATCAGCTCGTTCAGCGAGCCGTCGTCCTTCATGGACTGGATCGCGGCGCTCAGCTTCTCCTTCAGCTCGGTGTCGCTCTCGCGCAGGCCGAGGCCGATGCCGCCGCCGAGTTGCACGTCCTCGCCCACGAACATCAGTTCGCCGTTCGACTCATCGACGAAGGGCTTGAGGTAGTCCTTGTCGGCAAAGACCGCGTCCGCCTCGCCGTTCTTCACGGCGGCGATGGTTTCGTCGGGGGTTGCGAATTCCACCAGGGTCGCGCCGGATTCGGCCACGTGCGCGGCCTGGATCGTGGCGGTCTGCGCCGCGATGATGCCGCCGGTGGTGTCGACGCCCTCTTCCATCGCCACGTAGGCCGAGGAGGCGGGCGGGAAGTAGTTCTGCGTGAAGTCGATGACCTTGTCGCGCTCGTCGGTGATCGACATGCCGGCGATGATCACGTCGTAGTTGCCCGAGACGAGGTTCGGAATGATCGAATCCCAGTCGTTCTTGACCCATTCGCAGGTCAGTTCGGCACGCTCGCACAGTTCGTCCCCGACCTCGCGCTCGAAGCCCGCGACATTGCCGTTGTCGTCGATGAAGTTGAACGGAGGATAGGCGCCCTCGGTGCCGAGGCGCACGGTATCCTGGGCCGCGGCCATGCCGGCCGAGATCGCCAGGGCGGCGGCACCGATGATCAGGTTCTTCATTGTCTTGCTCCCTTGGGTTGGACCTGGCCTTTCCGGCCGGTGGACCTTGACGGCCCGGTTGCTCAGGCGGCCTGGCCGGCACTGAGGAATTGTTGCAGGCGCTGCGTCTTCGGCGCGCCGAATATGTCGGACGGGGGGCCTTCCTCGGCGATCAGGCCCTGGTGCAGGAACACCACCCGGTCGCTGACGTCGGCCGCCAGTCGCATGTCGTGGGTGACGAGGATCATCGTCCGCCCCTCCGCCGCCAGGTCCTTGATGACCTTGACCACCTCCTGCTCCAGCTCGGGGTCGAGCGCGGAGGTCGGTTCGTCGAACAGCAGCGCCTCGGGCTCCATGCAGAGCGCACGGGCGATCGCGGCGCGCTGCTGCTGGCCGCCGGACAGCATCGCGGGCCAGGCGTCGGCCTTGTCGGCGATGCCCACCTTGGCGAGGTAGTGGCGCGCGCGCTCCTCGACCTCGGCCCGGTCGCGGCCCAGCACGGTGACGGGCGCCTCCATCACGTTCTGCAGGATCGTCATGTGCGACCACAGGTTGAACTGCTGGAAGACCATCGACAGGTTCGTCCGGATCCGCAGCACCTGTTTCGGATCGCCGGGGCGGCGGTGATGGCCGCTTCCGCGCCAGTGCACCGCCTCGCCCTTGAAGAGGACATCGCCCTGCTGACTGTCCTCCAGAAGGTTGGCGCAGCGCAGGAGCGTCGACTTGCCTGAGCCGGAGGAGCCGATCATCGACAGCACCTCGCCCTGACGGGCGGTCAGGTCCACGCCCTTCAGCACCTCCAGCGCGCCGAAGGCCTTGTGCAGGTCGCGGATCTCGATGACGGGCGGTTGCTGGCTCACGCGGGACGGCTTCGGGTCACGGTCTGGATGGGCTTCGGCTCGATGCTCTACGGCATCCGAGTAGGGCGCAGATTGCAGTCGAATGCAACAATCGACGCCCGGGTGACGTGACGAAATGCCCGGAAAACAGGCGATCCGCTTGAGGTCAGGCCGGTTCCGGCGTCGGGATGGCGAGGTAGGCGTCCACGGGGATCGCTTCGAACCCGACGATGCCGAGCGCCCGGCGGTCCGGGGCGGGCAGGGACCCGATGGCGGCGCGGACGGCTTCGGTGATGCGGCCCGCCTCGTCGTGCCGGGCCGAGATCAGCGGCAGGCCGGGGGTGGGCTGCGTCCGGCCGATCTCCTTCAGGGTGGCGGCGTAGCGGTCGTAGAGCTGGATCATCCGCCAGGTGTGCGCGTCGCAGCAGCAGATGTCGGCGCGGCCCTCGGCGACCCAGCGGGTGGAGGTGCGATGCGCCCCGGTGAAGCTGATCCGGCCGAAGCGGGTGCCGAGCGCGGCGGCGTGGTTCAGCGGCGCGGCCCAGCCGGATTGCGAACTGTCCTCGTTGCAGGCGAGGTGAAGCGCGGGCCAGTCCTCCGGCGCTGTGCGCGTCTCGTTCCGCCGGACCAGCAGGACCGAATTGTAATGCCCCGGCGGACAGCCCGGCAGGCCGAAATCCGGCGTGCCGATCAGCGCCACCTCCTCGTGCAGGACCTTGCGGAAGGGCAGGCCGCAGGTCTGCGACAGAACCAGATCCGGCGCGCGCCAGTGGTCCCACAGCGATCCGGAGCGGGTCAGCATCTCGGGCGCCTCGATGCCGTCGCCGCGCAGGCGGTCGCGGATCATCGCCCACAGGAGGTTCGTCGACCGGGCGATCTCGGGCCGGTCGTACATCGGCAGCGACGCGATCATCCTGAAACGCGCAACCGGGCCGCGTGGCTGTCCTGATCCGAGATACCCAGCAGGTTCGCCACCATGCGCAGCAGCGCGTCCTCCTCCTGATCCCGGCGGCCGTCGGCCAGAACCACGGACCACAGCGCCTCGATCACGCCTATGCGCTGTTCCAGCGGCACCGCGTCCTTGATCGCGCGGGTGAAGCGGACGGTGTCGGGAGCCTGCGATTCCAGCGTCTCGGCCTCGCCCAGCAGTGTTTCGGCCGCGTCCGGCGTCAGACCGTGGCGGGTGGCGGCGATACGGGCGATCCGCGCGCGTTCGCCGGCGTCGTAGGTCCCGTCGCTGCGCGCAACCCGGACGAGCAGCGCGGTCAGCGCCAGGCGCGCATCGGAATCGGCCAGCGGTTCGGGATCGGGGCGGGTGAGGCGCGTGAGGAAATCGGCGAACATGCCGCAGAGATAGCCGCAACTGCGCGGAGCGCCAATGAAGAATGCGCGAGGTGCCGCCGGGGGGCGCCGCGGCCCGGCTTCCGAAAGAAGCCCCGAAGCCGAAGGATTTTTCCCCGAAGCGGCCACAATCTGCACCCAATTCGCGGGCTAGTCTCCTGCAAGCAGTAGTTGATCAACCGGACGTGGAGACAGACAAGGATGCTGCCCATCACCGAACGCGAATGGACCGGCGCCAGCGAGGCAGAGCGGCTGCGGATGCTGAAATCGCTCGAGAAGGCGGGGCTGTGCGAGGCGGCCCGCACCCTCGACTGGAGCCGGGCGGGACCGTCCGTGCTGCGCTGGATCTCGGCGCAGCGCGATGTCGACCTCGGCACCGCTATGACGCTGTTCCTGAACGGCGAGCCGTCCAGGTTCAACCACGCCGACCGCGACACGCTGAACGAGGCCGACCGCGCCCGCTGCGCCGTGCTGGACGCGCTGTGCCAGCGGATCAACTGCGGCTACTACCTGCCCGACCCGCGCCGCCAGATGACCGAGCTGGCCGCCTTCCGCGCGTGGATGGAGGCGCAGGACCGCGATCGGATGATGCAGCGCCGCGGCCGCTGGGTGTTCAACCCCATCGTGGTCGCGCCGATGATTTCCGAGATCCGGTTCGATTCCCGGCGGCGTCACCGGGTGATGCCGGTGAACGCCGAACGCGGGCTGCTGAAGGGCCTGATCTCGCCGTTCTTCGCGTGAGCCTGGCCTGACTCGGAGCGGCGGGGTCGACACCCGCCGCTTCTCTGCGGCCCTGCGACTGCGTCAGTATTTCGACGGCACGTAAAGCTCGGGCGGCAGCACCGAGCGTTCGTAATCCGGATTGAACACCCGCTCCGGCAGCGCGACCTCCTCGTGCGGCACCTCCGCGTAGGGGAAAAGCGTCAGCAGGTGGTCGATGCAGTTCAGCCGGGCGCGCTTCTTGTCGTTGCCGGGCACGATGTACCAGGGCGCCTCGGGGATGTTGGTGCGGTGCAGCATCTCTTCCTTGGCCTTGGTGTAGTGTTCCCACTTCACCCGGCTCTGCAGGTCCATCGGCGACAGCTTCCACTGCTTCAGCGGGTCGTGGATGCGGATGAGGAAGCGCATCTGCTGCTCCTCGTCGGTGATCGAGAACCAGTATTTCACCAGCCGGATCCCGGACCGCACCAGCATCCGCTCGAACTCCGGCACGTCGTGGAAGAAATCCTGCACCTGGTCCTCGGTGGCGAAGCCCATCACCCGTTCCACCCCCGCGCGGTTGTACCAGGACCGGTCGAAGAGCACAATCTCGCCCCCCGCAGGCAGGTGGGAGATGTAGCGCTGGAAATACCACTGGGTCTTCTCGCGGTCCGACGGGGCGGGCAGGGCGACGGTGCGCACCACACGCGGGTTCAGACGCTGGGTGATCCGCTTGATGACGCCGCCCTTGCCGGCGCTGTCGCGGCCTTCGAAGATGACGACGACCTTCTCGCGGTTGTGGACGACCCAGTCCTGCAGCTTGATCAGCTCCGCCTGAAGCCGCAGCAGCGAGCGGAAGTATTCGGGCCGCGGGATCGAGGGGCCGTGCGCGTTCCGGTAGATCTCGCGGATCTTCATCGAGAGGACGGCGTCCTCCATCTCCAGCTCGGCTTCCTCGTCGAAGCTGTCCATCAGCTCGGCTTCCAGCCAGTCCTCGGCGGATCTGGGATCGTCGGCAGTCATCGCGCATTCCTTCGCAGCACAGCAGGCCCGGTGCCGGAGGGCACAGGGGGTCGGGCGCAGTCAAGCACGGGAATATGACAGTGGCGTGGTGCTCAGCCCCGGGGCGTGTTGTCTCCGGCGTTCTGGTTACCCTCGTCCCGGACGCGGTCCTGCCCGCCGTCGCTGCTGCCGTCGATCACCGAGAACGAACCGTCGCTTTCCAGGATGATCGCCGCGACGCCTTCGGGATCGGCCCGATGCCCGTCCGAGCGCAGCACCGTCATCAGCTCGTCCTCCGTCACGCGCGCCTTGCGCATGGCGTCCCGGCAGAGCTGCCCGTCGCGCAGCAGCAGCGTCGGCTCGGACCGCATCAGCCGTGCGAACCGGGCCGAGCGGATGGACAGCGCCGTCACCGCGAACTGAAGCGCCGCCAGAAGGGTCAGCGCGGTGATCCCCTCGGCCAGGGCCACGCTGTTCGACAGAAGGATCGACGCGAGGGTCGAGCCGATGGCCACCGTGACCACCAGATCGAAGGCGTTGAGCTTGGCCAGCGTGCGTTTGCCCGACAGGCGCAGCAGGACGACGAGATAGCAATAGGCGAGGGCGCCGACGATCAGCACCCGGAAGATGCCCGACCAGCCCTGGAAGAAGATGTCCTCGGTCATGCAGGACCAATGCCCGCCGCGGGCGCAGGTTCCGCGCGAGTCACGGTGCATGAAGGTGACGCAGCCGCATTGCCGCGAGCCGGCAATGCGTTACCATTGCCGCACCACCAGAAAGAGAGAGCCGATGACCGCCACGCGCAGACCCCTCGCCGCCGCCAGCCTGCTGATCGCCTCGATGGGGGTGCCTGCCCTGTCCGGCACGCCGACAGCCACGCCGTCCGACCCGGTCGTCTCCTACTCGCTGCCGGCCGAGCGGCCGAACGGCGCGATCTTCACCGTGCTCGGCGCAGCGAAGGTCCAGCCGGAATATTTCGGCTCCGACGACTTCACGGTCTCGCCCTCGGGCGCATTCCGGTTGCAGTATCTGAAGCTGGGCGCGCTGGAGATCGGATCGACCGACCCGAACGTGCGGCCCACCGGCTTCGGCCCGCACGTGTCCTTCCGCGCCATCCCGAGGCGCAGCGCGTCGGAATCGCCCGAGCTGACGGGGCTCGACAGTGTCGATTTCTCGATCGAGCTGGGCGGCGGCCTTGCCTACCGGACCCAAAATTTCGAGGCCTTCCTCGACGCGCGCTACGGCGTGATCGGGCACAATTCCTGGGTGGCGGAACTGGGGGCGGATTACATCGCGCGGCCGAACTCGCGCTGGACCTTCAAGGCCGGCCCGCGGCTGCTGTGGGGCAGCGACAAGTATGCCGACACCTACTTCGGCGTGACCCCGGCCGAGTCGGCGGCGAACGGGACGCTGGCCGCCTACAACCCCTCGGCTGGTCTCGTCTCTGCCGGGCTGGAGGTCGGGGCGCACTACGCCTTCAACGACCGCTGGGGGGTGGACACCACCGTCACCTACGCGCGGTTTCTCGGGGATGCCGAGGATTCGCCGATCGTCCAGCAGGGCACGAAGGACTGGTGGCGGCTGCGGGTCGGCCTGACGCGGAAGTTCAACTGGCTGCGGTAGGGGCCAGGCTCGCGTCTGCCGGAGGGCGCTGATCGGCCGGACATCGCGCGACCTCTGGACGTCGACCTCTCGATGACACCGAACCTGCCGGAAAATCGCCCGATTGCCGTGACATGCGGGCCGCATGTTCGAACTGCGCAAACCGGGGCGTTACGGGACGATGCCGGTATGGGGCCGGCACCGCCGGCGACGCGTGCTTCGCCATCTTGCGGCCCTGGCTCTGACCGGTCTGGTCGGCGCAATTGCGGTGGCCGGCTGGAGCGTGGCCCGCTCCGGCGGTCATGACCGGGTGCTGATCCGGCGGGCGGGGATGATCGAGGATCTGGATTGCAGCGACTTCGGCAGTCGCTGGGAAGCGCAGCGCTTTCACAGCTTCGATCGCCGCAGTCGCGGGCACGGGCTCGACAGGGACGGTGACGGTCTGGTCTGCGAGCACCTGCCCTGGTTCAGCTGGCGCTGAGTCCGTTCAGACCAGCCGCGACACCTCTTTCGCCGCCCGCACGAAATCGGCGAAGAGGGGGTGCGGATCGAAGGGTTTCGACTTCAGCTCGGGGTGGAACTGGACGCCGATGAACCAGGGATGGTCCTTCACCTCCACGATCTCGGGCAGGCGGCCGTCGGGAGACATGCCCGAGAAGCAGAGGCCGCAATCCTCCAGCTTCTTCCGGTACTTGATGTCCACCTCGTAGCGGTGGCGGTGACGCTCCTCGATGGCGGTGGAGCCGTAGACCTCGGCCACCTTCGAGCCGGGCGTCAGCGAGGCCGTGTAGGCGCCGAGGCGCATCGTGCCGCCCTTGTCGTCGTCCACCTTGCGCTGCACCGCGTGGTTGCCGCGGATCCATTCCTTCAGGTGATAGACCACCGGCTCGAACCGTTTCTCGCCGGCCTCGTGATCGAATTCCTCGGACCCCGCCTTGTCGAGCCCGGCGAGGTTGCGCGCCGCCTCGATCACCGCCATCTGCATGCCGAGGCAGATGCCGAGGTAAGGGATCTTCCGTTCGCGGGCGAATTGTGCGGCCTTGATCTTGCCCTCCGTCCCGCGCTCGCCGAAGCCGCCGGGGACGAGGATGGCGTGGTAGCCTTCCAGGTGCGGCGCCGCGTCCTCGTGATCGAAGATCTCGGCGTTCACCCACTCGACGTTGACCTTGATCCGGTTGGCCATGCCACCATGGGTCAGCGCCTCCTTGATCGACTTGTAGGCGTCTTCCAGCTGCGTGTACTTGCCGACGATGGCGACGTTCACCTCGCCGTCGGTGTTGGTGATCCGGTCGTGGACGTCGTCCCACTTGGTCATGTCCGGGCGCGGCGCGGGGGAGATGCGGAAGGCGTCCAGGACGGCCTGGTCGAGGCCTTCGCGATGATAGGCGAGGGGGGCCTCGTAGATCGACTTCAGGTCGTAGGCGGCGATCACGGCGTCCTTGCGGACGTTGCAGAAGAGGCCGATCTTCTCGCGCTCCTTCTCGGGGATCGGCTGTTCGGACCGGCAGACGAGGATGTCGGGCTGCAGGCCGATGGAACGGAGTTCCTTCACCGAGTGCTGGGTGGGCTTGGTCTTCAGCTCTCCGCTGGCCGCCAGCCAGGGCAGCAGGGTCAGGTGCATGAAGATGCACTGGCCGGGGGCCTTGTCCTGGCTGAACTGGCGGATCGCCTCGAAGAAGGGCAGGCCCTCGATATCGCCGACGGTGCCGCCGATCTCGCACAGCATGAAGTCCACCTCGTCCTCGCCGATCGAGATGAAGTCCTTGATTTCGTTGGTGACGTGCGGGATCACCTGGATCGTCTTGCCGAGGTAGTCGCCGCGGCGTTCCTTCTCCAGCACGTTGGAATAGATGCGGCCGGAGGAGACCGAATCGGTCATGCGGGCGGCGACGCCGGTGAAGCGTTCGTAATGGCCGAGGTCGAGGTCGGTTTCCGCGCCGTCGTCGGTCACGAAGACCTCGCCGTGCTCGAAGGGGCTCATGGTGCCGGGATCGACGTTCAGGTAGGGGTCGAGCTTGCGCAGGCGGACCGTGAAGCCGCGGGCCTGGAGCAGCGCGCCGAGCGCGGCCGAGGCCAGACCCTTGCCGAGCGACGATACCACGCCGCCGGTGATGAAGACGAACCTCGCCATGTGTCGAATGCTCCCCGTGATGTGGCGAATCCCGCCGGAAGATGGGCCACGATGCGTTCGCAAAGAACGCTGTACCACGGGATTCAAGAGCTAACAGATTCGCAGGCCCGCCGCAAGCGGACCGCTAGATGTCGTTGGGGCATACGGGATGCCCCCAAACAGTTGTGGGTCAGTCGGCCGAGGGGGTCAGGCCGTCGCCGCTGCCGGCGTCGCCGGAAGGCGGGGGCACGAGGCTGCCGCCGTCCGGCAGGGTCGATCCGCCGTCGGCCGGCTGTTCGGCGGCCGGCGAGAGCCGGTCGAGGACGGAGGAGCCCGCGCTCTTCTCTGCCGCGATGATCGTCAGCAGGATCGAGGTGCAGATGAAGGCCGCCGCGAGGAACCAGGTGATCTTGCCGAGCGCCGTGGCCGCCGCGCGGCCGGACACGCCGCCGCCACCGCCGCCCATGCCCAGACCGCCGCCTTCCGACCGTTGCATGAGCACCACGCCGATCAGCGACAGCGCAAGGATCAGGTGGATGATGAGGACGACGTTTTCCATCGGGCGGCCTGTGTTCGCGACGTCGGTTTCACGTCGGTATCGTGTCGGTATCGCGTCGGTGGATCGCACCGATGCGGCGTCCGGCGCTATCTAGGCCGTGACGCCCGGCACCGCAACCCCGAAGCGGCCCCGGAGGGACGGTCCGGGCGCGGTCCGGCGGACCGGCCCGGCAGGTGCCGATCGCGGGCGGGGCATCCTCGGCGCGGGACGGTCGCCGCGGTCACGCCTCGTCGACGTCGTCCACGTCGGCCTGGCCGGACAGGCGGCGCCGCACGCGCGACCAGTTCAGCCCCACGCCCAGCACGAAGCTGAGCGCGGCGATGCCGAGCCAGACATTGGCGCTGTCGTTGCCGAAGGTCAGCACGCCGTAATCCACCAGCACCCAGGCCAGTGCCGCCACCACGGCAAGGATCAGCAGCATCCCGAAGGCCCCGATCGATCGCAGCGTCGCCCGCAGGTAGACGATGTAGCCGATCAGCAGCAGCAGGCCCAGAAACACCGCCAGCGGCATCTGGTCGGGCCAGTGGGTGCGCAGCCAGCGGACGTAGTTCATGTCGGTCGGGTTGAAGGTGGCGGCGAGCAGGAGGAAGGCCACGGCCCAGCGGATCAGAAAGCCCATGCGGTCCTCGGGTTCGATGCGGATCGGGCGCAGGGTGGACGAGGGGCCGGGGCGGTGTCCAGAGGGATCGCCGCCGGACGGCCGACATGCCGGGCGCCTGACATGCCGGACTGGCGCCATACCGGGCTGCCGCCGCGCTTGCGGCGGCCGGGGGAGGGGGCTGTCTGCCCCCACCCCGGCTGGGCGCCGGGGCCCCCCGAGGATATTTGCAGCCGGAGGAAGAAGGGAACGGGAAGGGCCGGGGCCGGGCCGGGGGTGCAGCGAGGAGGCGCGGCATCGGGGCGCGGGGCGGGTCCGGCCGGAGAAAGCGGTTTCGCCCCGGCGGGGCAGGCGATATACGGGCGCGGGTTTGCAGCCGGAGGTTTCGCGGATGGCCAATGTCGTTGTCGTGGGCGCCCAGTGGGGCGACGAGGGGAAAGGCAAGATCGTCGACTGGCTGAGCGAGCGGGCCGACGTGATCTGCCGCTTCCAGGGCGGGCACAATGCCGGCCACACGCTGGTCATCGACGGCGAGGTGTTCAAGCTGCACGCGCTGCCTTCGGGCGTGGTGCGGGGCGGCAAGCTGAGCGTGATCGGCAACGGCGTGGTGCTGGACCCCTGGCACCTGGTGAACGAGATCGCGACGATCCGCGGGCAGGGGGTGGAGATCACCCCCGAGACGCTGATGATCGCCGAGAACACGCCGCTGATCCTGCCGATCCACGGCGAGCTGGACCGGGCGCGGGAGAGCGCCAATTCGGTCGCGCGGATCGGCACCACGGGGCGCGGCATCGGGCCGGCCTACGAGGACAAGGTGGGGCGGCGGTCGGTCCGGGTGGCCGATCTGGCCGACGACGCGACCTTGCAGGCGCGGGTGGACCGGGCGCTGGTGCATCACAACGCGCTGCGTTCTGGCCTGGGGCTGGAGGCCGTCGACCGCGAGGCGCTGCTGGCGCAGCTGCGCGAGATCGCGCCCGAGATCCTGCCCTATGCCGCGCCGGTCTGGAAGGTGCTGAACGAGAAGCGGCGCGCCGGGAAGCGCATCCTTTTCGAGGGGGCGCAGGGGGCGCTGCTGGACATCGATTTCGGCACCTATCCCTTCGTCACCTCCTCCAACGTGATCGCCGGGCAGGCGGCGACGGGTGTGGGCATCGGGCCGGGGGCCGTCGATTTCGTGCTGGGCATCGTGAAGGCCTATACCACCCGCGTCGGCGAGGGGCCGTTCCCGACCGAGCTGCTGGATGCCGACGGCGAGCGGCTGGGCCAGCGCGGCCACGAGTTCGGCACCACAACCGGGCGCAAGCGCCGCTGCGGCTGGTTCGACGCGGCCCTGCTGCGGCAGACCGTGGCGACGAGCGGGATGAACGGGATCGCGCTGACCAAGCTGGACGTGCTGGACGGGTTCGAGGTGCTGAAGATCTGCGTGGGCTACGATCTGGACGGCGAGCGGCTGGACTACCTGCCGACGGCGGCCGAGCGTCAGGCCCGCTGCGTGCCGATCTACGAGGAGCTGGAGGGCTGGAGCGAATCGACCGAGGGCGCCCGGTCCTGGGCCGAGCTGCCGGCGGCGGCGATCAAGTATGTCCGCCGGGTGGAGGAGCTGATCGAATGCCCCGTGGCGCTGCTGTCCACCAGCCCCGAGCGGGACGACACGATCCTCGTCACCGACCCGTTCTCGGACTGAGCGGATGGCGTTGAGCTGGAAGGCGCGGCGGCGCTGGGCCCTGGTGATCCTGCTGGTGGGGCTGCCTCTCTACATCGTGGCGGCGGTCACGGTGATGACCTGGCTGGACCGGCCGCACATCCTGATCGAGCTGCTGGTCTACGTGGCGCTGGGCGTGCTCTGGGCGATCCCGTTCCGGTTCGTGTTCCGCGGGGTAGGCCAGGCCGATCCGGACGCCGAGGCCGAGGAACCTGCCGACCGGTAAGTCGGGGCTTTTGTCCCCTGACCGGGGGGCGTAAGAGGGGCGGGACGAAACCGATCCCGCCGGACCATGCTGCGCGCCGCCACGACCCCGCCCCATATCGCCACGCTCGTGATGCTGACCGGCACCTCGGTGCTGACGCTCAACATGTTCCTGCCCTCGCTGGGGCACATGGCCGAGGATTTCGGCGTCGATTACGGGCTGATGTCCTTCGCCATCGGCGGGTATCTGATGATGACGGCGGTGACGCAGATCGTCGTCGGCCCGATCTCGGACCGCTACGGGCGGCGGCCGGTGGTTCTGGTGGGGATGGTGGTGTTCTTCCTGGCCTCGCTGCTGTGCGCGGTGACGCGGGACGTGCACGTGTTCCTGGCGGCGCGGATGTTCCAGTCGGCGGCGACGACCGGGATGGCGCTGAGCCGGGCGGCGATCCGCGACCAGTACGACGAGCGCGAGGCGGCGGCGAAGCTGGCGCTGATCTCGACCCTGATGGCGCTGGCGCCGATGATGGGGCCGATGCTGGGGGGGTTCCTCGATTCCGTCTTCGGGTGGCGCGCGAACTTCTGGCTCTATTCCTTTCTGGGTGCGTGTCTTTTCGTGATCTGCTGGCTGGACGCGGGCGAGACGCATCACAACCGGATGTCGTCCTTCGGGGCGCAGTTCCGGGCCTATCCCGAGCTGCTGCGCTCGCGCCGGTTCTGGGGCTACGCGGTCTGCGCGGCGCTGTCGGTGGGCACGTTCCACATCTTCGTCACCGGGGCGCCGCTGGTGGCGCCGGCGGCCTTCGGGATCGGCACGGCCGAGCTGGGCATGTGGATGGGGACGATCACGCTGGGGTTCATGATCGGGACCGGGATCTCGTCGCGGATCTCGCGGAACTATCCGCTGACGACGATGGTGATCGCGGGGCGTCTGACGGCGGTGGTCGGCATCGGCGTGCCCTGCGTCGTGCTGGCCATGGGCGCCGAGTCCAAGTGGATCTTCTTCGGGGCGATGATCCTGTCGGGGATCGGCAACGGGCTGACCTCGCCCAATGCCTCTGCCGGGGCGCTGTCGATCCGGCCGCATCTCGCGGGCAGCGCGTCGGGGCTGTCCTCGGCGCTGATCATGGTGGTGGGGTCGATCGTGTCGACGCTGACCGGCGCGCTGGTGACCGAGACGAACGGGCTGGTGCTGGTGCCTGCGCTGATGGTCGCGGCCTCGGTGCTGGGGCTGGCGGCGGCGCTCTACGTCCGGCGGGTGAACCGGCAGGAGGCGGAGCTGGCCGCGCGGATCGCCGAGGCGGAGCGGCAGGCGGCGGAGTAGGGTGGGGGAGCCGGGCTGAAGCCCGGCCTACGCCATGGAAATACGTCCCCCACGAGGGCCAGCGCCCGTACCGTAGGCCGGGCTTCAGCCCGGCAACGCGCTCACACCGCCGCCATGCTCTCCAGCGCCGCGCGCAGCTTGGCCTCCTCGTCGCGGCGGGCGGCGAGGTTGTCGCGGGTTTCCTCGACCACGTCGTCCGGCGCGCTTTCCACGAACTTCGGGTTCTTCAGCCGGCCTTCCAGCCCGCCGATCTCCTTCGCGAGCTTCTGCAGCGTCTTCTCCAGCCGCGCCCTTTCCTCGTCGAGGTCGATGATTCCCTCCAGCGGCAGGCCGAAGCGGCCGCCGGGGACGGCGACGGTGACGGTGCCGGCGGGGAAGGCCGCGACCTCCTCGAGCCCCGTCACGCGGGCGAGGCGCTGGATCATTGCCTCGTTGGCGGTGAAGGCGGCGCGGGCCTCGGGGCCGAGGTCGATCACCTGCATCGGAACGCGGGTGCCGGCGGGCACGTGCATCTGCGACCGGGCCGAGCGGATGCCCTCGATCAACCCGACGACCCAGTTGAGTTCGGCATCCGCCGCCGCGTCGACCATCTGCGCCGGATCCCAGGTGGGCCAGTCGGTGTGGATCAGCATCTGCGGCCGGTCCTTCTGATCCCAAAGGTGTTCCGTCACGAAGGGCATGAAGGGATGCAGCAGGATCAGGCACTGGTCGAGCGCCCAGGCGTAGGTCGCCTGCGTCTCGGCCTTCGCCGCCTGGTCCTCGCCTTCGAGGATCGGCTTGGTGAATTCCAGATACCAGTCGCAGAACACGCCCCAGACGAAGCGGTAGAGCGCGTTCGACGCGTCGTCGAAGCGGTAATCGGTGAGCGCCGCGTCCACCGCCGCGCGCAGCTTGGCGACCTCGCCGACGATCCAGCGATTGAGCGCCAGCGTCGCCTCGGGCGGTGTGTCCGCATGGGGCAGGTCGAAGATGCCGTGCCGGTCGCCGTAGTTCGCGGCGTTCTGCAGCTTGGTGACGAAATTCCGATAGCCCGCAACGCGTTGCGTGGAGAGCTTCAGGTCGCGGCCCATGGCGGCCATGGACGACAGCGTGAAGCGGACGGCATCGGCGCCGTATTCGTCGATCAGCTCCAGCGGGTCGAGCACGTTGCCCAGCGATTTCGACATCTTCTTGCCCTTCTCGTCGCGGACGAGGGCGTGGACATAGACGGTGTCGAAGGGGCGCTGACCGACGACGGCGTATTGCATCATCATCATCCGGGCGACCCAGAAGAAGAGGATGTCGAAGCCGGTCACCAGCACGGAGGTCGGGAAATATTTCTGCAGTTCCGGGGTCTTCTCGGGCCAACCCAGGGTGCCGATGGGCCAGAGTCCGGAGGAGAACCAGGTGTCGAGGACGTCGGGGTCGCGATACAGGCCGATAAAGCCTGTCGACTCGCCATTGACGTTCACCGAGAAAGCGAAGCCTCCGTCATCCGTATCGAAGCCCTCCAACTCCACTCCTTCGAGTTGGGAGTAGTATTCCTTTGCCATTTTCATCGCGGCTTCCAGGTTTGGCGCGCAGAATGGACGATACGACTCGTCGGGTTGAGGTCGATCGGGATAGAAGCACTCGATTTTCATCCCCCACCAAACCGGCACCTGATGCCCCCACCAGAGCTGGCGCGAGATGCACCAGGGCTCGATGTTCTCGAGCCAGTGGAAGTACACCTTTTCATCGCGTTCCGGCAGGATCTTCACCTCGCCGTTCCGCACGGCGTCGATGGCAGGGCCGACGATCTTCGCGGTGTCGACGAACCACTGATCGGTCAGCATCGGCTCGATCACCACCTTCGAGCGGTCGCCGAAGGGCTGCATGATCGGTTTCGCTTCGACCAGCGGGACGAGGTCCTCGGTCCGGTCCTCGCCGCCTTCCTCGGGTGCCACGGGGGCCTTGGACGCGGCCTTGCCCAGCCGGGTGTCGGTCGGCACGGTCATCACGGCCAGGCCTTCCGCGGTGATCTGCTCGACCACCTTTTCGCGCGCCTCGAACCGGTCCAGCCCGCGCAGGTCGTCGGGGACGAGGTTGATGGCGTCGGCCTCGGCGACCGTCAGCTCGCGCTCTCCCCGCGCCACGGCCAGCGCGATTTCCGCTGCCTCGGCATAGGGTTGGCCGTCGTCCCTCATCCGCGCGCGGGTGTCCATCAGGCGGTACATGGGGATGCCGCCGCGCTGCGCGACGGCGTAGTCGTTGAAATCGTGCGCGCCGGTGATCTTCACCGCGCCCGAGCCGAAGGTCGGGTCCGGGTATTCGTCGGTGATGATCGGGATCAGGCGGCGATGCTCCTTCGGACCCACGGGAATTTCGCAGAGTTTCCCGACGATCGGCGCGTAGCGTTCATCCGACGGGTGGACCGCCACCGCGCCGTCGCCCAGCATCGTCTCGGGGCGGGTCGTGGCGATGGAAATGTAATCCCGCTCCTCCTCGAAGAGCACGTTTCCGTCCTCGCCCTTCTCGACGTAGGTGTAGGTCGCGCCGCCGGCCAGCGGATACTTGAAGTGCCACATGTGGCCGGGGACCTCGACGTTCTCGACCTCCAGGTCCGAAATTGCACTTTCGAAATGCGGATCCCAGTTCACCAGCCGTTTTCCGCGGTAGATCAGGCCTTTTTCGAACATGTCGACGAAGACCTTGATGACGGCGTCGTGGAAGTTGCCCTCCTCGCCCGCGGGCGCGCCGGGGGCGCCCGACATGGTGAAGGCCTCGCGCGACCAGTCGCAGGAGGCGCCCAGCCGTTTCAGCTGTCCGATGATCGTGCCGCGCGATTTCACCTTCTGCTGCCAGACCCGTTCCAGAAACGCCTCGCGCCCCATCTCGGTGCGCGAGGGCTCCTGGTTCGCCGCCATCTCGCGCTCGGTCACCATCTGGGTGGCGATGCCCGCGTGGTCGGTGCCGGGCTGCCAGAGCGTGTCGTCGCCCATCATCCGGTGCCAGCGGACCAGCACGTCCTGCAGGGTGTTGTTGAAGGCGTGGCCCATGTGCAGGGAGCCGGTCACGTTCGGCGGCGGGATCATGATCGAGAAGGTCGGGCGGCCGGGTTTCGCGTTGGCGCCCGCGGCGAAGGCGCCGGCCTCTTCCCAGGCGGCGGTCAGGCGCGCCTCGTCCAGGGCGGCGTTGAAGGGGGTCTTCATCGGCATCGGCGTCGTCCCGTCTGTCGCGGCTTGTCATTCGCGGGACGGGATAGCGAAAGGGCGGGCAAAGGGGAAGGGTGTCAGGGCGCGCGGTCGAGCCGGGTGCTGAGGTGGATCAGGCTTTCCGAGGACCGCACGCCGGGCGCGTCGCCGATGATGTCGAGCGTGCGGTCCAGCGCCTCGGTCGAGGGGGCCGCGATCTGGATCAGCAGGTCGAACCGGCCCGAGGTGGTGTGGACGCGCTCGATCTCCGGCAGGGTCTTGAGGCGCGACAGCAGGGTGGGCGCCTGTCGCGCCTCGACCGACACGAGCGCGGTGGCGCGGATCGGCGCGCGGGCGCCGTCGCCGAGGCGGATGGTGTAGGCGGCGATCGCGCCGTGGCGTTCCAGCCGCTCGATCCGGGTCTGCACGGTGGAGCGGGCGAGGCCGAGGCGGCGGGCGAGATCGGCCACCGGCATCCGGGCGTTTTCGCGCAGGAGGGCGAGGAGGGTGCGGTCGGTGTCGTCGATCTGCATGGCGGCTCCGTCGGATTGCACGAAGTCTGACTCGGATTCGGCGATCTGACGAGAGAAATCGCCGGGGCGGCCGGGCAGAATGGTGGGGACGCAGACGACGCAACGGACCCGAGGAGACGTGATGACCGACGCGACCCCACGACGCGATCCCCTGGCGCATATCCGGCGCGTGCGGCCGGACGGCGCGGTGCTCTACTTCTGTCCCGATGTGCTGCAGGCCACGGCGCGGCGGTTCCTGGCCGGCTTTCCGGGGCTCGTGACCTATGCGGTGAAGGCCAATCCGCGGCGCGAGGTGCTGGAGAACCTGGCCGCCGCGGGTGTCGGCGCCTTCGACGTGGCGAGCCCTGCCGAGATGGCGGCGGTGCGGGCCGTCGCGCCGGAGGCGGTGCTGCACTACAACAACCCGGTGCGGTCCCGCGACGAGGTGGCGGAGGCCGCGCGGCACGGCGTCGCGTCGTGGTCGGTGGACGATGCGGGCGAGCTGGCGAAGATCGCAGCCGCCGCCCGGGGCGGCGAGGTTGCGGTGCGGCTGAAGCTGCCGGTCGGCGGCGCGGCCTACGATTTCGGCGCGAAGTTCGGGGTGGGGCCGGCGGCGGCGGCGGATCTGCTGCGGCAGGTGGCCGCGGCGGGGCTGTCGCCCGCGATCACCTTCCACCCCGGCACGCAATGCGAGGATCCGGCGGCGTGGGAGGCCTATATCGCCGCCTCGGCCGAGGTCGCGCGCGCGGCCGGTGTCCGGCTGGCGCGGCTGAACGTGGGCGGCGGCTTTCCCTCTCACCGCAGCGGCACGGCGCCGCGGCTGGAGACGATCTTCGACGCGATCGCCGCCGCCACCCGCGCCGCTTTCGGCGCGGAGGCCCCGGCGCTGGTGTGCGAGCCTGGCCGCGCGATGGTGGCCGAGGCGTTCAGCCTGGCCGCGCGGGTCAAGGCGGTGCGGGCCGACGGGTCGGTCTTCCTGAACGACGGGATCTACGGCGGGCTGAGCGAGCTGCGCGACATCGGCCCGACCGACCGGGTGCGCGTCGTCGCCGCCGACGGCACGCTGCGCGACGGGGCGCGGCGCGACCGCGTCGTCTTCGGCCCGACCTGCGATTCGCTGGACCGGCTGCCCCTGCCGCAGGCGTTGCCCGACGATCTGGCCGAGGGCGATTACCTGCTGTTCGCGGGGATGGGGGCCTATTCGCTGGCGATCTCGACCCGGTTCAACGGCTACGGTCTGGGAGAGCCTGTGACGGTGGCGCGGCTGTGACGCCGGCCCCGGCGGGGCGTTGGCGGCAGCGTCGGGACGGGCGCGCGCGGGTAGGCACCGTGCCTTGCGGGCGATCCTGCCGGACCTGCGGGCGATGCCGGCGCCGTGACCCCGCGCCGCGGCGCGGGCTCTGGACTCGGGGGCCGTGGCGGCTAGTGTCCGAGCGAGGCCAGCGAGAGGGACGATTTCATGGACAAGTTCGGCAGGAGCCAACCCGTCAAACGGTTCGAGGATCCGCGTCTGGTGACCGGCCGGGGCGGCTATGTCGACGACATCGCGCCCGCCGGCGCGCTGTTCGGCCATGTGGTGCGGTCGCCTGTCGCGCACGGGAAGATCGTCGCCGTCGGGCTGGACGCCGCGCGGGCCGCGCCGGGTGTGCATCTGGCGATCACGTCCGAGGATCTGCACGCGGGCGGCGTGACCGGAGGCCTCGGCGCCACGATCATGAAGAACCGCGACGGCAGCGACGCCGCCGCGCCCAAGACGCCGATCCTGGCCGAGGGCCGTGTTCGTTACGTCGGCGATCCGGTCGCCTTCATCGTGGCCGACAGCGTCGAGGCGGCGAAGGACGCGGCCGAGCTGGTGGAGCTGGAGATCGAGGACCTGCCCGCGCAGATGGCGCTGGAGCGGGGCGACACCCCCCTGCACGAGGAGGCGCCCGGCAACCTGGGCGTCGACTGGTCCGAGGGCGACGAGGCCGCCGTGGCCGAGGCGATGAAGGGCGCGGCGAAACGTATGAGCGCGCATGTCGTCGACAGCCGCATCATCGTCAACGCGATGGAGCCGCGCGGCTGCTTCGCCGAATGGGACGGCGCGCGGATGCATCTCAGCTTCGGCGGGCAGGGCGTCTGGGGCGCGAAGGCCGAGCTGAAGAAGCTGTTCGGCTTCGAGGGCGACGAGGTGCGGGTGACGCATCCGGACGTCGGCGGCGGCTTCGGGATGAAGGCCAAGACCTATCCCGAATACGTCATGTGCTGCTTCGCCGCGCGCGAGCTGGGCCGCCCCGTCCGCTGGATGTCCGACCGGACCGAGGCGATGCTGACCGACAACGGCGGCCGCGATCTGGTGCATGACGTGGAGATGGGCTTCGACACGGACAACCGGCTTGTCGCCTACCACGTGAAGACCCGCTACAACCTCGGCGCCTACAATTCCAACTTCGGGCAGGCGATCCAGACGTTCCTCTTCGCGCGGGTCTGCACCGGGGTCTACGACCTGCAGAACGTGTTCCTGGAGGCGCAGGGCTTCTACACCAACACCGCCCAGACCGACGCCTATCGCGGGGCCGGCCGGCCGGAGGCGATCTTCCTGCTGGAACGGTCCATGGATCTGGCGGCCGAGGCGCTGGGCGTCGACCCCTGGGAGCTGCGGCGGACGAACTTCATCGCGAACGACGCCTTTCCCTACCGCAGCTTCTCGGGCGAGAACTACGATGTGGGGGATTTCCCGAAGGTGCTGGCGCGGGCCGAGGCGCTGTGCGACCGCGCCGGGTTCGAGGCGCGGCGGGCGGAGAGCGAGGCGCGGGGCAGGCTGCGGGGCATCGGGCTGTCCTACTACATCGAGAGCATCCTCGGCGATCCCTCCGAAGGCGCGAAGGTGGAGTTCAACGCGGACGGGACGGTGAACATCTACGTCGGCACCCAGTCGAACGGGCAGGGGCACGAGACGGTGCATGCCCAGTTCCTGTCGGATCAATCCGGCATCCCGGCCGAAAAGATCCGCGTGATCCAGGGCGACAGCGACCTGATCGCGAAGGGCGGCGGCACTGGCGGGTCGCGCTCGGTCACCACGCAGTCGAACGCGACGCTGGCGACGGTCGAGGTGATGGTGGCGGCGTTCCGGTCCTTCCTCGCCGAGACGATGGAGGTGCCGGAGGAGAACATCTCGTTCGACGACGAGAGCTTCCGGGTGGAGGGGTCGAACGCCGCGCCGACGATGCTGGACGTCGCCGAATGGGCGCGGGAGAAGGGGCGCGAGGATCTGCTGCGCCACGAGAGCCGGGCGAAGCTGCCGGGCCGGTCCTATCCCAACGGCGCCCATGTGGCCGAGGTGGAGGTGGATCCCGAGACCGGCAAGGTCGATCTGGTCCGCTACACGGTGGTCGACGATTTCGGCAACCTGATCAACCCGATGCTGGCCGAGGGGCAGGTGCATGGCGGGGTGGTGCAGGGCGCGGGCCAGGTGCTGATGGAGCAGGTGAGCTTCGACGCCGACGGCCAGCTTCTGTCGGCGACCTTCATGGATTACGCGATGCCGCGCGCGTCGGACATGCCGTTCATCGCCTTCGCGTCGGAGCCGGTGCCGTCGGTGCAGAACCCGATGGGCATGAAGGGCTGCGGCGAGGCGGGGACCGTCGGGTCGATGGCCTCGGTCGCGAACGCGGTGGCGGATGCGCTGCGGGGCAGGGGCGTGACGGGGGCGCAGATGCCCTTCACCCCCGGGCGGGTCTGGGCGATGCTGAACGATGCGGGCCGGGCGGCGTAGCGAACCCGCGCGACGGTCCGCCGGCGCGGGGTGGCGGCAGGCGATGGCGGTCGCGATGACGGCGGCGACGACTGCTGCGGCGATCGCGGTCGCGATGGCTGGAGCGACGACAGCGGCGGGGCGCGTCGGGCCGGGCCGATCATGCTGAGAAAGCTCGGCCGGCGCGTCCTGTCCCGCATGATGCCGGGGCTGGCGCTGCGCAAGCGGCGCAAGTCGGCGTCGCGCAGCCGGGGGCCGGTCACCCATGTGATCATCCTCGACGGGACCATGTCCTCGCTTCAGGAGGGGGAGGAGACGAACGCCGGGCTGACCTATCGCCTGCTGGCCGAGATGGGCGGCGCCAACCTGTCGCTGTTCTACGAGGCCGGGCTGCAGTGGCGGTCGTGGCGCAATTCCTGGGACGTGATCGTCGGGAAGGGGATCAACCGGCAGATCAAGCGCGCCTACGGCTATCTCGCCTCGCGCTACCGCCCGGGGGACCGGATCTTCCTGTTCGGCTATTCCCGCGGCGCCTATGCGGTGCGCTCGCTGGCCGGGGTGATCGACGAGATCGGCCTGCTGAAGGCCGAGCACGCGACGGAGCGCAACGTGGAGCTGATCTACCGCCATTACCGCGCCGGCGGGCGCAGCGACGCGGCGGCCGCCTTCCGCGCCGCCTGGTGCCATGCCGAGACGGATATCGAGATGATCGGCGCCTGGGATACGGTGAAGGCGCTGGGCGTGCGGCTGCCGCTGGTCTGGAAGCTGTCCGAAAAGGCGCATCTCTTCCACAACCACCGCCTGTCGCGCTGCGTGAAGGCGGGGTTCCACGCGCTGGCGCTGGAAGAGACGCGCACCGCCTATGCGCCGGTGATGTGGCAATCCGACAGCGGCTGGTCCGGCCGGCTGGAGCAGGTCTGGTTCGCCGGCACCCACGGCGACGTGGGCGGCCAGCTGGGCGGCGGGCACGAGGCGCGGCCGCTGGCCAACATCCCGCTGGTCTGGATGCTGTCCCAGGCCGAGTTCCGCGGCCTGGCGCTGCCCGAGCGCTGGCGCGACCGCTTTCCCTGCGATCCGCTGGCGCCCTCGATCGGCACCTGGCGGGGCCTCGGCAAGCTGTTCCTGCTGCGCACCCGCCGCACCGTCGGCGCCGACCCGTCCGAGCGTCTGCACGAAAGCGCCATGGCGCGCGGCACCCACACCCACCCCGCCGCCCGCCCGCTGGCCTGAGACGCTCGGGCGGTCTCCCCGCGACCCGTGCCGGCCGCGGCCCCGTCCCCTGTTTCGCCCGGTCCGAAATACCTCGGGGGTCCGGGGGCGGAGCCCCCGGCGGGGGCCCCCAACCCGGCGCCCCAGCCGCGCTCCCCCCGGCACGCGGGCGGGGGGGGGCGGGCCCGCCCCCGCCCCGGCGCGGGGGGGCGGGGGGCGGGGGGGGGGGGGGGGGCCCCGGGCGCCCCGGGGCCGCGCGCGCGGCGGGGGGGGGGGCGGGGGGGCGGGGGGGG